>WNGF01000427.1_pt1 | contig 60981 bp, 66 predicted proteins | sample 5400641 | NCBI WGS metagenome assembly WNGF01 (sample SAMN13153371, study PRJNA577476) | soil metagenome | isolation source: 80 cm soil or saprolite under grassland replicate 2 | place: USA:California | collected 2016-06-15
GACGGTGGGTATCGGCTGCCGCGGATGCTACGTCGTTAGGTTGGTGGAGCTGAGGGGATTCGAACCCCTGACCCCAAGACTGCCAGCCTTGTGCTCTCCCAACTGAGCTACAGCCCCACGCGAGGGGTCACGGTACAGGGACGCGCCGAAGGTTGTCAAGGAATGGTGCCGGAGGCGGGACTCGAACCCGCACGCCCTTGCGGGCAGAGGTTTTTGAGACCTCCGAGTATCTCCAGTTCCTCCACTCCGGCGGGTCGGCGCTCCCGAACTTTATACTACCATCGGACGGCCCGGGCCACGGTGGCGCGGCCTCTCGGCGGGCACGAGAAAGGCTGCGGCCGTCACTCGCTTGCGATGAAGACATGGCAGGTCGAGGCTGTAGTACATCCAACGGAGCAGCGCAACCGACTCACCCTTGGCGTATCTGAGACGCCACAGATCGTTTCGTGTCTGAACTCGTCGTACCGTGAGCTCGCCGGCAATTCCAACAAGTCGCCGAACCGTCGCTTGCAACCACTCCACGAACCGGAGGCTCGCGGACACGATCGAGACATAGAGGCGCCTGTACACGTACTGAGGCTTTTTGAACGTGTTGTAGTGGTCGAGGTAGGTGACGATCGAGCCATCCCCGTCGATGCAGCCGCGAAAGAAGTCGACGAAGTATTCGTCGGGTACAGCCAGCGGGCCGAGCGTGAGGCTCTTCGCGGGCGTGAGGCCGATCTCGATGAGCCAATCGTAGAACCGGCGATCGCTCCACTGAACGCGGAGCCCGCAGCGGCCATGTCCGCTGCGGTGGGGTGCGATCGCGCCATGAAGATTCAGGCAGGCGCGGAATGTTTCCAGCAGCTGCCGGTCCTTGGAGACGAGCGAGACATGCCGGCCGTCACCGGAAAGATTTCCGTCGGTCGCCATCAGGCCCACGGACCAAGCGAGGTTCGCCGACCAAGTGAGATTGCCATTGAGCGTCTTGCCCTGTTGTAGCGGCCCCCGGGACCGCGCGCGGATTCCGTATGTTCGTAGTCGACGCAGGATGGTGATCGGTGAGCAACCGAGTCTGGCGGCGATGGCCTCCGCCGTCAGCCGCTCCTCGACATAGAGTTGCCAGAGGAGAGCGTTCTCGATCGGCACGTACGCGCGATGCATTTCCCATCGTTGAATTCCACATCGATACCAGTCAATGTCCACTCTTTCAGACACCTGACCGCGTGCCCCCGAACTCGAACGCCGGCAGCAGCGGGTTCGCCGGCCGCGTGCCCGTAGGGCCTGCTGTCGACACCCGCGCGCCCCGCACCAAGGGTTGATAGAATCGGCCCGAGCCGGGAGGCGCGCATGGAACGATCGTTCGCCGACGACGTCGAGCAGCTCGGGTACGGCAAGGGGCAGGTGCTGCGCGGGGAGGGCATCCTCGCCATCACCAAGGCGCTCCTGCAGTCGGGCGTGAGCTACGTCGGCGGCTATCCCGGCGCGCCGGTCTCGCACCTGCTCGACGTCATGGCCGATGCCAACGAGCCGCTGCTCCGACCGATGGGCATCTACTTCGAGCAGTCGGGCAGTGAGGCGGCGGCGGCGGCGCTGCTCGGCGCGTCCATCAACTATCCCGTGCGCGGCGCCGTGACGTGGAAATCCGTCGTCGGCACCAACGTGGCGTCCGACGCGGTCTCGCACGTCGCCTCGGCCGGCGTCATCGGCGGGTCGCTCATCGTGATCGGCGAGGACTACGGCGAGGGCGCGTCCATCCTCCAGGAGCGCACGCACTCGGCGGCGCTCAAGTCGAGCATCCCGCTGCTGGACCCACGCAACAGCCTCGAGGCATTCGCGCGCTTCGTCGAGGCCGGCTTCGGGCTCTCGGAGGCCTGTCACGAGCCCGTCTTCTTCTCGATCCGCATCCGCGCCTGCCACATGCGCGGCACGCTCGTCTGCAAGGACAACGTGCGGCCGGCGATCAGCATGCTGAACCCGCTGACGGCGCCGAGCTTCGACATCGAGCGCATCAACCTGCCGCCCTTCACCTACGCCATGGAGGCGCAGAAGTTCGAGCGGCGGCTGCCCGCCGCCCGCCGTTACATCGTCGAGCACGGGCTGAACGAGCACCATCGGGGTGACGGCGGCGATGTCGGGATCGTCATGCAGGGCGGTCTCTGGAACACGACGTTGCGCGGGCTGCACGTGCTCGGTCTGGCCGACCTCCACGGGCGCACGCCGATCCCTCATCTCGTCCTCAACGTGCTCCACCCGCTCGTCCCCGAAGAGGTGATCGCGTTCCTGCGCGACAAGCGACGTGTGCTCGTGGTCGAGGAGGGAATGCCGAACTACGTCGAGCAGACGCTCAAGGCGATCGCGCACGAGGAGCGGCTCGACGTCGAGATCTCCGGCAAGGACGTCCTGTCCCCCCACGGCGAGTACGTGCCGCAGCTGGTCCTCCGGGGTCTGCGGCGCTTTCTCGTCGCGGGCCCGAGCCCGGCCGTCGACCGCGACGAGGTGGAGGCGCGCTATGAGGCGCTCGTGGGCCACCAGACGGGCGTGCGGACGGCGCTGCCGGATCCGGTGGCCAAGCGTCCGCCCTCGTTCTGCACCGGCTGCCCCGAGCGTCCCGTGTTCAGCGCGATGAAGATCCTCAAGGCGCACGAGCCGTCGATCGGCGACACGCACGTCGCGCACGACATCGGCTGCAGCACCTTCAGCACGCAGGCGCCGTTCAACGTCGGCAACTCGGTGCTGGGCTACGGGATGGGGCTCGCATCCGACAGCGCCGTGGCGCCACTCTTCGGCAAGCGGACGATGGCCGTGATGGGGGACGGCGGCTTCTGGCACAACGGGCTCACCAACGGCGTGGCCAACGCGGTCTTCAACCGTCAGGACTCGGTGCTCGTGATCCTCGACAACTTCTACGCCGCCGCCACCGGGCAGCATCATCTGCCCTCGACGGGGAAGAACGCCCGCAACGAGCCGGTGCGGATGACGATTCCCCAGGCGCTCCGCGGCGTCGGCGTCAAGTGGATCCGGACCGTCCACTCCTATCGGATCCCCGAGATGATCGGGACGCTGCGTGAGGCGCTGACGACGCGCGAAGGGGGGTTGAAGGTCGTCATCGCCAAGGGGGAATGCCAGCTCGAGCGCCAGCGCCGGGAGCGACCCCTGCAGCGGACGCGCGCGGCCGCCGGCCAGGAGGTCGTGCAGCCGCGCTTCGGCGTCGACCCCGACGTCTGCACGGGCGACCACTCGTGCATGCGCCTGAACGGATGTCCCTCGCTGACGCTACGCGAGAACCCCGATCCCCTGCGCGACGACCCGATCGCGCACGTCGATCAGACCTGCGTGGGCTGTGGCGTGTGCGGCGAGGTGGCGCACGCCGCCGTGCTCTGCCCCTCCTTCTACGAGGTCCGGATCGTGACCAACCCGACGCGCTGGCGCCGTTTCCTCGCTCGGTTTCGCCTGGCCGTCATCGGACGGCTCGCCGCCGCCTCGTGAGCCAGCCGGCGCTCCTCAGCCTCCTGATCCCGGCCGTCGGCGGGCAGGGCGGGGGCGTGCTGTCCGAATGGATCGTGGACGCCGGGCTGATCGAGGGCCACCACGTTCACGGCACCTCGATCCCGGGCGTCGCGCAGCGCACGGGCTCGACGTCCTACTACCTCGAGATCTTCACGGGCGCGGGCGAGCCGCCCGTCTTTTCCCTCTATCCCGTGCCCGGCGCGGTCGACGTCCTGCTCGCCCCCGAGCTGCTCGAGATCGGCCGGATGATCGAGGCGGGCTTTCCGTCGCCCTCACGGACGGTGATCGTCGCGAGCACCCATCGCCTCTACTCGATCCACGAAAAGATGGCGACGGGGCGGGGGATCTACGACGCCGACCGTCTGCAGGCGGCGGCCCGCGCGTTTTCGCGCACGCTCGTCGCCTTCGACGCGCTCGCCGTGGCCCGCGAGCATGCCACCGAGATGAACGCCGTGCTGCTGGGAGCGCTGGCGGGAAGCGAGGCGCTTCCCATCGGAACGGCGGCCTACCGCGCCGCGATCGAGCGGAAAGGGGTGCAGGTCGCGTCGAATCTCAAGGGCTTCGACGTCGGCCTCGAGCTTGGCCGCCGAGGAGCCGTCGCCGGCGCGCCCGCGCCGAAGCGCCTGCCGCATCGCGCGCCCTCCGGAATGGCCGCCGCCCTCGGTCCCCTCCCCGAGGAGCTGGAGCCGGTCGTCGGTGAAGCCCTCGCTCGTCTGGTGGACTATCAGGACGAGCGCTATGCGGCCCGGTACCTGCGACGGCTCCAGCCCTTTCTCGGCGGTGACCCGGAGCTGGCGTCGATGGTCGCCCGCCACCTCGCCGTGTGGATGACCTACGAGGACGCCATCCGCGTGGCGGATCTCAAGACGCGCGCCGAGCGGTTCGAGCGTATCCGGCGCGAGAGCGGTCCCGACGGCTCCGTCGTCGAGGTGACGGACTATCTCAAGCCGGACCTGGACGAGCTCTACGGGATCTTGCCGCGACGCCTGGTCGCGCCCATCGCCCGCTGGGCCGAGCGTCGCTGGCCCCACGGCCGTCCGACGCTCGGTCAGCATGTGCGCACGACGACCGTCCTGGGCTTCCTGCGCGTCTGGCTCCTCGGTCGGTGTCGCTGGCTGCGGCCCGCCTCCTATCGCGCGCATCTCGAGCACACCCGGATGGAACGGTGGCTCGCCGCCGTCGAGCGCTGCGCCGCATGGGACCGGGCGCTCGCGCGCGAGGTCGCGCGGGGGGCGCAGCTCGTGAAGGGCTATGGCGATGTGCGCCGTCGAATGACCGCGCTGTTCGACGAGCTGTTGGAGACGACCATGGCGACAGGGACGCTGGAGGCGCCGCGCGGCGATGGCTTCCCGCTCGCGACCGGCTTCGCCGCCACCTACCGCCGTCTCGTCCTGCAAGGCCCCGACGGCGAAGTCCAGGCCCGCCAGCTCGCCGCCGACCTCCGCGCCGCCCTCGCCAGCAACGACTCCACCGCCGCCCGCGCCCTCGTCCCGACACCGACGACCTGAATCGACCGACACCGCCGGGGGTCACCACGCTTCGAGCGCGGGCTTTGCCCGCGCAATCCTTCCTAGGGGGAGGCAGCGAAGCGGGCCGTCGGGCCCGCGAGCGTCGGAAGGGGGACGAAGTCCCCCTCCGAGTCAGGAGAGCCGGTCCGCAATTGATGCCAGGCGCTGGAACTCTCCGCCGGTGAGATTCACGAAGTAGAAGGCGTAGCCGTCGTAGTCCTCGCGGACCAGAAGCGACATGACGTGGATCGGGCTGCCGCCGTCGGGCGGCGTGAACGCGAGCTTCGCGGCCGCGCCGGCCCGGACGTCCCCGGCCGAGCGGATCTTGATACCGAACTGGCTCAGGTTCATCGAGTACGTCTCCCACTCGGCGCCGTTGTACTCCGCGACGCGGACCGGCAGAACCAGCGAGATCCGTGGCGATCGGCGGCGCTCGATCCGGACCTCGGGCTCCGCCTGCCGCCGGAAGAGCGCGTGAGGTTCGAGATACGCGAGCACGCCCCGCAGGCGCTCGAAGCGGACGGGCTTGCCGACGAAGTCGACGGCGCCAAGCCGCAGACATTCGCGGGCCTGCGCCTCGGTGGCCACGCCGGACACGGCGACGACCGGCAGTCCGGATTCTCGGATCGGCCGCAGCTGGAGGAACTCGAGGCCGCTCATACCGGGCAGGTTCATGTCGAGGATGATCGCGTCCGGCTTGGCCGCCTCCAGCTTGCCGAGCGCCGCCTCGGCGCTCCGGGCGAGCACCGCCTCGTGACCGAGCTCGAGCAGGAAGTCGCGGAACACCGTTCCGACGTCCAGCTCATCCTCGACGACGAGCACTTTCACGGGCCGGAGTGTACTCCCAGTCCCTCCCCCCGCCGCAAGAGGGTCCGCGACCATGACGACACTCCTCGGGCACGGCACGGTGGTCTGACCAGCGTGGTATACTCCCGTCCTGGTTGGCTCTGAACGGAGGAAGATGTGTCCGCGTACGTGCCCGTCGTGATCTTCGCCGCGCTCATCGTCGCCTTCGGGGTCGTATCGCTCGGTGTCGCGCGGTTCCTGCGGCCGGCCCGACCCGACGCGACGAAGCTCGCGAACTACGAATGCGGGGCCGAGCCGATCGGCTCGGCGTGGATCCAATTTCCCGTGGGCTTCTACCTGGTCGCCCTGGTGTTCATCGTCTTCGACGCCCTCGCGGTGTTTCTCTTCCCGTGGGCACTGGTCCTGCGAGCGGCGGGAATGCCCGCGTTCTGGACCGTCGCCGCCTTCGTCGGCATCCTCGGCCTGGGCTGGGCCTACGCGTACCGGGAGGGCGTGCTCGAGTGGAAATAAAGCCGCCGCTGCCGCACGTTCCACCGCCGGTATGGGGCGACTTCAAGGACCTCCAGGAGTGGGAGAAGTACCATCAGGAGCGCCCGACCGACGACAAGTCCTCGAACACCCTGGCCAGCCTCGCGGAGGCCATCCACCACATGCCCGGGGGATGGATCGTCACCACCTCGACGGACAAGATCTTCAACTGGGCGCGGAAGTCCTCGATCTGGCCGGTCACGTTCGGGCTCGCCTGCTGCGCCATCGAGATGATGGCGACCTTCGCCTCGCGCTTCGACGTCGAGCGCTTCGGCATGGTGCCCTGGGCCTCCCCGCGGCATTCGGATCTGATGATCGTCTCGGGGACGGTCACCATCAAGATGGCGCCCATGCTCAAGCGGATCTATGACCAGATGCCGGATCCCAAGTGGGTGGTGTCGATGGGCTCGTGCGCCAACTCCGGCGGCCCCTTCCGTCACGGCTACCACGTCGTGAAGGGCGTCGATCGCGTCGTGCCCGTCGACGTCTATGTCCCGGGATGCCCGCCCACGCCCGACTCGCTCATGTACGGCTTGCTCAAGCTCCAGGAACAGGTCGCGGAGTTCCAGAAGACCGGCACGCGCGCCGCTCCCGAAGGCTAACGCGCGTTGACTCCGACCGAGGCCGCCGCCGTCGTGAAGGACACGTTTGGCGTGGAGCCGACGCAGGAGGGCACACTCCTCGGCGTGTCGGTGCCCGTCGAGCGCTGGCACGAGGTCGGACGGCTGGCCAAGACGCAGCTGGGCTGCCTCTACTTCAACTGGCTCTCGGCGACCGACTGGAAGGAGCAAGGGCTGGAAGTCCTGTGCCGCGTGGAGAACCTCGACGCCGGATTCGCCGTCATGATGCGGAGTCGGCTCGGCCCGGGGCAGGTCCACTGTCCCACCCTGACCGACCTCTACCGTGGCGCCGATTGGATGGAGCGCGAGTGCTACGACCTGCTCGGGGTGGTGTTCGACGGCCATCCCGACCTGCGGCGTATCCTCCTCGGCGAGGACTGGGAGGGTCATCCGCTGCGCAAGGACTACGCGCACGACATGCCGCACGCGCCGTATCGCTGACACCGAGGAGGGACCCGACATGATCTACGAGCTGCGCACGTACACCTTTCATCCCGGCAAGCTTCCCGAGTATCTGAAGCTGAACGCGGAGGTCGGACGAAAAATCCGCGGCGACAGCTACGGCAAGTTCGAGGGCGGCTGGACGACGGAGTTCGGGACGCTCAACCAGTACGTGCACCTCTGGAGCTACGCGGACCTCAACGACCGCGAGCGGCTGCGCGTCGAGCTCGGCAAGAACGAGGCCTGGGCCAAAGAGTACGTGGCCAGGATCCGTCCGCTCATGATGGCGCAGCAGAACAAGATCATGTCGCTCGTGTCGGCCTTCAAGCCGCCCACGGACGGCGGCAACGTCTACGAGCTCCGCTGGTACCGCGCCTATCCCGGCAAGCTCGGCGAGTGGCTGAATCTGGCCAAGGGCGTGCTCCCCACGCGCGAGAAGTACTCGCGCAACGTCGCCTACTGGCAGACGGAGGTGTCGCAGCTCAACGAGGGCGTCCACCTCTGGGTCTACAAGGATCTGAACGACCGCGCCGCCGTTCGCGCCAAGGTCATGCAGGATCCCGAATGGCAGACCTTCCTCGGCAAGGCGATGCCGTTGCTCCAGCAGCAGGACGCGGCCGTCCTGATCCCGACGGGCCCCTCGCCCATGAAGTAACTGGATGCCAGAGACCCAGGCGCGGCACGTCGTCGAAGTCGGTTACGGCGGGAACGAGCGCCTCATGATGAACATGGGGCCGCAGCACCCGTCCTCCCACGGCGTCTTCCGCGCGATCCTCACGCTCGAGGGCGAGACGGTGGTCGCCGTCGACGCGGTCATCGGCTACTTGCACCGGTGTCACGAGAAGCTGGCCGAGAACCTGACCTACGTGCAGTACCCCAGCATCGCCTCGAAGACCGACTACGTGTCGGCCATGACGGCCGAGCTGGCGTACGTGCACGCCGTCGAGAAGGTCGGCAAGATCGAGGTGCCCAGGCGGGCCCAGTACCTGCGCGTGCTCGCCGCCGAGCTGCAGCGGATCGCCTCCCACTGTCTCTGGCTCGGCACCTGGTGTCTCGACATGGGCGGCGCGCTCGGCGGCGGGGCGACGGTCTTTCTCTACTGCATCCGTGAGCGCGAGCTGATCCTCGATCTCTTCGAGGCGCTCACGGGCGCCCGGCTCCTCTACGGATTTCACCAGATCGGCGGCACCCGCTACGACGCGCCGCCCGGGTGGGCCCAGCGGTGCCGGGAGACGGTGGACTTCATCGAGCGTCGGCTCGAGGAATACGAGGCGATGCTCGACGACAATCCCTTCTTCCTCGTGCGCACCCAGGGCGTGGGCGTCGTGTCGCGTGAGCTCGCGCAGGAGGTCGGTCTCGCCGGGCCGTTGATCCGCGGCTCCGGCGTCGCCTACGACGTGCGCCGGGCCGAGCCGTACTCGTCGTACGAAGACTTCGACTTCGCCGTGCCCGTGGAGACGGCGGGGGACTGCTACGCCCGCTACCGCGTGCGGATGGTCGAGTTCAGGCAATCGATCCGCATCGTGCGCCAGGTGCTCGATGGCCTGCCCGAAGGCCCGATCTCCTCGCGCCCCGGCGTGAAGTCGGTCGGGCAGGTCCGTATCGCCAAGGGCGAAGGCTACGGGCGCGTCGAGGGCCCACGGGGGGAGGTCGGCTGCTATCTCGTGGCCGACGGCGGCCCCAAGCCCTACCGGCTGAAGTGGCGCGGGGCGTCCTTTTCGAACCTCGCGATCCTGCCCGTCATCCTGCCCGGCCACAAGGTCGCCGACGTCGTGGCCATCATGGGCTCCGTCGATCCCGTCTTCGGCGAGGTCGATCGCTAACCGTGCCTCCGCTCGCGTACGACGCGCTCGCCGGGTTCGTCGTGCTGAACGTGGTGATCGGCCTGGTGACGTACGTGACCCTGCTGGAGCGGAAGTTCGCGGCCCGCATGCAGTCGCGCATCGGCCCGTATTACGTGGGCCGCCCCCACGGCTGGCTGCAGCCCATCGCCGATGCGCTCAAGCTCATGATGAAGGAAGACATCGTGCCCACCCAGGCGGACCGCTGGGTCTATAACCTGGCCCCGCTCGCCTTCCTCATCCCGTGCGTGCTGATCTTCGCCACGATCCCCTTCGCTCCCGGCCTGGGCGTGGCGGACCTCAACATCGGCGTACTCTTCTTCCTGGCCGTCTCCGCCCTGGAGATCGTCGGGCTGTTCATGGCGGGCTGGGGCTCGAACAACAAGTACGCCCTGCTCTCCGCGATGCGGGGCGTGAACCAGATCATCTCCTACGACCTGCCGTTCATCTTCGCCGCGCTCGTGCCCGTGCTCCTGGCCGGCTCGCTCCAGATGTCGGCGATCGTCGCGGCCCAGGCCGGACTCTGGTTCGTGGCCTATCCCGTGATCGGGCAGCTCGCCTTCGTGGCGTTCATCCTGGCCACGCTGGCCGCGGAGAACCGCGTCCCCTTCGACATCCTGGAGGCGGAGTCCGAGCTGGTCGCCGGCTTTCGCGTCGAGTACAGCGGCATGAAGTTCGCGCTGATCCAGCTCGGCGAGTACGCCCACGTGCTGGGGACCTCGTTTCTCGGCGCCCTCCTGTTCCTCGGCGGCTGGCGGGGGCCGGGCCCGGAGTGGCTGGGGCCGATCTGGTTCCTCCTGAAGGCGTTGCTGGTCTTCCTGCTGGTGACGTGGGTGCGCTGGAGCTTCGTACGCATCCGTGTGGACCAGATCCTCGCGATCTCGTGGAAGCTGCTGCTGCCGGCCACGCTCCTGCTACTCCTGATCACGGGCTTCGTCGTCGCCGCCGGGGGTCCCCGTGGACTCTAACGGTCGCGGGTTCTGGACCGAGCTCGGGCAGCTCACGCGGGCCGTCGGCCGCGCGATGGGCGTGACGCTGCGCAACCTGGGGCGCAAGCCGGTGACGGTGATGTACCCGGACGCGCCGCGTCCGTACCCCGACCGGTTCCGCGGCGTGCTCGCGCTGACCTACGACAAGGCGACGGGCGAGGAGAACTGCATCGGCTGCCGGCTCTGCGAGTACATCTGCCCGCCGCAGGTCATCAAGGTCGAGATGCTCAAGGCCGAGAAGCGGAACTACGCCAAGACCTTCACGCTGGAGCTCTACGCGTGCGAGTTCTGTGAGCTGTGCGTTCAGGTGTGCCCCACCGACGCGATCGTCATGATGAAGTCCTTCGATCTCGCCACGGCCGACCGGCGGGAGATGCTGCTGGACAAGGACCGCCTCCATGCGCTCGGGCTCAGCTGGGAGCCGTCGTGGGCCACCGGCAACCGCCTGCGCGACATGCAGGCGCCGCCCAAACCCGCCCGAACGACCGAGGCCAAGGCGCCGACCGCCGGGGCTGCCCTCGAGGAGAAAGCGAAGGAGAGCGCCGAGTGACGGCCGAGATCGTGGGGTTCTGGGCGGTAGCCGTGGTGCTGCTGGCCTCGAGCCTCGCCGTCGTCCTCACCCCGAATCTCTTCCACGCCGTCCTCTTCCTCGCCGTGGCCCTCGTCGCCACCGGCGGGGTCTTCCTCCTGCTCGATGCTCCGTTCCTGTTCGGCGTCCAGCTGCTGCTCTATGCGGGCGGGGTCGTGACGATCATGGTGTTCGCGATCATGCTCACCGAGCGCCTGGTGGGCGAGCGCATCGCCCAGTCGAGCCGCTTCGTCGTGAACGCCGCGCTGGTCGCGGCCGCGATCTTCGTCGGCATCGTGGGCTTCCTCATCCGGCGCCCCGGGGAGACGATACGTCCGCCGGCCATCGCCGACGTCACCACGGCCATCGGGCGGGCCCTGGTGGGGCCGGTCGCGGCGACGCTGGAACTACTCGGCGTATTACTGGTAGCCGCGCTGCTCGGCGCCATTTACCTCGCGCGCACCGACGATTAGTGCCGCTCACGGCCTACCTCGTCCTCAGCGCCCTGGTCTTTGCCATCGGCCTGTTCGGTGTGCTCAGCCGACGGAACGCCGTCGGCATCCTGCTCGGCATCGAGCTGATGCTGAACGCCGTCAACATCAACCTGGCCGCCTTCGCGCGTTTCCACGCCGACGTGATGGGCCTCGTCTTCGCGCTCTTCACCATCGCCATCACGGTGGCGGAGGTGGGGCTGGGGCTGGCCATCGTCATCGTGAACTTCCGCGTGCGGCGGACCATCGACGCCGATCATCTCGACCTCTTGCGGGGATAGCGCATGACCGGGGCCGCCCTCACCGTCCTCGCCTTGCCCTTCGCGGCATTCGTCGTCCTGGCGCTCGTGCGGCCGTTGCGGCGCTCGGGACGACCGGCGGGGCTGCTGGGCATCCTCGCCATCGGCGCGGCCTTCGCGCTCGCCCTGCGCATCTTCGCGGCCGGCGGCCGCGCGGAGGCGCTGTGGGCGTGGATCCCGGGCGACGGCGGACCGATGGCCACGGTCGGTCTCCTGGTCGACGATCTGTCGGCGGCCATGCTGGTGCTCATCACGCTGGTCTCGTTACTCGTGCAGGTCTACTCGCTGGCGTATCTCGAGACCGAGTCCGGGCCGGCGCTGGGTCGGTACTACACGTATCAGTCGCTCTTCGCGTTCTCGATGCTCGGCCTGGTGCTGTCCCCGACGTTTCTGCAGATGTTCGTCTTCTGGGAGCTGGTCGGCCTCTGCTCGTACCTGTTGATCGGCTTCTGGTACGAGCGGCCGGCGGCCGCCCGCGCCGCGCTCAAGGCGTTCTGGATCACCAAGCTCGGCGATCTGGGCTTCATCACCGGCATCGTGATGCTGTGGGCCGCTACCGGCACCTTCCACTTCGGCACGCTGTTCGACAGGGCACGAACGGGTGCGCTGCCGACCGAGGGCCTCGCCGTCGTGATGTTCCTCGTCTTTCTGGGCGCCGCCGGCAAGTCGGCCCAGTTCCCCCTGCACGTGTGGTTGCCCGACGCCATGGAGGGGCCGACGCCGGTGTCCGCGCTCATCCACGCCGCGACCATGGTCACGGCCGGCGTCTTCCTGGTCACGCGAGCGCAACCGCTGTTCGCGCTGACCCCCGGCGTGCTGGCGCTGATCGGGTGGGTGGGTGCCTTCACCGCGCTGCTCGCGGCGACGATGGCGTGCGTCGAGAGCGACATCAAGCGCGTGCTCGCGTACTCCACGGTCTCCCAGCTCGGCCTGATGATGGCCGCCGCCGGGGCGTTCGCCGCCGGCGCGGGATTCTTTCACCTCCTCACGCACGGCGTGTTCAAGGCGCTCCTCTTCCTGGCCGCGGGCGCCGTCATCCACGCGGTCGGCACCAACGACATCTTCCGGATGGGCGGCCTGTTCCGGGCGATGCCCCAGACGGCGATCGTGTTCATCGTCGGCACGCTCGCGCTGGCCGGCGTGTGGCCGCTCGCCGGCTTCTTCTCCAAGGAGGCGGTGCTCGCCGGGGTGTGGGACGGCGAGATGGTCGGGCCCTTCGTCATGCTGGCGGTGACGGCCTTCCTCACCGCGTTCTACATGTTCCGGGTGATCTTCCTCGCGTTCTTCGGCCGCGCGCACGTCCACGACCATCCTCACGACGCGCCCCCCCTGATGGCCGTGCCGCTGTGGATCCTGGCACTGCTGACGGTCGGGCTCGGCCTGCTCTTCGCGACCCACGGCGGCGATGACCCTCACGGGCCGGGATGGCTCCCCGCGCTCTCCCTCGGCCTCGCCGTCGGCGGGATCGGGCTCGCGTGGGCGACCTACCAGCGCGAGCTGGTGAGCGCCGATCGTCTGGCCGCCCTCTTCCGCCCGATCGATGTCCTCGCGCGCCGGCGTTACGGGATCGATGCCCTGTACCTCGGCCTGTACCGGGGCTTCGTCCTCGGCTTCTCGCGTCTCATCGGATGGATCGACCGCTACGTCGTCGACGGCGTGCTGAACGTCCTGAGCGCGCTGACGCTGCGGGGGGGCGATCTCCTGCGCCGGATCCAGAGCGGTCAGGCCCAGGACTACGTCTACGGCGTGGCCTTCGGCGCCTTGCTCCTGTTCGTCTGGGTCCAGTGGTGGTCGCGGTGACCCCCGTCCCCATCCTCTCGATCATCACGTGGGCGCCCTTCCTGGGCGCGCTCGCCATCATGTTCTTCGCGCGCCACCATCCCCTCGCCGTCCGCGTGATCGCGCTCGTCGCCACCGCGATCTCGTCGGCGCTGTCGCTGTGGGTCTGCCTCGCCTACGACCGCGAGGCGGCGGGCTTTCAGTTCTACGAGAAGGTCACGCTCGTCCCCCCGCTCGGGATCAACTACGAGGTGGGCGTGGACGGCATCAGCCTCCTGCTCGTCCTGCTGACCTCGATCATCATCTTCGCCGGCGTGTTCGCGTCATGGACGGTGGCCACGCGCAGCCAGGAGTTCTACGCGCTGCTGCTGGCGCTCGTCACCGGCGTCTACGGCGTCTTCGTGTCGCTCGACCTGTTCGTGTTCTTCCTCTTCTACGAGCTGGCCGTGTTGCCGATGTACCTGCTCATCGGCATCTGGGGCTCGAGCGGCGAGGTGCGGCCGCGCGGCATCTTCGCCTGGGCCTTCCGGCGGACGGGAGTGGGCAGCAAGGAATACGCGGCGATGAAGCTGACCCTCTATCTCCTGTTCGGGTCCGCCTTCATCCTCGTGGGCATCTTCGCGCTCTACGTGGTCGCGGGCAGCTCGTCCTTCTCCTTCCTGGACTTCGAGGCCGCCACCTTCGATCCGAAGGTCCAGCGCTGGGTGTTCCTGGCCTTCTACGTCGGCTTCGGCATCCTCGCCGGCATCTGGCCGCTGCACACGTGGTCGCCCGACGGCCACGCCTCCGCGCCCACGGCGGTGTCGATGCTGCACGCGGGCGTCCTCATGAAGCTCGGCGCCTACGGTGTCCTGCGCCTCGGCATGGGGCTCCTGCCCGACGGCGCCACCGAACTGGCCTGGCTCGTGGGCGGCATCGCCTGCATCAACGTCGTCTACGGCGCCCTCTCGGCGATGGCCCAGGTCGACCTCAAATACGTGATCGCGTACTCCTCGGTCTCGCACATGGGTCTCGTGATGCTGGGGGCGGCGACGCTCACCGAGGCCGGGCTCAACGGTTCGGTGTTCCAGATGTTCGCGCACGGCATCATGACCGGTCTCTTCTTCGCCCTCGTCGGCCTCGTCTACGAGAAGGCCCACTCGCGCGAGATCGGGAAGATGGGCGGATTCGGGCGGGTCATGCCGGGGATCGCCACCGCCTTCACCGTGGGCGGCCTGTCGTCGCTCGGCCTGCCCGCCACCTCCGGCTTCGTGGCCGAGGTGCTGACGTTCATGGGCGCCTGGCGCTCGGACCATCGGTGGTGGCTCTTCCCGGCCGTCGTCGGCACGTTCCTCACCGCGATCTACGTGCTGCGAGTCACCAAGCAGATCTTCTGGGGGCCGCCCTCGCCGCATTTCGCGCATCTGGAAGATGCGCGCGGGCCCGAGTGGGTGGCGCTCGTGATCCTCGTCGGCGTGCTCGTGATCTTCGGCATGGCCCCGGGTCTGGCCCTCGCCCCCGTGGATACGGCCACGGTACCGCTCCTGGCGCGGATCATCCGGCCGTGAGCGCCTTCACGCTCGAGGCCGGCCTCGGGGTGGTGATCCTCGTGGTGTTCGCCGCGACGCTCGGCGCGCGCGGCGACGACCGACGCTGGATCGGGTGGCTCGCCTCACTGGGGGTGCTGGCCCTCCTGGGGCTCGCCATGGCTCAGGCTCCCGTCGCGCCGCGACTGGGCGGCGCGTTCGTGCAGGATGGCCTGGCGATCTTCGCCAAGCGCCTGTTCCTCGTCGCGACCTTCATCGGCTTGCTCGGGGGCGCGTCCATGCCGGACGCCGTGTTCAAGCGCCGGGCGGGCGAGTACCACTTGCTGATCCTGGCCTCGCTGCTCGGGATGCTGGTGCTCGCCTCGGCGCGCGATCTGATCCTGCTCTTCGTGGCCTTCGAGCTGATCTCGCTGCCGCTCTACGCGCTGACGGGATTTCGCAAGCGCGACGGCACGGCCGTGGAGGCGGCGCTGAAGTTCTTTCTGGTCGGCAGCGTGTCGTCCGCGGTGATGGCGTACGGGCTGTCGTTCGTCTATGGCGCGGCGCGGACGACGCAGCTCGCGGGCGTGGCGAAGGCGATTCCCGCGGGTGACCCCTGGCTCGTCCTCGGCCTCGTCACGGCCTTCGTGGGGTTCGGCTTCAAGATCGCCGCGTTTCCGTTCCACATGTGGGTTCCCGACACCTACGAGGCCGCCAGCACCCCGTTCGTCGCCTGGCTCAGCGTGGCGCCCAAGGCGGCGGGATTCGTCGGGCTGTTCCGCGTCTACTTCGACGGCATGGGGTCGGAAGCCGGCCTGTGGGGACCGATGGCCGCCGGCCTCGCCGCGCTGACCATCGTCGGCGGCAACCTCATGGCCCTACCCCAGCGGAACACCAAGCGCCTGCTCGCGTACTCCGGCATCGCCCACATCGGCTACATGCTGGTCGGCTTCGCGGCGGCCTCGGCCGCCGGCACCGCGATGGTGCTCTTCTATCTGGTCGCCTACGTCTTCGGCAACATGGGCGCCTTCCTGGTGGTGGAAGCGGTGGCCCGGTCGGAAGGCTCCGAGCAAGTGTCAGCCTTCCGCGGTCTGGCGCAGCGGTCGCCGCTCCTGGCCCTGGCCATGCTGCTCTTCCTGCTGTCGCTCGGCGGCATTCCCTTCGTCGTCGGGTTCTGGGCGAAGCTCTACGTCTTCTGGGCCGCGGCGCAGCAGGGCCTGTACTGGCTCGTCCTCCTGGGCGCGGTTCTCACCGTCGTCGCGCTCTTCTACTACCTGCTCGTGGCCAAGGCGATGTACATCGAGGCGCCATCGACCACGACCCGCGTGCGTCTCGAGCCCGCGCTGGCGCTGTCGGTGATCCTGTGCGTGATCGGCGTCGTCGTCTTCGGGGTGTATCCCAAACCCATCGTCATGGCCGCCCTCCGCGTCGCCGCGCCGCTGTTCTGATTTCCCACAAGCCCCTGGAATACCGATCTTTTCCCAAGAGCCTTGACGGAGGATGACGCAGAGCGTAGTTTTGTACCAACTGGTCAGTACATAATGACGCACACCACTCATCCGACGACGACGTCCAGGCTGCGTGACGGCCGCCAGACCCGTGAGGCCCTGCTCGAGGCCGCCGCGGAGCTGATGCATCTCAAGGGGTATCAGGCCACGTCGCTCGACGACGTACTGCGCGAGAGCGGTGTCGGCAAGGGCAACTTCTATTACCACTTCAAGAGCAAGGAAGATCTTGGCTACGCGATCCTGGACCAGGCGATCGCCTCGTTCCTCGGCAAGACGCTCGAGCCCTGCTTTTCCGACGGCTCGCTGCCCCGGCTCGCCCAGATCCGCTGCTTTCTCGGCCGCGTGCTCGCGGCCCAGCGCCAGCGGAACTGCGTGGGCGGGTGCGCGCTCGGCAATCTCGCCTCCGAGCTGTCGGACGTGCACGAGGGATTCCGGGCGCGTCTGTCCGGGGTGTTCTCGGCCTGGCGCGCGCGTCTCGAGCAGGCGCTCGCCGAAGCGCAGGCCGACGGAAGCGTCGGTGCCGGCTGCCGGCCCGAGGCCGTCGCCCAGTTCATCGTCGCGTCGCTCGAGGGCGCCATCCTCATGACGAAGCTCACGAAGGACATCGCGGTGATGGAGCGCTGTGTCGAGGAGCTCGAACGGTATCTGACGCTCTACGAGGTGACACGGTGACGACGCAGAGCGGAACGCGCGTCGACCAGGACCAGGCCCTCCTGGAGGGCCTCCGGCGTGGCGACCCGCAGGCGATGGAGCAGCTCGTCGAGACCTATGCGGATCGGGTCTACCGGCTGACGATCCGGATCACCGGGTCCCGGGAAGACGCCGAGGAGGCGACCCAGGACGCGCTGTGGACGGCGGGTCGGAAGATCGACACGTTCAAGGGCGAGTCGGCCTTCGGCAGCTGGCTGTACCGCATCGCCGCGAACGCCGCCTACATGAAGCTGCGCCGGCGCAAGGCCAAGGCGCGCGAGATCGCCATCGAGGAAGTGCTGCCGGCCCTCGACGACGGCGGGCTGCACTTCGAGCCGATGGACGACTGGTCTCCGCGTGTCGACGACCAGGCGCTCAACGGCGAGCTGCGTGAGATCCTCGACGCGGCCATCGCGGAGCTGCCGCCGGATTACCGCACGGCCCTCGTGCTTCACGACGTGGAGGGCCTGTCGAATCCCGACGTCGCCGAGACCCTCGGCATCAGCCTGCCCGCCGTGAAATCGCGCGTTCACCGCTCCCGCTTGTACCTGAGGAAGCGATTATCGGACTACATGCAGACGGCCTGATTCCGATGATAAGATACGCGCTTACGGATATCGCGGCCCCAGGAAAGGCGAGAGGTCATGGAAGCGGTCATCGCAACCGGCGGTAAGCAGTACCGCGTCGCGCCCGGCCAGGTCATCTCCGTGGAGAGGCTGGCGGGAGAGCCCGGCGCGGCCGTCGCATTCACCTCGGTCGTGCTGGTCACACGCGACGACGAGGTGATCACCGGCGCCGAGCGGCTACGCTCGGCGAAGGTCTCGGGCGAGGTCGTGGCGCAGACGCGCGGCAAGAAGGTCGAGGTCGTCAAGTTCAAGCGGCGCAAGAACTACCGCCGGCACCGCGGGCACCGGCAGGCCGCCACCAAGGTCCGCATCACCACCATCGAGGTCTAGGCGGAATGGCTCACAAGAAAGGCGTCGGCAGCTCGAGAAACGGCCGGGATTCCAATCCCCAGATGCTGGGGGTCAAGCGCTTCGCCGGTCAGTTGGTGACCGGAGGCAGCATCCTCGTTCGCCAGCGGGGGACGCCGTTCAAGCCCGGGGTGAACGTCGGGCGCGGGTCCGATGACACGCTCTTCGCCAAGATCGATGGCGTCGTTCGCTTCGAGCGGCGCAAGGGCGACCGCTACGTGAGCATCGTCACGCCCTCGGCGTAACCACCAGCGCGCCCGCACGATGGTGTCCCGATATAGAGGGGCGCCACGGCTCCGCCGGGGTGCCCCGAACGTGGCAGTGCGAGGTGAGGCGCGCTCGGGCGGCGAGCCGAGCCCTTCAATGATCGAAAATGGGCTTGGGGGGCGCCCGGAGTCCCCTATCTACTGATGTTCGTCGACGAGATCGACATCTTCGCCAAGAGCGGTGACGGGGGCGCCGGCTGCATCAGCTTCCGCCGCGAGAAGTACGTTCCCCGCGGCGGTCCGGACGGCGGAGACGGCGGCTCCGGCGGTGGCGTGTGGCTCGAGGCCGATCCCGCGCTGAACACCCTGCTCGACTACCACTACAAGCGGCACTACCAGGCCGAGCGCGGCCAGCACGGCAAAGGAGCCAACCGACACGGCGCGAGCGGCGATGACCTCGTGCTCCGGGTCCCCGTGGGCACGATCGTGACCGATCGGGAGACGGCCGAGGTCCTCGGCGACCTCGCCGAGCCCGGCGCCAGGGTCCTCGCCGTCGCCGGCACGCCGGGTGGCCGCGGCAACGCGCGCTTCGCCACGTCCACGAATCGGGCGCCTCGCCAGGCCGATCTCGGTCGTCCGGGCGAGGGCCGCTGGCTGCATCTGGAGCTGAAGCTCCTCGCCGACGTCGGCGTGATCGGCTTTCCCAACGCCGGCAAATCGACGCTCGTCTCGCGGCTGTCCGCGGCGACGCCGAAGATCGCCGACTATCCGTTCACGACGCTGACGCCGACGCTGGGAATCGTGCGTCCCGACGCCGAGCGCACGTTCGTCATCGCGGACCTGCCGGGGCTCATTCCCGGCGCCGCCGAGGGCAAGGGGCTCGGTCACCAGTTCCTCCGCCATACCGAGCGCACGCGGCTGCTGCTCCACGTCCTGGACCTCGACCCGCAGACCGAGCGTGATCCCCTCGAGGACTTCGCGGTCATCAACGACGAGCTGCGGCGCTATTCCGCCGAGCTCGCCGCGCGTCCTCAAGTTGTCGTCGCCAACAAGGCCGATCTTCCCGAATCGGCGAGCGGGCGCCGGCGGGTCGAGGAGTTCTGCGCGCGCGAAGGCCGGCCGCTGTTCGTGATCTCGGCGGCGACGGGGCAGGGGCTGCGCGAGCTCCTGCACGGCATCGCCGCGCGTCTGGAGGGCAGCGGATGGCTGCGCGCCGCGAGCTAGGCCGCATCCGCCGACTCGTCGTCAAGATCGGCAGCGGGTTGATCACGACCCCGCGGGTCGGCATCGAGCAGAAGCGCATCGACGCGCTGGCCGCGGACATCGCCGCCGCCCGGCGCGCCTGCGAGGTGGTGCTCGTCACGTCGGGTGCCATCGCGACCGGGATGGCGCGGCTGGCTCTCGCCGAGCGGCCTCGCACGATCCCCGAGAAGCAGGCGGCGGCCGCCGTCGGACAGTCGGCGCTGATGTGGCACTACGATGCCGCCTTCAAGCGTCACGACGTCGCCGTCGGCCAGGTGCTCCTCACGGCCCAGGACATCGGTGATCGCGCGCGCTACCTGAACGCGCGCAATACCTTGCGTATGTTGCTCGATCTGTCGGTCCTCCCCATCGTCAACGAGAACGACACCGTGGCCGTCGAGGAGATCAAGGTCGGCGACAACGACAACCTCAGCGCGCTCGTGGCCTCCCTCGTCGACGCCGATCTCCTCGTCCTCCTCACCGACGTCGACGGTCTCTACACCGCGGATCCCGCCGTCGCGGCGGACGCGCGCAAGCTCGATACGGTGGACGCGGTCACCGACGACATCGTGCGCCTGGTGTGGAGTCGCGAGGGCGGCGCCTCCGTGGGTGGGATGGCGACCAAGCTGGAGGCCGCGCAGAAGGCGGCGGCCTCCGGGATCCCGATGGTGATCGCCAGCGGCCGGGAGGAGGGGGTGCTCACGCGCCTGCTCGCCGGCGAGGCGGTGGGCACGTACTTCACCCCCAAGGCGGACCGGCTGACCGCGCGCAAGTGGTGGATCGCCTTCGCGGTGCCCCCGCAAGGGCGCCTCACCGTCGACGCGGGCGCCCTCCGGGCGCTCCGCGACGAGGGCCGGAGCCTGCTGCCGTCGGGGGTCGTCGACGTCGGTGGCGACTTCGCGGCGGGTGAGGTGGTGGCCATCGTCGGCCAGGCCGACGGCCGGGAGTTCGGCCGCGGCCTCGTGAACTTCGACGCGGTGGAGCTGCGCAAGATCCGCGGAGCCAAGACGCGGCAGATCGAGGAGCGATTGGGGTACCGTGGTGTGGACGAAGTGATCCATCGCGACAACCTGGTGATTCTCTGACACCATGACGAACGAAGTGGCGGGGTCCATGGATCCGAAGCGTCTCGTGCAAACACGTGCCCGCGCGGCTCGGCAGGCCGCCCGGGCGCTCGCCCTCTGCCCGACGCGGGTGAAGAACGACGCCCTCCTGCAGATGGCGCGCGGCCTCGACGAGAAGGCGGCGAGCCTGATCGACGTCAACCGCGTGGACGTCGATCGTGCGCGCGCCGGCGGGCACCCCCGCGCCTTCCTCGACCGGCTCACGCTGACGGAGGCCCGCATCGAGGAGATGGCCGCCGGGCTGCGACAGATCGCCGCACTCCCGGATCCCGTTGGCAGCGTGCTCGAGACACGGCGCCGGCCCAACGGGCTCGAGATCTCGCGCGTCCGTGTCCCGCTCGGCGTCATCGGGTTCATCTACGAGTCGCGCCCGAACGTGACCGCCGACGCCGTGGGGCTGTGCCTGAAGTCGGGCAATGCCGTCATCCTGCGCGGCGGCAGCGAGGCGATCGAGTCGAACGCCATGATCGCCGCCGTCCTCGCCAAGGCCGTGGAGAAGGCGGGCGCGCCGCCCGAGGCCATCCAGTTCATCGACATCACCGACCGCGCCGCCGTCGGCGCCATGCTGGAGCTGCCCGATCTCGTCGATCTCGTCATTCCCAGGGGCGGTGAGACCTTCGTGCGGTGGGTCGCCGAGCATTCGCGCGTGCCCGTCCTCAAGCACGATCGGGGACTCGTGCACGTCTTCGTCGACGCCGATGCGGATCTCGAGATGGCCAAGGCCATCGTGCTCAACGCGAAGGTCCAGCGCCCGAGCGTGTGCAACGCGCTCGAGACCTTGCTGGTCCACCGGGACATCGCGGCCCGCTTCCTGCCGGCGGCGGCGGCGCGGCTCGCCGAGGCGGGCGTCGAGCTGCGCGGCTGTGCCGAAACCCAGGCCCTCGTCCCCGGGGCGCTGCCCGCGACGGAACGCGACTGGGACGAAGAGTATCTGGACCTCGTGCTCGCAGTGCGCGTCGTCGACGGCCTGGACGAGGCCATCGAGCACATCCGGCGCCACGGCTCGGGCCTGGCGGAGGCGATCGTGACCAACACGCTCGCTCACGCCCGCCGCTTCACGCGCGAGGTCGATGCCGCCGCCGTGCTCGTCAATGCCTCCACCCGTCTCGTCGACGGCGGGCAGTTCGGCATGGGCGCCGAGATGGGAATCTCGACGTCGCGCGTCCACGCCCGCGGGCCCGTGGGCGTCCAGGAGCTGACGACGATCAAGTACGTCGTGCAAGGCGACGGTCAGCTCCGGGACTGAGCGCGTGGGGCGCACGGCCGTCTTCGGCGGTTCCTTCAACCCCATCCATTTCGGCCATCTGGTCATCGCGGACGAGATGCTCGAGCAGCTCGCCCTCGAGCGCGTGCTGTTCGTCCCCGCCGCATCGCCGCCTCACAAGCCCGCGGGCTCGCTGGCCCCCGCCGAGGACCGTTGCGAGATGGTGCGGCTGGCCGTCGCCGGGCGCGCGCGCTTCGAGGTCTCGGACATCGAGCTGCGGCGCCGCGGGCCCTCGTTCACGGTGGACACCCTGGAGGCGCTGCAACGCGCGAGCGATGAGCTGATCCTCCTCGTCGGTTCGGAGACGTTCCTCGACCTCCTCTCGTGGCGCCAGCCGCGCCGCATCGTCGAGCTCGCCCGGCTCGTCGTCGTGCCGCGCACGGGCAGCACGTTCGATCCCGAGAGCGCAGCCGCGCAGAAGGTCCTGCGCGAGATCGGCGCCGAACGGTTCGCGAGCTCGCCCGACGCCGTGGCGCCCCGCACCGTCGTCGTCCTGCACGCCACGTCGTTGCCGATCTCCTCCTCGGAGCTGCGTGCCCGCTCCCGCCAGGGACGCTCGCTGGCCTATCGCACCCCCGACGCCGTCATCGCGTACATCCAGCGCCGGCGGCTGTATGCCGCGCCCGAGCCGTGATGGCGGCGCCGGCCGCGGAGCGCAAGGCGCGGCGGGCCGCGAGCGCGGCGCTCGATCGCAAGGCACTCGACCTCGTCGTCCTCGACGTCCGCGAGCTGTCCAGCGTGACGGATTACTACCTGCTCTGTAGCGGACGGTCGACGACGCATCTGCGCTCCATCGTCGACGGCATCCGTGAGGAGATGAAGGGCGCGGAGGCCCGGCTCCGCCACGGCGAAGGCGCCCCGGAGAGCGGGTGGATGCTCCTCGACTACGGCGACGTGCTCGTCCACGTGTTTCTCGAGGAGACGCGCGTGTACTACGCGCTCGAGCGGCTGTGGGGCGACGCGCCGTCCGTGCCGCTGGAGAGCTGATTGGAGCACATCGCGGGTTGCCAGCCCCGAGCCTGCGTGCTAGCGTATGGCCCTTCGCGAAGGACCCGCGCGTGAAGGGAGGTCTCGATGAGGAAGGATCGACTGGCGCACTTCAAGAAAACCCTGATCGAGAAGCAGCGCCAGCTGGTCGACGAAGTTGGCAAGAGCGCGATCTACGGCAAGGATCAGGAGGACGACTCCATCAAGGACCTGGGCGACCAGGCGAACACCGCCTACACGCGCGAGTTCTTCTTCGAGCTGGGCAACGGCGATCGGCGGCTCCTGCGCGAGGTCGTGGCCGCGCTCGGCAAGATCGACGAAGGCTCCTTCGGGGCCTGCGAGCGCTGCGGCGAGGCGATCGCCGACAAGCGCCTCGACGCGCTCCCGTTCGCCCGGTACTGCATCACGTGCCAGCGCCTGATCGAAGAAGAAGAGCGGATGGCGACCGGCTAGCCACGGCCCCACTCGCCCGGCTCGCGTCGGCACGATGACGTCGTCCCTCTCGATGCTCCGCGCGCTCGTCGGCCTCACCCACCTGCTCGGCAAGCTGTCCCAGACACGACGGTCGGCGCCGCTCGCCGATCGTCCCCTGACCGAGGTGCTGGAGCGCGCCGAGGCCGCGCGCGCCGCCGGCCGGCCCGACGAGGCGCGAGGGCTGTGGGAAGGGATCCTGCGACGGTCGTCCGTCGACGGCGAGCGGCAGGCCATCGTGCATTGCGAGCTCGGCCGTCTGGCAGCCGAGCGCGGGCGCGCGGGCGCGGCCGCGACGCACTTCAAGAGCGCGCTGCGCGCCCAGCGCGGGTTCGTCCCGGCGGCGCTCGCCCTGGGTGACGCCCAGGAGGCGGCCGGCGACGTGCGCGAGGCCGCACGGACGTGGGAGCGCGCGGCCGAGAGTCAGCCGGCGCTGGCCCTGCTTGGCCGCCTCGAGCGCGTGTATCGCCGCGAGGGGCGGCCCACCCGCATGATCGCGCTGTACCGCGCCGCATCCGAGCGGTTTCCGGACAACCTCGCCCTCGCCGTCGCGCTGGGACGCGTCTACCTCGAGCTGGAGATGCTGGACGAGGCCGCCGATCAGTTCGAGAAGGTCGAGGTGCGCGCACCGGACATGCCCATCGTCCACGCGTTCCTCGGCGCGGTGTTCGAGCGCCGGGGCGAGACGCGCGAGGCCTTCGAGGAATACCGGCGAGCGCTGCGCCTGGCCCACGCGTTCGATTGGCCGCACGCGTGCGCCGCGTGCGGTGCTGCGGGAGCGGCCTGGCAGGATCGCTGCCCCGCGTGCCGCCGCTGGAACACGCTCCGCCCGACTGTCTAGATGGGGGCCCCGACATGGCCCCCCAAGCCCCATCTTCGATCATTTCATCGGTCGGCTCGCCGTCCGAGCACGGCTCACCTCGCACTGCCCCGCTCGGAGCGCCCCGGCCAAGCCGTGGCGCTCCTCGGTTTACTCCAGGAGATTGTGGATGATCTCGTGGGCCACGGCCGCGCTCGACCTGCTCTATCCGTCGTTGTGTCCCGTCTGCGACACGGCCCTCGGCCCGGGTCGACGTGACCCTCTGTGCCGGGGATGCTGGATGGCGATCGAACGGATCGCGTCCCCGGGCTGCGAGACGTGCGGCCTGCCATTTCCCTCGTTCGAGCGCGCGCGGCCTCCGAGGCCGCCCGTCTGCCATGCCTGCGCCGTCGCGCCGCCGCCGTTCGATTACGCTCGGGCCGCCGCGGCCTATGCGGGCGCGTTGCGCGATGCGCTACACGCGTTCAAGTTCGGTGGCAAGCGCGCGCTGGCCAAGCCCCTCGGTGATCTGCTCATGGAGCAGTGCGGCGGCGTCCTCGGCCCGCACGTCGACGCCCTCGTCGCCGTGCCGCTGACGCGCGCGCGCGAGCGGGAGCGTGGGTTCAACCAGGCGGCGCTCCTGGCCTCGCATCTGGCGACCGCGTCCGGCCTGCCGGTCAAGCCGGGGTGGCTGTCGCGTCGCCACGGAACCCGCTCGCAGACGGAGCTGACGGCCGAGGAGCGCCGCGCCAACGTGGCCGGAGCCTTCGCGGCCTCCCCCCACGTTGCCGGCGCGCACGTGCTCGTCGTCGATGACATTCTCACGACGGGGGCCACCGCCGGCGAGTGCGCGCGAACGCTGCGCGCCGCGGGTGCCCGCGCGGTCGGGGTGCTCGCAGTTGCCCGCGTCCTCGCCGTGACCCTATAATCGGGCAGGTCGTAACGCCCCCAATCCTCACAAGGAGCCCTCCATGAGCATTCGAGTCGGCGTCAACGGGTTCGGCCGGATCGGGCGCGTCTTCTTCCGCACCGCGCTCGGCGCGGGAGAGATCGAGGTGGTCGGGGTCAACGACCTGGCCGACGCCAAGACCCTCGCCCACCTGCTCAGACACGATTCCGTCCATGGCGGTCTCGGCGCCGAGGTGACCTCGAAGGACAGCGCCATCTTCGTCAACGGCCGTGAGATCCGGGTGACGGCGGTCAAGGATCCGGCGAGCTTGCCGTGGAAGGAGCTGGGCGTCGACGTCGTCGTCGAGTCGACGGGCATCTTCCGCGACACGGCCACCGCGTCGAAGCATCTGCAGGCCGGGGCCAAGAAGGTGATCATCACGGCCCCCGCGAAGGATCCGGACGTCACCGTGGTGCTCGGCGTCAACGACCAGATGTACGACCCCAAGAAGCACCGGATCATCTCGAACGCCTCGTGCACGACCAACTGCCTGGCCACCACCGTGAAGGTCCTCGACGACGCCTTCGGCGTGAAGCGGGGCTTCATGTCGACCGTGCACTCCTACACCAACGATCAGCCGATCCACGACTTCCCGCACAAGGACCTGCGCCGGGCCCGCGCGGGTGCGGTGAGCATGATTCCCACCACGACGGGCGCGGCCACCGCGGTCGGGCTCGTGCTGCCCAAGCTCAAGGGCAAGCTCGACGGCATCGCCATCCGCGTGCCCACCGCCAACGTCTCCGTCGTCGACCTCACGGCCGAGCTGGACAAGCCGGCCTCGGTCCAGGCCGTCAACGACGCGTTCCGGGAGGCGGCGGCCGGACGGCTGCGGGGCATCCTCGACGCGACCGACGAGGAGCTCGTCTCGGTGGACTTCAACGGCAATCCCCACTCCTCCATCGTCGATCTGCCCTCCACGGCGCTCATCGACGGCAATCTCATCAAGGTGCTCGCCTGGTACGACAACGAGTGGGGCTATTCCTCACGGGTTCGCGACCTCATCCGCCTGATCGGCAAGACCCTCTAGCAGGCCGATGAAAAGGGCCCATCTGCGTCGTTGGCTCCGTCGGGGTGATTGGCGAGCCTCTGAAGCGTCGGCTCGGCCCGCGGCCTCACCTCCTACTGCGGCGGCGTACTCGGAGTACGCCTCCTGGCGTTTTTCGCCACCCGATAGGTAGAAAACGTGGGGAAGCTCTCCATCGAGCAGGTCGATCTCGCGGGGCGCCGGGTCTTCCTGCGCGCGGATCTGAACGTGCCGCTGGAGGGTGGCGCCGTCGCCGACGACACGCGATTGACGGCGGTCGTGCCGACGATCGAGCACGCGCTCAAGGCGGGAGCGATCGTCGTGCTGGCCTCTCATCTCGGCCGCCCCAAGGGCAAACCGGATCCCGAGTACTCGCTCCGTCCCGTCGCCACGCGCCTCGAAGCCTTGCTGGGCCGGTCCGTCCCGCTGGCCCCGGACTGCGTGGGCGAGGAGACGGCGGCGCTCGCCCGGACGCGCGGGGCCGGCGACCTGCTGCTGCTCGAGAACCTGCGCTTTCACAAGGAGGAGGAGGCGAACGACGACGCGTTCGCCCGCGCGCTGGCCGCGCTGGCCGACTGCTACGTCAACGACGCCTTCGCCGCCGCCCATCGCGCCCACGCCTCCATCGAGGCGATCACCCGGCACCTGCAGCCGGCCGCGGCCGGGCTCTTGATGCGGCGGGAGCTGGAGACCCTCACCCGGATCCTCGACCGGCCCGAACGACCGCTGGTGGCGGTGCTGGGCGGCGCCAAGGTGTCCGACAAGCTCGCCCTCGTCGAGCACCTGCTGGAGCGCGTCGACGGGCTCTTGATCGGCGGCGGCATGGCGTTCACGTTCCTTCGCGCGCTGGGGCACGAAGTGGGGCGCTCGCTCGTGGAAGCCGAGCGGGTGGAAACGGCGCGCCGCGTGCTGGAGTCGGCGCGGCGGCGCGGTGTTCCCCTGATCCTGCCGGTCGACACCGTCGTCGCGCCCGGCGTCGACAGCGCCGCGGGTCGCGCGGTGGGGATCCGGGAGATGCCCGCCGACGAGATGGGGCTCGACATCGGCCCGCTCACCGTCGAGCGCTTCGGTGCGGCCCTGCGCACGGCGCGGACCATCGTCTGGAACGGCCCCATGGGGGTGTTCGAGAAGCTGCCCTTCGCCGCGGGCACGCTCGCCCTCGCCCGGGCCGCGGCCGACAGCCCGGCGTTCTCCGTCATCGGGGGCGGGGACACGGTCTCGGCCATCACGCGCACCGGTGTCGCGGACCGGATCGGGTACATCTCCACCGCGGGCGGCGCCTTTCTCGAGTTCCTCGAAGGGCGCAAGCTGCCGGGCGTCGAAGCCCTGACCGAGGCGGCCTGATGCGAACGCCGCTGTGCATCGCGAACTGGAAGATGCACGGAACGCTGGCCGAGGCCCGTCCACTCGCGACAGGGGTGCGCGACGGGCTTCGGCGCGTCAAGGACGTCGAGGTCGTGCTCTGCCCTCCCTTCACGGCGCTGGCCGCCGTGGCCGAGGTGCTCGCCGGCAGTCCGCTCAAGCTTGGCGCCCAGAACTGCCACCCCGAGGCGTCGGGCGCCCACACCGGTGAGATCGCACCGCCGATGCTGAGCGAGCTGGGCTGCCGGTACGTGATCGTCGGGCACTCCGAGCGGCGCCGCGAGATGGGGGAGACGGACGAGCTCATCAACCGCAAGGTTCGCTCGGTGCTCGCGCACGGGATGATCGCCGTGCTCTGCGTCGGTGAGACCGCCGAGGAGCGCCGGCAGGGGCTGACCTTCACCACCGTCGAGGGCCAGCTCCGCGCGGGTCTGGCCGACGTCGCGCCCGAGGGCATCGCGGGCACGGTGCTCGCCTACGAGCCGGTCTGGGCGATCGGGACGGGGGTCAACGCGACGCCGTCCCAGGCCGGCGAGGTGCACGGATACCTCCGCGGTCTGCTGTCCGAGCTCACGAGCAAGGACACGGCGGCGACCATCCGCATCCTATACGGGGGCAGCGTCAAGGCCGAGAATGCCGACACGCTCGCGGCGGAGGCGGAGATCGACGGCGCCCTCGTCGGCGGCGCCAGTCTCAACGCTCAGGGGTTCGTCAATCTCGTCAAGAAGACGGCACGCGCCGGCGTCGCCGTCCGGGGGACCTGATGTACGTCGCGCTCATCGTCTTGCACGTCATCGCCAGCTTCGGGATCATCGGCGTCGTCCTGCTCCAGGCGGGCAAGGGCGCGGACATCGGCTCGGCGTTCGGCGGCGCCGGCAGTCAGGCCGTGTTCGGCTCGATGGGGACCCCGACGGTGCTCGGCAAGATCACGACGGTCGTGGCCATCGTCTTCACCATCACCTCCTTCACCCTGGCGTTGCTGGGCGGCGAGCGGAGCGGATCGGTCATCCGCGAGCCGGCGCCGGTCAGCGCCCCGGCTCCGGCCCCCCCGGCGACGACCCCCGGCGCTCCCGCCCCGCCCCCGGCGCCCGCGAAATAGTGCGCGCCCGCCTGCTGCTGCTCTTGCTCGCCCTCGCCCTGTCGGGCTGCGGGAGCAAGATCGAGAGCGGACTCGACGTGGCGGCCGCGGCGCGCGGGGGCAAGCCCGTCTCCGGCGACACGCTGATCGAGGCGCTGCCCGCCAACATCTCGGGGCTGATCCCCAACATCACGGGCGACAAGTACTCCCACGACGCCGTCGCCCTCATCTACAACGGCCTCGTCAGCTACGACAAGGACACCAACCTCATTCCCGATCTGGCGGAGTCGTGGGACCTGGCGCCCGACTGCCTCGACCTGACCTTCAATCTCCGGGAGGACGTGCGCTGGCACGACGGGCGGCCGTTCACCGCCGACGATGTCGTGTTCACGTATCAGCTCATGGTCCACCCGAAGACCCCGAGCCCCTACAAGGACGATTTCCAGCAGGTCGCGTCGGTCACCGCCCTCGACCCCCATACCGTGCACGTCCGCTACAAGACGCCGTTCGCGAAGGCCGTCATGACCTGGGGGCAAACGATGCTGCCGCGGCATCTCCTGGAGCGCTACATGCTCGAGGGCAAGCTCCGGGAGGCGCCCCAGAACTTCACGTCCCCCGTCGGGACCGGTCCGTACCGCTTCCACGAGATCCGCTCGGGCGAGAAGATCGTCCTCGTCGCCAACCCCGACTATTACGCGGGACCGCCGTACATCTCGCGGATCGTCTATCGGATCATTCCGAGCCAGGCCACCATCTTCCTCGAGCTCAAGGCCAAGGGGATCGATGCGTCGAACCTCACCGCGCTCCAGTACAGACGGCAGACCGACTACCCCGCCTTCAAGAAGGCCTACAACAAGTTCAGCTATCCGGCGAGCGTCTACACCTACCTTGGCCTGAACCACAAGGATCCGCGCTTCGCCGACAAGCGGGTGCGGCAGGCGTTCGCCTACGCCATCAACAAGCGCGATCTGATCGAGGGCGTGCGCCTGGGCCTGGCCCGGCCGGCGACGGGCCCCTTCAAGCCCGGCACCTGGGTCTACAACCCCGACGTGCGCACCTATCCCTACGACCCGGCGCGGGCGCGCGCGTTGCTGGCCGAGGCGGGGTGGACGACGACCAACGCCGATGGTTTCCTCGTCAAGGACGGCCGCCCCTTCAAGTTCGAGCTGCTCATCAGCCAGGGGAGCGACGAAGGGCGGAAGATCGCGGAAGTCATCCAGGCGCAGCTCCGGGAGATCGGCGTCGGGGTGGAGCTCCGCGTGCTCGAGTGGGCGACGTTCCTGAAGGAGCACATCAACAAGCGCCGGTTTGCCGCCGCGGCCATGGCCTGGGGAATCGGCCTCGATTCCGATCAGTACTCGATCTGGCACTCGTCCCAGACGGGGCCCGACGAGTTCAATTTCATCTCCTACGCCAACCCCGAGGTCGACGAGCTCCTCGAGCGCGGACGGCGGACCTGCCTGCAGAGCGAGCGCAAGCGTGCCTACGATCGGATGCAGGAGATCCTCGCCGAGGACCAGCCCCTCATCTTCCTCTTCTTCCGCGACACGCTGCCCGTGGTGGCCTCGCGCATCCGCGGGATCGTCCCCGGTCCGATCGGCATCGAGTACAACATGAACGAGTGGTACGTGCCCAAACAGCTCCAGCTCTACACGTCGGGGTGATGTCGTGACGGTCCTCTGACGCATCGGACATGCTCTGGTACGCGCTCCGGCGCCTCGTCCTCGCCCTGCCCCTGCTCCTCGGGATCACGTTCATTTCCTTCGCGGTGATCCATCTGGCGCCGGGCGAGCCGGTGGACCTGCAGGCCGGCGATCTCAGCGCGCAGTCGAGCGCTCAGGCCCGACAGCTCCTGCGCGAGCTGTACGGGCTCGACAAGCCGCTCGCCGTGCAGTACTGGAACTGGCTCGGCCGGCTGGTGCGCCTGGACTTCGGCCGCTCGTTCGCGCCCGACGCCCGCCCCGTGCTCCAGAAGATCGGTGAGCGCCTGCCCGTCACGCTCCTGCTGAACATCGCCGAGCTGCTGATCATCGTCGCCCTGTCCGTGCCCATCGGCATGTTCAGCGCCACGCGTCAGTATTCGCTGTTCGACAAGGTGACCACGATCTTCGTCTTCGTGGGGTTCGCCACGCCCGACTTCTGGCTCGCCTTGCTGCTCATGATCCTGTTCGGCACCGAGGCCGGGTGGCTGCCGATCTCGGGGCTGCGGTCACTGAACTGGGAGTACCTCTCGTTCTGGCGGCAGCAGTGGGATTTCCTGAGCCATCTGATCTTGCCCATCCTCGTCGCCACGTTCGGCGGCCTCGCCGGCTTCTCGCGCTACATGCGCCAGAGCATGCTGGAGGTCATCCGCCAGGACTACATCCAGTCGGCCCGCGCGAAAGGGCTCACCGAGCGCGTCGTGATCGGCAAGCACGCCCTTCGCAACGCGTTGCTGCCGCTCGTGACCATCCTCGGGCTCTCGCTGCCGGGCCTCATCGGCGGCAGCGTCATCGTCGAGTCCATCTTCGCGATTCCGGGGATGGGGCAGCTCATGGTGCAGGCGGTCTTCGAGCGCGACTATCCGGTGATCATGGGCAACCTGGTGATCGTCGCCACGCTGACCCTCGCGGCCAACCTCGTGGCCGACATCGCTTATGGGCTCGTCGATCCGCGCATCCGCTTCGGCGGCCGCGGCGGGCGCCGGTGACCCCGTGAGGAACTTCTGGCGGGCGTTCGCCAAGAATCGGCTGGCCATCGCGGGCGGTATCGTCGTGCTCTGTCTCGTCGTGCTCGCGGTGCTGGCCCCGGTGCTGGCGCCGTGGGATCCCAACCGGCCCGACCTGCGCAACATGCTCGGCGCGCCGAGTCGGGCCCACCCGCTGGGAACCGATCAGCTGGGCCGCGACGTCCTCTCCCGCATGCTCTACGGAGCGCGCGTGTCGTTGACGGTCGGCTTCGTCTCCGTCGGCATCGCCACCGCCATCGGGATCGTGCTCGGCTCGCTGGCGGGATACCGGGGCGGCGTCATCGATGCCACGATCATGCGGCTCGTCGACCTGATGCTCGTGTTCCCACGATTCTTCCTGCTGCTGGCCGTCCTGGCCTTTCTCAGGCCATCGATCTGGACCATTATGGCCGTGATCGGGCTCACCGGCTGGATGGGTGTGACCCGTCTCGTGCGCGCCGAGTTTCTCGCCCTGCGGGAGCGCGAGTTCGTGCTCTGGTCGCAGTCCGTCGGGGCGACCGGCTTCCGCATCGTGTGGCGTCACATCCTGCCCAACGCGATGGCGCCCGTCCTCGTGGCGATGACCCTGGGCATTCCCGCCGCCATCCTGACGGAGTCGGGCCTGTCATTCCTCGGTCTCGGCGTCCAGCCGCCGTTCGCGACCTGGGGCAACATCCTCAACGAGGGCAAGGACGCCATCGAGATCGCGTGGTGGCTGTCGTTCTATCCGGGACTGGCCATCCTCATCACCGTGCTCTCCTACAACCTGCTCGGCGAGGGCATTCGCGATGCGCTCGATCCCCGTCTCCGTCAAGCGCGTCGCAGGCTTGCGACGACGCGGGCGTGAGGTATACTTCGCTCTCGTCTTCCTCGGGCCGAAGTGGCGGAACTGGCAGACGCGCACGTTTGAGGGGCGTGTGGGGCAACCCGTGGGGGTTCGAGTCCCCCCTTCGGCACCAGCTGAGTTTTATGTTGGCGGTTTGATTGGTTCCGCTCTGGTATTCAGAATCTCTGGCCCGTAAAGAGGCCCGTACGCCAAACCAATTTTCCCCACAAAAATTGTGTGGCGGGCAAGAAAAGGAAAATTTTAAATGGGCAACATGGGGCGCTTCGAAAGTCGCATTCGTGCAGTCGAAGATTTTGACGCGAACATCTGCTGGGCGGTCAACGGTCGCAACGTCCACGGTTCGATGAAAGTATCCCCGCCTACCCATTCGATCGTGCTGCGCCGGGTGAGTGGACGGTGGCCCGATGGCGTCAGGAGCGAATCGAGCGACTCTTCCCCGGCTTCACCGCCGAGGTTCTCGATGTCCGCGGGCACCCGGTCTCCAGGAAAACGCTTCTCGGTAACGTGCGGGAGGAGTATCGCCTGAGCGCCTAGCTCATCAGTGAATGGGCGTGGTCTCCGTACCCCTCAGCGGGGCCACACCCATTCTCGCGACTAGCGCGCTCCCCGTCTCGGCGGGTCCGATTCGGGATGAATCGAGCGTAAACCTCGAAGAGCATCTCGGCCGTCCTGTGGCCGACCTGTGCCGCCACCCACGTCGGCGACTCCCCCCCACCAACGCATTCGAGGCGGAGCTGTGCTCCTCGAAAAAGCCCGCAAGTCCACACCTGGATCTCGCGACGGCGGGGACAACCCCCCGGCCGACAACCGCGTCGCAGCGCTGTTCGAGCGCGGGCTTTGCCCGCGCCCCGAATCCTAGGGGGAGGCAGGGCGAGAGCGGGCCATTAGGCCCGCTCCGCCCGTCGGAAGGGGGACGAAGTCCCCCTCTCCGAGAAGGTCAGCGCGGAATCCCTGGAGGCGGCGGCGGCGCGGGCAGGACGGCGCCGGCCGGCACCCAGACCCAGTAGTACGGCGTGGAGGCACCATCGCCGTAGAGCTCGTAGCGGCCACTGGGGTAGTTGACGACGCGCTGACCGGCGGGGCTCGTGACCACGACGGTCGTCGTCGTCGGAGGGCTCGCCGCGGGCACCGGCACCACGGTCGTCCGCGCGCCGCAGCCGCCGAGCAAGGTCGCGGCGCCAAGCGCCGCGACGGCGGCGCCGATCGCTCCCCTCCGGATGGTGAAGGTCGTGGCTCTGTCCATATCGTCCTCCCGTGGAGCGTGTAGCTTCTTCACCACGAGTGGAGCAACTTCGCTGCCAGGGAGTCGTTACTACAGCGGCCGGCGCCCGCCGGCTCGAGGCGGCTACTTCTTGATCGCCCCCTGCTTGGCGATGATGTGATCCTTGATCTTGTCGTACGTGGCCTGAGGCACGATCTGCTTCTGCACCAGCTCGTCCTTCCGCTTGTACGGTCGATTCTCGATGATCTTCTTCGAATAGGCCTCGCCGATCCCGGGCAGCGCCTCGAGATCCGCCGCGGAGGCGGTGTTGATGTCGAGGGGGGCATGTCGCTTCTCGCCGGTAGCCTTGGCGTTGGCCTTGTCGGACTTCGCGGCGGGCGCCTTCGTGGACTGCGCCGACACCGCGGAGGGCAGGCCCACGCCCAGGGCAAACAGGAGCGCGACGACGAGTGCCAGTGCTCGGCTCATGAGGTCACTCCTTGAAGGGGTCGCCTCAGCGGGCGATGCCCTTCGGCTGGCGGTGCTGCATCGGTGGTCTCGTCGGGCGCCACCGCGCCGACGGTTGCATTCACGATAGCATTCCCGCGCGGAACGCTCGCCGCGCGGTCTGCCCGCTCCCGACGATCGTGGCATAATGGAACGGTTTGAGTTGAACGAACCGATGCCTACGGCACCGCCACTTCCCATGCTCGAGCCGCCGACGCCATCCCCGGCGCACAAGCCCGCGTGGCTCAAGGTGCGCGCCCCCGGGGGGCCGAACTACCTCCGGCTCCGGCGGCTCATGCGCGAATCGAACCTGCATACGGTGTGCGAGGAAGCGCGCTGTCCGAACATCGGGGAGTGCTGGGAGGACGCGACGGCGACCTTCATGATTCTCGGCGACGTGTGCACGCGCAACTGCGGCTACTGCGCCGTCGCCCACGGCCGTCCCCACTGGGAGGATCGTGAGGAACCCGAGCGGATCGGCCGCGTTGTGGCCGACCTCGGGCTCGACTATGTCGTGATCACCTCCGTGAACCGCGACGACCTCGCCGATGGCGGCGCCGCCCACTGGGCGGCCACCATCCATGCGGTGCGACGGGGCGCGCCCGCGTGCCGCGTCGAGGCTCTCATCCCCGACTTCCAGGGCAGCCACGGATCGCTGGACGTCGTCGTCGCCGCGCGCCCACAGGTCTTGAACCACAACACGGAGACGGTCCCCCGCCTCTACCCGACGGCGCGCCACGGCGGCCGTTACGAGCGCGCGCTCGACATCTTCCGCCACGTCCGCGATGCCGCCCCGGATCTCGTCACCAAGTCCGGCCTCATCCTGGGGCTGGGCGAGACGACCGACGAGCTCATCGCCACGCTGCGCGATCTCCGCGACGTGGGCGTCGCGCTCCTCACGCTCGGTCAGTACCTGCGACCGTCGCCCGCGCACCTGCCCGTCGCGAAGTTCTACCCGCCCGAGGAGTTCGCCGAGCTCGCCGCCGTGGGTCGCGAGCTGGGGTTCGCCCACGTCGAGTCCGGTCCCCTCGTGCGCAGCTCGTATCACGCCAAGCGGCAGAGCGAAGGCGGCCGCGTCCCCCTGACGGCCACGGGGCCGCCGGCACCGTGATCGCCACCGAGTACATGACGCTGCTGATGGTGTTCGGCTTCGCCGCGGTCGTCGCCGGCGCCTTGCTGGGTCTCCCCGCGCTCCTGGCGCCACGGCGGCTGTCGCCCGTCAAGGCGGAGCCCTTCGAGTGCGGCAAGGATCCCATCGGCGTGTCGGAGGGGCAGTTCTCGATCAAGTTCTCGACCATCGCGATCTTCTTCATCATCATCGACATCGAGCTGCTGTTCATCTGGCCGTGGGCGATGCTCTACCGGTCGCTCGGCTGGTTCGGATTCGTCGAGATGCTCGTCTTCCTGGGCGTCCTGATGCTCGGCTTCCTCTACATCTGGCGCAAGGGAGGTCTCGAGTGGGCCTAGGCGGCTTCTTCACCTCGAAGCTGGACACCGCGATCGGATGGGCGCGCAAGTATTCCATCTTCCAGTACCCCTTCGTGACCGCCTGCTGCGGCATGGAATACATGGCGACGGCCTGCTCGCACTACGACATCGACCGCTTCGGCGCCGGCCTGCCGCGCTTCTCGCCGCGTCAGGCCGACGTGCTCTTCGTCGTCGGCACCATCAGCCACAAGATGGCGCCGGTGCTCAAGCGCGTGTACGACCAGATGACGGAGCCCAAGTGGGTGGTGGCCTTCGGCGTCTGTACCTGCACGGGCGGCTTCTACGACAACTACGCCACCGTGCAGGGGATCGACACGATCATCCCCGTGGACGTGTACATTCCCGGCTGCCCGCCGCGCCCGGAGAGCGTCATCGACGGCCTCATGAAGCTTCAAGACAAGATCGCGACGGGCGCGCAGAGATTCTGAGCCCATGACCGGCGCCGCCATCCTCGCCGATCTCGGCGAACGGTACGGGAGAGCGATCGTGGAGACCCACGAGGCGCACGGCGACCCCACGGCCGTGGTGAATCGCGACGCCCTCGAGGCCCTGCTCCGGCATTGCCGGGACGCGCCGGCCCTCGCCTTCGACATGCTGACGGATCTCACGGCCGTCGACTTTCTGAAGTACCCCGGACGGGAGGACGGCCCGCGCTTCGAGGTCGTCTACCACCTCTACTCGCTGCGCCACCACCACCGCCTGCGCGTGAAGGTCCGCGTGGAGGAGGACGACGCGCTCGTGCCGACCGCCGTCCCGCTCTGGCCCATCGCGAACTGGCTCGAACGTGAGGTGTGGGACATGTTCGGCGTGCGCTTCGATGGCCATCCCGACCTCCGGCGGCTGCTCCTCTACGAGGAGTTCGTCGGCCACCCACTCCGGAAGGACTACCCGGTCAACCGGCGCCAGCCGCTGATCGGGCCGCAGATCTGATCGCCCGCCGATGACACCTGAGCCCGGCCTTGGCTGAACCCATCCGGCGCGAGTTCATGCTCGGCGAGGGCGCCGGCACGGGGAGCGGCCAGCCCAACCTCACGGTCGGCGTCGGGCCGGCGCATCCCGCCATGCACGGAATCATCCGCATCGTGACGGAGCTCGACGGCGAGGTGATCCGCAAGGCGGACGTCGAGATCGGCTATCTCCACCGCGCCTTCGAGAAGGATTGCGAGGTCGGCGGCTACAACAACGCCATCCCCTACACGGACCGGCTCAACTACGTGTCGCCGCTCATCAACAACTTCGGCTACGCCTCCGCGGTCGAGAAGCTGCTCGCCATCGACATCACCGAACGCTGCAAGTACATCCGCGTCATCATGAGCGAGATCTCGCGGGTGTGCGACCACCTGACATGCGTCGGCGCCTCGGCCATGGAGCTCGGGGCCTTCACCGTCTTCCTCTACATGATCAAGGCCCGCGAGTTCCTGTGGGAGCTGGTGGAGGAGGTCACGGGCGCGCGGCTCACGATCTCCTACGGCCGGGTGGGCGGCGTGAAGGCCGACCTGCCCGACGGCTTCGCCGAGAAGACCCGCCACGCCTTCAAGCAGGTCCGCGAGGTGCTCGACGAGGTCCACCGGCTCTTGACGGGCAACCGCATCTTCATGGACCGCATGGTGGGAGTGGGCGCGCTGTCGCGCGACGACACCATCGGCTATGCCATCACCGGGCCGATGCTGCGCGCGGTCGGCGTGCCGTACGACATCCGCACGGCGCAGCCCTATTACGTCTACGACCGCCTCGAGTTCGAGGTCCCCACGCGCCCGGAGGGCGACAACTACGCCCGGTATCTCGTCCGCATGGCCGAGATGGAGCAGGCGATGCGGATCGTCGAGCAGGCGATGGACGCCATCCCCGCCGGCCCGATCAACGTCGACTTCGAGGGCCGGCCGCTCGACCCGGCGAGCTACGTCGACCAGGGCAAGCAGGGCAAGACCGAGGGCTTGCTGCTGATTCCGATCACGCTGTCCCCGAACCTCCAGGGGCAGGATCGGGCGGCCCAGGCCCGGGTGAACGTCCACGACAAGCGCGTGGTGCTGCCGCCGAAGGAGACCACGTACGGCTCCATCGAGGGGCTGATGAACCACTTCATGCTCATCATGGAGGGCTACGGCATCCGGCCGCCGCAGGGCGAGGCGTACTTTCCCGTCGAGGGCGCCAACGGTGAGCTGGGGTTCTACGTCGTCTCCGACGGCGGCGATCGCCCGTATCGCGTGCGCTGTCGTCCGCCGTGTCTGATGCCGATGGCGGCGCTGCCGCGGATGATCGAGGGCCAGATGGTCGCGGACCTCATCCCGACGTTCGGCTCGGTCAACATGATCGGCGGGGAGCTCGATCGGTGAACGTGCAGAGCCTCGCGTTCTCCCCGGAGCAGCTGGCCGAGGTGCGGCGGCTGCAGGCCCTGTATCCCGACCCGCGGGGGGCGCTCCTGCCCGTGCTGCACATGGCCCAGGACACCTTCGGCCACATCTCGCTCCCGACCGAGGAGTACGTGGCGGGCCTCTTCGATCTATCGCCCGCGCACGTCCACGAGGTCGTGACGTTCTACACGCTCTACTTCCGCGCCCCGAAGGGACGTCACGTGGTCGCCGTCTGTCACAACCTCTCCTGCTACCTCGCGGGCGCCCCGGAGATCCTGGCCCACGTCAAGCGGCGCCTGGGCGTCGAGCCGGGGGAGACGACGACCGACGGACGCGTCACGCTGCAGTCGGTCGAATGCCTGTGCGCGTGCGAGGCGGCGCCCATGATGCAGGTGGACGATCGCTACGAGCTCAACCTCACCCCCGAGAAGATCGACCGTATCCTCGAGGGGCTCCGCTGATGGCCGAGACCGTCCTCATGCGAAACTTCGCGCGTGCCGACTCGCACACGCTGGCCTCGTACCGCGCGCACGGCGGCTACGCCGCCTGGGACAAGGCGCGGCAGATGGAGCCGGCGGCGCTCGTCGACGCGGTCAAGGCCTCGAACCTGCGCGGGCTCGGCGGCGCGGGCTTCCCGACGGGCACCAAGTGGTCGTTCATTCCCAAGAACCACACGGGGCCCGTCTACCTCGTCGTCAACGCCGACGAGGGCGAGCCCGGGACCTTCAAGGACCGCTACCTGCTCGAGCGCGACCCGCACGCCCTCGTCGAGGGCATGCTCATCGCGGCGCGGGCCATCCGGTCGGCCGTCGGCTTCGTCTACATCCGCGGCGAGTACGTCGAGCCGTGGCGCCGGTTCTCCTCCGCCGTGCGCGAGGCCTACGACGCCGGCTTGCTGGGGCAGGGCTTCGACGTCGTCGTCCACCGCGGCGCGGGGGCCTACATCTGCGGCGAGGAGACCGGGCTCATCTCCTCGCTCGAGGGCAAGAAGGGCTGGCCCAAGGTCAAGCCGCCCTTCCCGGCGATCAAGGGCGCCTTCGGCCAGCCGACCATCGTCAACAACGTCGAGACTCTCTGCTGCGTGCCGCCGATCGTCGAGCGCGGCGCCGCGTGGTTCGCCGGCCTCGGGACCAAGACCCAGGGCGGGACGCGGATGTACTCCATGTCCGGACGCGTGGCGCGACCCGGCGTCTACGAGGCGCCGGTGTCCGTCACCCTGCGCCAGCTCATCTTCGAGCACGCCGGCGGCGTCAGCGCCACCGGCCGCCTGAAGGCGGTGGTCCCGGGGGGCGGTTCCGCCGCCATCCTGACCGCCGACGAGGTCGACGTGACCATGGACGTCGACGGGCTCAAGAATGCGGGGACGATGATCGGCTCTGCGGGCGTGATCGTCATGGACGAGAGCGTGTCCATCCCCGAGGCGCTCATGGTCCTCGCCCGCTTCTACGCGCACGAGAGCTGCGGGCAGTGCACGCCGTGCCGCGAGTCGACGGGCTGGATCTACAAGATGCTGCACCGTCTCGTCGAGGGCCACGGCCACAAGGACGACCTCGACACGATCCTCGACGTCGCCAAGCGCGGGGGCGGGACGACGATCTGCGCCTTCTACGACGGCGCCATCGGCCCTTACATCTCGTACATCGAGAAGTTCCGCCCCGAGTTCGAGGCGTTGATCCCCCGTGCCTAAGCTGACGATCAACGGCAAGGAGATCGAGGTCCCGACCGGGACCAACCTCATCGAGGCGGCGCGGCTCGCGGGCTTCGACGTGCCGCACTACTGCTACCATCCGGCGCTGTCCATCGCGGGCCAGTGCCGGCTGTGCATGGTCGACATCGAGAAGACCCCGCGGCCGACCATCGCCTGCAACACGCAGGCGGCGGAGGGCATGGTCGTCCACACGGAGACGGAGCGCGTCAAGGAGATGCGCCGCTCCATGATGGAGTTCCACCTCATCAACCATCCGCTCGATTGCCCCGTGTGCGACCAGGCGGGGGAGTGCTTCCTGCAGATCTACTACATGAAGCATGGCCTCTACGACCCGCGCATGACGGACGAGAAGGTCCACAAGCCCAAGGCGGTGCCGCTGGGGCCGCACGTGATCCTGGACGCCGAGCGCTGCATCCTCTGCTCGCGCTGCGTGCGCTTCTGCGACGAGATCACGGGAACGGGGGAGCTGGGGATCTTCAACCGGGGCGATCACTCCGAGATCGGCCTCTTCCCCGGCCACGACCTCAGCAACAAGTACTCCGGCAACGTCGTCGACATCTGTCCCGTGGGGGCGCTGACCGATCGTGACTTCCGCTTCAAGGTCCGCGTCTGGTATCTCGACACCGCGAAATCCATCTGTCCCGGGTGCGCGCGCGGCTGCAACGTCGACGTCCACGTCAATCGCCGCCGTCCGCACCACGACGGCGGCCGGCGGGTCGCCCGGCTCAAGCCCCGCTTCAACGCGGACATCAATCGCTGGTGGCTGTGCGACGACGGCCGCTACGGCTTCGGCTCCGTCGACGATCCCGACCGGGTCATCGCGCCCGCGCGGCGTGAGGGCGGGGCCACGCGCGAGGTCTCGTGGGACGAAGCGATCGCGGAGGTGGCCGCGGCGCTCGGGCGCGTGCGCCCGGACGAGGTCGGGGTGCTGGCCTCCGCGCGGATGGCGAACGAGGATCTGTTCGCGCTCAAGACGCTCGCTGCGGCGCTCGGCATCACGCGGGTGGCCTTCGCGGTGCCGCCGGCGATGCCCGGCGACGAGGACAAGCTGCTGATCCGGAGCGACAAGAACCCGAACACCCGCGGCGCCGAGCTGATCGGCCTCGGCGGGGAGGCGCGCGCGCTCCTGACCGACGCCCGTGACGGACGACTGCGGTGCCTGTGGGTCTTTCACCACGACCTCCTCGCGAGCGCGTGGCCGGCCGGCGAGACGCGGGCCGCCCTCGAGCGCCTCGACACGCTCATCTGGAGCGGGACCAACGCCGGCGCGACGAGCGCGCTGGCCCACCTCGTGTTGCCCTCGGCCGCGTGGGTCGAGCGCGAGGGGACGTTCACGAACTTCGAGGGCCGCGTTCAGCGGTTCCGCACGGCGGTCGAGCCGCTCGGCGCGGCGCGCGCCGACTGGATGGTCCTCGGCGAGCTTCTCGGCGTGCTGGCCCTCGACGGCGGCGGCGCGACGCGGGCCGAGCACTGGTTCCAGCGGCTGGCCAACGCGGTGGCCGCCTTCACCGGCATGAGCTACCGCACCGTCGGCGATGCCGGCCAGACGACGCGGAGCCCCTCGTGATCGCCGACCTCGGGATCGCCTTCGCGCGCGTGGCCTTCGTCATGCTGTTCGTCCTGAACACGGCCGCCATCCTGGGCTGGGTCGAGCGCAAGCAATCGGCCATCATGCAGGACCGCATCGGCGCCAACCGCGCGTCCATCTTCGGCCTGCGCGCGCTCGGGCTCTTCCATCCGCTGGCCGACACGCTCAAGATGCTCACCAAGGAGGACTTTCGCCCGGCGCGCGCCGATCGCCTGCTCTTCGTGCTGGCGCCGTTCGTGTCGGTGTTCTTCGCGCTGCTCGCCTTCGCCTCCATTCCGTTCGGCGACACCCTGCGCGTCGGTGACCGGGTGATCCCGCTCCAGGCGGTGACGCTCAACGTGGGCATCCTGTACGTCTTCGCCATGCTGTCGCTCGGCGTCTACGGCGTCATGATGGCGGGCTGGTCCTCGGCCAACAACTTCGCGCTCATGGGCGGCCAGCGGGCGGCGGCGCTGATGATCTCGGCCGAGGTCGCGATCGGCGCGTCGATCATCGGTGTGATCATGGTCTACGGCTCGCTCAACTTGATGGAGATCGTCCGCGGGCAGGGCGCGCTCCTCTGGGGCTGGCTGCCCAAGTGGGGGATCGTCACCCAGCCGCTGGCCTTCGTCCTGTTTCTCACCGCGGGCATCGCGGCCACCAAGCGGATCCCCTTCGACACGCCGGAGGGGGAATCGGAGATCATCGGCTACTTCATCGAGTACAGCGGGATGAAGTTCGGCATGTTCCTCATGACCGACATGGTGGAGACGGCGGTGATCGCCGGCCTGTGCACGTCGCTGTTCCTGGGGGGGTGGCAGGTGCCGTACCTGGGAGCGGGCGGCGTGCAGTTTCCGTGGGGCACGACGCTCGCGCTGTCGCCGCTGACGGTGACCGTGCTCCAGGTCGGCGCGTTCGTCGTCAAGGTCTCCATCATGATCTTCCTCCTCATGCTCATCCGCTGGACGCTGCCCCGGTTCCGCTACGACCAGGCCATGCGGCTCGGCTGGCTCGGCCTGTTTCCGCTGTCGATCCTCAACATCGTCCTCACGGGCATGGTGCTGCTGGTACTGAGGCCGTCATGACGATGCGCCTGGGGCAGCGCTTCTATCTCCGAGAGATCGCGAGCGGGCTCGGGCTCACCGCGGGCCATTTCTTCCGCAACCTGGGCCGCCACATCGCCCACGCCTTCGGGCGCCGGGGAACGCCGGGCGCCGTCACCATCCAGTATCCCGAGGAGCATCGGCCCTATGCGCCGCGTCTGCGCAGCCTGCACCGGCTCGTGCGGCGCGAGGACGGCTCACCCCGCTGTGTCGCCTGCATGATGTGCGAGACGGTCTGTCCCGCCCACTGCATCTACATCGTGGCCGACGAGCACCCGAATCCCGAGATCGAGAAGGTCCCGGCCAGCTTCGACATCGACCTGGGGAAATGCGTCTTCTGCGGCTACTGCGTGGAGGCCTGTCCCGAGGACGCGATCCGCATGGACACCGGGATCCTCGAGTTCTCCTCCTACAGCCGTGCCGGCATGATCTACACGAAGGAGATGCTGCTCGCCCTCGAGCCCGCCGGGCCCCTGGGCAAGCCCACCTCGCCGGTGCCGATCCCCGCGGACCGGAGGGTGTGATGGGGATGGCGGCCTTCGGCCTCATCGCCCTCGTCATCCTCGGCTCCGCGCTGGGGCTCGTGCTCAAGCGGAATCCGATCCATGGCGCCCTGTTCCTCGTCGTCAACCTCGGCGGGATCGCGGCGCTGTACCTGACGCTGGGCGCGGAGTTCCTGGCCGCGGCCCAGGTGATCGTGTATGCCGGCGCCATCATGGTCCTCTTCGTCTTCGCGATCATGATCCTGATCCCGGGCAAGGAGGAGACGGGCCCCGACCCGCGCCGGGGCTACCGGCTGGTCGCCATCCCCGTCGGCGTGGCCCTGCTCGCGGAGCTCGGGCTCATCGCGGCGCGACGCGTGGGCACGGCGTCCGGTCCCGGCGGTCCGGCCGGGGTCGAGGCGATGGGCCGCCTGCTCTTCACCGACTACCTGTTGCCGTTCGAGCTGACCTCCGTGCTGCTGCTGGCGGCCATGGTCGGGGTCATGCTGCTGTCGAGGCGTCGGACGTGACGACGCCCGAGGCGACGCGTGGTTCCTGAGTCGTACTACCTGGCGCTCTCGGCGATGCTCTTCGCCATCGGCGTCGTGGGCGTCATCGTCCGCCGGAATCCGCTCGTCATCTTCATGTCCATCGAGCTGGCGCTGAACGCGGCGAATCTGGCGCTGGTGGCCTTCGGCCATCGGCACGGCACCGCCGACGGTCAGGCCCTGGTCTTCTTCGTGATGGCGGTGGCCGCGGCCGAGGTCGCGGTCGGGCTGGCGATCATCGTGGTGATCTTTCGCGCGCGCCACCGGCTGTCCGTCGACGATCTGAACTTGATGCGCTGGTAGGGGAGGATCCATGGCCACGAAACTGGCACCGAAGCACGGAGCGGCGCAGCGTCCGGCCGTCGAGGCCGATCTCGCGCGGGGGCTGCTCCACGACATGATGCTGATCCGCCGGTTCGAGGAGAAGGCGGCGGAATGCTATGCGCTGGGCAAGATCGGCGGCTTCCTGCATCTCTCGATCGGCGAGGAAGCGGTTGCCGCCGGCGTCACCTCGGTCCTGCGTCCCGACGACTACGCCATCTCCACCTATCGCGAGCACGGGCACTGCCTGGCCAAGGGCTCGGACCCCCGTCGGGTGATGGCCGAGCTGTTCGGCCGGCGTGATGGGCTGTCCAAGGGCAAGGGCGGCTCCATGCATCTGTTCGACAAGAGCCGCAACTTCCTCGGCGGCCACGCCATCGTGGGGGCCCACCTGCCGATCGCGACCGGCGTGGGCTTCGCCATCAAGTACCAGGACGGCGATCAGGTCGTGGTGTGCTACTTCGGCGACGGCGCGGTGCCCGAGGGCGAATTCCACGAGTCCATGAACCTGGCGGCGCTGTGGAAGCTGCCCGTGATCTTCCTGTGCGAGAACAACCGCTACGCCATGGGGACGTCCCTCGAGCGCGCGCTCGCCGAGACGGAGATCTGGAAGTTCGGGCGCGCCTACAACATGCCGTGCGAACCCGTCGACGGCATGGACGTCCTCGCCATCCGCGAGGTCGTGGGCCGCGCCGTGGAGCGGGCGCGGGCGGAGAAGGTGCCGTCGCTCATCGAGGTCCGGACGTACCGCTTCCGCGGGCACTCGATGCGCGATCCCGCGGGGGCCGTGTACCGGACGAAGGAAGAGGTCGAGCGCGAGAAGCTGCGCGACCCGATCGTGCTCTTCCGGGATCGGGCGCTGGGCGAGGGGCTCGTCACCGAGGCCGACGTGCGCACCATCGAGAAGGACGTCAACGATCTCGTCGACGAAGCCGTCGCGTTCGCCGAGGCCTCGCCGGAGCCGCCCGTCGAGTGGCTGCTCACCGACATCTTCAAGGAGGACTGAGCGGTGGCGGTCATCACCTATCGCGAGGCGTTGAACCAGGCGCTGCGGGAAGAGATGCAGCGCGACGAGCGCGTGTTCGTGGTGGGCGAGGAGGTCGGGCTCTACGAGGGCGCCTACAAGGTGACGCAGGGGCTCCTGAAGGAGTTCGGGCCCAAGCGGATCGTCGACACGCCGATCGCCGAGTCGGGCTTCACCGGCGTGGGGATCGGAGCCGCCATGGTCGGCCTGCGCCCGGTGGTCGAGATGATGACGTTCAACTTCGCGCTGCTCGCCCTCGACCAGATCGTGAACTCGGCGGCGAAGATGTATTACATGTCGGGCGGCCAGTACAACATCCCGATCGTGATCCGGGGACCGGGGGGGCCCGCCCACCAGCTCGCCGCCCAGCACTCCCAGTCGATGGAGAGCTACTTCTATCACGTGCCCGGCCTCAAGGTCGTGCGGCCCTCGACGCCGGCCGATGCCAAGGGCCTGCTGAAGTCGTCGATCCGCGACGACAACCCCGTCATCTTCATCGAGTCCGAGACGCTCTACGCCGTCAAGGGTGAGGTTCCGGACGACGCTGACTTTCTCATCCCGCTCGGGCAGGCGGTCGTGCGCCGGGAGGGCACCGACGTGACCGTCGTCGCCTACATGGGCATGATGTACCGCGCCATGGAGGCGGCGGAGGAGCTGAGCAAGGAAGGGCTCTCCGTGGAGATCGTCGATCCGCGGACGCTCCGACCCATGGACACCGCGACCATCGTCGGCTCCGTGCGCAAGACCCACCGGGCGGTCGTCGTCGAGGCGGGCGCGGGGTTCGCGGGCATGGGCTCGGAGATCGCGGCCTTCATCACCGAGCAGGCCTTCGACGATCTGGACGCGCCGGTCGAGCGCGTCACCGGCGCCAGCGCGCCGATGCCGTACGCCCGCAACCTCGAGCGCGCGAAGACGCCGTCGAAGGAGCGGATCCTCGCCGCCATCCGCAACGTCTGCTACGCCCGGCGGAGCTGAGCATGGCCGTGAGCAAGGTCGTGATGCCGAAGCTGTCGGAAGCGATGGAGACGGGCAAGATCATCCGCTGGCTCAAGAAGGAGGGCGACCGCGTCCAGGGCGGCGACATCCTGGCGGAGGTCGAGACCGACAAGGCGGACGTCGAGATGGAGGCGTTCGGCGCCGGTGTCCTGCGCAAGATCCTGGTTCCCGCCGGCGAGCGCGCGCCGGTCGGCACGCTGATCGGCGTGATCGCCGATCCCAACGACGACATCGCCGGTCTCCTGTCCGCGGCCCCGCCGCCGGCCGCGGCTGCCCCGGCGGCGGCCGCCCAGCCCGCGCCGGCCGCCACGGCCTCGGACCGGCCCGCGGCGGTGCCGCCGCAGCCGCGAAGCGAAGATCCCGTCGCCCGTCAACCGGCGCCGTCGAGCGGCCCGGCCGCGCCCGCCGAGCGCGCGCCGGCCGCCGCGATGGCACCGGCCGGCGTCGACGCTCGCCGCCCCGAACCGGCGCAGGCACCCGCCGCCGGCTCGGGCGGTGGACGGGTGAAGGCCTCCCCGCTCGCCAAGAAGATCGCGGCACAGTCGGGGGTCGACCTGAAACTGCTCCAGGGCAGCGGGCCCGGTGGGCGGATCATCCGCCGCGACGTCGAGGCGGCGACGACGGCGCCACCCGCCGCCGCCCAGGTGCCGGTCACCGCCGCCGAGGGTCCCGAGTACGAGGACATGGCGCTCTCACCGATGCGCGCGATCATCGCCAAGCGGATGCCGCTGTCGAAGGCGCCGGTGCCGCACTTCTACGTCACCAGCGAGGTCGCCATGGACCGGGCGTGGGAGCTCCGGGAGGAGCTGAACGCGCTCGAGGGACAGCCCAAGATCTCCCCGAACGATCTCGTCATCCGCGCGTGTGCGCTGGCGCTGCTCCAGCATCCCGGGGTCAATGCCTCGTTCCAGGGGGAATCGATCCGGGTCCACCGGCGGGCGCACCTCGGCATCGCGGTGGCGCTCGACGAAGGCCTCATCACGCCGGTGCTGCGCGACTGCCAGGCGAAGTCCCTCACGCAGATCGCCGTCGAGGCGCACGATCTGGCCGAGCGGGCGCGCGCGCGGAAGCTTCGCGCCAGCGAGCTCTCGGGTGCCACGTTCTCGATCTCTAACCTCGGGATGTTCGACGTCGCCGCCTTCTCGGCGATCATCAACCCGCCGGAGGGCGCGATCCTGGCCGTCGGGTCGGTGCGTCGCGTGCCGGTGGCCGACGGCGATGCGGTGACCGTCGGCCGCCGGATGGCGCTGACGATCGCGTGTGACCATCGCGTGATGGACGGCGCCATGGGCGCGCGCTTCCTGCAGGACGTGAAGCGCCTGCTCGAGCAGCCGCTCCGGCTGCTCGTCTAGCGATGGCCATGCACAAGGCCGACGTGGCGGTGGTGGGGACGGGGCCCGGCGGATACGTCGCCGCGATCCGGTGCGCCCAGCTCGGGCTCAGCGTGGTGGCGGTCGAGGACGATCGGGCCGGCGGCGTGTGCCTGAACTGGGGATGCATTCCCACCAAGGCGCTCCTGCGCAACGCCGAGGTCTTGCATCTCGTCGAGCGGGCGGCGGATTTCGGGATCAGCGTCGGCGAGGTCCGGGCCGACTACGCGGCGGCCGTGAAGCGCAGCCGCGGGGTGGCCGACCGGATGGCCAAAGGCGTGGAGTTCCTCTTCCGCAAGAACAAGATCACCCTCCTCGCCGGCCGCGGCGTCCTCAAGACGTCGACGACGGTCGAGGTGAAGGGGCCCGCCGGCACCGACACGATCGAGGCGCGCGCGGTGATCCTGGCCACCGGCTCGGAGCCCAAGTCGCTGCCCGGCATCGCGATCGACGAGGAGCTCGTGCTCTCCTCCAACGGGGCCGTGCGCCAGGAGCGGCGCCCCGCGTCCCTCGTGGTGATCGGCGCCGGCGCCGTCGGGGTCGAGTTCGCCGACGTCTACCGCGCCTACGGCACCGAGGTGACGATCCTCGAGGCGCTGCCCCGGCTCGTGCCCGTCGAGGACGAGGAGGTCTCGGCCCTGCTCGCCCGCGTCTTCGGACGCCGGGGCATCACGGTCAAGACCGGCGTGAAGGTGAGCGGGATCACGCGCGGCGGTCCCGGGGTGGTGGTCGCGACCGACGCCGGCCGCTTCGAGGCCGAGCAGGTGCTCATGGCCGTCGGTCGGGGCGCGAAGGTCAAGGACGTCGGGCTGGAGGCGCTCGGGGTCACGATGGAGCGCGGCTTCGTCCGGGTGTCGCCGACGATGGAGACGTCCGTCAAGGGTCTCTACGCGATCGGGGACATGGCGCGACCCCCGCTCCTGGCCCACAAGGCGATGGCCGAGGGCGTGGTGGCCGCCGAGACCATCGCCGGACGCGATCCGCGTCCCGTCGACTACATGAACGTCCCCTCGTGCACGTACTGCCGCCCGCAGATCGCTTCCCTCGGGCTCGCCGAGGGGCGCGCCCGGGAGAACGGGCGCGACGTCACGGTCGGCAAGTTCCCGTTCACGGCCAACGGCAAGGCCGTCGCCCTCGGCGAGACGGAAGGGTTCGTGAAGGTCGTCGCCGACAAGGCCACGGGCGAGATCCTCGGCGTGCACATCGTGGGGCCGGAGGCGACGGAGATGATCCACGAGTTCGCGGTCGGTCGCACGCTCGAGGCCACCCTCGAGGAGATCGTCCACACGATCCACGCCCACCCCACGCTGTCCGAGGCCGCGCTGGAGGCCACGCTCGCCGCGCTCGGCCACGCCATCCACATCTGATGGATTTCGAGCTGACCCCCGAGCAGGCCGCGCTGCGGGCGCGAGCGCGCGAGCTGGCCGACGGCATCTTCGCCGAGCGCGCCGCACGCTGGGACGACCGCGAGGAGTACCCCTGGGACAACGTCAAGGACCTCGTCGCCGCCGGCTTCATGGGCATGACGATCCCGCGCGAGTACGGGGGCGGGGACCGCCCGCTGCTCGACGTGGTGCTCGTGATCGAGGAGATCGCCCGGGCCTGCGGCGTCACCGCCCGCATCGTCGTCGAGGGCAATCTCGGCGTCGTCGGCGCGCTGCGCGCCTACGGCACGGAGGCGCAGAAGCGGCGGTACTTTCCGTGGGTGCTCGAGGGCGAGAAGCCCGCGATCGCCATCACGGAGCCCGACGCCGGCTCGGCCGCGACCGACCTCACGACGCGCGCGGCGGAGGCGCCCGAGGGCTGGTCGCTCACCGGACACAAGCGATACATCACGGGGGCGGGAACCTCCCGGCTCTATCTGGTCTACGCGCGCTTCGGCGAGCGCGCCGGCGCGGCGGGCATCGGCGGCGTGTTCGTGGAGCGCGACACGCCGGGGTTCACGATCGGGCGGCGCGAATTCATGATGGGGCTGCGCGGGATCCCCGAGGGAGAGCTGCACTTCGAGCGCTGCGAGGTGGCCCGCGAGAACGTGCTCGTCGCGCCCGGCGACGGCTTCAAGAAGCTCATGCGGGCCTACAACGGCCAACGCCTGGGCGCGGCCACGGTCGCCCTCGGCCTCGCGCAGGGCGCCTACGAGCGCGCGCTCGCGTACGCCGTCGAGCGGCGGCAGTTCGGCCGGCCCATCGCCGACTTCCAGGGCATCCGGTGGAAGCTCGCCGACATGGCGATCAAGCTCGACGCCGCGCGGTTGCTGATCCTTCGCGCGGCGGCCCGCGCCGGCCACGACTTCCCCGACGCCCTCGAGGCGGCGAAGGCCAAGACGTTCGCCGCGGAAACCGCCCAGGCCGTCACCAGCGAGGCGCTGCAGATCCACGGCGCCGCCGGGTATGGACGCAGCCTGCCGCTCGAGCGCATGGTGCGGGACGCGCGCATGTTCGCCATCGGCGGCGGCACGCTCGAGATGATGCGCAACGTCATCGCCGACGGCATCCTGCCCTCGCGCGTCAGCTGGCGCGCGTGAAGCTCGGCGTCGCCCTGCCCATGGCCGGCGCCTGGGCCACGCCGGAGAACCAGATCCATGTCGCCCAGCGCGCCGAGGCGCTCGGCTATCACTCGCTCTGGGTCTTCCAGCGCCTGCTCTACGCGCTGGCTCCGCAGAACGATTACCCGCCGCTGCCGGGGCAGCCGTGGCCGAAATCCTTCGAGCGCACGCTCGATCCCATCGTGTCGCTGGCCTACGTGGCCGGCGCCACGATGCGGATCCGCCTCGGCACCAGCGTGCTCATCACCGCGTACTACTCGCCGATCATGCTGGCCAAGCAGCTCGCGACCCTCGACCGCGTGAGCCACGGCCGCCTGGACGTCGGTCTCGGCATCGGCTGGTCGCGCGACGAGTACGACGCGGTGGGCACGCCCTACGAGCGCCGTGGCCGGCGGGCCGACGAGTTCATCCGCTGCCTCAAGACGATCTGGACGGACGGGACGGTGGAGTTCCGCGGCGAGTTCTACCGCGTGCCGAAATCGCTCGTCGAGCCCAAGCCCGTGCAGAAGCCCCATCCGCCGATCACGATCGGCGGCTACGGCCCGACGGTCATCAAGCGCGCGGTCACCCTCGGCGACGGCTTCAACGGCGGCAACGTCCCGCTGGCCCAGGTCGCGCCGCTCGTGGCCCAGATCAAGGACGCCGCGCGCGAGGCCGCCCGCGACCCCGCCGCGCTGCACATCGTTAGCCGCGGCCCCTACGTCGTCCACGACGCCCCACAAGGCCCTGGTCGGCGCCCGCTCTGGGGCACCCTCGCCGAGATCCGCGAGGACATCGCGCGCTACGCCGAGGCCGGCCTCACCGAGCTCTTCCTCGAGCCCAACTTCCAGCCCGGCGGCGCGCACCTCGACCGCGTGCTCGAGGTGATGGAGGAGCTCGCCCCGAGGCAGTAACGCTCGACCGCGCCTCGTCAACCCGCCCAATCCTGCTTCCGGAAGCGCATTCCTTGCTTGAGATGGTCGGGATCGTCTAAGCTCGGCGCACCAAAAGGAGGCGTCGAAAGAGAGCATCATGGCGGAGTTCAAGCACTTCGTCCCCGGCAGGCGTTAGACGTTGGCGCGTAGCGAGATCGTGGCGGTTGAGCGCTTGATCCTGACCGTGCGAGATCAGCGGATCCTCCTTTCCCCGGATCTGGCCGAGATCTATGGCGTGAAGACCCGCGCCGTGAATCAAGCCGTCAAACCCAACCAGGAGCGGTTTCCGTCTGATTTCGCCTTCCGATTGTCGCGGGAAGAGGTCGAGACCGTGCAGCGTTCAAGATCACAATTTGTGATCTTGAAGCGAGTTGGTGCATCCGCCCGATGAAGGACGCGCGCTTCACCATCCCCACGCCGGCGCTGCTGGCTCCAGCGCGAGTTCACTAAGCATACTACCGCCGTGGATCAAGTAAGGACGGCGCATCACGCCTCGCTGGCCGAGATGGATACGCTCTTCACCTCTCTCCAGCAACGAATCGCGACAGAATCGCGACACGAGCAGTGACACACTGTGACACGGAGCTGTGACAGCCGGTGACGAGTCCGTTCGCCTTCCTCGAGCCTGAGTGGCCCGCTGTCTTCTGGACCGCGAGGCCGCCAAGGAAGCGCTCGCCGGATTCCTGTCGGGCAAGACGCTCAGCGCGAACCAGATCGAGTTCGTCAACCTGATCGTCGACCACCTGACCGAGCACGGCGTGATGGATGCGGCCCAGCTCTACGAATCCCCGTTCACCGACATCGCACCCCGAGGTCCCGACGGGCTCTTCACCTCGACCCAGGTGGACGAATTGGTGGCAGTCCTCCATCAGATCAAGGCAGCCGCCATCGCTGCCTAGTGATGCCCCAGGAACGGAAGCGCGAAGTTCACGGTGAAGCCGTTGGCGGTCAGGAGCGTGCCGAGGATGGCGGCGGTGAGCGAGAAGAGGAACATGGCCTTGGACTCGGCGAGGATGGCGACCGAGGCGGTGACGATCGCGATCTGTAAGAAGATCTCGGCGTATTCGAAGTTCGGGTCGCGCGCGCGGTGGAGATCGCGCTCGTGCTCCAGCTTCCTCGCCTCCTTCTCGATCTCCTTCTTCTCGCCGTTGTAGCGCTTCTCCTCCTCGCCGAATCTCTTGGCGAGCCCTTCGTATTTCGCCCGCTCCTCCGGCTTGAGGCCCGAGGGGGCCGCGAGCTGGGTCTCCAGCACCATCTTCTGGATGCGGTATTCGTGCTCGCGGATGGACTTGGCCTGGTAGAAGGCCCACTGGTCGGAGGACTGCTGCTGGGCGAGCAGCATCTCCTTCATGGCCACCTTGCTGCCGAGCGCCGCCACGGCGAGCACCACGGCGTAGAACGCCGTGGTCAGCGCGACGCGGCGGCTGAAGCTCTTCGAGCCCTGGTGCTCGAGGTGCTCGGGGTTGGGAAGCTCGACCTCAGGCACGGCCCGTGGTGGACCACTTGCGGATCTCTTCCTTCATCGCTTCCTTGCCCGCCTCGAAGGCGGCGACCAGGCGCTGGGTCTGCTCCTCGAAGAGCTCGCGGCTCTTGTCGAGCCACTCGCCGGCATGGTTCTGCGCGTCGCCCGCGAGGTCCTGCGCCCGCTTGGCGACGTCCCCGCTGCGCGCGGCGAGCAGCTCTCGCGTTTCGCTCCCCGCCCGGGGGGCGGTGAGATAGGCCACGCCGGCGCCGATCGCGGCGCCCAGGAGAAACCAGCCAAGATAGCCCGCGGAATCGCCTCGCTCGTTACTCATGACCGTCTCCTCGTTGCGTCCGTAACCGATGAAGAAACACCTCGACTCCCGTCTTGACCCCGGCCGCGATCCCGACGAGCTGTCCCGCCCGGGTGAGACCCGAGAGCGCGTTGAGCACGTGGCCCGTCGTATCGACGACCTCCTCGACGCGCCCCGTGATCCGGCCCAGGCGGTCGAGCTCCGCGTTGGCGCCCTGGCCCAACCGGCGCAGCTCGCCGCTCAGCGCGTGCAGGTCTCCCATCAGCGGCGGCACGTCCTGCTCGAGCTCGCGCTCCACGAGGGCCAGCACCCGCTCGGCGCGGCGACCCACGCGGACGAGCGCCACGAGCAGCGCGACGAGGGCGGCGGATATCGCCACCACGCAGACCGCCACGACGGGAAAGAACCAGAACTGCATGAGGAGGGGATTATCCGGCGCTCCGTCGATGAAAGTCAATAAATTCATTGACTTGGTGAACAGCCGCTTCCTATAATCGTGTCAGCAGTCGCCCGAAGCGCCGAATGAGCCTATCGTAAGAGCCGTGTCCCTCGAGGAACGCTTCGCCGAGCTCGTCCGACGCCACGCCGAGGCCGAGCTGGCGGGCGGCGAGGAGCGGATTCGCCGTCAGCACAAGACCGGCAAGAAGACCGCGCGCGAGCGCCTCGATCTCCTGCTCGATCCCGGCTCGTTCATGGAGATCGACAAGTTCGTCGTCCATCAAACCCAGGACTTCGGGATGGCCGAGCAGCGCGTCCCCGGCGACGGAGTCGTGACCGGGTCGGGGCGTATTCACGGCCGGCCCACCTTCGTCTTCGCGCAGGACTTCACGGTCTTCGGTGGCTCGCTGTCGGACGCGTACGCCAGGAAGATCTGCAAGGTCATGGATCTCGCGATGAAGACCGGCGCGCCCGTCGTCGGTCTCAACGACTCCGGAGGCGCGCGCATCCAGGAAGGGGTCGTGTCCCTGGCCGGGTATGCCGACATCTTCCTCCGCAACACGCTGGCCTCGGGCGTCGTGCCCCAGATCTCGGCCGTGATGGGACCGTGCGCCGGGGGCGCCGTGTACTCGCCGGCGATCACCGACTTCATTTTCATGGTCAAGAACACGTCGTACATGTTCGTGACGGGGCCCGACGTGATCCGCGCGGTCACCCACGAGACGGTCTCGGCCGAGGACCTCGGCGGCGCCAGCGCCCACGGCACCGTCTCCGGCGTGGCGCACTTCGCGTGCGACGGCGAAGAGGAATGCCTGGCGCTGATCCGCGAGCTGCTGACGTTTCTTCCCCAGAACAATCTCGAGGACCCGCCGCTGCGGCCCACGCGCGATCCGATCGATCGCCGCGACGAGCGTCTGCAGACGGTCGTCCCGGACCAGCCGAACAAGCCCTACGACATCCTGGAGATCATCCGGCCCGTGCTGGACGACGCGTACTTCTTCGAGGTGCAGGCGGGCTACGCCCCCAACATCGTGGTGGGCTTCGGGCGCCTGGGCGGCCGGGCCGTCGGGGTCGTGGCCAACCAGCCCGCGCATCTGGCCGGCTGCCTGGACATCAACGCCTCCCTCAAGGCCGCGCGCTTCGTTCGCTTCTGCGACTGCTTCAACCTCCCGCTCGTGACGTTCGTCGACGTCCCGGGGTTCCTGCCCGGCACGGCGCAGGAGCACGGCGGCATCATCAAGCACGGCGCCAAGCTCCTCTACGCGTACTGCGAGGCCACGGTGCCCAAGCTCACCGTGATCACGCGCAAGGCCTACGGCGGGGCCTACGACGTGATGTCCTCCAAGCACATCCGCGGCGACGCCAACTTCGCGTACCCGACCGCGGAGATCGCCGTCATGGGACCGGAGGGCGCCGTGAACATCCTGTACCGGCGCGAGATGGAAGCGACGAGCGACCCCGCGACCTTCCGCGAGATGAAGATCCGCGAGTACCGCGAATTGTTCGCCAACCCGTACGTGGCCGCCGAGCGTGGCTACGTCGACGAGGTGATCATGCCGCGCGACACGCGGGCCCGGCTGTGCGCGGCGCTCGACGTGCTGCGGACGAAGCGCGACAGCAACCCCCCCAAGAAGCACGGGAACATCCCGTTGTGAGGCGGGCATGACCGAGCGGGATCGCTCCGAGCGCTTCACCTCGTGGGGCACGCCGCGGCCGCCCGTCTACACGCGCGCCGACGTGGTCCCCCAGGACGTGGGGGACGACCTGGGGCGGCCCGGCGAGTTTCCGTTCACGCGCGGCGTCCATCCCACGATGTATCGGAGCCGGCTGTGGACGATGCGGCAGTATGCGGGGTTCGGCTCGGCGCCCGAGACGAACAAGCGCTACCGCTTCCTGCTCGACCAGGGACAGACGGGCCTGTCGGTGGCGTTCGACCTGCCGACCCAGATGGGCTACGACCCCGACGCGCCACTGGCCCGGAGCGAGGTGGGCAAGGTCGGCGTCTCCATCGCCTCGGTGGAGGACATGGCGGATCTCTTCGAGGGCATCCCGCTCGATCGCGTCTCCACGTCGATGACCATCAACGCCACCGCGGCCATCCTCCTGGGCCTGTACGTCGCGGTCGCGCGTCGGCGCGGAGTGGCCGTCGAGCGGCTGGCCGGCACCGTGCAGAACGACATCCTCAAGGAGTACATCGCGCGCGGCACCTACATCTTTCCCCCGGCGCCGTCGATGCGGCTGATCACGGATCTCTTCGCGTACTGCCGCCGTCACGTGCCGCGGTGGAACACGATCTCGATCTCCGGCTACCACATGCGCGAGGCCGGATGCACCGCCGTGCAGGAGGTGGCCTTCACGCTCGCCAACGCCATCGCCTACGTGGAGGCCGCCCGGCAGAGCGGGCTCGGCATCGACGACTTCGCGCCCCAGCTCTCCTTCTTCTTCAACGCCCACAACGATCTCGTGGAGGAGATCGCCAAGTTCCGGGCCGCCCGGCGGCTGTGGGCCCGGCTGATGCGCGACCGGTTCGGCGCCCGCGACCCCCGCTCGCTCGCCCTGCGCTTCCACGCGCAGACGGCCGGCAGCATGCTGACCGCGCAGCAACCCGAGAACAACATCGTGCGGGTCACCGTGCAGGCCCTCGCCGCCGTGCTCGGCGGCTGCCAGTCGCTGCACACCAACTCGATGGACGAGGCGCTGGCCCTGCCCAGCGAGCGCGCGGTCCGCATCGCGCTCCGGACGCAGCAGATCCTCGCCCACGAATCAGGCGTGGCGGACATCGCCGATCCCCTGGGCGGGTCGTTCGCGGTCGAGCGGCTCACCGCCGACATCGAGAGCGCGGCCGAAGCGTACGTGCGGAAGATCGACGACATGGGCGGCGCCGTCGCGGCCATCGGGTTCATGCAGCGCGAGATCCAGGAGGCGGCGTACCGCTATCAGCGTGAGATCGAGGACAAGCGGCGCCTCGTCGTGGGGGTCAACGAGTTCGTCACCGACGAGGAGCGGCCGACCAACCTGTTCCAGCTCGATGCGGGGCTGAGCGACGCGCTGGCCGAGCGCGTCGGCCGGTGCCGCGCGGCGCGCGACGGCGACGCTGCCCGCCGGGCCCTCGACGCCCTCGAGCGGGGGGCCCGCGGCACCGAGAACCTCATGACGCTGATCGTCGAGGCCGTCAACGCCTCCGTCACGCTCGGCGAGATCTGTGACCGTCTCCGCGTCGTGTTCGGTGTGCACCAGCCGTCGGTGACGTTTTGAGGCGCGGCGCCGGCCTCGTCGCCCTCGCCCTGCTGCTGGCCGGGCTCGTCGCCCCCGCTCCCGCGCACGCCGGGCTCGCCGATCGCATCGGCGTGACGTTCGGCCTGATGGGCGACGACTTCATCAACGCCGCGCAGCCCCTGGAGGGCACCGTGGTCTCGGTGGATGGCCAGCGCATCTTCATCGACCTCGGCGGGGCCACGGGGGCTCAGGTCGGCCAGGAGCTGACGGTGTACCGGAAGGGCGAGCCCTTCTACCATCCCGTCACGGGCAAACCCCTCGGCCGGTACGAGGAGCAGCTCGGGTACGCCCAGATCCAGCGGGTCTTCCCGCAATTCTCGGACGGCGCCTTCGTTCCCATTCCGGACCGTCCCCCTCCGGAGGTGGGCGACGGCGCCAGGATCAGCCGCGGGCGACTCAAGATCGCGGTGACGCCGCTGCTCGATCTCAGCCAGTCGGACGCCGACGTCCGCCGCGTTCCCTATCTCATCGCGAGCGTGCTCGAGCGCTCGAAGCGCTTCGTGGTCGTCGATCCGCTGGCCGTCGCGGACATCTTCACGGCGGGGACGCTCCGCGTGGAGGAGGTGCTGGCGCGTCCCGAGCGCGCGACGCGCATCGCGCGCAACCTCGAGGTCGCGGGATGGATCGTGCCCGTCCTGCTCGAGCGTCAGGGCGTGCTCTACCTGGACACGACGTGGATCTCGGCCATCACGGGCACCGCGTTGTTCTCGCGGCGGCACGTCGTGCTGCCGTCGAGCGCGTCCGAAGAGCAGCGGTTCCCGTGGGAGCCGAGAGCCGAGGACTGATCGTGTGCTATGGTAGCTTCGCATGCTGACCCGTGGTCTCGTCTGGGGGGTCCTCGTGCTCGTCCTCCTCGCCGGGTGCAACAAGGTGCGCCAGGTCGTGGGTCTTCCTCAGATGGCGGAGCCGACGATCGACCTCAAGTCGGCCGAGGCGCGGTGGCTGCTCATCAAGAATCCGCGCTTCGGCGACGTCCCGAGCGAGCCGGAGTACATCTGGGTCGAGGAGGACAAGGTCCCCACCACGCTGACGACGCTGATCCGCGGCAAGAGCGCCCTCATCGCGCCCCCCGAGATCGTGGCGCGCTACGGCACGCCGCCCGGAGGCGGCAAGATCAGCCCGCGCCAGGGCGTGCCCTATGCGGCGGTCGCCGAGCCGGCGCGCCAGGACAGGGGCCGCGCGGTCGCGTCGCTGCCGAACAGCCGCCCGCCGGCCTCCGCGCCGGTGGCCGAGCTCACCAAGCGCGGCTTCGTCGTCTATGTCGACACCACGCGCATCGTCGTCGACCTCAACGCGGTCGATGGCCTCAAGGTCGGGTCGCTCGTGAGCTTGCGGCGCGACCGGATCCCGATCGTCCATCCCGTCACGGGGGAGCTGCTCGGCGAGCTCGACGAGGAGGTCGGCACGGCGCGGATCGTCGAGCTTCGTGAGAAGTTCTCGGTCGCCGAGATCCAGAGCGTCTCGCCCGGCTCCCAGATCCAGGTCAAGGACCGGGTTGTCCAGAAATAGCTCGCGCGTGCCCACCCCTACGCTCGAACGGCTGCTCAAGGAACGGGTGTCCGCCCTCGTGGGCGACGAGCTGCGAGCCGTCGAGGAAGAAATCGGCCGCCAGCTCGACTCTCCCGTCACGCTCATCCAGGAGATGGGCGAGTACATCGCCGGGGCGGGGGGCAAGCGCCTGCGGCCGATGCTCCTGCTGCTCGCCGCGCGGGTGTCGGGGTATCGCGGGCCGCGGTCGGTCCGCCTGGGCTGTGTCGTGGAGCTGCTCCACACGGCGACGTTGATTCACGACGACGTGGTCGACGAGGCGCCGCTGCGTCGCGGGCGGCCGTCCGCGAACGCGCGGTGGGGCGATGACGCGTCCGTGCTGGTCGGGGATCATCTCTACTCGAAGTCGTTCGCGATGCTCGTGCGCGACAACGACCGTGGGGTCATGGAGACCCTCGCCCGGGCCACCGTGTCCATGACGGAAGCGGAGGTCTTCCAGCTCGAGCGCAAGCGCGGAGGGGTGACGACGGAGACCGACTACCTGCGCATCATCACGCAGAAGACGGCGTCGTTCATCTCCGCGTGTTGCCGGATCGGCGGGCTGGTCGGCGGCGTCGCCCCACCGCTCGTCGACGCGCTCACGCGGTATGGGCTCGATCTCGGCGTCGCGTTCCAGATCTCGGACGATGCCCTCGACTTCAGCGCCGACCAGGAGCGTCTCGGCAAGGCGATCGGCAGCGATCTGCGCGAAGGCAAGCGGACCCTTCCCCTCATCGCGATGCTCGAGAGAGCGGAGCGGGGGGAGGCCGAGAAGGTCCGCGATCTGCTGCGGCGGAGCACGCTGGTGGCCAGCGAAGTCGAGGACATCCGCCGGCTCGTGATCGCCCACGACGGCGTCGAATACGCGCGGGCCCGCGCCACCGAGTACGCGCAGGCGGCGAAGCAGGACCTCGAATCCTTCCCACCCTCGGACGAGCGGGAGACGCTCACGCTGATCGCGGACTTCGTGGTCGACCGCGATCGATGACGTGACCGCCGTCATCACCCTGACGACGGACTTCGGGACCCGAGACCCCTACGTGGCGGAGATGAAGGCGGCCATCCTGCGGCTGAATCCCGCCGTCCACCTCGTCGACGTGACCCACCACGTCGCCGCCTACGACCTCGTGGAAGGCGCGCTGGCCGTCGAGGCCATCGCCGCGGTCTCGGCGCCGGGCACGATCCACGTCGCCGTGGTCGACCCCGGCGTGGGCACGAGCCGGCGGGGACTGGCGCTGGCCGCCGAAGGGCAGCTGTTCGTCGGGCCCGACAACGGCATCTTCACGGCGGCCCTGTCGCGACCAGGATGGCAGGCGTTCGAATTACGTGCGGACGCGTACCGGCGCGCGATGGTGAGCGCCACCTTTCACGGCCGCGACGTCTTCGCACCGGCGGCCGCCCACCTGGCGCTCGGCGTCGCCCCCAGCCGCTTCGGTCCGCCGGTGGACGATCCCGTCCGCCTCGATTGGGCCGTCGCCCGCGAGGGGGTGGGAATGGTCGACGGCGAGGTCATCCACGTCGATCGGTTCGGCAACCTCGTGACCTCGGTCACGGCGGACGTCGTCGAGCGACTCACCGCCCGCGGCGGGGTCACCGTGCGGATCGCCGGCCGCGTGCTCCCGCTCGTGGAGACCTTCGGTGAGCTCGCCCAGCGGGGCGCCGGCGCCCTCGTGGGCTCACACGGACGGCTGGAGGTCGTGGTGCGCGAGGCCAGCGCGGCCGCCCGCTTTCACGCCGGCCGCGGGACCGCCGTTCGAGTCAATCGGTCGACGACGACTTCGCGGGCGCGGGGGACGACGACTTCGCGGGCGCGGGGGCGGAGCTCGTAGACGTCGTGGGGGTACTGGTGGACGGCGATGTCGAGGGCGACGAGGCGTCGGAGGAGGTCGTGGCCTCCTTCTTGGCGGCGGTGCCGGCGCCCTTCTCGGACTCCATCGCCTTCTTGCGCGACTCCGACGGGTAGTCGGTGACGTACCAGCCTTCGCCCTTCAGGATGAACGGCGCGGCGGACAGCAGACGCTTCAACGCCCCCCCGCACGTCTCGCAGACGGTGAGAGGGGCTTCGGAGATGCGCTGCCTCACCTCGAACTCGCGGCCGCACTTGGTGCATCCGTATTCGTACGTCGGCACGAAGAGAAAGGCTACATGGAAGGCCTGAGGGTGTCAACGATGCCGCGGCTGATGATCGTCGCCCTCACCGCCGTGCTCGTGCTCACCGCCTGCGCGGCATCCCGACAGGCCGCGGAAGTCAAACGATTACAGGCTCGTGCCGCCTTCGAGCGCGGGGTCCGGCACATCGAGGAGCGCGAGGCGACCCAGGCCGTGACGGCCCTGCGCGAGGCGATCTCCCTGGACCCGAAGTCGGCCGTCTATCGGGATACCCTGGGGCTCGTCTACACGCAGCTCCAGCGCCCGGACCTCGCCCTCGAGCAGTTCCGGCAAGCGATCGCCATCGATCCCGAGTACGCGGATGCCCACTTCCATACCGGGGTCGCCCTGGCCGAATTGACACGGTGGCAGGAAGCGGTGGACGCATACCGTCAGGCCATGGCGTTGCCCACCCTGACCGTGCCCGATCTGGCGCACCAGAACCTGGGGTTGGCCCTGTATCACCTGAGAAAATATCCAGATGCCGAGCAGGCCCTGCGGTTTGCGATCAGTCTGAGCCCAGATATGCAGGCCGCGTATCATCACCTGGGGCTCGTCCTGGCCGCGGAAGGCCGCCCCGAGGAAGCCCGCCGGGCGTTCACCAGGGCCCGCGAGCTCGGGCCGGACACCCCGTTCGGCGAGGCCGCCGGGCAGCGGCTCCGGGCCCTCGGCGAGGAGGCGCCCAGGCGGTAAACGAAGTCAAATCTGTCTTGACTTTACCGGAGACCGCAGAGTACAAGTATGCTGCTGTCCGAATCGTGTAGGTGTTGGTGTTGGCCAACGGCGAAGGCGTTGTCTGCGCTGTTCACCTCCCACATGAGGAGGCGGTAAATGAGAAGGTCTGTCGTCGTAGTTCTCGCCGTCCTCGTCACACTCGGGATGCTAGCTCCGCCGAGCTTTGCTCAGGCGCCGGCACCGAAGGTGACGATCAACGGCTTGGTCGATTTCGTCACCAGCGCCTACAAGAACTGGTCACAGTCCGGCGGCGCCCCCGGCCAGTCGGACGTCACGGACGCGAGAGAGAAGGGGTGGTACTCGCGTGAGCGCGGCGTGTTCACGCTCACCGGTGAAGTCGGCCGGGTCAAGGGTGTGTGGGCCATCGAGTTGGACTTCACCAACGGCGCCGGTAACTTCAACGCGTCGAGCAACTCGGGAAGCCTGACGACCGTCGGCAAGGCGGCGTCCGGGACCTCGGCCAACTTCGACCTCGACACCGACATCCAGGGTGCGGTCGAGACCAAGTGGCTGTACGTCGAGACGCCGGTCACGGGTCCGGGATCGCTGCTGCCCTTCATCCCGGTGACCACGATCGCGCGGATGGGCGGTCAGCCGTTCCGCGGTCACGACTACAAGTTCGGTATCCTCGCCAGCGGCGACTTCCCGGGCGTCACGCTCGAGACGACGTGGACGCCGAACATCCGCAGCACGCTGACGTACGTCCAGATCGGTGAGGCGCTCGATCGCGGTATCGCGCTGAACCAGAAGGACCAGAACGCGATCCTGGCCAGCCTCGAGATCGACGTCTTCAAGGGCCTGACCATCAAGCCCACCTATGCCTACGCCTTCTACGACGGCGGCAACTGCGGCACCAGCAA
>WNGF01000595.1_pt1 | contig 60958 bp, 46 predicted proteins | sample 5400641 | NCBI WGS metagenome assembly WNGF01 (sample SAMN13153371, study PRJNA577476) | soil metagenome | isolation source: 80 cm soil or saprolite under grassland replicate 2 | place: USA:California | collected 2016-06-15
CGGCAATCTGGAGTCGAATCCGGGCCGTTGGCTGAACCACAGTTGTGCGCCGAATTGTCAGCCCGAACGGATCGCAGGTCGGATCTGGATTGTGGCCAAACGCCTGATCGCCGCCGGAGAAGAAATCACCTTCAACTACATGGAGCAAAGTGGCCTGTGACTACGTCCCAGAGAATCATGGACAAGATCCACAGCACCGGCAGCGACATCACTGAGCTGGCCGCCAGCGCTACTACGGCCCACCCTCTGTCTTGAGACTTGCGGACGGCATGAATGGAATAACCGACCGTGACTGGGAGTGATGCGCAGAGGATGCCCGGACCGAGCACCGCTAGCGCATGGCCTCAGCAGAACGTCCGGGCCAGGTAATATCCCACCAGCGGGACGAGTGAACAGAGAGCTGCGCGCTTGCCGGATGCGACTTGCCGGTGCGCGAAGAACGCCGCGACTAGGCTGGCGGAAGCGATGAGTAGAAAAGACAATAGTTCCGTCATGTGTGTCAGATCGCGGCGCAATCATTTCTTGCTCAAGACGTCTTTGATAACCCGCGCCTCATCGAGAGACGAAAATGCCAAATCGGTGCGTCCGTCGGGAATTTCGCTAAGAATAAAGGGCTCTGCAACGACCTTCGAGCCGACTACCAACTGTGTCTGCTGGTGTATGTGCTTTCGCGTGAACTTGCGAAACGCATCTGTCTTGGCGGGAGAGAACTGCAAATGAATGACAACCGTGGCGTTTGCGCCTGATGGCGAACTGTTGGTCGCAAGGACTGGGGGATCTGCCAAGTCTGCGGGTGCAATCGTGAACTGTGGCTTGCTGTCAACAGCGCTCTCGGTCTTGCGAGAACACGCCCAAGCGAACAAAAGGAGAATCAAACTCAATACGGTGGTTTTCACAGTTTAGTAAGGTTCGTTTCCGTACATAAACACCGACACAGCTTATTCTCGTATATCCCAGCCGTTCTCTGTGCCCTTAACGCAAGAATCTTTTTCTCTTTTGTGTTTCTTTGCGACCACGGTGTTACTTAATTTGCTCTAGCGGCCGGCCGCCGCGGTCAGAGCCCGCCGCGTATTGACCTGGGCCAGGTGGCCTCGAAACTCGGCCGAAGCGTGCATGTCATTCAAGGTTTCCACACCTTCGTCGGCCTTTGCCGCCGCGGCCGCCATCGATTGCTCGGTCAAACTCCTCCCGCGCAAGGCCTCCTCCACGGCCGCCGCCCGATACGGCTTGGGAGCGACGCCGGTCACCCCGACCCGGACCCATTGGTTGGCCTTGTCCACCACGGCGGCGACACCGGCGATGGCGAACCCGCTGGCTTTCTGGGCGAATTTGGCGTAGGCGACGGAAGAAGAAGTGGTTGGCACGCGAATCTCACAAAGAATTTCGTTCGACTGCACCGCGCTCTGCATCATCTCGACGAAGAAAGCAGAGGCCTGAACTACCCGCCGGCCTTGCGGACCGGCGAGCACCATTTCGCCATCGAGGGCCAGGATGCCAGCGGGCCAGTCGGCGGCGGGGTCGGCATGGACCAGGCTGCCCCCGATCGTGCCGCGATTGCGCACCTGAACGTCACCGATCTGCCGGGCGACATCAGGCAACAGCGGGCAGCGGTCCCGGAGGAGCGCCGAAGATTCGATCTCGTAATGAGTGAGCATGGCGCCAAGGACGATGCGCCCATTCTCCTCCCGCAGATAGTTCAGATCCGAGATCCGGCCCAGGTCGATCACCGTCTTCGGTTGCGCCAAGCGCAGTTTCATGGCGGGGAGGAGACTGTGGCCGCCGGCCAGCAACTTGGCGTCATCGCCGTGGCGGGTCAGTAAGTTGATCGCTTCGTCGAGTGTTTCTGGACGCGCGTAATCGAAGGGGGAGGGGAACATGTTGGTTGAAGCGTTGAAGCGTTGAAGCGTTAAAGCGTTGAAGCGTTAAAGCGTTGAAGCGTTGAAGCGTTAAAGCGTTGAAGTGTTAGAGCGTTGAAGCGGAATCGCCACTCGAACTGTCGAACATGCCATCCAGATCATCGTCGGTCAGACCGTAGGCCTGGGAGGATTCGTGAAACCCGAGCGACGCCCCTCGTTTGCGCTCACGCAACCACCGGATATAACCGTTGAGGAGTTGGTGCACGCGCCACCCTTGTTGCTTCAGCGGGGCGACTGCGACTGGCTCAAGGTAAATCTCATCTTCGCAAACATTCAAGTCGTCGATCAGTTCTTCCAACGATCCGCGTGACTGGAGGCAGAACTTGATCTGTTCCAGATAGTGGTAACGGCCGTGGCCTTCCGCGATGTTGTTCGTTAGTGAAACCGACGCACGGCGAATTTGGCTGGCCAGTTCAAATTTTTCGAAACTCGGCAACCTACGGCTAACTCCATACATTGCTTTTCGAAAATCTCGCGCCCGTTGATAGACTTCCAAATCTTCGAAGGTCCGATAAGTCTTCGTACCTGGCTTTGTCGACTTTTCATCGCGCGGCTGATTAGGAGGATTCATACGTTTCAACACTTTAACGCTTCAACGCTTCAACGCTTCAACGCTTCAACGCTTTAACGCTTTAACGCTTCAACGCTTTAACGCTTCAACGCTTTAACGCTTGAAAAATGGATCGCCCGCCACAGTTTTTCCGGGGTCAGCGGCAAATCCAGATGGCGCACGCCCAGCGGGGAGAGGGCGTCGATCACGGCGTTGGCAATGGCGGGAGTGGCACCGATCGTGCCGGCTTCGCCGACGCCCTTGATCCCCATCGGATTGCTCGGGGAGGGGGTCACCGTGCTCCCCATGAGGTATTCAGGGATGTCCTTGGCGCGAGCCAGGGGATAATCCATGAACTCGCCAGTGAGCAGTTGGCCGTTTTCGTCATAGACGGCCTGCTCGAACAACGCCTGGCCCAGGGAGTGGGCGATGCCGCCCTGGACCTGCCCTTCGACGAGCAGCGGGTTGATCTGCGGACCGCAATCATCCACGGCAACATACTTGACGATCTGCACCTCGCCCGTGTCGCGGTCCACCTCCACCGCGACGATGTGCGTGCCGAAAGGGTAGGTGCAGTTGGTCGGTTCGAAGAAACTGCTGGCTTCCAGGCCCGGTTCGAAATTCGCCGGCAGGTTTTTGGCGACGTACGATTCGGCGGCCAACTGCGCCCAGTTCAAGAATTTCTTCGGGCGCCTTTTCACGAAGAAGCGGCCGTCGCGGAAGAGGACATCTTTCGGTTTCGCCCCGAGCAGATGGGCGGCGAGTTGCCGGGCCTTGGCGAGGATCTTGTCGATGCACATCAGGATGGCCGTGCCGCCGATCACAGTGGCGCGGCTGCCGTAGGTGTCGCGTCCGTAGTGGGCCACAGCCGTGTCGCCGCGCATCACTACCACGTCCTCGATGGGCACGCCCAGTTTATCGGCGGTGATCTGGGCGAAACTGGTTTCCTGGCCCTGCCCATGCGGGGTGGCGCCGGTGATGACGGTGACTTTGCCGGACATTTCGAGGCGCACGCAGCCCCATTCCCAGCCTCCCGCGGCCATCATCTTCGAGGGACCGAGCGCGCAGATTTCCACATAAGTGGAGAAGCCAATGCCGAACAGTCTGCCCGCTTTGCGCGCGGCGTCGCGTTGCTTGAGGAGCTTCTCCCAGTTGGCCAACCGTTGAGCTTGCTTGAGCGCTCCCTGGTAATTGCCGCTGTCGTAGGTCAAGCCGGTGGCGGTCTGGAAGGGGAACTCCGTCGGCTTGGGAAAATTCTTCTGGCGGATTTTCACCGGGTCAAGGCCCAAGTCGTCGGCGATGACGTCCATCAACCGCTCGATGGTATAGGTGGCCTCGGGGCGTCCGGCGCCGCGGTAAGCGTCGGTGCACATCTTGTTCGTGTAAACCCCGAGCAGGTCCATGCGCACGGCCTTGAGCTTATAGCAGCCCGAGAGCATCGAGCCGGTGAGCGTCGGGATGGCCGGGGTGAGCAGTTGGTTATAAGCGCCGATGTCGGCGATGGTGCGGGACTTGACGGCGAGCACCGTGCCGTCCTTTTTCACGGCGACTTCGTAGTCGCCGATCTGGTCGCGCCCGTGAATGGTGGCGGAAGCGTTCTCGCGGCGCGATTCGATCCACTTGACCGGCGCGCCCAAGCGCTTCGCCAGGTGACTGCAGAGCGCTTCCTCGGCGTAGAGGTTGAGTTTGGAGCCGAAGCCGCCGCCCACTTCGGGGGCGACGATACGAATTTTGTTTTCCGCCACGCCAATCATCCCGGGCAAGAGGGTGCGGACCAGGTGCGGAATTTGCGTTGAAGTCCAAAGGGTGAGGGAACCTTCACCCGGGTGCCAGGAAGCAACGCAACCTCGTGGTTCAATGGCCATCGGGATGAGCCGCTGATGGATCATCCGCTGATGGATCACGCGGTCGGCCTGCCGAAAGGCGCCGTTGAGATCCCCGTGGGCCAGGGCCCAGGTGAAGGCAAGGTTGGTGCCCAGTTCGGGGTGGGTCAGCGGCGAATCCTTCTCCAGCGCCTTCTCCGGATCGCTCACCACCGGCAGTGGATCGTAATCGACTTCGATCCAATCCAGGGCGTCGCGGGCCGAGGCGCGTTCCCGCGCGATCGCGACCGCGACCGGATGACCGACAAAATAGGCCCGTTCACCGGCCAGAACCGTGTGCTTGGGCACCTTCTGATTGGGCATGAGGGAGGCGCACGGGACCAGGCCACAGGACGGGTTGACGTCCGCGCCGACGAAGACCGCGACGACGCTGCGGACAGCTTTGGCCGCGTCGGTCCGGATGCCTTTGATGGTGGCGTGGGCGTAAGGGCTGCGGAGGATTGCCGCGTGAAGCAGTCCGGGCAACGTGATGTCGTCCACGTAGGTGGCAATGCCCTTGATCAGGCGCGGGTCTTCCACGCGCTTGAGCGCGCGGCCGATGTAAGCATTGGCTTTGGTGCCACCCATTTAACGGATTTAAACACTCACCTCATTTAACCTTCTTCGTTTGCGCCATCTTTTTGGCGGCAAACTCAATGGCATCGATGATGTGCGAGTATCCGGTGCAGCGACAAAGATTGCCCTCCAGACCATGGGCGATCTCCTCGCGCGTCGGCGCGGGGTTGCGTTGGAGCAATTGGACGCCAGCCAGGATCATGCCGGGCGTGCAGTAACCGCATTGCAGTCCGTGACATTCCCAGAAACCCTGCTGCACGGGATGCAATTGCCCATCGCGCGCGAGGCCCTCGATCGTGGTGACCGAGGCGCCGTCGGCTTGCGCGGCGAGCAGGGTGCAGGATTTGACGGCCCGATCGCCGAGCAGAACGGTGCAGGCGCCGCAGAGGGAGGTCTCGCATCCGATGTGGGTGCCGGTGAGCTTGCATTGGTCCCGCAGAAAATGGGCCAGGAGAGTGCGGGGTTCGACCTCATGTTCCTGCTCAACCCCATTGACCTTGATCTTCACCAGACTGTTCACGGGATGAATTCCGTTCAGGTTTTCTCGTCGTCAGGTTAACAGGCCGACTGTAGTGATCCCTTCGCTGATGATGCAACGGCAAAATTGCCCGTGCCCGACGCGCGTTTGTAGTCCCGCCTTCAGGCGGCGCGGGCACGCTAAAGCCGGGACTACGTACCGCCGAACAACCGGCGCGCGCTCTCGATATCGTGGTTTATCTGGGCCCGGAGCGCCTCCAGCGAGGGGAACTTTTGTTCGTCACGCAGTTTGCCGACGAAGGTGATCTCCAACTCCTGCCCGTAAAGGTCGCCTTGGAAGTCAAGAAGGTGGGCTTCCACGCGCAGGGACGCGGCTGGCGAGGCAATCGTCGGACGTGTCCCGATGTTCAAGACGGCGCGGAACAATTTCCCGCCGGCATGGGCGTGCCCGGCGTAGACCCCGGCGGGCGGGAGCACCAACGCGCCGACGTCAAGGTTGGCGGTCGGGAATCCGAGTTTGCGGCCCAGTTGCTCGCCCTGGATGACCTGCCCGGCCAGCGCATAACCTCGACCCAGCATCTGACCGGCTTCATCGAGTCGGCCGTTCCGGATGGCTTCACGTATCCGCGTGCTGCTGACGACCTGGCCGTCGAGGGAGACGGCGGCCAGCGCATGGACGACGAAATGGGTTTCCTGGCCGAGTTTCCGGAGCAACGCGACGTTCCCGCTGCGCTGCCAGCCGAAGGTAAAGCTGCTGCCCACACAGACGCTGCAGAGGTGTCCGCAGTCGCGCACCAATGCGCGCACGAACTCCTCCCCGGTCTGCCGGCTGAACGCTTCGTCGAAACGGATCAGCCAGGTGGCGTCCACCCCGAGCGCGCCGATGGCCCGCAGTTTTTGCGGCAGTGAATAAATCAGCGGCGGCACGCGCTCCGGCGCCACCACCGAATTGGGATGGCGGTCAAAGGTGAGCACCATCGCCAGCGCTTCATATTGCTCGGCATCGGTCAAGGTCTGCCGGATGACCTGCTGGTGACCCAAATGCACGCCATCGAAGACGCCGATGGCCACGCAGACCTTCCGGCCCGCGGGTCGCAACTCCGCCGCCGTGTGGAGAACGTTCATGCCGTGAGTTTAGGCCGATCTTCGGCCAGGGCGATACCGAACTCCGCCCCAGCGCGGCGAGCCCGGCTTCTCATTGACACGGGAGGGGCCCACATTACCGTTCCGCGCATGAACGCATGGCAGCCAGCCGTCGGCTTGATTAGGCTCTGCGCCCTGCTCAGCTTGTCCGCTGCCGGCCCGGCGGCCGCGGCAAACTTCGATTGGTATCGCTGGCGCGGGCCCGATCTCAACGGCGTCTCGAAAGAAGCCGATTGGTCCGCCTCCTGGCCATCGGCGGGACCGAAGCAGCTCTGGAAAGCCTTTGTCGGCACCGGATTTTCCGCCGTCTCCGTGGCCAACGGCCGCGCCTACACCATGGGCAACCAAAGCAACTCGGATTTTATTTATTGCCTGGACTGCGGCACCGGGCGCGAGATTTGGCATCACTCCTACGCGGCCGGGTTGGATGGGCGGCTCTACGAGGGCGGCCCCAACAGCACGCCAACCATCGATGGGCACGCGGTCTACACCCTGGGACGCAAAGGCGAACTGTTTTGCCTCGAGGCCGACTCGGGAAAGGTGATCTGGCGCAAAGACCTGATGAAGGATTTCGGACTCAAGGAACCAGGGCGCGATTGGTGGGGCTTCACCGGTTCGCCGCTGGTCGAAGGTGAGCTGCTTATTCTCAACGCCGGCACTCACGGGATGGCACTCGAAAAGAAAACCGGCCGGCCGGTTTGGGTCACGGGCCAGGAGGCCACCGGTTATGCTTCCCCGGTGCCCTTTGCCTTCGCCGGCAAGCGAGCGGTGGCCATTTTCGCCGCCAAGGCCGTCGTGGCTCTCGAGGTGAAAACCGGCAGGGAATGCTGGCAGTTCCCCTGGAAAACGTCCTGGGACATCAACGCGGCCGACCCCATTGTCTCCGGCGACGAACTATTCGTCTCCTCCGGCTACCGCACGGGGGGCGCGCTGCTCCGGTTCGGCGCCGGCCAGAGGACGGTGGTCTGGCAGGGCCAGCAGATGCACAATCAACTCAACGCCAGCGTGCTGATCGACGGCCACCTCTACGGCGTCAGTGGCCAAAACGGCCATGGCGGCGACTTGCGCTGTGTCGAATGGCAGACGGGCAAAGTCAAATGGCAGGAGCCTTCCATCGAGTTTGGATCGCTCATGGCGGCGGACGGCAAGCTGATTGTTCTGAGCGAGAAGGGTGAATTGACCATTGCGCCAGCGTCGCCCCGTCGGTTCCAGGCGCTGGCTCGCGCGCAAGTGCTCGGCGGCAAGTGCTGGACGGTTCCGGTGTTGAGCAACGGGCGGATCTACTGCCGCAATGCCCGGGGCGATTTGGTCTGTCTGGACGTGGCCGGCAAGGCGGCACAGGCGGCAGCGCGCTGGGTCCGGTTCATGGCCCCAACTCACGTCAAATTTTTGAGGTGTTCCCTTCGGAACGGGGTGCCAGGAACTTGACCTGCCGCGCTCCTGCCGCCGGGAGCAGGTCTTCTCTGTGCTTGCCATTGGGCCCGGTCGACTGGTAAGGAAACCGTCAGATCCATTTATGAAAATCCGCAACCTCATTTTGCGCGCGCCGCTCCTGGCCGCCTGCTTGTTGGTCCCGTTGCTTCCAGTCCACCCCCAGGAGAAACCGTCGGCCGCATCCCGGCCCGATGCCGAGGGGTTCGTGCCTCTCTTCCCGCAAGACGGCGTGCCTCAAGGCTGGGTCGTGCGAGCGTGGAACGATGTGAAAAATCCTCCGCCTCAGCCGGTGGTTTGGAAGGTCGAGAACGGCGTCCTGCAAGGCGGCGAACCGCGGGGCACCTGGTTGATGAGCGAAAAGCAATACGGCGACTTCGTCCTGGAATTCGAATTCAAGCTCGGCGAGCGCGGCAACAGCGGCTGCGCCCTGCGCGCGCCGATGCACGGCGATCCGGCGTTCGACGGCATGGAATTGCAAATGGCCGACCTGCGCTACAACCCGGAGGCGAAGGATTCAGAACTGACGGGCGGCCTTTATCGGGCCGTCGCGCCGACCAGGCAGGTCTATAAACCGACGGAGTGGAACAAATACCAGGTCACGCTCAAAGGATCCCGCCTCAAGGTTTTGCTCAATGGCGAGACCATTCAGGATCTGAACCTGGCCGAGCAGGAGCAGGTCGTCAAACGCCACGACGGCACCTTGGCCCCGCCGATTAAAGACCGCCCGCGCAAGGGTCATCTCGGCTTTCAGGAACTCAGTCGTGGCGACCACGCGCAGATTCGCCACGCGCGAATCAAGGTGCTCGACTAGGACAGGTTGCCCGCCTGGTCCGCGAAATCATGGTGCCAGTCTGGATCGAGGCCGAGATCCTTGAGCATCTGCAGATCTTTCTCGACGGGCTGGTTGAGCGTCGTCAGGTAGTTGCCCACCATGAGCGCGCTGGCCCCGGCGTTAAAGACCATGCTCTGCAGGTCGCGCAGGTTGACGGTGCGCCCGCCGGCGATCATGATTTCCTGGCGCGGCAGGATGAACCGGAAGCAGGCGATGGACTTGAGGATTTCCAGTGGCGGCAACGGCGGGTTCTTCTCGAAGGGAGTCCCCGGGATCGGATTGAGGATGTTGATGGGAACGACGTGCGCCCCGATTTCCTTGAGCGCGAACGCCAACTCGCAACGATCCTCGAGCGTCTCGCCCATCCCGATGATGCCGCCCGAGCAAATCTTGATGCCCGCAGCCTTGAGGTAACCGATGGTGGCGAGCCGATCCTCGTAGCGGTGGGTGGTGCAATGCCGGGGGAAAAAGCGCTCGGAGCTTTCCAGGTTGTGCCCGTAGCAGGCCAGGCCGGCCTCGCGCAGGCGATCGGCCACGCGCTGGCTGCGGATGAGGCCTAACGAGGCGTCGGGCCGAGCCTTCCCGCTGGCCTTGAGCTCACGAATGCGGTCGCACACTTCGTCGAGCATCGGACCTTCATTGAGACCCTTCCATGCCGCCACCAGGCCGAGGGCCGTGACACCGTGCCGGTTTGCCTCCTCGGCGGCTTCCCGCACCGGCTCCGGATCAATGAACCCATATTGGGGCGAGCCGGTCTGGTAAAAGGAGGACTGTGCGCAGAAGTGACAATTCTCCGAACAACCGCCCGCTTTGGCGTTCACAATGGAACAGAGATGAACCTTGTTTCCTTTGAAGTGCTCGCGGATCCGGTTGGCCCAGGACATCAGGTCGAAAATGTCGGCGCTGCGCTCCAGGCCAAAGAGCCAGGAGCCTTCCTCGCGCGTGACCTGCCCCCCGCTTAGAACGCGCTGACCGAGTTCGCTCAGTTGTTCGTGTGGGTGCAGGTCAACCTGTGTTCGTTGCATGGTTGACAGGCTAGCGGCTGGAGGATTTTGCGCAAGCCTAGTCGTCCTCCTGCTTCTTCCCTCCCGTGCGAACAAAGGCGGCGCGCTTGGGCGCAGGCATGGGGGCATTGGCCCCGCGGATGGATCGCCAGATGACCTCGTTGAGCAGCAAATCATCGGCGGCATCCTCCCTGGTGAAATCCATTTGGCGCGACAAGTCGGCGCCCCAGGCGGTCAGAGGATTGCGCGCCTCCAGGTCGACCCGGCTGGGGACCGCCTTGAATGGGCGCAGATCCGGTTCGCGGGAAAAGCAGCGGTACATGGGCCGGGCCGCCGCGTCGAATTGTGACATCGGTTTGAGGCCCAGGATCAGTTCCATCGTCCGCAACATGCTGGCCGTGGAATACATCGTCGAGTCGACGAAACTCCGCTTCGTGTAGGGACTGATGACGAAAGCGATCGTGCGGTGAGCGTCCACGTGGTCGGGACCGTTTTGCGCGTCGTCCTCGACGACAAAGATGGCCATCTGCGGCCAGAATTTCGAGCGCGACAGCGCCTCGACGATCCGGCCGAGGGACAGATCGTTGTCCGCCACGGCGGCGATGGGCGTGGGCTTGTTGGTGGTGGTGCCGGAGGTGTGGTCGTTGGGCAGGCGGAGGATTTGCAGCCGCGGCATCTCGCCCTCTTTTTCGAATCGGCGCAACTCGGAAATGAAGCGCTCCGCGCGCAACACGTCGGGATAGTCCGTGTCGAAGCTGCGATACCACGGATCGATATGCCCTTTGAGGGCGGCGACGCGGGCTGTGCCAGGCTCGTTCGTGGTCTTGGCGTTCCGCACGAATTCCCCGTAGCTGCGATAGCTCACGCCCGCCTCCTTCGCCCGGTCCCAGAGATAACCGCCCGCGGGCATGGCGATATCGAAATTGCCTTCCGCGGGGTAAGGAAATTTTTTGTGTTTATTGTGGCCGTAGGTCAGCGGCCAGGTCTTCTCGACGAAATCCGTCGCATAAGCCCCCATGGTCCACTCGTGGCCGTCGGCGCTGACTTCGCCCTCGACATAGAAGTTGTCGAGCAACACGAACTCGCGGGCGAGTTGATGGTGGTTGGGCGTGACGGTTTCGGGGAACAGGCAAAGGGAGGAATCGCCGTTGCCCTGCGGCAAGTCGCCCAGCACCTGATCGTAGGTCCGGTTTTCCTTGATGATGTAGAGACAATACTTGAGAGGCGACACTCCGCCGAGCCGAAGCGGGATGGGATTTTGATCGGTGATTTCGGGCAGGGATTGCGGTTCCGGCGCCGGCAGGCAGCGATAGACCTGCGCGGTGTGCTGGCGCATTTGCTCCACCCACTTTTCCCCCGCGGCCAGATCAATCAGGCTGACGGTGCCATCCATCAGGCTGGCGATGTACTGGCGGACGGTGGGCGGTCCCCCGCCGCCAGGCTGCGGTCCATTGCGATTGGCCTTTGAGATCACTCCTTTGCCGTTGGCGACCAGGAGCCGTTTGCCATCCGGCGTCACTCGGACCGAAGTGGGATACCAACCCACCGGGATGAACCCGAGGGACTGGCTGTGACCGGCTTTGGTCACGTCGAAGACGGCCACCGCGTTGATATCCGCGTTGGCCACGAACAGGAGTTTCCCGTCGGGCGAAAGCGCCAGGCTGTTGGGCGTCGAGCCCGGCGGTGAGCCGGGGGTCAACTCGGCGGACAGGCTTTCCATTGGCTTGCCTGTGGCCGTGTCGAGCACGGTCACGGTGTTGCGATTGGCATTGGCCACGAAAAGAAGCTCGCCGGACCGGGAGAGGAGCATCTCGTTTGGGTGCTCCTCGACCGCCCAGCGGGTGAGGACGCGGCGGGTCGCGGTGTCAACCACCGCCACGGAAGATTGCGCCCACAGACTGACGTAGAGGCGCCCGCGCGTTTCGTCGAGCACACAGGCATAGGGGAACGGATCCTCCGGCCGGGTTTGATCGAGCAAAGCCTCGGCCCGCTTCAAAATTGCCGCCTCGTCATCGTCGGTGGGGGGCGGCAGATCCCTGGGCGTGCTGGCCGGCGCATTGGTCCCGAGACGAAGTTCCGCGATCGTCTGTTTCTCCAGGTCCACGATGCTCACCGAGTGCGCCCACACGTTGGCCACGAAGAGCGTGCTCCCGTCCGCCGTGCCGGCGATCCCCGCGGGAATACCCCGTTCCTTCACATCGCGCAGGCGGATTTCCTCGTGGCCGAACAGGTAGCCGTCGCGGAAAGAAAACACGTGAACGAGTTCCTTGCCCGCCCCGCTGCAGAAGAGCTTGGTTCCGTCGCGGCTGAAAGTGATGCCGTAGAAGGCTTCGTCCAACCCGGCGCGAGAGACCTGGCGGCCGCTCGGGATTTCCAGAACGATGATCTCGTGCGGGCCGTTGCCGCAGTGGAGAACGGCCGCGAATTTGCCCGCCGGATGCAGAGCGATGTTCACGGGAAAATCCCCGACAAGAAACTGTTTGCCCGCGGGGCGCAGGAGCCATTGGTTGGGCAACTGCACGGCTCCGTCGGCCTGAATGCCCGGCACCTGGAGGTTCTGGCGGCGGGCCCCTGGCGGATCGGCCGGACCGGAGGAACGGCAACCGGCCAGGGCCAAGCCCAGGACCAGGACGCAGCGAAGCTGAAGATGTCGCATAGAAGTCCGCCGGTTATGCCAGCAAGCGAGGTCCGGGTAAAGACGCATCGGCTGCTGGTCGTCCCGCCTTCAGGCGGGCGCGCGCGCGCAACCGCCTAAAGGCGGGACGACAAACGCTCAGTGCGTCGCGCAGCCCCATTTGGCGAAGGCCAGGATGAAGAGGATCAGACTGGCGATCATCAGCCAGAGAACACCTTTGGTCGCCATCACAATGCCAACGACCAGAATGGCGGCGATGATCAGCCAGGCCAAAACAGCAGAAAAGAAATTCATGCGCGCGGATGTTACCCCAGGCGCCGGGAGGATCAAGTCCTCATCCCGCGGCGGGTCAATTCTCGATCCGGTAGAGATGCGAACGGGTGCGAAGGAATAATGCCTTGCCCGCCACGGCGGGCGAAGCCATGAAGCCGTCCTCCAGCGTGTTCTCCGCCAACTTCCGGAACTGGCGCCCGGCTTCGATCACCGTGGTCTTGCCTTCCTCGCTGAAAAAGTAAATCCATTCCTGGGCCAACAGGGGAGAAGCCGAATAATTCCCCCCGATGCGTTCCCGCCAAATTTCCTTGCCGGTAGCCGCCTCGACGCAGGCCGCGATGCCCCCATCGTCGAGGCTGACCAACCGATCCTCGACGAGTTGCAGCGATGGCTTCTTGGGAACGTTGCGTTTGCTCCTCCAGACGATTTGCAATCCGCCGGCCGAGGCGTTGGTGTTTGTCGTGTTCCCATTGGCGTCGAGGACTTCCCCGTTGCCGCCTGGACGCAATGCGAGGATCTGGCCGCTGGACCAGCCGGTGTTGACGAAGACCAGTCCCTGCCCGGCGGTCGGCCGGGCGCTGGCGGAGTGACTGGTCCGTTCCTCCACACGCCAGCACTCCCGGCCGGTGCGTGGTTCGTAGGCATAGACCGCTTTCGCGCCCTGGCTGATGAGCGTCGGCTGTCCACCCAGCACCGCCAGATGAGGCGTGGAGAATGCCTTGCGCCAGTCGCCGTCCGCTTCGGGCTTGCCATCCGGACCGAAATCCTTGAAGTCGATGGAACGTTCCTTTCGCCAGACGGTTTTTCCTGTCTGCTTGTCCAACGCGATGATGAATTGATGGTCACTGCCGTCGAAGTTCATGATGAGCAGTTCACCAAAAAGAACGGGGGAAGAGCCGGCGCCGCGAAAGTGATTGCACTCGAGATCGCGCCGTTCCCACAGCACGCGTCCGGTGCTCGTGTCCAGGCAGGCGGTGCCGGGCGCGCCAAAAGTCACATACACCCTGCCCTGCTCGATCACCGGCGTGGGCGAAGCGTAGGAATTAAACTGGTGAGCAAACTGCGGCTTCTCGACCGTAAACAATTTGAGATCGCGCAGGATCCGGCCGCGGTCGCGGTCGACGCAGACGGCGAAGAGTTCCTTGCCATCGGCGGCGGCCGTGGTGAGCCAGACCTGGTCATCCCAGATCACGGGCGAAGACCAGGCGCGCCCGTGGATCGGGGTTTTCCACCGCACATGGTTGGTCTCACTCCAGGTCAGAGGAAGTCCCCGCGCCTCGGACCGTCCGTCGCCGTTGGGCCCGCGGAACTGGGGCCACTGCTCGGCGGCGAGAGCCGCCACGCACCCAAGCAGAAGAACCGGGATGCCCCAGGACCGGGCAACGATCGTCCGCATTGGCTTGTTCGGAGCTGCCGGGTTGACGAGGCTCATGTGTTCTCGAATGTCCGATGAAGTCTGAGCCAATTCACGTGGGCCGCGACACTTATATGGCTGGGCTCCCTCTGGCACGCGATGCCCCTGCGCGCTCGGGGCGCCTTTACGGTTGGTCGTATTGGCCGATGGGACGCAGCCAGATGTTGCGAAAACGCATCGGGTTGTGGTGGTCTTGCAATTCGATGTAGACTTCAGGCGCATGCGGCTGGTAAGTGCCGTTCTGGCGGTGCGGCGTGCTGCCCAGGTATTCGCGCTTGTGATGGAGCAGAACTCCGTTCTGAATCACGGTGACATTGGCCTTCTTGACCAGCTTCTTTTCCTCATTCCAGCGGGGCGATTCGAAAATGATGTCGTAAGTCTGCCATTCGCCGGGCCTCTTACAGGCATTGACCAGCGGGGGCGACTGGCCGTAGAGAGCGCCGCACTGGCCGTCGGGATAAGTCGGGTTTTCCCAACTGTCGAGCACCTGCACTTCGTAAATGCTGTTGAACAGGATGCCGCTGTTGCCGCGTCCCTGGCTGTTGCCATCCACTTTGGCCGGGGTGGCGAATTCGAGGTGCAATTGGAAGTCGGCAAATTTGCCTTTCGTGCGGATGCTGCCGCTGTTCGGGACCACCTCCATGTATCCGTTCTCGACCTTCCATTTGGCCTCGCCGTTGGGGAGCATCCATTGGGAAAGGTCGGTGCCATCGAAGAGTATGACGGCGTCCGAAGGCGGCGGAGCGAGGTGGCTGAAGGTGGCGGCCGGGGTCACGATACGCGGTTGCGGGCGTTGGCCATCATGCACGTGCCACTGGGTGCCGGGGATGATCGGCGTATCAGTGTAGCCGATGTCCTTCTTGACGGGCACGACGGCTTGCCTGGGCTCAGACCGCGAAGCCAACGAGGCCCCCTGGCCGATGGCGTAGCCGCTGCCCAGCGCAAGAGAAACCGCGCCCGTGACAGCGAAGCGCAAAGAATTTTTGAGGAAAAAGGAATTGGTCATGCCGGAGAATTCACCAAAGCCCCCCGGAAAAGGCAACAGCGATTTGCGAGGGAGGCGCAAGACAGGATTCTTCTGCTCGACGGCGAGCGGTAGACAGCCCTTGGGAGCCGGTGATCTTAACTGCCGACGAGCTGTTGAGCTTAGAGCATCAGTGAACCACACAGCAGTTGGACCACGGACGATCCAGTTCGACGATGTTTTTTATAGAACACCGACCGCTTCGCCATCCGGTAATCCGTGAAATCCGTACCACTAATAAGAAGACATCTTTCATTTCCGACAAGATTTTCAGGAGAGCCACGGATGGAACACGGATGGAACACGGATTCCCAAAAGAGGCCTTTCAGGTGAAGCTGCGAGCTTATCTTCTCCGTCATCTCCCCTTTTTCCAAAGCCAGCAGAGCGCTTTCTCTTTCCGTGTTTAATCCGTGTTCCATCCGTGGCTCAGGAACTTTGGTTGCGGCTCTGCCGCTCCGGGCGATCCGTGGTCTTCTCTGGTCATTCATTCAGAGGTTAACCACGGATGGCCTGGATGCCACCGATAGAAGAGCAAGCGCAGGTTAAAGGGAGTTCCTGGCGCTGACCCTCCGGTTGGCTCGTCCTTCCAACGAAAGACTTTTCCCACCGTGTCACCCGAAATCCGCGGGCTCAGCTGCCGACTTCCGCTTTGGCTTCGGCGGCGAGAGCCGTGCTGAGGTAGCGTTCGCCCGTGGAACAAGCCACCGTCACGATCATTTTCCCTTTATTTTCAGGTCGCCTGGCCACTTCGAGCGCCGCCACGACATTGGCGCCGGTGGAGATGCCGACGAGGAGTCCTTCCTCCTTGGCGAGACGGCGAGCCATGGCGAAGGAGTCATCGTTCGACACCTGGATACATTCGGTGATCTGCGGACGACCCTTCTCGTCTTTCAGATGAAGGTTCTTCGGAACGAATCCGGCGCCGGTGCCTTGAATCTTGTGCGGGCCTGGCTTGACGGGCTGCCCCGCGAGGGTCTGGGAGATCACCGGCGAATCCTTCGGCTCGACCGCGATGGCTTGGAAAGAGGGCCGTCGAGGTTTGATGACCTCGTAACAGCCAGTGATGGTGCCGCCGGTGCCGACGGCGGAGACCAGGATGTCCACTTTTCCGGCGGTGTCTTCCCAGATTTCCTCGGCGGTGGTCTTCTTGTGGATGTCGGGATTGGCCGGATTATCAAACTGCTGAGGGATCCAGGAATTGGGAGTCTCTTTGGCGACTTGCTCGGCCCGGGCGATGGCGCCTTTCATCCCTTCGGTGCCGGGGGTGAGGACAAGTTTGGCGCCGAGCATGGCCAGGAGGGTGCGTCGCTCCAGGGACATGGTCTCCGGCATGGTGAGGATGAGCTTGTAACCTTTGGCGGCGGCCACGAAGGCCAGCGCGATCCCCGTGTTGCCGCTGGTGGGCTCGATGATCACGGTGTCTTTTTTGAGGACGCCGCGCTGCTCGGCCTCCTCGATCATCGACATGCCGATCCGGTCCTTGACGCTGCCCAGCGGATTGAAGAACTCGCATTTCAACAAGACGGTGGCGTCCACCCCGGCGGTAACGCGATTGAGGCGGACTAACGGTGTGCGCCCGACAGTTTCAACAATGTTGTTGTAGATGCGGCCCATAATTTTTTCCTGGTTCGTGGCAGTTCTAGTGGGAGAATAGTGGCGGAGCAATTCGGCTGTAGGCAAGTATTTTTCGCGAATGATATCGCTGCGCAAACGTGAGCTGCTGCTCTCGCTGAAGTATTGCACGATCGAAAGTTGTTTCAGCGTGCCGATGCTCAACCTTACCCTGGGCAATTTCCCGTTCGTGATCGGTTTTGCGGTCCAGGCGCTGGGCTGGAGTAACGCCGGGGTTGGCCTGCTGGCGGCCATGCCGTTCCTCTGTTTGTTTCTTCAGCCACCGATCACGTTGCTCCTGCAACAATCCCTGTCCCTGCGCCAAATCATGGCGGTCACCTTTGTGGTCAACGCCCTGCCCTGGCCGCTGGTATCGTTCTTCCCGTGGCTGGGGCCGCATCGGGACTGGGTCTTCGCTTGCGTCTCGTTCGTTTCCACCCTGTCCAACGCGGTCTGCGGGGTGGCCTGGTCGGCTTCCATGTCCGAACTGGTGCCGCTTGGCATGCGGGGGAAATTTTTCGGCACGCGCAATATGATCTTCGGCTTCTGGACGCTGGTGGTGGTGCTGGGGGCCGGGAAGTTGGTGGACCACTATGGTAACTCCTTTGAGGTCTTCGGAGTCATTTTCACGGCGGCGGCGGCGGCGCGGTTGATCGGGCTGTTCTTCCTGACACGGATGAAATTTCCCCGCGCGGTCACGGAGCTGCGTCCTCAGGCCTCGTCGCTGAGCACTTTCACCGCCGTGTTTCGCGACGCGAACTTCGTTCGATTGTTGCTCTTCACCGGTCTGTTTGGATTCTGCCTCTATTTGGGCACTCCGTTCTACAGCGTTTACGTGCTCAAGGAGCTTCCGCTTAGCCTGGGTGATTTGACCCTGCTCACCACCCTGTCAACCTTGGGCGGGCTGTTGTCCCTGAGGACCTGGGGCCGATTGAGCGATCGTTTTGGGAACAAGCCCATCATGGTGACGAGCGCCTTGATCTGGCTGCTGGCCGCAGCCGTATCCTGGCTGTTCAGCAGCCCGCAGCATTACGGCCATCTTTACGCGAACTATTTCCTGACCGGCTTCATGATGGCGGGTTTTCAGCAACTCGGACAATTCAACCTGATGATTAAAATGGTTCCGCCCGAGAACAAGGCGCATTACATCTCGGTTTATTTCAGCTTCACCAACATGTTGATCGCGCTCGGGCCGCTGCTGGGCGGGTTCATCCTCCATGGCCTGCCGGCCGACGCCGGTAACCTGTTCGGACAACCGCTGACCCGCTACCACGTCCTGATCGTCGGTTCGCTGGCTTTGTCGCTGCTGAGCCTGCATTTGCTGCCAACGGTGCGTGAACCCGCGGAGCGTTCCGTCAGGGAGCTGGTCCTGGTGATGCGCAACATGCGGGAGTTCAATCCGGTGCTGGGCCTGGCGACACTGGCCGAATTCATGTTCACCCCGCGCGGCCTCAGCCGCCTGGCCCATTTGTCCTTGCGCACGTTGCGCCGCCAGACCAGCGCGGTCTCGCAAGTCGGCGAAGAACTCGTCGAAGAAGGGTGGCGGGCGATCAAGCAACCAATCGATGCGCTGGCAGGCAAAGCGGAGCAGGAACGCGACGAGTGACGGGGATCTGCGATTGCCGATTTACGATGTGCGATTTACGAGCGCCGCGCCGCGCCGATCGCCGGGCGTGCGAATCGCGTAGAGCCGCGAGCACGCCATCGGAGCCTCGTAAATCGTCCATCGTAAATCGTCCATCGTAAATCGCCAGGCCCGGGAGACCGCCCGGTCCGAATCGCCAGGTTCATGGGTAGCCTCCATGGCTTTGTGCCACGCGTTGGGACCATGAACCGCTTAGACTTGTAACTGGTAGCTGGTAACTGGTAACTGGAAATTGAAAACGGCTTCACACTCGGGATGAGCTTCTGCAAATCGCCAGTTACCAGTGACAAGTTACCAGTGACAAGTTACCAGTGACAAGTCGGTTCATGGGTAGCTCCTTGTTGCTTTCGGACCTGCTCAGCGGCCATGAACCGTGGCGGAGTACGCAATCCGCAATCCGCAATCCGTAATCCGCAATCCGCAATCCGCAATCCGCAATCCGCAATCCGCAATCTTGCTCAGCCCTTGTAGAGAATGAAGACGCCGTAGTCCATCACCCAATCGCGCGTCTCCAGGTCGCGGTGGGAGTAATTGAAAGTGTCGATCTTGATGATGTTCGGTTCGCCCACCTTGTTGAGAAAATTGGTCAGGACTTCATCGAAATGATCCTTGCCCACCTCCACGCAATCGAAGTGCCGGATGCATTTGATGCGAAGCCGGATGCCCTCGTGAGCGGCCGCTTCGAGCGGTTTGAGCGGTTTGCTGATGAGCGACTCGGCGGCTGCTTCATGCTGAGGCACCGCGAAATGCTTTTCTCCTTCCCGCGCCGCGGCAGAGGTGGCGATCGGGTTGATGATGTGCGGCGTCAGGGTCCCGGGGCTGGCCGTTGGAATCACCAGGGTCCCGCCACAGGCCGGGCATTGAATCTCGCTCCCGGCGCCGGTGGCGTCGACCGACAGATCCTGTTCGCAATGACGACACTTGAAATTGATGTCCATAACCGCTTGCCTTTCGTTGGTGGAACGAGCCCAAGTCTAGGGGCGATCGGACCGCCGGGCGAGCAAAATTTTTCGCAACGGTTCAGGTGTGAGATCCAACCGCGGATCTCCGCTTAGCGGCCGATCCAGCCCCCGCCCAGGACCAGGTCGTCCTGGTAAAAAACACAGGCCTGCCCGGGAGTAATGGCGCGCTGCGGGGTGTGGAGTTTCACGTGCGCGCTCCCGTTACCGGCCGGGGTAATGGTTGCCTGGGTCCCGGGATGGTTATAGCGGATCTTGGCGACCGCTGGCAATCGGTCAGGCGGAGTGTCCCACGGAATCCAGTTGCAGCGTTCGACCGCAAAATCGTCGCGATCCAGGGCCTGGTCGTCTCCGACGATGACGCGATTGGTTTGCGCTTCGAGGGCGATGACGTAGAGCGGTCGCGGAGAGGAGATCCCGAGGCCTTTGCGCTGGCCAATGGTATAGAATTCGATGCCGTCGTGTTTGCCGAGCACGCGGCCGTCCAGGCTCACGATCTCGCCTTCGTGCCGGCTCGCGAGCTGGGAGACGCGCAGGAAATGGCCGTAGTCCTTGTCCGGCACGAAACAGATCTCCATGCTCTCTTCCTTGTCGGCGGTCTTGAGCTGGCAGTCGCGGGCAATCCCGCGCGTGTCGCTCTTGGTCAACTCGCCCAGCGGAAAAATTGTCCGGGCGAGCTGTTCCTGCCTGAGGGAAAAGAGAAAATAGCTCTGGTCCTTGCGCGGATCGCGTCCGCGCTTGAGGAGGTGGCGCGAGCCGTCGGCGCTTTTCTCGACGCGCGCAAAATGGCCCGTGGCCACCTTTTCGGCGCCGAGCTGTCGGGCGCGGGTGATGAGTGTGCCGAACTTGAGTTTCTCATTGCACATGACGCACGGGTTGGGCGTGCGGCCGGCCTTATACTCTTCGGCGAAGTAATGGATGACCTGTTTCTGAAAGTCCTCGGCCTCGTCGACCAGGTAGTAGGGGATGTTCAGACGGTGGGAAACCGAGCGGGCATCCATGACGGCTTGAGGTCCGCAGCACTTGTCTTCGGCCCGGTTGACGCAGTCCTGCGGCCAGAGCTTGAGGGTGACGCCGATGACGTCATAGCCCTGCTCCACCAGGAGAGCCGCCGCCGCCGAAGAGTCCACTCCTCCGCTCATCCCGACGACCACGCGCGTTTTCTTTACTTCAGTCACGGTGGCAGAGGATACGGGGCGGCCGCCCGACTGTAAAGGCAGGGCAATGCAGGAGCCCGCGCTTGGGTGCAGGACGAGAATCTTCACGAGCCGAGAATTCAGGAAATCTTCAGCCAAATGTAGAGAGGGGACCCATCTACAGACGGCTCAGAAGAGGGGCTTGACCGCGGATGGATGCGGATGGACGCAGATGGTTTGCGGCGGCTAGGCCGCCACTTTGCGGATGAAGTGCAAAGGGAGCTGCCCGTCGGCCTGGTGCCTGCAGGCGACTCCGCTTGCTATCTGCGTCCATCTGCGTCCCTCCGCGGTTAACTTGGTTGGGCATTGGGGTAGTTGGGTCGTTGGGTAGCTGAATTGCAAAACTGGCCTCATGGAACTCCCGGGATGGCCGATAAGGTAGCAGAGTAGATGAGTGACGCGCGCAACGAGTCGAGGCCAGGTCCTTGCCAAAGGCGGTTGCCTTTGGCCGGGTCATGGCTCTGGCTGTCCCGATTCCTGCCCCGGCTGGCCGGGTCGAGTGCCGGATCCAGACCGGAACGAACTGGAATTCCCTTTCACCGAATCAATTGGCCCACCAGCATCTTCCTGATGCTCACCTTGCTGGTGGCATTGACTGGTGTCCCGCTTTATCTCTGGCATTTTGGGCTTGATTGGTTTCAGGCCGTGCTGTTCGTGATGCTTTTTGTCGCTTCCTCCATGAGCATCACCCTTGGATATCACCGGCTCTTGTCGCATCTGGCGTTCAAAGCGCGGTGGCCGGTGAAGCTGGGCATTCTGCTCTTCGGTTCCACGACCTTTGAGGGCTCGGCCCTCGATTGGTGCGCCGACCATCGCCGCCATCACAAGCATGTGGATCACGACGAGGATCCTTACGACATCACCAAGGGATTTTTCCACGCCCACATCGGCTGGCTGCTTTTCAAGCTCAGGCCGGAGCGGCCGCTGAACAACGTGGCCGACCTGCAGTCGGACAAGCTCGTCAGGTGGCAGCACCGATACACGCACTGGATCGGAGCGATCCTGAACCTGGTCCTGGTTCCGGCCGTTGGCTGGCTGTGGGGCGGTTGGCCGTCCGCGCTGGGCGCGTTGTTGATCGGCAGCGTGCTGCGCGTGGTGCTGGTGCAACACTCAACCTTCTGCATCAATTCCTTTTGCCACTGGATTGGCCGCCGCCCCTACTCCAGTCGCTGCACCGCGCGGGACAGTTGGATCATGGCCCTCTTCACCTTCGGCGAAGGCTACCATAATTATCATCACGAATTTCAACACGACTACCGCAACGGAGTGAAGCCCTGGCAATTCGATCCGACCAAATGGGCCATCTGGACCTTGAGCCGGATTGGCCTCGCCAGCCAGTTGCGCCGCGTGGCGCCGGAGAAAATCCAGCTCGCCGAAATCGCCGAGAAACAGCGCCAGCTCGATCTCCGGCTGGCGGCCAAGCCGGCGAAGCGTTGCGAAACGACGCGCCGGCTCCTGGCTCGGGCGCAGGAACGATTGCACGAAGCCGCGCAGGACTGGGAAAAGCGCAAAGCCGATTATGCGCGCGCGACGGAAAGGCGGCTGGAAGCCTCGAAGGAAAGGCTGGCGCAGATCAGACACGACTTCGAAGAAGCGGCGGCCAACCTTCGCGGCGCCATTCAGGAATGGCACGAGGCGCACCAGTTGGCGCAGGTCCGTTTCGCCTAGACGTTCGTTCCGACTCCCGCCGGCGCTGACGATTACCGGGGAGGAAATGGATCGGGCGCTGGCTATTCTCGAGCAATCGCTGGCTGAAGGGGCCAAGGCCGATCGGCTCTACGGCAGGTCGGTGGAGCCCATGAGCCAGTGATCACAGGCCCGGGCGGCGCCGCGGCCTTCGTTGAAGGCCCACACGACGAGGCTCTGGCCGCGCCGGCAATCGCCCGCGGCGAACACTTTTGGGATACTGGTTTGGAATTTCCCGTGCTCGGCTTTGATATTGGTGCGCGGATCACGCTCCACTCCGAGGGCGTCGAGCAGCGGTTGTTCCGGGCCGAGGAAGCCCATGGCCAGGAGCACCAGTCGAGCGGAAACCACCCGCTCGGTGCCAGGGACGTTCTTGGGCACGAACTGGCCTTTCTCATTCTTCTCCCAGCGAATGGTGACCAGGTGCACGGCCCGCACGTGGCCGGTCTCGTCGCCCTCGAACTTCGTCGCCGTCGTCAGGTACACGCGTGGATCCTGGCCGAAAGCGGCGGCGGCCTCCTCCTGGCCGTAGTCCAGCTTGTAAACCTTGGGCCACTCGGGCCAGGGATTGTCCGGCGCGCGTTCCATCGGCGGTTTGGGCAGGATTTCCACCTGGATCAGACCCTTGCAGCCATGGCGCATGGCCGTGCCCACGCAATCGGTGCCGGTGTCGCCGCCGCCGATCACCATGACGTCCTGGCCGGCCGCGGAGATGAAGTTGCCGTTTTTCTTCTGATCGAGGAGCGCCTTGGTGTTTTGATGAAGGAACTCCATCGCGAAGTGGACGCCCTTGAGCGAGCGCCCTTCGATGGGCAGGTCACGCGGCTTGGTCGCGCCGGTGCAGAGCACGATGGCATCGAACTCGTCCAACAACTGCTGCGCGGGAAAGTTTGTGCCAACCTCGGTGTGGCAAAGGAATCGGATGCCTTCGTCCGCCATGAGCTTGAGCCGGCGCAACACGACCTTTTCCTTGTCGAGTTTCATGTTCGGGATGCCGTACATGAGCAGGCCGCCGGGACGATCCGCCCGCTCGAAGACGGTGACGGTGTGGCCGGCTTTGTTCAGTTGTGCGGCGGCGCAGAGGCCCGCCGGGCCGGAGCCGACGACGGCGACCTTCTTGCCGGTGCGTTTTTTGGGCGTTTCCGGCGCTACCCAACCGTGTTCCCAGCCATGGTCGATGATGGCGCACTCGATGTTCTTGATCGTCACCGGAGGGCTGTTGATGCCAAGCACGCACGAACCTTCGCAAGGCGCGGGGCAAACCCGACCCGTAAACTCGGGAAAGTTGTTGGTCTTATGGAGCCGCTCCAGCGCTTCCTTCCAGAGCCCGCGATAAATCAGATCGTTCCAATCCGGGATCAGGTTGTGGATCGGGCAGCCGCTGGCCATCCCGCTGAGCAGCGTGCCGGTATGACAAAACGGGACCCCGCAATCCATGCAGCGCGCCGCCTGGTCCTGGAGCTTTTTGTCCTCCATGTGTTCATGGAATTCGTACCAGTCGCGGATGCGCTCATGGGCGTTGCGGTCCACCGGCAGTTCCCGGAGGTATTCGATGAATCCAGTCGGTTTTCCCATGGCTTGATCAACCACCGCCGATGCGGGCGACATCCTGCGCATTGGCTTCGAAGGCGGCCATGGTGGCTTCGTCACCACTGAGGCCCTGCTCCGCGACTTTCTTGAACGCCTGGAGCACTCGCTTGTAATCCTTGGGCATGACTTTGACGAACTGGCCGCGGTACTTCTGCCAGAACGCGAGGATGGTCCCGGCGCGCTGACTCCGGGTGTACTGGGCATGGCGTTGGATCATCTGGCGCACCTCTTCCATCTCGGTTTCCTCCTCCAGTTTCTCCAACCCGACCATCTGCCGGTTGCACCGACTGGGGAAATCACCCTTTTCGTCGAGGACATAGGCGATGCCCCCCGACATGCCGGCGGCGAAATTGCGTCCGGACGACCCGAGGACGACGACCCTGCCGCCAGTCATATATTCGCAGCCATGATCCCCGACGGCTTCGACGACGGCGTTGACCCCGGAGTTGCGGACCGCGAATCGTTCGCCCGCCATCCCGCGGATGTAAACCTCGCCGCTGGTCGCGCCGTAGAGGGCGACATTCCCGGTGATGATATTTTCCTCCGGCACGAACGAGGAGCCTTCCGGCGGATAAAGAACAATTCTTCCTCCGGACAAGCCTTTGCCGAGGTAATCGTTGGCATCGCCTTCCAGGGTGAAGGTCATGCCCTTGGGCATGAAGGCGCCAAAGCTCTGGCCGGCGGAACCCTTGAAATGGATCTCGATGGTGTCGTCCGGGAGTCCGGCGACGCCGTGGCGGCGCGTGATTTCGCTGCCCACCATCGTCCCCACCACGCGGTTGATATTCTTGATCGGCAGGGTGGCCTTGACTTTCTCCTTCTTCTGCAGCGCCGGCTTGCAGAGATCCAGCAGCACCGTGTTGTCCAGCGATCGGTCCAGGCCGTGGTCCTGGGGAATCTGACAATAGCGGCCGACCTCCGGGCCGGCTTCCGGCTGGTAAAGAATCTTGCTGAAATCCAACCCGCGGGCCTTCCAGTGCTCGACCGCCTGGCGGGCTTCGAGCCGGTCGGTCCGGCCGATCATCTCGTTGATCGTCCGGAAACCAAGCTGCGCCATCCACTCGCGCACTTCCTGGGCGATGAACCGCATGAAGTTGACGGCATGGGCCGGGTCGCCGGTGAAGTTTTTTCGCAAACGCGGATCCTGGGTGGCCACGCCGACCGGGCAGGTGTTGAGATGGCAGACGCGCATCATGATGCAACCCAGCGCCACCAGCGGCGCGGTGGCGAACCCGAACTCTTCGGCGCCGAGCAACGCCGCCATCACGACATCGCGACCGGTTTTCAGCTGGCCATCGGTTTCCACGGCGATGCGGCTGCGCAGATTATTCAACACGAGCGTCTGATGGGTCTCGGCGAGACCGAGCTCCCACGGGATGCCGGCGTGTTTGATCGAAGTTTGCGGCGAAGCGCCGGTCCCGCCGTCGTAACCGCTGATCAGGACCACGTCCGCATGAGCCTTGGCCACGCCGGCGGCGATCGTGCCGACACCCACTTCGGCCACCAGCTTGACGCTGATCCGGGCGTGGTGGTTGGAATTCTTGAGGTCGTGAATCAACTCCGCCAGATCCTCGATCGAGTAAATGTCGTGGTGCGGCGGCGGTGAAATCAGGCCCACCCCGGGGGTGGCGTGGCGCACCTTGGCGATCCACGGATAGACTTTGCCGCCCGGGAGCTGGCCGCCTTCGCCGGGCTTGGCGCCCTGGGCCATCTTGATCTGAAGTTCCTTGGCGTGGACGAGGTAAAGACTCGTCACCCCAAATCGGCCGGAAGCGACCTGCTTGATCGCGGAGTTCTTGGAATCGCCCTGCTCGTTGGTCCAGCCATAGCGTTCCGGGTCCTCGCCTCCTTCGCCGGTGTTGCTCTTGCCGCCAATGCGGTTCATGGCCACGGCCAGCGCCTCGTGCGCCTCCTTGCTGATCGAGCCGTAGCTCATGGCGCCGGATTTGAAACGCTTGAGGATGCTTTCGACCGGTTCGACTTCCTCCAGCGGGATCGGTGACGCCGGCTTGAAATCCAGCAGACCACGCAGGGTGTAATGCCGCCGGAGCTGGTCATCGACCAACCGGGAGTATTCCTTGAAGAGTTGGTAATCGGCGGTCCGGACAGCCTGCTGGAGCCGGTGCACCGTCTGCGGACTGAAAAGGTGCAACTCGCCATCGGCGCGCCATTGATACTGGCCCCCCACGTCGAGCGTGTGGCCGTTGACGGAGCGCTTGGGAAAGGCGTGGCGGTGGCGCATCTCGACTTCCCGGGCGATGACCTCCAGGCCGACACCCTCCACCCGGCTGGGCGTCCAGGTGAAATACCGGTCGATGACCGAGTGGTGCAGCCCGACCGCCTCGAAGATCTGGGCCCCACGATAGCTCTGGATCGTCGAGATGCCCATTTTCGAGATGACCTTGACGACGCCCTTGACCGCCGCTTTGACAAAGTGCTTGCAGGCCGTCTTTTGATCGATGTTTTTGAGCAGGCCCTGCCGGATCATGTCGTCCAGGGTCTCGAAGGCCAGATACGGGTTGATCGCTCCACAACCGTAGCCGAGCAGCAGCGAAAAGTGGTGCACTTCGCGCGGTTCACCCGATTCGAGAACGAGGCCGGCGCGCGTGCGGGTGCCGTTTCGGATGAGGTGATGATGCAGCCCTGAAACCGCGAGCAAGGATGGGATGGCGGCGTGATCCGGATCCACCCCGCGGTCGGAAAGAATCAGGATATTCATCCCCTCGGCGATGGCGCGGTCCGCCGCGGCAAACAACGGTTCCATCGCCTGGTCCAGCCCCGCTGCCTGGTCGGCGACCCGGTAAAGGATGGGGAGCGTGACCGACTTGTAGCCGGGCGTGTCGATGTGGCGAAGTTTGGCCAGTTCCTCGTTGGTGAGGATGGGCGACTTCAACTCGATGAGGTGACAGCTTTGCGGCTCTGCCTTGAGCAGGTTCTTCTCCGACCCGATGGTGGTTTCAGCCGAAGTGACGATTTCCTCACGAATGCAGTCGATGGGCGGATTGGTGACCTGGGCGAATAACTGCTTGAAATAGTTGAACAGCGGCTGGGGTTTGTCGGACAACACGGCCAGGGGGGTGTCGGTTCCCATCGAGCCGATGGCCTCGACGCCGTCGCGGGCCATCGGGACCATCAGGATGCGCAGGTCCTCGAACGTATATCCGAAGGCCTGCTGGCGCTGGACGACCGTCTCGTGGCTCGGTTCCGGCAAGTGCGGCGGATCGGGCAGTTTGCCCAATTCGATCATGTGCTGGTCCAGCCATTGCCGGTACGGATGCTCGGCGGCCATCCGGTTCTTAATCTCTTCGTCGGCGACGATCCGGCCTTCTTCGGTGTCGATGAAAAACATGCGCCCCGGCTGGAGGCGTCCCTTGAGCAACACTTTCTCCGGTGGCACTTCCAGCACGCCGGCTTCGCTGGCCATGATGACCAGGTCGTCCTTGGTCACGTAGTAGCGGGACGGGCGCAGGCCATTCCGATCGAGGGAAGCGCCGATTTTCTTGCCGTCAGTGAAGGCAATCGAAGCCGGGCCGTCCCACGGCTCCATCAGGCAGGAGTGAAACTCGTAGAACGCCTGCTTCTCGTCGCTCATCGATTCGTGATTGGCCCACGGCTCGGGAATCATCATCATCATCGCGTGGGGCAAGGAGCGACCGGCCAGCACCAGGAGCTCGAGGCAGTTGTCAAACATGGCCGAGTCGCTGCCGTCGGTATTGATGATGGGAAAGAGCTTCGGGAGGTCGTCGCCGAAAAGGTCCGATTCCATCATGGCCTGGCGGGCCCGCATCCAATTGATATTGCCGCGGAGCGTGTTGATTTCCCCGTTGTGCGCCAGGTAACGGTAGGGATGGCTGCGCTCCCAACTCGGAAAGGTGTTGGTGGAAAACCGCGAGTGAACCAGGGCCAGCGCCGTCTCCATCGCGGGGTGTTTGAGGTCCGGGTAATATTGGTCCAACTGGAGCGGCATCAACATGCCTTTATAAATGATCGTCTTGTAGGAAAGGCTCGAGACGTAGAAGAAGTGTCCGCCCGGAAGCCCGCCGTAGCGAATGGCGGATTCGGCCCGCTTGCGAATGACGTAGAGCTTGCGCTCGAAAGCCATATCATCGGTCAGCCTGGCGTTGCGTCCGATGAAGAGTTGGCTCATGAACGGCTCGCTGGCCTTGGCCGTGTCGCCCAGGGTCGAGTTAATCGTCGGAACGGCGCGCCAACCCAGGAAATGTTGTCCTTCTTCGGCGACAATCCTCTCGAACAATTGGACGCACGCCTGTCGCTCGCCAGGTTCCGGGGGCAGAAAGACCATCCCAACGCCGTATTCACCGAAGCCCGGCAAGGCCACGCCTGCCTCGCGGCCGGCGACTTTCAGGAATTCGTGCGGCATCTGCAGCAAGATCCCGGCGCCATCGCCGGTATTGGCCTCGCAACCACATGCCCCGCGATGATCGAGGTTCAACAGGACCTGCAAGGCCTGCTCAATAATGGCGTGCGACTTCCGGCCCTTCACGTTCACCACGAAACCCACGCCACAGGCGTCGTGTTCAAATTGTGGATCGTAAAGACCCTGCTTGCCGGGCGGGCGGCTGAGGATTTTCCTGCCCCCGCCGGTTTCTGCATTGCCAGTGCTCATGAATGGAGTGAGGGCCGCCATCGCGGTATCCTCGAACGTGCGACCATAAATTTAGAGATCTTTTACAGAGTCAGGCACCGGCTGCAATAGTTCTCTGCGAAAATCTTTGCTCGGAGGCAAAGCGGCCCCTCTCAACTATTGAGCAGTTTCATCGCCTTCTTTGCATTGTTCACGCGCAGGATGAGCAACCCTTTGCGCGCGTCCGGGGGCGTGGCGCAGTAGCAGTATTCGATGTTGATGCCGGCATCGGCGAGCTTGTGACAGATCTTGGCCAGAGAACCGGGCTTGTTGTCTCCCTCGATCATCAATACTTCGGTCTCGACCACCAGGGTGCCGTGCTCTTCGAAGAGCAGCAGCGCGGTGCGCGGTGCGCTGACGATCATGCGCACCACGCTGTGATCGACCGTGTCGCTCGTGGAAATCGCGTAGATATTGATCTTGGCCGCGCTCAGGGCATCGCACACCCGCGCCAGAGTGCCTGGACGATTATTCAGGAACAGGGCCAACTGCATGGCGAGTTGCATAAACAGGGGCGAGCGTTTTCGGTCAGCGACGGCGCATTGTGGATTTTCGGCCGCCAAACGTCGATGGCAAAGATGACAGAGACCGATCCGGCGCAGCCGGCCTGGGGCCAACTCGACCGCGTCGGTCTATTTTCTACTTGGGACACCGGCGTTCCCGGGTTAGTTTTGCCGCCATGCCCAACTCCGCCGACGCCCTCCGACGCTGGTTGGGCGCGTTTTGTCTGGCGGTAGCGGCCGGCCTTCTCATCTGGGGCCAGACCATTCTGGTGCCCTACTTGCACGGGGTCGTTTTCCTCCTCTACTGGTTGGCCTGTTTCCTCTTCACCATCGCGGCGATCTGCATCGCTTTACTGGATGTCCGGGCCGTCCGGCGGCGCAGCAAAAGCGAACGGGCGGAACTGCTTCGGCGAACCTTGGAGGAGATCGAGGAAGCCAAGCAGAAGCCGGAAGACAAGCCGATCAAGTAAGATCACTTTGCGCTCCCTCCGCCCAGCCCCACTGCCGTTGAATTAAGAGCCAAGGAGGACCCCTTACTCCCCAATGACCAATGGACCAAGCGGCGCTCACGACGGCCCCTGCGGCTGTTTTGGTCGAGCTTTGGGCATTGGGGCTCATTGGTCATTGGCCATTGGTCCTTGGACATTGGTCATCGAGGTGCCGTGAGGAGGGGGCGGGCGGGCGGTCAAACCAGTGGATCTGGTCGCATCGCAAAGAGGCGCGGGCCAGGATCGACTGGCCCCTAGGGGGCGCGGAGCTCCCTGAGTTCAGCATTGAACTTTGATCGAATTTCTGCCATCCTCCGTTTGTCTGTAGGGGAATGCAAACGCTTGAGACCAACGATACGGTCGCCACACTGCCGGAAAACCAACGGACAGCACTCGTTAGTCTCCTGGCGGACGAGGATCCGGCGGTCTACCACCTGGTCCGGAGCAAGCTTTTGTCTTATGGTCCGGCGGCCTGCGCGTGGCTTCGACCCCAGACCTTAAGCAGCGACCCCAGGATGCGTCGTCGGGCCCTGGAAATCCTCAACCACCAGGCTCGACGGGTGAGCGATGAGCGGTTTCTGGAGTTCTGCCGGCGCAACGGCGAGGACCTTGAGTTGGAGGAAGGGGTCGGTCTGCTTGCCCAAACCCAATACCCCGGGATGAACCGCGAAGCCTATTCGGCGCTCTTCGACACCTGGAGCAGCGAACTGCGTGATCGGCTCAGCCCGCGCGCCACGGCCGAACAGACGCTGACTGCGATTAACCGCTTCCTTTTCGAGGAATTAGGCTTCGAAGGCAACGAACATTGCGGTTACCAGGCGGACTGCTGTTACTTGAACCGGATCGTGGATGAGCGCAGCGGCGACCCCATTGGCCTTTGTGCGGTCTATCTTTTCATCACCCGACGCTTGCGGTTGCCCGTGACTGGTATTGGATTGCCCGGCCATTTCATTTGCCGCTACCAATCCAGCACGGCGGAGGTTTTCATCGACTGCTTCCGCAAAGGCATCTTCCTGACCAAGGCCGATTGCATCAAATACTTGCTGCACGCCAACTACGGCCTCTCGGAAGGTCACCTCTCGCCCGTCAGCCCGAAGCGGATGGTCTTACGCATGTGCCACAATCTGGTTTTGACCTACGGGCATCTTGAGCAGAGCGAGGAAGCCGCCCGGGTGCAGCGCTACGTCAGTGCCCTGGCCCGTTAAGGCAGGCGATCGCCCCTGGGTGTGGCCAAGGCGGGTCTGCTTCGGCGGTGGAAAGTGGGGAATGCCCTTCAGGAAGCTTTTGAGGAGCTCAACTGGACGACGCTGTGGATCTGAACAACCTCCCTCGCCGACGTAATTCGGAGATGAGGGTCTTCCACCACGAGGGGGTAGAACGTCGTCGCGGTCGTTTTGAAGCGAGCCTCCAGGGTCTTGGTGATGAGGCGCCGATACTCGTCATGGATTCGGTTCAGTGCGCTGCGATACCAGAGCCACAGGCCAAGGAAAACCACCAGGCACAAGAGGGATCCCAGGCCCACGGCGCTAAAGACCTGGATGACGATATGAGTGGCGTGGTCGAAGAATTCCGGCAAGAGAACGGCGGAATAACCCAGCCCGGCCAGGCCCAGGAGGGCGATCAGTCCCACCAACCGGCAGGCACACAGCAAACAACGCTCATTCTTCTCCGCGTGGCAAAGCCGCTGGGCCATGACGCGGTGCTCCGGAGTGTCCGCGTAGGAGATCAACGCTTTTAAGAAGGCTTCTTGCTTTCGATACTCGCTCATCGTTCAAATCGTTCGGCGCAATCTCGGGGAGCGTTTGTTATGCCAGAAGAAGTTAACTGGTGATTTAAACCTGTGCCGCCACCCATTTGAAGGCTCCGGTTTCTGGCTGCGACTTCTCAGACAGATCGCCCAATCGCTAAGTCGTTGGGGTGCTTGATGGGGTTGAGGCTGAACTTGAATCGATCCCAGTTCCCAGTCAATCATGGGTCGATTTGTTGGAAGCGATGGCGCTTGCAGCCTGTGTCCCGAAGTTGGACACGGCACGACCAAGTGGTGTGAAGGGTTTTAAAATGAGTTCGTCAACTCTTAGGCAACAGTGACCTAATTCTTATGAGAATCAAAATTCCCCTCGTCGCGCTGGCCACGGTGGGTAGTGCCATAGTGTCCACTGCACAAGAACCGGTGCTTCTCGCCGGCGGATCGACTCCACCCACCCCGGTGATGGCCACGTTGGGCCTTCCGGCGGCTTACCCCGCTCCCGCCATGCCCCTGGTGCCCAGAGCCTGTCCGCGAGCGATGGTTCACGCGGCCTGCCCCGGTCAGTTGGCCTGCCTCCAAGCCGACCAGGTGGTTTCAGGAGGTTATTACAATGCGCCGAACGTTGTGTATTTCGGCGGGCCGAACAGTTGCTACTACAACAGCTACCCCGGTGATTGTTACCGGCCCGGCTGTGTTGACTGCTCTTCTTCGGTGATTTACTTCGGCCGTGGCGAGGCCTGGGAACGTGGTTACGCCTTCCGGCATTACCGCTAGCGTCCGGGTTGAGCGGCTCAGTTCAGCGCCTCCCGGCGCGGAGTTTGAGTCGCGTGAACTCCTCGGCCAACTTCGCCCGGTCGGCGTCCCGGTAGCGCGGCGGCAGGTAACGGCGGTCCGAACAAGCCAGAACCGCGGCCAATTCCTGCAACGCGAGCAAGTCCGGGTCGAGCGGGTCGATGAACGACTGCACGGCCTCCTCCAGGTCGGCCACCTGCACTTCCGAGTCGCGGCCGGCCAGCACCGCCCGCTCTCGGGCCCGGGTCAGGATGGCATCCACATCGCTGCCGGTCAGGGGACGTTGCCCCAAGTTTTCGAGCGTGTAGGCTTTGATGGCGTCGTCCAGCGCGATGCGCTTCAGGCCGGCGAGGGTGGTGAAAATTTCCAAAACATCCTGCGGCGATTGCGCGGGAAAAAGCGGAATGCACAGCCCGAAGCGTCCCTGGCGCTTCATGTCAATGGCCAGGAGGTCCGGGCGCGAAGTCATCGCCACCCATAGTTCGCGGCCGCGCAGACTGGAATCACCAATGTGCGCCGCGAAGGCGGCAAACACGCGGCTGGAGACGCCACTGTCATCGCCCCCGCTGTCCCTTCCGCCGAAGACGGCGTCAGCCTCGTCCACCACCACGACCACCGGACCGAGAGCGCGAATGGTCATGAGGATGCGCATTTGCTGACGTTCGGTGTCGCCCACCCATTTGGATCGGAACTCACCGATCTCCATAACGGGCAAGCCGCACTCGCTGGCAAAACAATCGATCAGAAACGTTTTGCCGACGCCGACGCGGCCTGGGACAAGTATGCCGCGCTCCAGCACGTCGGTCTTGGCATTCTTGATCAGCCAGGCTAACTCGCGCAGTTTCTTCTTGGCGGCCTGGTGCACCGCCACCCTCTCCAGAGTCACCCCCGGCTTCGGATCCTTGAACCGCACCAGCCCCTGACAGAATTCCTCAATCAGCCGCTTTTTGCCCGCGGCAACGTGTTCCCAGGTGACCCGCGCGCCGTTGCGGATCGCTTCGGCGAGCAGGTGTTGGATCCGCAGCAGGTTCAGCCCCGCCGTGCGCGCCGCCAGGTCGGACGCCGCCAGCTCACTCCAGGCACTGGCCGGCTTTCCCCCCGCCATGCTCTCGGCCCAGCCGGATTGGAGGAAGCGCAGACGATCTTCCGGCTCCGGCAGATCAATCCGCACCTGGGCGACGTGCGGGTTTTGCAGCAGGTCGGCGTGCAATTCCGCCGCCGACTCCGTCACCAGCACGATGCCCACATCAAGCTGGCGCAACTCGGCGGAGGCGGCCCACTTCAAGAGTGTGACCAGCGCCATCCGCTCGTCCCAGCTCGCCCCGGCTTCTTCGGAGGCGGGAATGACTTTCTCCGGGAAATCGAGGATGAGCGTGACCCCTTTGCGATCCGTCGGCTCGTCGAGCGCGCGCAGAAAAAAGCGGCGGAGCAACGGGGCCAGCCTGACAAATTCGCGCGGGGGCCCCTGTTGATGGAAGCTGGTACCCTCGACCTGGTCGTAGACCTGCAGCCACTCGAAGAACCGCTTTTGCATCTCGGCCGACCCGAAGGTCAGGCCATCGCCGATGTCGTAGAATAACAGAAACCCACGCTCCGGGAAAAGCCGGCGCTGCAGCAGGGTTTTGAGGGGAACATAGGTCAGCACGCCGGCGTTCTGCACCGCCCAGACGTCGAAAATATTTCCGTGCAGCACAAAAAGCGAATAGGTGCCCGCATTCCATCGTCGCGCTAATTCCAGCCCCCAGCCGCGCAACGGCAGCCGGCTGGCGCCGGACGATTCCGGGAGTGATGGCCCCTGCGGGTCCGGTGTCTCTTGGGCTGCTTTCATGATGCGGTTGGTTTCGCTCCACCATGGCCCGGCGGGCCGAAGTCCAGAATCAGTCCCGCTCGTTCAAGCGCAGACCGGGACGTGCCGCTTTGGTTTCCGGTCGCGGCGGGGCCAACGGCGGTGGTCCCGCCGCTTCGTAGCCGATGCGCACGGGTGTCGCTGGCAAATCGCCCCCCAGTTCCTTGAATTCGTCCATCTCCGCCAGCCATTGGTTGGTCTGGTCGAGGTGGGCGACGGTGGCGTCGATGCGGGCCGTGAGGGTGTCCGCGTTGGTGGTGGCGACGGCATCCGCGCGAAGGAGTTTGACTTGCTGTTCGAGCCGTTCCTGTTCGGAGACGACCACGCGGAGGTTGGCGCGCGCCTGCTCGATCCGCTGGAGGCGTTTGCGCAACACCTCGAGCCGCTCCAGTCGTGAAGCGAGCAGTCGCTCCTTGGCATCGAGCAGGGTCGTCGCGGCGCCTTTGCCTTTGAGCGACTCGAATTCGGCGGAAAGACCGGCCACCTCCTCTTCCGCTTCCTGGACCAGGCGCGGCACATCCTCGCGACTCTCGGTCTCGAGGAACCGGTCGATGGACTCGGCGATGGCCAGCATGCGAAGAAACGTCCACATCAACTCGTCGAGTTTGCGCAAGCGCGGATCGTTCAACGGATCCGCGGCCGGCGCGAGCGGCGAAAGCAGTTGCTCGGCACTGGCCGTCTCAATGTCCCGACAGACCGCGGCGAGCGCCTGATAATGTTCGCGTCGGGTGCTGGACATTCGGGCCAACGCTTCATCACGCCGCTTGATGAACCCGGCGGCTTCGGCTCTTCCCAGTTCCTGCTCGGTCGATTCCCGTCGCCGATCCACCCACGCCCGAAAAATGGGCATGTCCGGAAGATAGATCCAACCGAGGAGATAGGCGGCCGGGGCCACCAGCAACGCCACGGGATAAGTCGCCCCAAGCACGAACCCGGCTCCCAGCGTGGCCAATCCCAGGGCTGCATGATGCGGGCTCTTGAAAAACTCGCGCCGATACTTTGGCGGCTGAAGATCCATGAAGCGGCCCGATTACCCGGCTAGCCAACCGTATTGTTCATCGCGGGAAAGTTGTAAGGCCCCGGAGCGCACCGTGCAAATCAAATGACCACCCGCCCGCTGCCGGAACTGATTGGCAATTCCCATGAACCTCCTGATTGCGGATTGCAGATTGCGGATTGCGGATTGCGTGCTCCGCCACGGCTCATGGTCCCAATGCGTGGCGCGAAGGCCATAGAGGTTTCCCATGAACCGACTTGTCACTGGTAACTGGCGATTTGCAAAAGCTCATCCCGAGCGCGACCCTGTTTTCAATTTACCAGTTACCAGTTACCAGTTACCAGTCTAAACGGTTCATGACCGCTGAGCAGGTCCGAAAGGAACAAGGAGCTCTCCATGAACCTCCCCATTGCGGATTGCGGATTGCGGATTGCGGATTGCGAGCTCCGCCAAGGTTCATGGTCCCAAGGCGCGGTCAATAAACCGTGGAGGCTCTCCATGAACCTCGTAGCATCCGGCGTGAGCCGGATCACTTTTCACCAGCGCTAGCCACCCCCCAGAGAGATCAGAGCCGACTCACGTCGGCTGCTACGAGGATCAAGCAACCGTGGAAGCTCTCCAGACACTCACCCGTCGCCCGGCAAGGCCGACCGTCCATCCGTAGTTGTGGCCGGAAGGTTCCCGATTTCATCGGAGGAAAATTACTCGGGTTGCGAGTTGACATCCCCGCGCTGGGGGGAAGAGTTGATTGTAACGGAAAGGCATCCTATGAAAACAATTCCAACCCTGTTTGTCCTCGCGGTGCTCGCCGGCGCCCGTGCCGGTGACCAATCCAGTGAGCCCGGCAAGGCCGCGACCAACCAGCCCGGCCAAGCCAACCAGTTGAATCTCCCTCTCGGCCTGCCATCCGAGAAAGTCCGTGACATGATGCGGTTTCAGACCACGACCGTGGCCCGCGTGCTGGGAGTTAACTTCGAGGTGGACGGCGTGCTGCCGCGCCTCCTCAAAGCCGACCATCCCCTGCATCTGATCAACCCGCTCGCCCCGGCGGATTATGGCACTGGCTTCGAAAACCTCAGCTTGAATCCGCGCACGCACCAGATTGAGGGCATTTCGTTTCTGTCGTTTCGTTTCTAAGGCAAAGATCTCCGTCGTCGTGTTGCGTGCCGGCGAACGAATGAACCTCGAACTGGTGATGCAGTAGGACCGCCCTTTGCTTTGCGCCCGGCTGGTCGCTGTGGCCAAGGCCTTCCCGGCGCTGAGTTGCGACCGGCCTTTATTTGCCGGCTAACAGTCGTCGTTCCTCTTGCCAGTGCAGCTGGGCCTCCTCCGCCCGGCCCAGCTTGGCTAAAACCGTGGCGAGGGCGTGGTGAGCTGACGCGCTGTCCGGCTTCATCCGCACCGCCTCGCGCAAACAAGTGACTGCCTCGCCGTCTCGATTCAGCTTGGCCAGGGTCGAGCCCATCTTGACCACGGCAATGACGGAGGCCTGGTCGGCCGACAACGCCGCCTGGTAACACGTCAGCGCTGCCTCCAGCCGGCCCTGGTCCACGAAGACGTCGCCCAGGCGCAAGTTCGCCCGCCGGAGCACCCCTTCGTCATAGAGGTGGCGATCGGTTCGGCGCTGCTCGTAATCACTGGCGCTTTGCAGGCTGGCCACCGCCTCGTTCGTCAGACCCGCCAGCAAATAATGCACGCCCAGAACCTCGTCGAAGCGGGATCGGTTTGGATGCTGGCCGATGCTGGTGACCAAATGGCGGTAAAGGGTGATCGTGTCGCGCCAGATCGGGACCTGCTGCCAGGCGAGCAACCCGAACATCAGGGAGGTCACCGCAACAGTCACGCTGGCCAGATAGCCACGCGAGCCCCGATCCCAGAGCGCCAGGAGCACCAAGGCCAGGGCCACTGACCAAAGTATTCCCTGGACGTAACTGTACCGGTCATACGCGCTGTGCGGATACTCGGTCAGGCCCAACACCGGGACCAACAGCACCAGGTGGCAGATCCACAACCCCAGCGCCGCAGGCCATTGGCGGCGGCGCCAGAACAGAACCAGCGTCACCAGGCAGACAAAGCAGGCGCTCAAGAGGAATTTGACCGCGAGCGGATTGAAGGAATGAAGGGTCGTGTAACTGGCGGCCAGGTCATACGGAAACCACGGCTTCCATGCGTAGTACGTCCAGATATAAAACGCCTGCATGACTCGAGAGAGCAGGCCGAATTCTCCCAGCGTGAGCGGCTGATGGGACGAATCGGTCAGCATCCGCGCCGCGAAGGTCAAGACCAGGACCCCGCCGGCCAGGACGAGAAAAGGCAGAATCGAACGCCAAACCGCGCGCGCCTCAGGCCGCCACCAATGCGCCGGGCGCGGGCTCATCCGCCGCAGCAGGACCACGTCGAGAACCACCAGGGCCACCGGAGCAAACAAGGCCAACGGATACGTCAGCAACGAGGCCCCGTAGGCGGCGACCGAACACCAGTAAAAAACCCGGCGCCGCGATTTGGGCGTCGCGGGATCTTGTGCGCGGAGCCAGGACAGCAGCCAAAGGAGTGTCGAGAGACAAACCACGCCATAAATGCGCGAAGATGCCCACGCGACACTTTCCACGCGCAACGGGTTGACAGCCCAAAACAGGGCGCCGATGGCCGCGCACCAGATCGGAGCCGGATCCGCTTCGTCCGGGTTCTGGGAGGGGCGCGCCCGGATTAACAGTCGTTTCAGCAGGAAAAACAGGAGCAGGACATTGCCGGAATGCAGCAACAGGTTGCCGACATGGTAGGCTTTCGGGTTCAATCCGAACAACTGATAGTCCACCGCGTAACTCAACCAACCGAGCGGCATGTAGCGCCGCGCATAACTGACGTCGGTGAACATCCACTGGAGGGCATCCCAGCCGAGGCCTTTCAGGTGCGGATTGGCGTAAATGTTGGCCGCGTCGTCGTAATGGACAAACTCATGGCCGCAAACACCCGCGAAGACCGCCAGCGTGATGCCGCCCAGCGCCACCAGCAGCCAGGTCTGCAACCGCTGGAGCGACCTTACCGACGCGCGCGAGGTTCCGATCATGGAGCCAATGGATAGATTAGGGTCTTTGCGATGCCATCTCCTTCGGGCGAAGGGTGAGCCCAATGCACAAATTCAGCGCCACCGAAGCAATCCCCAGCGGGAACCAGGCGCGATGGATCGTCTCGAAATGCCGGTCCAGCACGGCCAGAATTTCGTCCGGCGTGTTGAGATGTTCGCGGCGAATGAACCATTCGTAGCTCTGCCGGTAACGTTTCTCGAAGAGCCGCTGCGCGGAGAACCGGCGGGCCAGGCCGTAGGCCAGCCCTCCTTCGCACGGAATGACCACCGAAAACACGCCGCGTCCCGCCCGACAGAGCCGGTGCATCTCGCGGAGGGCCGCCGGCAGGTTCGGCAAATGTTCGAGCACATGAATGGCGAGCACGCGATCAAAGTGGCCATCGGGAAAGGGCAATCTTTCCTGGCAATCGCCGACGCAAGTTTGCACGCGCGGAAAGCGTTGACGGATTCCGGCCGCCATGTTTTCGCGCAACTCCAGGGCCACGTAGTCGCGCTCCTGTTCCGGCGTGAGTCGCTCGTATTCCAGATGCGTGCCCAGGCCCGCGCCGATTTCCAGCGTGCGCGTGAACTCCTCCGGCGCATGCTTCACCGCGTAACCGTGGTTGAAGTCGTCGAGCAGACCGTAGCGGCGCGGCAACACTTCGTGCCAATAACGCACAAAGTCATCGCTGATGGCCTGCTGCGCCGGCGTGAGCGGCGGAATTATCTTGGGCCACATTCCGCCGTTCATGGCATCAGCCTCGGAAATTCGCCCGACCCTTCCGGCGCGACCTTGGCCGGCACCGCGCCGCGGGCCGATGACCCCGCCGACACCGCGTCGAAACCGACCGTCCGATCCACGATGAACTTGGGCCGTTGTTTGACCTCCTCGTAAATGCGCGCCACATACGAGCCCAGGATTCCGACGCTGATCAGTTGAATGCCTCCGAGAAAGAGCATCAGGATCACAATGGTCGGATTGCCCATGGGAAATGGGAAACCGAATATTTTCATGACCCCATAAACGATGCCCAACAGAAAGCTGAAGCCCGCGATGGCGAAGCCGGCCATGGAACTGAGCGTGAGCAGCGTGCTGGAAAAGCAGACCATGCCGTTGAACCCGATGCGCAGCGAGCCAAAGAACCGGTTGTAATGGCCCGGCCGGCGAACCGCGCCTTGCGATCGAATGGGATGCAGGTCTGGCGGAAACCGACGATCGAGACCAGCCCCCGCAGAAAACCGTGGCATTCGTTCAGTCGGGTCACCTCCTCCACCACGCGGCGGCTCAGGAGACGGAAATCGCCCGTGTGAGGCGGAATGCGCGTCTCGGAAATGCGGTTCATGATCTTATAGCCGACGTAAGAGACGATCCGTTTGGTCCAGGTCTCGCCTTGCCGGCTGCGACGCTGGGCGATCGCCACGTCCCACCCCTCGCGCCACTTGGCCACCATCTCCACGATCAGTTCCGGTGGGTCCTGTAAATCCACATCGATCACCACCACCGCGTCGCCCCGGGAATATTGCAGGCCACCGAGCGTCGCCATCGGCTGGCCGACCTGGCGGGAAAACGTCAGCAGCTTGATCCGCGGATCGTCACGGCGGTGCTCCAGGATCACCTCTTCGGTCCGGTCGGGCGACGGATCCAGCGCGAAAATAATCTCGTGATCCAGGCCGGTGCTCTCGAGGACCGGCGTGATCGCGCGAAGAAAGGCAGGAACGTTCCCTTCCTCCTTGAACACGGGCACGACGACGGACAGGAGTTGCTTGCGGCTTGGCCACACGGTATCCACGGCGCTCCTATCGGCATTTTCTGAGATTACTTAACCGCCCTCCCGCAACGGTTTATCAGAATTGCGCGCTCGCCCAAACCGGTCGCGGCCGGGATAATCCCCCGCAGTCGGTGAAAATCCTGATAATTGAAGACGACCCAAAGACGGGCTTGAATTACGAAACCATGAAACCACTCGCCCTCTGGTTGATCGGCTCCGCTGCCCTGTGCCTCCAGGCCCAGGCAGCAACTCGAGCCAGTCACCTTTCCGCTGTGTTCCTCTTCGCGCGAATATCGTCGATCAGGTCCGCGGCGCATTGGATTCCGCTCGGGGCCTGGCAGCGGCTGGCGATCGTGCGGGCCTGGACCGCGACTTGGGCGTGGATCGTCTTCTCCAGCGCCACGGCCATCCCGCCAGCGTGGCGGCGTCCGCGCGTGAGCCAATCACCCGTCCCAAGTCTCTTCACCCGCAGGGCATTATCCAGCTGGTCGTAAGCAAAAGGAACGATGAGCTGCGGCGTCCCGGCGGCCAGCGCCTTGGCCACCGTGCCGACGCCGCCGTGATGAACGACGCCGGAGCACAACGGAAAAAGTTTCTGGAACGGTGCGAATTCACAGTGATGGGCGAACGGCGGCAGCTCGCGCGGCAATTGCCCACGGAACTTCGTCAGAAAAATCGCGCGTGCTCCGAGTCCACGGCACGCTTCGATGGCCGTTTGAAACAGCCCGGCGGCGTGCCTCATGCCGGTGCCGAACGTGAACGCCACCGGGGGACTCCCCGCGCGGCAGAACTCCAGCGTGTCCGCTGGCACGCCGCTGTCCGCCTGGCCATCGTGCAACGGAAAACCGGCCAGCCTGACTTGCCCAGGCCAGTCGGGCTGTGGTTCCCCAAACCATCCGGGGAACAGGCCGACCACCAACTCCGGCGAAAGCCACCATTGGAACATTCGCCGCACGGGCCTTAACCCGAGCGAAGCGCGAAGCCGCTTCAACTCGGGACCCATCAGCCAGGCACCAATTTCATCGAGCAACCGAAAATAGATTTTGACGACGGGGCGCGGCGACCACTGGGGCAAGCTCACGCCACCCATCATGACCGGCGGAGCGAACACGCTGGGAAGCATCCACGGCTGCAGCACCACGCTGACCAGCGGAACGCCGAGCTTTTCCTGAACGAATCGTGCCGTGAGCACGCCCGGGCTGGCCACAAGGATGGCAGGCTGGGCCGCGGCCAGCCCCGAGAGCACCTCGTACTGCCGGCGAAGCAGTCGCGCCCCCCAACGCGCCATCATCGCCGGCCCTTGGATGGGATGCCAGAAGGCCGGCTGATTCAGGACTTCTTCAAACTCCGGGATCGAGACCAACGGACAGAATTCGAGGCCGGCGCTCCTGGCGCGATCGGCGAAGCTTTCGTTCGTGGCGAGGGTGGCCTGGTAGCCGCGCGCCCGGAGCTCGACGCCCAGGGCGAGGAACGGATACACGTCGCCATCAGTCCCCAGCGTCGCGAGGATGATCTGTCCCCGATTACTCATTCCTCGCCTGACCGGGGTTGAGAAAGAGGATCTCCCAGCGGGATTGCCCGCGAAGGAACAGCCGGGCAGCTGCTCCAGCGAGCTTGTCGGTCTCGCGCCTGGCGGCCTCGAGGCCGATGACTTGCGGATACCATTCGTCCTTCCGCAGATCGCCAAGGATTTTTTGCGGAGGCGTCCAGCCCGACGGCTGGGCGAGATCGCGATTGAAGGAGACATAAACTCCCTCCTGCGTCCAGTTCGCGTCCCGGGCGCGGTTCAGCAAGATCACGTAGCGGCGCAGGTGCCAGTTCCAATGAATCGACGCGCCCCAGAGCGCGTCCGCGTCCGCGCCGTGCCAGTCGCGAGTCGCGGGAAAAATTGGCGTCACATGGCCGCCCAACCCTGGCTCACTCCATCTGCCGTCCTGCCATTTGAAAACTTTGCCGGCGGGATGATCCCGGTCGCTCCAGCGCAGGCGCGCCACGGCGACTCCCTGTTCTGCGAAACCGGTGTAAGTGCTGACGAAGAAGTAGAGCCATTGGCCCCGCCGATCCAGGATCGCGGAGAAGTCGCCGGTGCCGCCGGCGAAATAATAATTTGTCGTGTTACAACGCACGGAATTCGTCGGCGATTCCAGGATGATTCCCAGGTCGTGCCAGGTGGCGCCGTTGTCGGTCGAACGCACGGCGCCAATGCGCGGCGCGGTCAGGCTCGTGCCGGGACAAAGCCCGCCGGGCTCGTGGTGATACCAGCCGTAGAGCACACCGTCGTCCGCCTGCCAGGTGCACTCGATCCATCGGCCCCCGTTGGCCTGGTTGTCGTACTGGCAGCGCCGATAGTCGTTGGTGAGATGAAACAAATCGCTCCCGCTGCTGCGCCACGGGTGACCCGCGGAATGGAAGACGTAGAGCATGCCGCCGTCCCAATGCGCCGGGCTGTTGCAGTCGGTTTCACCAACGTGATCCAGGTTCGTGCTGTTGGCGCCTCGAAACCAAACCGGCGGTGCGGCCCGCACCAGGACCGTCGGCTGACCTTCACGAAGACCAGACCGGCCGGCCCCCGCGCAACCAACGACCACCGCCACCAGGGGGATCGCCCAGATCCTCGTTGACTTGTTCATATTGCCGCCGGCCGACCCTGATTAGGAGTGGAAGGCGACCGTCTTTTTCTTCCGCCTGATGTCACAGATCATGTCCGAATGGATGTTGAGGCCGATGTTGGTCAGATGGTAAACGTGCTCACTGGCAACAAGCCAGAAAATCCCGCATGGATTTCCAACGCCGCGCCTCACGCGAGCGCCACGACTAGGTCTGACTCCGGGACCGCTGCCCGCGGGCGCGATTCCGTTTGCACAATCCGCCCGTCCTCCATGTGCGCGATGGCATCGGCGTAATGAAATACCCGCGTGTCATGCGTCACGACGATGACGGCGCGGTTGGGATGGACGGCGTTGCCGGCGAGCAATTCCATCACGGACTGACCCGTCGCGTGATCGAGCGCGGCGGTCGGCTCGTCGCAAAGAATCAATCGCGGTTCATGCACGAGCGCGCGGGCCAACGCCACGCGTTGTTGCTGGCCGCCGGAAAGTTTCGCCGGCAGCGTGACCAGGCGATCTTCCATGCCGAGCCGGACCAGCAATGCTTTGGATCGATCCAAGGCCTCGCGTCGGCGCACGCCGGCGGCGAGCAGCGGCACCGCCGCGTTCTCGGCCGCGGTCAACGCCGGCAGCAGATTGTATTGCTGGTAAACGAATCCAAGATTCTTTCGGCGGAACAGAATGCGCTCATTGGCCGAAAGCTGATTCACGTTTTGGGCGAAAAGTTCAACCACGCCGCCGCTGCTGTCGAGCAGGCCGGCAATGACAGAAATGAGCGTGGTCTTGCCGCAACCGCTCGGACCGACCAGGAAGGTCAACTCTCCCTGGCCGGCCTCGAACTTCACGCCGCGCAAGACCTCCACGCGCGTGGCCCCTTCCCCGAAATCCTTTTGCAGGTCGCGGCAGACAACCGCCGGAACCCATTTTTGTCTCATCATATCAACCTCGGAAAACAATGGCGGGTTCGAGCACGAGCACGCGGCGCAGGCTCAGGATGCTCGCCAGCACCATGACCAATACCATGCACCCGCCGGTCAAGGCCACGCTCTGCCACATCAGGATGATGCCGCGCGTGGCCAGCTTCTGGCCGAAGTAATTGAAAAACTCCCCGGCCATCCCCGTCCCGATCGAAAAACCGATCAGGCCGACCGTGCCGGCTTGCAGCAATATCATGCCGATGAGCCGCCAATTGGTCACACCGATGGCCTTGATCGCGGCGAACTGCTTCAGGTTTTCCACCGTGAACAGGTAGAAGGTTTGTCCCGCCACCACCACCCCGACGACGAGCGCGATGGCAATCGTGATGCCGAAATTCACCGGGATGCCCGTGTTCTTCAAATAATACGCGACACAGTCCCAGCGAAATTGATCGCTCGTGCGCGCGCGCAAGCCGGTTTGCGCCTCGATCCGCCGGCAGAGTTCCCGGGCGGCCACCCCCGCCTGCGGCCGGACCAGGACATACGAAAGTTGCGTGCGCTCGCGGCCGACAAAATTGACGGCCTGACTGTAACGGGTGTGCATGACCGGCCAGCTCACGAATGGCGCGGAGGCGTCGGAGATGCCAACGATGTTGGCTTTGTGATCGTTGAGCTCCACCGTCCGGCCGAGCTGGAGCGGTTCACCCGGGAAGAGCAACGCGTAGCCCGCGCGATCGATCACCACCGCATCCGGTTCGCGCAGACGCTCCCACGAGCCGAGCGCCATCCGGCGCGGCGCGCCGGTGAGCGTGGCGTCGTCCAGGCCCAGACAAAACGAAACCGCGAACTTGCCCTCCAGCGTCCGCGCCACCGGGCTGCCTTTGAACAACTGCACCACCCACGCCACGCCGTCCACCCCCCGCACGCGCGTCAGGTCGGTGTCTTTGAGCGCCTTGGTTTGCTCGAAGTATTCCGTCCTGGGATCCATCACCCAGATCTCGGCGTCGGTCACATCGGCAATCTGGCTGCCGGTGCGCTTGAGAATGCCCGCGAAGATGGAGGTTTGGTTTTGCAGCAGGAACGTGCAAAACGCGATGGTGAAAATCAGGCCCAGATACTTGGCCCGATCGCCGGTGAGCATTTTGAGCGCCACGAAATTCATGTTTTCCTCATCGGTTGGCTAGGGCCGCAGGCTGTCCAGGTAGTCGCACAGACCGGCCCCGGCCTGCCTCAGCAATTCTTCACTTTGCGCGTTTTTGGCCGTCCCCATGATGCCGGCCAGGGCGGCCACCACAAACGCCGCCGCGTGGCGGGGGGAGATCGTCTTTCTGATCTTGCCCGCCTTGATGCCACGCGCGAACGCCGCCTCCAAAACCTCCCGCCAGGCGGCATAGACCTTTTCCAGGCGCCGCCGGAATCCTTCATCGAGGGGGGACATCTCCTGCGCCAGGTTGTTCAGCGGACAACCCTGGATCAACCGATCGCCGGCCTGCTCCTCCTGCACAAAGCGCCGCATCATCTGCTTGACGCCGGCGATCGGATCGACCGACTCCGCCAGGGGATCGAACCAGCTGGCCTTGATGTGCGGCTGGATGACTTCCTCGACCACCGCGTAACCCAGGTCGCGCTTGTCCTTGAAATGATGGAAGAGCGCGCCCTTGGTCGTCCCCGCTTCCTCCACGATGTGATTGAGGCTGCCGCCCTGGAACCCGTGGCGGTAAAATTCGGCGAACGCGGCGTGGAGGATGCGCCGCCGGGTCTCGACCGGGGCTCGGGTGGCGGTGGTTTTCATAGCCGGGGCGCACTATACAGACCGGTCGGTATGTTGTCAAGCGCCGCCGCCGCCTTGCCCCGGAGATGAACGCACCCTCCGGCCCCACTGCCATTGAATTAAGGATTAATTCAACGGCAGTGCCCTCCCGCCCCCCTTTTCGCCCATTGCGTCCGCCGGCCAGTCCGTGGAATCTCCCCGGAGCGTGGGCATCGCCCGTGGCGCGGTCCTGGAGCAGAACTTATGAACTCGACTGAAATGCATAGCTTCACGGCGCTCACGGCGTTGCTCTGCCTGGCCGGGTGCAAAAACAAGCCTCAGTCCCTTTCTTCAACGCCACCCATTGTCGGCTTCTCGAGGCCCAGCAACAGCTTTTCCCCACGAGCTCAACCTGGCCCGCACGCAATGGGATCAATTGCTGGCAACGGTCCAACTTTACAAAGCCCTCGGCGGCGGCTGGCAGGATGAAACCAATTCGGCCCCGGCATCCTTGCACCACCGCAATTGATCGCGGAAAACAGATCTCCGCGCCCGACCCATGTTGACTTCAGACAAGAGCCGAATATGAGCGAGGTCCTCCCTCTGCTTTATCTGGCACGTCACGGTGAAACCGCTTGGAGCCTGACGGGCCAGCATACGGGACTGACCGATCTGCCCCTGACCGAGCGGGGCGAACGCAATGCCGGCCGGCTCGGGGCACGCCTGGCCGGCCTGAACTTCGCTAAAGTCTTCACGAGTCCTTTGCAGCGGGCCGCCCGCACCTGTGCCCTGGCCAGCTTCGGAGCCGTCGCCGAAGTCGATCCCGATCTCGTCGAATGGAACTACGGCCAATACGAAGGCCTCCGGACGATGGAGATTCAGGCCAAGCATCCCGGTTGGAATCTGTTCCGCGACGGCTGTCCCGATGGAGAATCGCCGGAACAGGTTGGCCGGCGCGCCGATCGCCTGCTCGGCCGCGTGCGCGCGATTCAAGCCGATGTCTTGATTTTTTCGAGCGGTCATTTCCTGCGCGTGCTCACGGCCCGCTGGCTTGGACTCGAACCCGCCGCCGGAAGGCTTTGCATGTTGCACACCGCCAGCGTAAGTGTTCTCGGGTATGAGCACAGTCTGTCCGAGCCGGTGATCCGGCTGTGGAATGATACCCGCCATGTCGGTGACTGAATCGGAGAAACGAGATTCAGCCGCGAGAAGGAAACGGAAAACCCAAGAACCAGACAACGACCCTCAAAGCTGGCACAGGCCGGTCCTCCCTGGGCCCGGCGCCGGACGGAAAGACACATTATGCGTTTAGGAATTGCCACCGATCACGGCGGGTTTGCCTTGAAACAGGAACTGCTGGCCAGGCTTCGCGCGGCCGACCACGAAGTGGTCGATTTCGGCGCGCACAGTTTGGTGTCCGAGGACGATTTTCCTGACTTTGTCGTTCCACTCGCGCAGGCGGTGGCGGAGGGGAAAGTCGCCCGGGGCCTGGCCGTTTGCGGCAGCGGGGTCGGCGCGGCAGTTTGTGCCAACAAGGTGAAAGGCGTGCGCGCCTGTCTGATCACGGATCATTTTTCGGCCAGGCAAGGCGTCGAGGACGACCACATGAACATCCTTTGTCTGGGAGGTCGCGTTCTTGGGCCGGCCCTGGCCTGGGATCTTGTCCAGGCGTTTCTCGACGCCGAGTATGGCCAGGCCGAACGCTATCTGCGGCGCCTCAAGAAAATTGCCGCCTTGGAAAATGCATGAGGGTCAGTCCGTGCATTTGTGCAAAGTGCTTCGCTTGGCGCGCGAGCTGTGTCGGTCTTGATTTCGATTCTGCACAAATGCACTGACTGACCCTTCTCTCTTCACGCTGTGAACTCTGTGAACACAGTGAATAACCGGTACTTGCCGCGTGGACTTGACGCTTTCATCCTGTCCCTGAATGAAATTACACAGCGAATTGCTCGAGGACATTCAGCGTTTTCTCGAGCTCCTGCCCGCCCGAACGCGCCAGCGCGGGAATGGCTATTTTGCGCGCGGCGACGTGCGCGCCTTGCAATGCGTCAAACCGGATCGCCTTTACACGGCCGTCGTGCGCGGCGGAGAAGATTATCAAGTGGGCCTCGAATTCGCCGACCACGCGTGGGCGGCAGAGTGCTCGTGTCCGGTCGGCATGAACTGCAAACACATCGTCGCCGCGATGATGGAATTGCGAAAACAGTCGTCGGCCAACGGCAAGCTGCCGGCCTCGGCCAGAGCTCGCGTGGCCGAAGCCGCCAAATTGCGCTGGCAGAAAATCAAATCGCCACCGCGCGTTTCCCAGCCGCCCCCCTCCCCGCTTTGCCTCAAACTCGTTGAAAATCTCGGCCGCGAACTCCTGCAGGACGAAGCGAATTTCATTCGCCAGGTGCAATCGTCTCATCACAACGCCGGCTATCGCCATTTGACAGAAGCGGAGCTGGGCGCGATGGCCGGATGCCGGACGGGGTCAGCGTCATTCAATGACTGGAAGGAAATTGCAATCTGGCCCGATTTTCCACGCGACGACTTTTCCTTCTGGCTCTATGTCGCGTGGGAACTCCGCCGCCGCAACCTCCGCTGGCCCGCCTTCATGGACGGCATCACAGACTTCAGTTTGATTGAAGCCGAGATGACTGAGTGGGAGCGCGAAAAGGAAATTGAGCAGTGGAAAAGCTGGTTTCGCGAATTCCAGGCCCGCGCGCCGGTATCCGACGCCGGCGTTCTGGAATTGCGTCTGGCCGTTTTCGAGGATGAGGCGCGGTTGCAGTGGCGCACCGTGCCGGCGGCCGAGTTTGCCGACCTCAAACAGGCGCAGGCCAAAAAGCTCGCCGAGCAATTCGAGAGCGGCGCGCTCACCATTGCGCCCGATTCGCTCCCGCTGTGGAGCGCCACCTTTAAGCCGTGGCATTACGAAAGCTGGTGGTCGTTCAAATACGCCGACGCCACCGCCCGCCCGGCTCTGAATCGGCTGCTGCGCCTGCCGCTGGCGCCGGACCGCGTCGTGACCGCCGACGGCCAACCCCTGGCGCGGGCCTGCGAGCCGCTGCGCCTCGACCTGCATCCGCCGCAAAACGGCCACGGCTGTTACGAACTGGCGCTCGCCACGGCGGACGGTTCGGTGCCGCCGCGGATTCTCTGCACTCTCCGCGGGCAGCCGACCCATTATCTGACGCAGGGCGGATTGTTTCACGGCCCGCCCGCCGACGCCCTGGACATCCAGTTGCGCAAGAGCATCCCCGCCAGTGCGCTGGAGACAAGCGACGGCCTGGGCTTCCTGCACGCGACCGGAGTTCCCTTGCCAGAACACCTCGCGCAACGCATCCACTCCGTGCCCGTCAACGTGACGATCTCGTGCCGGTTGAGACCGACTTATCCGGGAAGCCAGCGCGAGGACATCGTCATTGCCGTCATGGCCCAAGCGGCGGGAATGTCAAAGGAGAAATTCACCCCGGCCGGCTGGGAGCCGGAGTCGCATTTCCAGGCGCAGAGAAAATTCAAGCCCGAGCGCGGGCTCATCAGCGTTCATGACCGCACCGCCCAGAAGCATTTCCCGCGCGTGCTCGAAGCGCTCGGCCTGAAGTGGGACGGCGGCCCCGGCGCTTGGACATTGCGGCTGACGAAAAAGTCACCCGAGGTTTTCGTGCCGTGGCTCAAAATGCTCCCGTCGGAAATCGAAGTGCTGCTGGACCCCGAACTGGCCACGTTGCGTGACGAGCCGGTCAGCGGCACCGTCGCGCTTGATGTCGCCGAAGCGGGGATTGACTGGTTCGACCTCAAAGTGGCGCTCAACGTGAGCGACACCACTCTCACGCCGGAGGAATTGAACCTGTTGCTGAACGCGCGCGGCGGTTACGTGCGGCTCGGCAAAAAGGGTTGGCGTCGATTGCAATTTAATCTCTCCCCCGAAGACGAGGAGCAACTCGCCCGCCTCGGCCTCCACGCGCGCGATTTCTCCGCCGAACCGCAACGCTTTCACGCCCTGCAACTCGCCGACGAGGCCGCGAAGAAGTTTCTCGCCCCCGAACGCGTCGAAAGGATCCAGCGTCGGGCCGGCGAATTGAAAGCGCGCGTCGCGCCCGCGCTGCCACCAGCCATTCGCGCCGAAATGCGGCCGTATCAGACCGAAGGTTTTCATTTCCTGGCTTACCTCGCGTCGAACCGTTTCGGCGGCGTGCTGGCCGACGACATGGGCCTGGGCAAAACGCTGCAAACCCTCGCCTGGCTGGCGTGGCTGCGGGAACAAGGAGCCAAGACAGCCTTGTCCCCGAGTTCCTCCGGGGCAGCCGATCTCGCCGACAAGGCTGGGTGCGCTCCCTTGCCCTGCCTGGTCGTCTGCCCTAAATCCGTCATGGACAACTGGCGCGCCGAAGCGGAACGGTTTTATCCGGACCTGCGCGTCCGCTTGTGGCGCGGCGAACTGGCCGACGAACTGCCCTCCGCGCGCGAGGGCGCCGACCTGATCGTTGTCAACTACGCCCAATTGCGTTCGCTCTCCCCTCCCATCGCGGAGGTGCGCTGGCTGGCCGCGATTCTGGACGAGGCGCAATGCATCAAGAATCCGGATTCGCAAACCGCCCAGGTTGCCCGCACCTTGCCGGCCGATTATCGGCTCGCCCTGACCGGCACGCCCATCGAGAATCGTCTCCTCGATTTGTGGAGCATCCTCGCCTTCGCCATGCCCGGCGCACTCGACCATCGCGCCCATTTCCTCCGCCGCTTCAATGACAAGGACGATCCGCTCGCCCGCCGCCGCCTTGCCGCGCGCGTCCGGCCATTTCTGCTTCGGCGGACCAAAGCGCAGGTCGCCCAGGATTTGCCCGACCGGGTCGAGGAAGACTTGCTCTGCGAAATGGAAGGCGAACAAAAGACGTTGTACCAGGCCGAACTCAAGCGCGCCCGCCAAATTATTCTCGGGCTGAAATCGAATCACCAGCTGAACGAGCAGCGGTTCAACGTTCTGACCTCGCTGCTGCGGTTACGACAGATCTGTTGCCATCCTGCGCTCGTGGATGGAGCGCTGCGCGAGGCCGAGAGCGCCAAGCTCAGCGCCCTGGAGGACTTGCTCGAGCCGCTCATGGCGGAGGGCCACAAGGTGCTGGTGTTTTCACAATTCGTCACGATGCTCGACTTGCTCCGTGAAACCGTCAAGCAACGGGACTGGCCTCATTTTTATCTCGCCGGCGACACGGAAAATCGCGGGGAGCTGGTGCGTGAATTCCAGTCGGCCAAAGATGGCGCGGTGTTTCTGATTTCGCTCAAGGCCGGCGGCTTTGGACTGAATCTGACGGCCGCCTCCTACGTGGTGCTGTTCGATCCGTGGTGGAATCCCGCCGTGGAAAACCAGGCCATCGACCGCACCCATCGGATTGGACAGATGAGCAAGGTGATGGCGTATCGACTGTTGCTGCGCGACAGCATCGAACAAAAGATCCGCGCCCTGCAAAAACAGAAAGCCGCCCTGGTGGAAGATGTGCTCGGCGAGGAACGCTTCGCGCAAGCTCTGACGCTGGAGGATTTGCGCTTTCTCTTTCTGTGAGGGTCAGTCCGGGCATTGGTGCAAAGTTCTCCACTTGGCGCGCGAGCTGTGTCCGTTTTGATTTCGATTCTGCACAAATGCACGGACTGACCCCCCTTCAATCTCCCGCTCCGGTTCTCGGCGATCGCGCCCGGCCGACCGATCCAATCAACCGCCTCTTGGCCAAGTCCTCTCTGCGTCTTTGCGCCTCTGCGTCTCTGCGTTGGCACCGACGCCTTTAAAACGCAAAGACGCAATGACGCAAGGCATCAAACCGGCTCGTGGTGGCCGCCGAACCAGATGCTGTCGGAATCGAGTGACTCCCACTATGGGAGTGCGAAGGAGAGAAAGTTGATTCGTTGTCATCAATTCTCTCAAAGATTGGTCTGAAAGTAAACTACACCCAAAACGAAGTTTTCTTGTCATGCAGCGTCATGCAGGCCGGTTCCCTCGCCAGTCCTAACTGACCACATCCGCGCCCTGTCGGTGGCTCGGCACTGCCCCGATCTCATCGAACGCGTCCAGCGTTGCGAGAGGTGATAATGACGCCCCAAAAACCGTGAAATTCGTCCCTCGCGTATCATTCTGCGCAGGATCTCCGCGTGGATTTGCCAGCATCGCCAGTTGGCGACCTCCTCGTAAGAAACTTGATCGGGCGCACGGCGATAGTGACCCGCCAGATCAGCCACGTGGCTGGTGTAGGATTGTTGTGTGCGTACGGCCGGGCCACGGGTGGCCAGGTCACGAATATATTTTGCTCGAAGTGCAGTCATAGGCTGCCACAATGGCGGCCATGAGCCCATTCGTCCCGCGCTCAACAAGCCAACTCCGCGAAGAGGCTTCGTTCAACAAATCGCTGCAGCCCGGGAGCGGTTCTAGTTCCGCTGCGCGGTTCACGTCTGTTGGCCCGGCGTGGCTGAGCTTGGGTCGTTAGACCAGTCGACCATGCACGATCACCTCCAAGACCATTCTGTCAGCGAGCGGCCTCGCATGGTCGGAGCATTGCCTCGCGGCTGGGTTTTCTTTCGGACTTGGCGCACTCTGCGTTGGTTTTTGCTTCTCGCCCTGCCGGGCATTGGCAGTGCCGTTGCCGTTTGGATGCGCGGCCACGGCTTCTGGCAGGCAGCGGGACTGTGGCTGCTTGGCTTTGCGGTCGCGATTCTAATTTTCGTTTTCTGCTGTTCTGGCATGTCGTCGTCGAACACCGGGACGTATTTCAGGCAGACAGAGCCCGTGCGATTTTGGAGTGAGGTTGTACTGCTGTCTGTTATTTACGTTGCTTTGTGCTGTGGAGGATTCTTCTGGCGATGACGTGGTCTAACCATGCGCTGCAGCAAACGGCGGCGGGCCGTCGCGGTTGCAATCGGCGCGCCTCGTGGCCGCCGTCGCTGAGCTTGGGTCGTTAGGCCGCTTCACACGTCATGACCAAAGTACGACGAGTCACTCTTCTCGTAGCGGACATTCTGATGCTTTTGGGCGGAATCGGGTCTGTTCTCATTTTTATTGTGATCACCCTCACACTGCGAGAGGCCCCAGGCTGGCCACGCATTCCTTCCGGAGACGAAATCAAAGCGACGACGGAGACTTGGCGCTTGCGCGGCATGGCAGCAGACGCGTACGACAAGCTCCAGATATTCACCGAGATGGTTGATGGCTATCGTTGGTATTTCTTGGTGTTTGGTTCGTTACTCTTCGTCGGCAGCATCGTACACTTCGCTCTGACACCGTGGCGACTGAGAGACAAATCATGACAACACGGCCTAACGAACAAAGATAGCATTGACCGGAGCGCGCGCGCCGAGGGCATGGCGATGGGCACTGTTGAGTTGAACTTCATGAGGTGTGCCATGGCGGCGAGCGCGGCAATCGGCCGATGAGCTTCATCGGTTTTTTACAGCAGGGACAAAGCGGCGGCGGTAAAGGTGCGGGCGGCACCAAGGCCGGGGCTACCCAATCCAGCAAGGCGGCGATGCGCTCAAACCTCGCCTTGGCCGCCGGACTCAGCCAGCCGAAATGGCGCACGCGCTGAAAGCCTTTAGGCAAAACGTGCTGAAGGAAGCGATGCAGAAATTGTTCGGGCGACAAGTGCATCGTCTGGGTGCGATGATCCTTGCCGTCGCGATAGGTGAAGGTGATGTGTTGGCCGTCATCGCTGAGAATGCGTTGGGCACTCAAAGCAGTGCGATAAACGTAAGCGGCCAGGTACTTCAGAGCTGGTTCACCCCTGCCGACGAATTGCACCTCGGCCACCCAGTCTATCTACCAGACCTCCTTGGGGATTTGGCTGAAGAGTTGGCCGTGGTCCTGTTGGAGGGCTTGTTCGAGCCGGGTCCGCAAGCGGATCGCCAACACTCCTTGGGGCAGGAAATAGTTGGCCCGTTTGGGTCGGACCCAGCGCAAGCCATCGGGGGAGAGACCGCCCGCCGGGACGACGCAGTGAACGTGGGGATGGAAACGCAAGTCGCGCGTCCAGGTCTGGAGCACGGCCAGCAACCCCAGTTCAGCGCCGAGGTCTTTGTGATCGCGTTCCACCTCGAGCAGGGCCTTCGCACTGTGTCCGTGTCCTCCGTCCGTTGCATCGTGCTCGGTGAGCGTGAAGGTCGGGCGCATTTCCAGTGGCCCGCTTGCGCTGATCGGATGCCGTCTGATGGCGCCCGCTTCACAGGAGGGATCGCAAGGATTCGGTTGCGCCAGCTTCTGCGCCGGACCCCGGCATGGAAGAAGTTTTTCCGGCCTTAAGGGAAATAAAGTTTACACCGACCTGCTCTGAGTTTCGCGCTAGAAGACGCATCGGGCTCCATATCAGCCCTGTATCAAAGCGAGTTGGTCCTGGATCAGAATTTGCTCGGGGAGCGCTGCGTGATTCTTCTCTTCGTAAGGCCGAGAACCGAACCAACCCGTGTTCGGTGAGTTTCAAACCGGGACAGGCTGTCCTGATTTTTGAGTCGGCCGGAACTCGATTGGATCAGAACGAAAACCCGAACTATGACGATGACAAGCACCCAGCGCCTTTGTGGCACGCGACAGTTCCTCTGCTCTTTGCTCTGCCTGACGGCGACGATCTGCGGGACTCAGACGCATGCGCAGACTCTTTCTCCTGACCTGCGCAGCGAATACATTGTGGTCTTAAAGCCGGGCGCCCGCGGCGAGGAGGTCGCCCGACAGCATGGTCTCGTCGCGCGACACCACTACCGGCATGCATTGAATGGCTTCGCTGGACATATTCCTGAAGGTCGATTGCGCGCGCTACAGAACGATCCGCGCGTCGAGCTCATTGAACAGGATGTGGAGGTGTATGCCTTCAGTCAGATTGTTCCCACAGGCATCCGGCGCATCGGCGCGGACGTCTCGCCCGCCGCCAAAATTGACGGCATCGACGAGCGCGTCAATGCGGACATCGCGATCCTCGACACCGGGATTGATCTGACCCACCCGGATTTGAGCGTTTATCGGAACGTCACGTTCGTCAGCGGAACAACGACCGGCAATGACGATCAAGGTCACGGGACGCATGTGGCCGGCATTGCCGCTGCGCTGGACAACGGAATCGGGGTTGTGGGCGTGGCGCCGGGCGCGCGTCTCTGGGCGGTGAAGGTCCTGGACAGCACTGGGTCGGGAGTCATGTCCGGGCTCATTCAAGGTGTGGATTACGTCACGGAGCATGCCAGCGAGATCGAGGTGGCGAACATGAGCCTGGGCGGTTACGGCATCGCCGACTCGCTCCGCATGGCCATTCAGAATAGTGTTGCCAAGGGCGTGGTCTTTGTCGTGGCTGCTGGAAACTCGCGTTTTGAGCTTTTCGGTGAGGATTACGTGCTAGGTGGCTATGATTGTTTCCCGGCGGCTTATCCCGAGGTGATGGCCGTCTCCGCATTGGTTGACACGGATGGCCAGGCTGGCGGCACCGGCGCTTCCACAACCAGCGGCGCCGATGATACGTTGGCGATCTTCTCGAACTTCAGCGTTCGTCTTGCCCCCGGCAACCCTGTGAGCTCGCCCGGCCTGATGATTGATATCGCGGCTCCTGGCGTGAACATCTACTCGACCTACCGGGGCGGTTCCTACGCCACGATGAACGGGACGAGCATGGCCTCGCCGCATGTGGCCGGCGCGGCGGCGCTCTACGTCAGCCAATATGGCCGCGCCTCCGATGCCGCCGGGGTGTATGCGATCCGCCAAGCTTTAATCAATGCGGCAGAACCGCAGAACACTTGGGGGGTCAATCCGCCCAACCCGAACCCCGCAGATGTTTACGCCGAAGGATTGATCCATGTGGCGAGGATCGGGGGCAACCCGGCTCCGCCGACGGATACGACCCCTCCGGCATGCGCCATGACGAGTCCATCGAGCGGGGCCACCGTGTCCGGCACGATTACTCCTACAGCCAGCGCGTTGGACAATATCGCGGTCTCGAAGGTCGAGTTTTACATTGACGGCGCTCTCCGCAGCACAGACACGACCAGCCCATACGGCTTTTCGTGGGACACCACGAGCAATGTCAACGGGAGTCACACCATCGTGGCCAAGGCGTACGACGCCGCTGGAAATACCGCCACGTCCGCCTCCCTCAGCGTCAAGGTCCAGAATAGTGGGTCCGATTCGCTGCCGCCGACAGTGGTGATTACGTCGCCAGCGATGGGCTCACATGTGTCGGGTAACGTGAAAGTTTCGGTCAGTGCGAGCGATGATGTCGGCGTGGCGCGCGTGGAGCTGTACGTGGACGGCTCGTTTTACTCGAGCGGCACCTCGGCCACGCCGGTCTTCAGCTGGAGTTCAGGCAGGGCCGGCAAGGGAACGCACACGCTGACGGCCCGGGCCGTGGATGCCGCCGGCAACGTCGGCACTTCGAGTCCGGTGACCGTTTACAAGTGAAAACAAAAAGGCCGCCCATCGCTGAGCGGCCTTTGAATCAATCACGTCCTTGCCGAATGGTCGCTATGGACAATGCAGGTTTTTGACGGGATGCAGTTGGTGATTGCCGCGCGACAGATCGCCACAGTCGCTGATGTCAGGCACTGGTGCGCCCGTGGGCACGCCCGTGCCGAGCCAGCCAGAGATGCTGGCGCGCAAGGCGCCGGAGGTGGCTGAGTTGACAACCCAGATCTGGATGCAATAGACATCCGGTGGGTCCGCCGGATGGCCGAAGGGAGAACCGCCTGGCTCGCCCCGGTCTTCGATGTAGATGCGGAAGACCACATCCGTTTCCTTCTTGCCGGGCGTCAAGGCCATCTTGCCCACGCCGGTGACGGCAATGGCATTGGCGTTGGCTCGCCGTGGCTCCGGTCCGCACACCCTATCCTCGGGGTTGCAGATCTCGCCGCCCGGCTTCGGCGCCAGGCTGTCGCATTCCAGGCACGCGCAACGCAGGCTGTCGAAGATGCCCGCCGTGTGGAAACTCTGCAGTCGACCGTTGCTCGCGTGACGAACATGCTGCCACTGACCGCAAATGTCCGCGCTGCCGCTGGTCAGGTCGATATTCGCAGCGGAGAGCGGAATGGTTTGGCGTCCTCGCATTTGGCCGCCATGCGTGGTGAACTTCACAGTGGTGTCGATGACCAGGCTGTTGCCCGATTTGACCTGCAGTAGAGTGGTGGCACTCGGATCCTGGCGGCCACCGCCGGTGGTTCGGCAAAAGACCTCGATGCATTCCACCTCGACGCTGCAGCTACTCTCGACGGTACACGCACCGTTCGCCGCGCTCGTGGTCCCGCTCACCGTAATGGGCACTGTGCCGCACTGCACTTCAATGGTGCAGAGGAGTGTCACGCTCTGGCCGGCGGCCAGGGTACCGCCGAACGGCGTGCCATCCGGCACAGTGACGCAGTCCGTCGGGCTCTGTTCCAGAGCCGTGTTCCCCTTGTATAAGGTGAGGCGCACATTCTCCAGCGGCACATTCCCTTTGTTGCAGATCGGAATTTCGAGCTGAGTCGTTGTCACCTGACCCGGCGCGAGACCAAGCGCAGCGAATTTATCGAATGTCTCGTAGCTGATATCAGTCCCGCTCGGGAAGGTCTCCAGTGCGACGGCCGCGTCGTTGACGATGGCTGCCCCACCCTGAGCATCGCCATCCAGACGATGGACCAGGAGCGGCGCCGCTCCACCCGCGCAATCTGAGCCGCAGGCAATGACGGGACCGGCAACTGTCAGGGTGCCCGTCGCCGCCGCGGAAACGCAGCCAGTGGTCGGGTCCGTCGCTACCGCCCGAATTTGGTATACACCAGGTGCCATACCCCCTTTGTAGGTAAGAGTGTTTATGGAGAAGGTGAGCGTGCCAGTGATCGGACTCTCGGAGAATGTTAGACCTGGGACAACACTGACTTCAGAGTAAAAGTCAAAAGTCTGACTGCCCGGGCTGGTCGCGATTCCGATTTGCCAGCCGAAGTCCTTGGTTGCAGACGTCGCCGTCGGGCTCGCGGTAAAGACCGCGGTGCCGGCGCCGTTAGCAACATTGCAGGCCACCGGGTTACCCAGGGGCGCGACGCTGATGTCGTTGACAGTTACCACGAGCTTGTCCGTGGCAGAACCACAACTCGGGTTGCTCTGGCTCGCGACCGTCAACCTCAGGGTGGCGGTGCCAGCCTTGGACAGAGTGACTGTGGGATCCTCTGCAGTGATGCTGGAGAAGGTCACCACCAGGTCAGAGGGGCTCTGGGAATCCACTGTCCAGAGGATACTCCCATTGGACGCGGTGGCCGCCATCACGAAGGACTTGCCGTCATCTTCGCATTTGCGTTGGCCAGGTCCCGCAACAGCAATAGGAGTCGGGTAGACGTTGAGCACGGCACTGCACCCGAGCGAGTGGATGCCTGCTTTGTCGACGACCTGGGCGTAGTATGTCCCGCCGTCAGAGAGCTGAACGTTTGAGAAGGAGAGCGTCTGCGCGGTGGAGATAATAGCCCCCAAGGAACCATCCGCGTTGAGGGTCCTGCTCCACCTAAACGTATAAGGGTCTCCAAAGCCGCCGATTTGGGTGTGAGGGGTCACGGTGAGCGTTGCGGTTTGCCCAACACACTTGCTGTCCCCAGTCACGTCGCAGGTTGGTGGAATAATCACGGCGTCTGCCTTGAGTGAGCGGTCCTGCTGGCCAATGTTGTCCAAGCTCCAACTGATCAGGGCCATGTGGTAGGGAGAGCCACTAATGCCACCCGCGGAGTTTGGAATCCCGCTCGCATCAAAGCCCCAGTCCGCGCGACTGGCAATGTGTCCAGCCCAGGAAAGGATCGCCAGACTCCCACTGCCTGTGGTGAACGTCACGTCGATTTGAATCTGCGAGATGGACTCGCCCAGCTTGGCGTTCCAACTGGCGCTGTTGTCCACATACGTAATGGAGTTCAGCGTGCCGCCCCAAAGCGACATCTTCCTTTTGCTGCCATCTCGGAGCGTTTGGGTCGGGAGTTTATTAAAACTGTTTGCCGGAATCGTCGCATTTGGGGTGGCGATTGTCAGTTCCGAGTCGGGCGTGGGAGGTTCCTCGAACAGACTCGTCCCCACGGTCGGATTCACCTCTTCGGGCGGATGTCCGAACTGTGTGTGTGGATCGAGCAACTGGAAGCCGGTGAGGTAGTCAATCGCGTTTCGGCTGCTGTGTCGAATGTCGAATCCGAGCCTGATGGTGATCTGTGTGTTGGCGGGCAGGTCCGACATCACGCACCGATACGGGATGGAGTGACCCTCTAAATAATGGGAGTTCTGGAATCCGGCGTTGCCGTTTACGTCGATACCGACGGGGTTTTCCGGATCATTAAATTTGCCGTTGCGCGTTTGATCCAGATTGGCGGACGGAGCAGCATGAATTCGATCGACGCCGAGGCTGGCGCCGCAGAGTATCAGGCCCGCCAGTAGTACGGGCTTCTCCCACGAGGGATTCCAGGTCATATTTCCTTCTTTCGATTTTTAGCCGGAACACGTTATAAAAGAACAGCTTCTGTCCGACAAAAGAAGCCGATCCGCGTGGAAACAATATTAGGGTTCCAGAGTGGAAGAAATATTAGGGTTCCACTGTATGCAGAGGAAAAGCCTGGGAAACATCGCAGAAAATCTTTCAGAAAATGTGAAGAGATCTCAGGCGTTGGCGCCGAAGGCGCGGGAAAGGGCCGACGGCAGGGGCCGCCAGTTCAACGGCGCGACGGCTGAGAACGCCCGCGTCGGGCGGCTCGAGCGAGCCTGGACGCCAGTCGGTTTCTAGTGTGGCCCGTGTTCGCGATCTCGTGCCGCAACGAGGCCGATCGCCAACACGCAGGAGACTACCGCCAGCGTAAGGCCAGGACCACGACTGTCGCGGCCAAAACCGCCAACTGCGGATTGCGGCGGCACCAGCGACAGAGTCGTCCGAGCCGACCGACCGGCCGGGCCTGGATCGGTTCTGCGCGCAGGAATCGGCCCAATTCGTCGGCAAGTTCCTGTGCGCTGCGGTAACGGCGGAGCGGCTCTTTCTCCAGGCATTTGAGGCAAATGGTTTCCAGATCGCGCGGCACCCGGGAATTGAGCGAACGGGGGCCGACGGCTTCTGCGTTCAGTAATTGGTCGACGATCTCGTGAGCCGTCGCAGCCACGAAGGGTGGCCGCGCCGTCAGCAGGTGATAGAGGATTGCGCCCAGCGAATAAACATCGCTCTGGGGACCGATGGCACCGCGTTTGCCGGCCGCCTGTTCCGGCGGAATAAAGTTAGGCGAGCCGAGGACTCGCCCGGTCGTGGTGAGTTGATCGTGGAGCGTGGAGAGTCGAAGCTCAAGACCGAGCCGCTTCGCGAGGCCGAAGTCGATGATGCGCGGCTGGCCGGCGTGGTCGATGAGCACGTTGGAAGGCTTGAGGTCGCGGTGCAGAACGCCGCGTTCGTGCGCGTACTGGATCGCCTCGGCGACGGTCTTCACATAACCGGCGGCACGAGCCGCGGGCAGTGGCTGCTCGCGGACCAATTCGGAGAGGCGCGGGCCTTCGACATAGTCCATCGCAAAGAACGGCTGGCCGGCGTATTCGCCCACCTCGTGGATGGCGACGATGTTTGGGTGTTGCAGGTTGGACGCGGCCTCCGCTTCGGCCCGGAACCGCTGCAAATCAGTCGAGCTGGCCAGCGGACCACTCAGGAGCACCTTCACTGCGACCAGCTGATTGAGGGGGATCTGCCGGGCTTTATACACGACGCCCATTCCGCCGCGGGCGATTTCCTCCAGCAGTTCGTACTGGCCAGACAGCCGCGGCAACTGGTGCTCCGGGACCAGCGGCCGGGCGGCGCCAGGCTCCAATTCCAGCGCCCCGCGGAAGGCGCAGACCGGGCAAAGACCCTCCCAGGCATCGGCGGACGCCGTTCGGCATTTCGGACAGCGCGCCGGCGCGGACATGGATGCCTTCTGGCTCATATAACCATTTAGCTCCCGCGGCTTATCCGCTGATCACCGCGATCAAATAGCGGATTTCCTCATCGATCTCGGAGGAAAGCGTCACCGTGTGCGCCACTTCCTCCCGCACCAGTTCGCGGAAGCGCCGGCGTAGCCGAGCCGCAGCGCACCGGACGGCGCTTTCGGTGATGTTTAATAGGCTGCCCAGTTCGGCGTAGGTCAGTGGGCTCGTTGGTTCGGCGGCGATGCGGAAAATTTTCAAGCGCTCATAAAGCAGCGACTTTCCTGCCGCCACGTACTCCCGGCGCAAGCGACCTTCAGCACATTCCAGCAACGTCAGCGCCCAATGGCGTTCGAAGATTCTCTCGGCGTTCATTTCGTGGATCGGTTCCTGCCGGGAGTGGTCTTTGGTGGACTGAGTCTCCAGCGGAATAAAGGTGCAGCGCCCGCCGCGTTTGACGGCTCTGGCGCAGTCCCGATGGTCGGCCAGGAAGTGACGCAAGCAGGCCAACAGGAACGAACGGAACCGTCCCTTTTTGCGATCCACTTGGCCGAGATAGCTTTTCTCAAGCAGGCGCGCGAAGAAGCCTTGCGTCAGATCTTCGGCATCTTCGACGCCATAACCCACGCGCCGAATATACGCATACAAGGGAGACCAATAAGTGGAGCAGAGTCTTTCCAGGGCCGCTTGGGCGGCTGGCGTAAGAGCTCGGCCGGCGGACAGCACCACGCTCCAGTGAGTCGTGGAAAACCAGTCGGCCTTGGCCGGCTCAGTTACCATGTCGGTACCGGGGATGGCATGGTGCAATTCTCCTGGGAGTGGCGCAAACATCTTAATCGATGATCAGTTTAAGCAAAATTGCGGAGATCTCAAATCGGCAAAAATACCAACGTTGGACTAGGGGAATTTCGTAGATCATCACGCTGGCCGACTTCTTGTGCCGGACTTCCATCGGGAAACTTCGTTGCTCCGGTGGCGGCGGATTTTCTCTTGCCGAGTAAATGTTCACACCCGGCTAGAACAGAATTTCCGTGCGGTGAACCTCCTGTCTTGTCATGCAGGCGTCATGCAACGGTTGTATACAGCCGTGATGCCCGCGTAAGTGATTGGAAAAGAAGAAAAAAGATTGGAGCGAGCGAAGGGATTCGAA
>WNGF01000767.1_pt1 | contig 60941 bp, 51 predicted proteins | sample 5400641 | NCBI WGS metagenome assembly WNGF01 (sample SAMN13153371, study PRJNA577476) | soil metagenome | isolation source: 80 cm soil or saprolite under grassland replicate 2 | place: USA:California | collected 2016-06-15
GAGCTGGTGCCGGTGATCGCGGCGAACCGCATGGAGTTCCTGAAGCAGGGCCGCATCGACCTGATGATCGCGACGATGGCCTACAAGCCGGACCGCGCCGAAGTCGTCGGCATTCCCGAGCCGTTCTACTATGCCGGCGCCGCCAATGTCTTCGCCAAAAAGAGCTCGGGCCTCAAGAACTGGACGGACCTCAAGGGAAAGCCGATCTGCGCGATCCAGGGCGCGTACTACAACCGGCGCACCGGCGAGGAATTCGGCGCGCAGCTCGTCGTGTTCAAGGGCGTCACCGAGGCGATGTCGGCGCTCGAGGGCGGCAACTGCGTGGGCGTCGTGTTCGACACGACGTTCTTCGCCGGCATCATGGGCGACGCGAAGTGGGCCGACTACGCGATGGTGCTGCCGTCGATCGATCCGGAGCCGTGGGGGATCGGCGTGCGCAAGGACGATCCCAAGTTCGCTGCCTACATGAGCGACGTGATCAAGGATTGGCACCGCACCGGATTCATTCTCGGCCTCGAGAAGAAGTGGAGTATTCCGCAATCGCCGTTCCTGGTCGAGCAGCAGGCGAAATTCAAGTAGTCGGCGTGCGTTGGCGCGCACGCAAGAGTGGACGACATCGCATCCTGGTTCGTCTGGCTGCACAAGACGACCGGCATCAAGCTGACCGTCTTCTACGACAGCTACGACCGCGCGCGCTTCCTCAAAGGGCTCGCGACGACGGTCGAGCTGTCGGCGTACTGTCTCGTCGCGAGCCTTGTGCTCGGTGCGTTCGCCGCGATGCTGCAGGGCTCGCGCATGGCAGCCGTGCGGCGCGCGGCGACGGGATTCGTCCAGCTTTTCCGCAACACCCCGCCGCTCGTCCAGCTGTACTTCTTCTATTTCGCGCTCGGCCCGCTGCTGCCGAAAGTCGGCGGCGCGCCGCTGCTCGGCTCGTTCGGCTGGGCGTTCGTGTCGCTGACGCTGCTCGAGACGGCGTTCGCCGCCGAGATCTACCGCGCGGGTATCGAGGCGGTTCCGAAGGCGATGATCGAGGCGGCGTCCTCGCTCGGCTTTTCGCGCGTGCAGATCTACCGCCAGGTCGTGCTGCCGCTCGCGCTGCGCGCGACGATGCCCGCGATGACGAACAATCTCGTCAACCTGGTGAAAACGACCACGCTCGCGTATGCGATCGCCGTGCCGGAGCTCGTCTACATGTCGGCGCAGATCTGGTCCGAGCAGGTGAACGTCCCCGAGATGATGGTGCTGCTGCTGATCTGCTATGTCGCGATGGTGGGGCTCATCAATCATTTCATGCAGTGGCTCGAAGAGCGGTTGCGCGTACCGGGGTTCGGGCAATGAGCGCGCGCGCGCCGGCGACGTTCGCGGTGATGCACCCACTGCGGCTGCAAGGCGCTGGCGTGGATCGATCGAGCGGCGCCGTTTTGTTCTCCGCCCGGACCGGCATTGCGCTCGCCGCGCTCTTCGTCGCGTCGGTAGCGTTGGCCCAGATCGCCGCGCCGCCGACGAGGCCCGGCATTGTCGACCTGCTCGTCAAATGGACGCCGCTTCTTGCTCGCGGCTTCGTGTTCAATCTGCTGATCAGCGTGTTCGCGATGCTCATCGGCACAGCGGCCGGCGTGCTGCTGGGCATCGCTCGGCTCTCGCCGCGGCGCGCACTTCGCGGTGCGTCGTGGCTCGCCGTGCAGTTCTTTCGCAACGCGCCGTGGCTCGTGCTGCTGTTCTTCGTCATGTTCCTGTTCCCGTTCGAGATCCGGCTGGGCACGACGACGATTGCGCTTCCCGACTGGATCAAGGCGACGTTTGGGCTCGCGCTGCCGATCATGGCGAACGTTGCCGAGATCGTCCGCGGCGCCGTGCAGTCGATCCCGACCGCGCAATGGGAGGCGGCGCGCTCGCTCGCGTTCTCCCGCCGCCAGACACTGTGGAAGATCATCCTGCCGCAGTGCGTGAAGCGCATGCTGCCGCCGTGGATGAACTGGTACGCGATCCTGACGATGGCGACCACCCTTGCGTCGATCGTCGGCGTGAGCGAGGTCATGACGCTGACCGGCCGCATTACCAATGCCGAGGGACGCACCGACCTGCTGATCCCGATCTACAGCTATGTGCTGCTGTGGTTCTTCGCGTACTGCTACCCGATCTCCGCGTGGACGCGGCGGCTCGAAGCACGATACGCCGAGCGATGACCGATCTCGCAGCCTTCCTCCACGCTCATGGCATCTCGACGGAGCGCCATGAGCACGCGCCGGTGATGACCGTCGAGGAATCGGAGCGGCTCGTGCCGCCGTTGCCCGGGGCGAAGACGAAGAACCTGTTCCTGCGCGACAAGAAGGGGCTGCGCCATTTCCTCGTCACCGTGCCGCACGACCGCGCAGTCGATCTCGACGCGCTGGGTGCGACGCTGGGTGTGGGACGGCTCGGATTCGCGTCCGCCGAGCGGCTCGCGAAGCATCTGGGCATCACGCCGGGCTCGGTGAGCCTGCTCGCACTCGTGAACGACGCCGCGCGCTCGGTCGAATTCGTCGTCGACCGCGCGCTGTGGAAAGCCGATTCCGTGCACGCGCATCCGCTGACAAACGATGCCACGATGGTCCTCGCGCACGGCGATCTCGAGCGCTTCCTCGCCGCGACCGGCCATTCGCCTCGTGTCATCGACGTGCCGGCGAAGGGCGCGCCGTGACGGCGGAGTCCATCGCGAACGGCGCTCCGCCGATCGTGCGCCTCGTCGACGTGCACAAGTCGTTCGGCGCCGTCGAGGTGCTGCGCGGCATTTCGTTCGACGTTGCCAAGGGCCAGGCGATCTGCATCATAGGTCCGTCGGGGTCCGGCAAATCGACGCTGCTCCGCTGCATCAACGGGCTGATCCCGATCGAGCGCGGCGAGATCTTCGTCGGAGCGCACGCGGTGCACCGCCTTGCGACCGACGCGCAGATGATCGCGCTGCGAAAGGACGTGTCGATCGTGTTCCAACAGTACAACCTGTTCCCGCACAAGACAGCGCTGCAGAACATCATGATGGCGCCCGTGCAGGTATTGAAGCAGCCGGCCGCGGAAGTCGAGCAGCGCGCGCACGAGCTGCTGAAGAAGGTGCGGTTGTCGGGCAAGGAGGCGAGTTATCCGGGCGAGCTCTCGGGCGGCCAGCAGCAGCGCGTGGCGATCGCGCGCGCGCTCGCGATGCGACCGCAGGTGATGCTGTTCGACGAAGTGACGGCCGCGCTCGATCCCGAGACGCGCAAGGAGGTGCTGGTGACGATCCGACAGCTGATCGAGGAGGGCATGACGTCGATCCTCGTCACGCACGAGATGGCATTCGCGCGCGAGATCGCGCAACACGTGTACTTCACCGACCACGGGCTTATCGTCGAGGACGGTCCGCCCGCGCAACTCTTCGGGTCGCCTCGCAAGGAGCGCACGCGCGCGTTCCTCGAGCAGGTGCTCTGATGAAGAGCCATGTGCAGGTCGCGGTGATCGGCGGCGGCGTGGTCGGTGCGAGCGTTCTCTACCACCTGACGAGGGCCGGCTGGAACGACGTCGTGCTGATCGAGCGCGACGAGCTCACGTCGGGCTCGACGTGGCATGCGGCCGGCGGCATGCATACGCTCAACGGCGACCCCAACGTCGCGAAGCTGCAGGAGTACACGATCAAGCTCTATCGCGAGATCGAGGAAGCGTCCGGTCAGTCGTGCGGCATCCACATCACCGCCGGCGTCGATCTCGCGGCGACGCCGGAGCGGATGGACTTCCTCAAGGTCGCCTGCGCGCGGGCGCGCTATCTCGGCCTCGGCATGGAGATCATTTCGGTCGACGAAGCGGCGCGGCTCTTTCCGCTGATGGACAAGCGGCATTTCGTCGGCGCGCTCTACAACCCGCTCGAAGGCCACGTCGATCCGGCCGGCGTGACGCAGGCGTATGCGAAAGCCGCACGCAATCGCGGCGCCGACGTGTACCGCTTCACGCGCGTCACTGCGCTGTTGCCTCGCGCCGACGGCTCATGGGACGTGATCACCGACAAGGGAAATCTCGTTGCCGAGCACGTCGTCAATGCGGGCGGGCTGTGGGCGCGCGAGGTCGGCCGCTTTGTCGGGCTCGAGTTGCCCGTGCTCGCGATGGAGCACCAATACCTGATCACGGGCGAGATTCCCGAAGTCGCGGCGTCGCCGACCGAGATGCTGCACGTCATCGATTTCGACGGCGAGATCTACATGCGGCAGGAAGGTCGCGGCATGCTGATCGGCACGTACGAAAAGGCCGGTGTGCCGTGGGCCGAGCGCGAGACGCCGTGGGATTTCGCCAACGCGTTGCTTCAGCCCGATCTCGATCGCATCGCTGACAATCTCGAAGTCGGCTTCCGTCATTTTCCTGCGCTCGAGCGTGCCGGCATCAAGCGGATCGTCAACGGGCCGTTCACGTTCGCGCCCGACGGCAACCCGGTCGTCGGGCCGGTTCGCGGGCTTCACAATTACTGGGTCGCGTGCGGCGTGATGGCAGGATTCAGCCAGGGCGGCGGCGTCGGACTTGCGCTCGCGAACTGGATGATCGACGGCGATCCGGGGTTCGACGTCTGGGCGATGGACGTCGCACGCTTCGGCGACTGGGCGACGATGGCGTACACCAACGCGAAGGTGCGCGAGAACTACGCGCGGCGCTTCCGCGTCCGCTTCCCCAACGAGGAGCTGCCCGCCGCGCGCCCGCTGCGCACGACGCCGGTCTACGATCGACTGCGCGAGCGCGGCGCCGTGTTCGGTGCGGCGTTCGGCCTCGAGCACGCGCTGTGGTTCGCGCCGCCGGGAACCGAGCCGCGCGAGGACGTCACGTATCGCCGCTCGAACGCGCACGGGCCGGTCGGCGACGAATGCCGCGCGGTGCGCAGCGACGTCGGCTTGCTCGAGATCGCGACGTTCTCGAAGTGCGAGGTCAGCGGAGCCGGCGCGCGCGCGTGGCTCGATCGCATGCTCGCCAACCGTTTGCCGGCGGAAGGGCGACTCGCGCTTTCGCCGATGCTGAACGACAACGGCCGGCTGATCGGCGACTTCACCGTCGCCAATGCCGGCCGCGATCGATACTTCATTTTCGGCTCCGGCATCGCCGAGCAATACCACCTGCGCTGGTTCGAATCGCACCTGCCGCCTTCCGGCGTCGCGATCCGGTCGCTGCGCACCGAGCTGCTCGGCTTCGCGATCGCCGGTCCCGCGTCGCGCGACCTGCTCGCGAAGCTGACGTCCGCCGACGTGTCGAGCGATGCATTCCCGTTTCTCGCCTTCCGCGAAATCGAGGTCGCGATGCTGCCGGCTCGCGTCGGCCGGATATCGTTCACCGGCGAGCTCGGCTACGAGATCTGGGTCGCGGCCGACGGCGAGCGCGTGCTCTGCGACGCGCTGTGCGCGGCGGGCGCCGATCTCGGCCTTCGCCCTTTCGGTGCGCGCGCGCTCAATTCGTTGCGACTGGAAAAGAGCTTCGGCAACTGGGCGCGCGAATACCGGCCGATCTACACGCCGGCGGACGCCGGTCTCGAACGCTTCGTCGATGTCGCGAAGCCCGAGTTCATCGGCTGCGCCGCGGTGTTGCGCGACCGCGAGCGCGGGCCGACGCGGCGACTGGTTACGCTCGTCGTGGATGTGAACGATGCCGATGCGATCGGTGACGAGCCGGTCTGGCACGACGGCCGCGTCGTCGGCTGGGTGACCTCAGGCGGCTTCGGGCATTGCGTCGGCCGCTCGATCGCGCTTGCGTACGTGCCCGCGCCGGTGGCGGGAGCGACGGAGGGCTTCGAGGTCGAGATTCTCGGCGAACGACGGGGAGCCGTGCGGGCTGCTCGACCGCTCTATGACCCGACCGGGCTGCGGATGCGCTCGTGAGCGTCGCGATCACCGGCCGGCGGGATAAGTCGAGAACAGGTCGTCGTGACGTCCGCCCGCGAGCGTCTGGTTGAACTTCGCGCCGATCCGTTCGACCAGCGCATAACCGGCGATCGGCGGCGCAGTGCCGATTCGATCCGCGTACAGCGCGGTGCGCCGGTCGTTCGCGAAGTGGACGATTCGTAGCGGCGATCCGTCGACGATCACCGTCTTGCTGTTCGCGTCGTCGACCATTCCGGTGGGCGAGCTGCCGTCACGTGCCGCGAATTCGCGGCGAACGAACTCGAGCAGCGCTTTTTGCATCGCCGGTTCCGTCGGGTACAAGTCATAGTCGACCATGCCGCCCGGCGAGCGCGAGAACCGGCCCTGCCACGGCAGCGGCTGCGCGCTCTTGCGCAGCGCGAGCTTCTCGCGACCGTCCGGATTCTTCGACCACTCGAAATAGTGCGCGATCCAGTCCGGCGTCGCGTCCCACACCGACTGGAAGCGCAATGCATTGCGGTCGAATGGCACTGCGTAAAGGCGTCCGGTTGCATATTCCACGGCCACGACCGCGTAGTCGAACGCGCCGTCGACGTAGCGGGAACCGACCGCGACGAACTGACTGCCACCTGGGGACAGCGCGCGCGCCTGCTCGTTGCCGGCGTTGTAGCCGCCGGTGAGCTCCACGTTTTCGTAGCTGTTGATTGCGACCGGATAGCTGCGCAGCGCCGCGACGTCCAGCACACGCTGGCGATTGACGAGCAGCAGCCGGCCGCCGCTCGCGAGCCGCGATTCCTCGCCGGCGTTTCGAATCGTGATGTTGAACTCGGGCCCGGGCTGGCCGTTACGGCTATCGAGCCACTGCCAGCGCGCGAGATCCGTCGTTGCGGGCGCCAGCACCTGCACATCGAGCTCGCCCTGCCGCTCGGTCAGCAGATAGGCGCCGGTCTGGGCGACGAGGATCGCGGGTCGCGATGCGCCGTCGAGCACTTTCGCTTCCCAGAATTCCGCGACCCTTTCCTTGCCATCGGTGATGACGACCGACTTGCCGCGATGACGGACGGCAAAGAGCGTCACCGTCGTGCGAGCGAACGGATTGGCCGAAATATTGGGAAAGGTGCCCGACGAGATCTTTGCGCCGCGCGCCTCGATTTCAAAGCCGCCGATCGTCGTTCGGCCGAGGTCCGCTGCTGCGCATGAAACGGCGGTCAACGCGGCTGCGACGAGGCAACCCGCTCGCTGCGGCCTGCGGCACATCCTGTCCTCCGAAGTCTGCGTCGATCGAGCGATGCTAGGCAGGACACGGCGGCATGTCAAAGACGAGATGGCGGTGCAACCGGATCATTCGCCGCCTCGGCAACACGCCCGCTGTGCGGTTCGGCAAGTGGCCGCGGATCGTCTTTCAACGAAACCCTGACATCATCGACGCCGCCGGTGCGCACGCGTCGCGCCGCGTGCCGCCGCGGCGCCCTGCGCTTCGTCGCGGGCAAGGTTCTCGATGATCGCGAGCAGCAGCCGACGCATCATCGTGATGTCGGCTTCGAGCGCACCGCGCACGGCGATCGCGTTGACCTGCTCGGCGAGCGGAACGAGCGTGCGCTTCAGGCGCCGGCCGGCCGGCGTCAGATACACGTAGACGCTGCGGCGGTCGTCCGGCTTGCGCCGGCGCGTCACGTAACCGGCGTGATCCATCGCGCGCACGGCGGCGAGCGTCGTCGGCTCCATCACGCCCGCCTCGGCGCTCAGCTCGCGCTGCGTAAGGCCGTCGCGTTCCCACAGAATGCGCAGGAACGTCCAGTGGCCGAACGAGACCGAATGCGCGGCGAGCCGCAGCGCAAGCGCTCGCACCAGCGCGCGCGTCGCGTCCTTCACCAGATGCGCGAGCCGGTCGTTCGGCACCGCGTCGCGCCAGTGGCGCAGAATCGTCTCGGCGCCGTCGGGCGCGACGGCGCGAGGCACCGGTCGCTCGCTCACCGCGGCACCGCGATCTGATGGCTCAGCGGCACGTCGCGGCCGGTGCGCGACGATTCGAGCATCGCGACACAGGTTTCGAGCGTGGCAAGCGCCCATTCGCCGCTGTGCCGCGGCGGCACGGCGCGAACGACGGCGTCGACCAGCTCGTCGATGACCTCGACGCGCGGAATCGTTGGCGGCGGCAGCGGATCGACGCGCTCGTCGTCGTCGCCGTAGATCGTCACGCCCGACGGCGTGGGGCGCAGATCGGCGTGCTCGCACGACACGATGACGAGCCCGAAATGCTGGTGCGTCGCGGACGCTCGCAGCGCGCTGGCGTCATTCGAGCCGCCGTACGCGCGCGCGAGCTTGCGTGCCGACTCGCTGCCGTCGGCGTGCTCGCGCAGCATCCGACGCGCGACGCCATAGCGCTGCCGATCCTTGCGGCCGCCGAGCTCGCCCGCCCATTCGCAGAACTCGTCGGAATCGAAATGCGCGTAGCCGCTGTACGTGACCGATGCAAAGAGCCCATCCTCGAACATCAGCAGCGCGCAGTACGCACCCTCGGTCGGGCGCGCCGTGTCCCATGCGCCGGTCGCCGCGCGCACGCTCGCGACGCGGCCGCCGGCGAGCAGGCGCACGATGTCGATCTGATGCGCCGCCTGGCTGAACACGACACCACCGCCGCACTCCGTCGCGAGCTCCTCCAGACGCCGCGGCCGGTAGAGGAAATCGGTGTAGTTCATCGCGTGGATCATGCGCGCGCGGCCGAATGCGCGGCTTTCGATCAGCTCGCGCGTGCGCGCGATCGGCGCGTCGAAGCTGTGGCTGTGGCCGACGATCAGCGCGACGCCGTCCTCGCGCGCCGCGTCGATCATCGCGCGGGCCTGGTCGAGCGTGAGCGCCATCGGCTTCTCGACGAGCACGTGCTTGCCCGCGTGCGCGGCGGCGATCGCATGCTCGGCATGCAACCCATGCGGCGATGCGATGTAGACGACGTCGATCTCCGGATCGGCGCAGAGCTCGTCGACCGACGCGTACGCGCGGCCGCCGAACTCGGCGATGAACTTCGCGCGCGCCTCGGCACGCGGATCGGCGGCGGCGGCAAGCGCCACACGCGCGTCGGCGGCGAACGTCGGCACCATCAGCGTAAACGCGCGGCTCAAGCCCGCGACGCCGATGCGAAGCGGCTGCGCGCGAATGTCAGTGTCCGTCCTCTCGACAGCCGGCATCGGAATGCGTATCGTTCAATGCTTAGGAGCCTAAGCTTACGCCCGAGCCGGCGCGCAACGCAACGACGGCCGGGCCCGGTACGGAGGACTACGCGATGTTGAGTCCCGAGGACAACGACGTGCTGACTCGCGTCGAAGGCGACGCGCCGATGGGTCTGTTGATGCGCCAGCATTGGATTCCCGCCTGCATGTCGGACGAAGTCGCCGAGCCCGACGGCGCGCCGGTACGCATCCGGCTGCTCGGCGAGGACATGGTCGCTTTCCGCGACACGAAGGGACGCCTCGGCGTCGTCGACGAGCGCTGCCCGCATCGGCGCGCATCGCTCGCGCTCGGACGCAACGAGGAATGCGGGCTGCGCTGTCTCTATCACGGCTGGAAGGTCGACGTCGAAGGCAACGTCGTCGACATGCCGTCGGAGTGGCGCGATGGCGTCAAATCGCGCACGGTCAAGCACCGTAATTACCCGTGCCGCGAGGCAGGCGGTTTCGTCTGGATATGGATGGGGCCGCAGGATGCGGTGCGCGAGTTCGAGCCGCCAGCGTGGGCGCCGTCGCCCGACGTGCACACGAGCATCGTCAAGATGCACGTGCGCTGCAACTGGGCGCAGGTGCTCGAAGGGGCGATCGACTCCGCACACAGCTCGACGCTGCACTCGACCGACATGGTGCCGGCGTACGTCGATGCCGCCGCGGCGACGTCGAAGGAATGGCTGCGGCCGTCGACCGACAAGGCGCCGCGGCTGCAGGTTCAGCGCACCGACTGGGGGTTCCGCTATGCGGCGATCCGGCGGCCGATCAGGGACGCCGACACGCACGATTACATTCGCATCACGCTCTTCGTCGCGCCGTTCACCGTGCTGATTCCGCCGAACGATCGCTACAACCTGTCGATCCTCAACGTGCCGCTCGACGACACGAACACGATGTACTACTTCATTGCGTGGAGCGAAGGCGAAGGCATCGACCAGGACGCGTGGCGCGCATTCTGCCGTGCCCAGGTCGGCGTCGACGTCGATGCGCAGTACCGTCCGCTGCGCCGGCTCGAAAACCATTACCGGCAGGATCGCGATGCGATGAAGCGCGGCAACTTCACCGGCATCGACGGCATTCCGAATCAGGACCTCGCGATGTGGGAGACGATGGGGCCGATCGCCGACCGCTCGAAGGAGCGGCTCGGCGGCAGCGACATCGCCGTGGTCGCCTTCCGCCGCCAGATGGTCGACGCCGCGCGCGCGGTGCGCGACGGCGCGCCGGCGATCGGCACGGCGCCTGGCCGCACGTCGTACGTGAAGCTGCGCTCGTTCGAAGGCGTCGTCCCGAAGACGACGTCCTGGGCCGAACTCGGAGTTGCCGACAACGCGCACGCCGCCACGACGTAGCGACGTCGATTGACCGCGCGCGCCGGCCCGGCGAAACTTCAGCCCGTCGCACCGTTCGAATCCGATTCGAAGACCGGTCCCGCGCGCACGACGCGAGGACCGGCAAGCGAGGAGACCACGATGGGCCGCATCAAGCTTTGGGCTTTCGCGCTGGTTGCGCTCGGCGCCGTGGGGCAGTCCGCTCATGCGCAGGACACGTTGAAGATCGCTGCCGGCCAGCGCGGCAACTGGGACACGTCGATCTCGGAGGTCGGCCAGCGCGCCGGCATCTTCAAGAAGCACGGCTTGACGCTGGAGATCCTGTGGACGCAGGGCGCCGGCGAGACGCAGCAGGCGGTCATTTCCGGCAGCGTCGACATCGGCGTCGCGACGGGCATCATGGGTGTGCTCTCCTCCTATTCGAAGGGCGCGCCGGTGCGCGTCATCGGGGCGGAGACGACGGGCGCGTCGGATCTCTACTGGTACGTGCCGGCGAGCTCGCCGATCAAATCGCTCAAGGACACCGAAGGCAAGACGATCGCCTATTCGACCAACGGCTCGTCGACGCACGGCATCGTGACGGCGTTCATGAAGCAGTACGACCTCAAGGCGAAGCCGACCGCCACCGGCGGCCCGGCGCCCACGCTCACGCAAGTGATGTCGGGGCAGATCGACGTCGGCTGGTCGGCGCCGCCGTTCGGGCTCCAGCAGCTCGACGAAGGCAAGATCCGCGTGGTCGCGAGCGGCAACGACGCGGCGGTATTCAAGGGACAGACCGTCCGCCTGCTGATCACGAACTTGCAGACGTTGAAGACGCGCAAACCGGTGATTGACCGCTTCATGAAGGCGTACCGCGAGACGGTCGACTGGATGTACTCGGACGATCCGGCGGCACTGAAGACGTACGCCGAGTTCGTCGGCATTCCGATCGAAATGGCGAAGCGCACGCGCGACCAGTTCTTCCCCAAGGCGGCGGTCAACCCCGATCGCGTCGTCGGGCTCGACACGATCGTGCAGGACGCGGTCGCGCTGAAATACACGAGCGCGCCGCTCACGAAGGAACAGCTCGCCGAGCTGATCCAGATCCCGCCGCGGCAATAACGATCGTACGCAACGTGGCCGCGACCGCCGATCGACGATGAGCGTACCGGCGTCCGTCGCGAGCGAAGCGGATCGGGCGGTGCCGGCGGCATCGGACCAGCCCTTCCTTCGCGTCGACGAGATCGTCAAGCGCTTCGACACCGTCGAGGGCACGATCACCGCGGTCGACCGCGTGTCGTTCGCGGTCGCGCCCGGCGAATTCCTGTCGGTGATCGGCCCTTCGGGCTGCGGCAAGTCGACGCTGTTCAACATCATCGGCGGCTTGATCGGCGACTTCGACGGCGAGGTCAGCGTCGCAGGCGAGCGCGTGCGCGGGCCGCACTCGGCGATCGGGATGGTGTTCCAGGAGGAGTCGACGTTTCCCTGGCGCACGGTGATCGACAACGTCGCGTTCCCGCTCGAGCTGCGGGGCATCGGCAAGGACGAGCGCCACGCGCAGGCGATGCGGCTCGTCGCGCTGGTCGGCCTCGACGGATTCGAGCGCCGCTATCCGGCCGAGCTTTCCGGCGGCATGCGCCAGCGCGTCGCGATCGCGCGCACGCTCGCGGCCTCGCCGAAGATCCTGCTGATGGACGAACCGTTCGCAGCACTCGACGAGCAGACCCGGTTGCTGCTCGGCGACAAGGTGCTGCAGATCCAGCAGACGCTGAAGCAGACGACGCTTTTGATCACGCACAACATCACCGAGGCGGTGCAGCTCGCCGACCGGGTGCTGGTGATGACCTATCGGCCCGGCCGCGTCAAGCGCATCGTCGACATCGATCTGCCGCGTCCGCGCACGTCGCAGATCGTGACGAGCGACGCGTTCGGCCGCTACGTCGCGCAGATCTGGAACGATCTGCGCGAGGAGGCGAGCCGCGGCATGAGTGACGACGAATCGCATCTGCTGCACGCGCACGAGCGCAAGCCATGAACGCTCGCGACGCGGGGCGCTCGCGCATCATGCCGCCGGTCGTCGGCATCCTGTCGCTCGTCGCGATCGCCGCGATCGTCGAGGCGCTGCTGCGCGCCGACCTGCTGAACCGCTTCATCCTGCCGCTGCCTTCGCAGATCGCGCTCGCCTTCGAGCGCATCATTGTCGAAGAGAACGTGCTCGCGCGCTTCGTCGCGACGACGACCGAGGCAGTCGTCGCCGGCGCGCTCGTCACGCTCGTGGGCATCGCCGCCGGCGTGCTGCTGCATCGCGTGCGGATTCTGCGCGCGGCGTGCGAGACATGGGTCGCGGCGCTCGCCGCGGCGCCGATCGTCCTGTGCTATCCGCTGTTTCTCGTGACCTTCGGCCGCAGCGCGACGACGATCGTGATGATGGGCTTCGTCGCTGCGCTGCCCCCGGTGATCCTGAAGACGATCGAAGGCCTCGCCGCCACCAAGCGGGTGCTGATCGATGTTGGCCGCTCGTTCAATGGCACGGCCTCGCAGCTCTTCTGGAAGATCATGCTGCCCTCGGCATTGCCGACGATCTTCGTGGGGTTGCGGCTCGGCCTGATCTTCGCGCTGATCAACATCGTCGGCGTCGAGTTCCTGATCAACTTCGGCGGCCTCGGGCAGCTGATCAACGAGCTCGCCGAGCGCTACGATCTGCCTGGCACGTACGCGGCGATCGGGTTCGTGATCCTGGTGAGCGTGCTCTTCTTCTTCGTGAGCGAGAGGGTCGAGCGGTGGCTGCTGCCGAAGGCGTGACGCAGGCCGCGGTGCCGGTGCGTCGGGGTGAGTCCGTTACGCTCGTGCGCGTCGCGATCGCGCTTGCGATCCTCGTCGCATGGGAGGCACTTGCGCGCTCCGGTTTGCTGTTCCGTGACGTGGTGCCGTCGCTCGTTGCGATCGGTGGCGCGCTCGCGAGCGAGCTTGGCCGCGCCGATTTCTACCGCAATCTCGGATGGACGGCGTTCGAAGTCGTTTCGGCGCTCGCGATCGGCGCAACGTCGGGACTCGTCGCGGGCATCGTGCTCGGCGCCAATCGCTTCATCAGCAGGGCGTACGAGCCGTTTCTGTACTATCTCGGCCCGACACCGAAGATCATCTTCTTCCCGGTGATGATCATGTGGTTCGGCGTCGGGGCGGGATCGAAAGTCGCGCTGGGCGCGATCTCGTGCTTCTTCCCCGTCGCGCTGTCGGTCGCGGCCGGGATGCGTCAGATCGACGGCGTGCTGATCCGCGTCGGGCAGAGCCTGCGCGCGACGCCGTGGCAGATGTCGACGAAGATCTACATGCCTGCGATGCGGGTGCCGATCGTCAACGGCATCCGGCTCGGATTCGGCGTCGCGGTCATCGGGACGCTTCTCGCCGAGACGAAGCTGTCGAATCGCGGCATCGGTTATCTGATCACGCAAGCGTATTCGACGTTCGCCATGCCGCGGATGTACGCACTTCTCATCATTCTGTTCGTGCTCGCGATCGGCGCGAACGCGCTGATCGGGCGGCTCGGCGGCCGCACGGCGCGCGCGCGACTCCTGACGGGAACGCCGTGACACGTGGCGCTGCACCGGATCCACGCGAACTGCCGCTGCCCTCGCAACGCGGCGTTTACTACGGTGGCGGTTGGCACAAGCCGCATTCGGGCCATTTCGTGCCGACGTGGAATCCCGGCACCGGCGAATCGCTCGGCAAGGTTGCCGACGGCTCGGCGCCGGACGCCGATGCGGCAGTCGCCGCCGCGCACCGCGCATTCGACGCGTGGAAAGCCGTGTTGCCGCTCGAGCGGGCGCGGCTGCTGCGGGCGCTTGCCGACGTCGTGCGTCGCCACGCCGAGGAGCTCGCGCTGATCGACGCCGCGAACGGCGGCAATCCGGTGCGCGAAATGGTCGGCGACGCCAAGGTCGCCGCCGCGCAGCTCGATTTCTTCGCCGGCCTCGTCACCGAAATGAAAGGCTCGTCGATCCCGATGGGGCCCGACGCGGTCAACTTCTCGCTGCGCGAGCCGCTGGGCGTCGTCGCGCGCATCTTTCCGTTCAATCATCCGGCGATGTTCTGCGCGGGCAAGGCGGCCGCTCCGCTCGCCGCCGGCAATTGCGTCGTGATGAAGCCGCCCGAACAGGCGCCGCTGTCCGCGCTGCGGCTCGCCGAGCTCGCGCACGACGTGCTGCCGCCCGGCGTGTTCAACGTCGTGCCCGGCGGCCGCGAGGTGGGCCGTGCGCTCGCCGCGCATCCGCTCGTCGCGAAGGTCGGGCTGATCGGCAGCGTCACGGCCGGACGCGCGGTGATGCGCGCGGCGAGCGATACGCTAAAGCCGCTGCTGCTCGAGCTCGGCGGCAAGAACGCGCTGATCGCGTATCCGGATGCCGATTCCGACGACGTGGCCGCGGCCGCAGTCGCCGGCATGAACTTCACGTGGTGCGGGCAATCCTGCGGATCGACGAGCCGTGCGTTCGTCCATGCGTCGATCCATGATGCTGTCGTCGAAGGCATCGCCCGGCGCGTCGGCGCTTACAGGCCTGGATTGCCCACCGATCCGGCGACGACGATGGGCGCGATCGTCAGCGCGGCGCAGCGCGATCGCGTACTCGCTTACATCGACTCGGCACGGCAGGAGGGCGCACGTCTGGTTTGCGGCGGCGGCCCGCCCGACGATCCGGCGCTTGCGCGCGGCTTCTTCATCGAGCCGACCGTCTTCGCCGACGTCGCGCCTTCGATGCGGATCGCGCGCGAGGAGATCTTCGGTCCGGTCCTCGCCGTGCTGCAATGGTCCGACGAGCGCGCGATGCTCGACGAAGTGAACGCCGTCGAGTACGGCCTGACGTGCTCGATCTGGACGAACGACGTCTCGATCGCGCATCGCACCGCGATGGCGGTCGATGTCGGCTATGTGTGGGTGAACGACGTCGGCCGCCACTTCCTCGGCGCGCCGTTCGGCGGCGTCAAGCAGTCCGGCTTCGGCCGCGAGGAATGCATCGGCGAGATGCTCGGCTTCACGCGCGAGAAGAACATCCACGTGCGGCTCTTGAAAGCCGTGAACAAAAAGCCGGGCGCGGGGCCCGGCTCTTGAGAGGTCGTTGACGCGAACGTCAGACGGCCTGGATGTTGCTCGCTTGCTTGCCCTTCGGACCTTGGGTCACTTCGAAGCTGACCTTCTGCCCTTCCTTGAGCGTCTTGAAGCCCTGCATGTTGATCGCGGAGAAATGCGCGAACAAGTCTTCGCCACCGCCGTCCGGCGTGATGAAGCCAAAACCCTTCGCATCGTTGAACCACTTCACGGTACCAGTTGCCATTTTTTGCTGTTCCTTACGGATATAAATAGAACGGGGCAGGGTGCCCTAGCAATGTTTCGATCACAAGGGAATCACGGCGGAGTACCACTGCGGGTGGGACGACGATTCGTGCTTTTTGGCTTGGGACAAAACACTGCGCGCGTTATAACTTATCGCCAGAAAAAACGCAAGTGCCGGGAAAACAGGTAAAATTTTCTCCCTATCGCACAGGGGGTCAGCACCTCAGCCGGCAGCCATCTCGGCCCGGACGAGAGCAGCCCCGGCACCCAGCGCGGCGAGCTTCGCGCGAGCCACTTCGCGGGGCAGCGGCACCATGCCGCAGTTCGTGCACGGGTAAATGCGCTGTGCGGGAGCATGGCGAAGCGCGGCGCGCAGCACCGCGGCGACATCGTCGGGCGTCTCGATGCGCTCGGTCGCGACGTCGACCGCGCCGACCAGCACGTCCTTGCCGGCGAGCAGACCGATCAGCTCGATCGGAACATGCGAGTTCGCGCATTCGAGCGACACCTGGTCGATTCGCGAGCGCGCGAGCAACGGGAACGTCTGCTCGTACTGGCGCCACTCGCCCCCGAGCGTCTTCTTCCACTCGATGTTAGCCTTGATGCCGTAGCCGTAACAGATGTGGACCGCGGTCTTGCAGCCGAGCCCCTCGGCCGCGCGCTCGAGCGTGCGAACGCCCCAGTCGCGCACCTCGTCGAAATACACGTTGAACGCGGGCTCGTCGAACTGGATCACGTCGACGCCCGCGGCGGCGATCGCGCGAGCCTCCTCGTTCAGGATCTCGGCGAATGCCAACGCGAGCTTCTCGCGGCTCTTGTAGTGCGCGTCATAGAGCGTGTCGACCATCGTCATCGGGCCGGGCAGCGTGAACTTGACGCGGCGCTCGGTAGCCCGCACGACGAATGCGGCGTCGTCGACGAATACCGGCGCGCGGCGCGAGACCGGACCGACGACGACCGGAACTTCGGCGTCGTAGCGGTTGCGGATCCGGACGGTCCTCTTGTGCGCGAAGTCGACGCCGTCGAGGCCTTCGATGAGCGTCGTCACGAAGTGGCGCCTTGTCTGCTCGCCGTCGGTGACGATGTCGATGCCCGCGTGCTCCTGGTCGGCGAGCGCGAGGCGAACGGCGTCGCGTTTGCCTTCGGCGAGCGCGTCGCCCTCGAGGCGCCACGGCGCCCAAAGCTCGTTCGGCTTGGCGAGCCACGCCGGTTTGGGCAGACTGCCCGCAATCGTCGTCGACAGCAGCTTGGTCATCGGTCGGTCCGTTTTCGGCGCGCCATCGCGCCGATCATACGCGATGACACGCCGCGGCGCGGCAGCGCTACGCATGACGCTTGACCCGATGCGGGCCGGGGCGCTACCGTCGCGTCTTTTTCTGCCGTAACTGCATGCCCACGATTCTCTACGCCGATCACGACTACGCCGACATCTCGCTCGAACGCGAGATGTTCGCCGCGGCCGGCGTCGCTATCGTCGATGCGCAATGTCGCACCGAAGGGGACGTGATCGCCGCCGCGCGCGGCTGCCGCGGCATCCTGCTGCAGTACGCATCGATCACCGAGCGCGTCGTGTCCTCGCTGCCCGAGCTCGGGATCGTCAGCCGGATCGGCGCCGGCTTCGACACGATCGACACCGACGCCTGCGCGCGCCACGGCGTATGGGTCGCCAATTCGCCCGATTACGGCGTCGGCGAGGTCGCCACGCACGCGCTGGCGCTCGCGCTCGCGCTGATCCGCAACGTCGTCGCCTGGAACCGCGACGTGCAGTCGGGCACGTGGCATTACACGTCGGCGGGAATCGTGCGCCGCGCGAGCAACATGACGCTCGGTATCGTCGGTCTCGGCCGCATCGGCAAGCGGATGGCGCACGTGTCGCGCAACGTGTTCCGTCGTGTGATCGCGTGCGATCCGTACATCATCGACGGCGACTTTCCGGCGTACGTCGAGCGCGGCACGCTGACCGACGTCTTCGCGGCGAGCGACGTGGTGTCGCTGCACGTGCCGCTGACCGCCGAGACGCGCAATATGATCGACGCTCGCGTTCTGGGCGTGATGAAGAGGGGCTCGTATCTCGTCAACACCGCGCGCGGCGCCGTGCTCGACGTCGAGGCCGCGGTCGCGGCGCTCGCACGCGAAACGCTCGCCGGTCTCGCGCTCGACGTGCTGCCGGTCGAGCCCGTGCCGGCCGGCTCGCCGCTGATCGGCCACCCGCGCGTCATCCTGACGCCGCATTCGGCGTTCTATTCGGTCGAGGCCGAGCGCGACCTGCGCGTGAAGGCGGCGCGCAACCTGATCACGTGGCTCGACACGGGCCGTCCCGATTACGTCGTGACGGCCGGCACGCGCAAGCCTTGAGCGACCAGGCAAGGAGGACCGGATGGCCGCGGTGACGATCGCCGCCGTGCAGAAGTGGTTCGGGTCGACGCATGTGATCCGCGGCGTCGACATCTCGATCGCCGACGGCGAGTTCTGCGTGCTGGTCGGCCCTTCGGGCTGCGGCAAGTCGACGCTGTTGCGGATGATCGCGGGCCTCGAGCAGATCAGCGAAGGCGAGATCGCGATCGGCAACCGCGTCGTCAACCGGCTGATGCCGAAGGAGCGCGACATCGCGATGGTGTTCCAGAACTATGCGCTCTATCCGCACATGACGGTGCGCGACAACATGTCGTTTGCGCTGGTGCTCGCGCGGCAGTCGAAGACGGAGATCGAGGCGCGGGTGGCGAAAGCCGCCGCCATCCTGGGCCTGGACCAGCTGCTCGACCGCTATCCGCGCCAGCTCTCCGGCGGCCAGCGGCAGCGCGTCGCGATGGGCCGTGCGATCGTGCGCGACCCGCAGGTGTTCCTGTTCGACGAGCCGCTGTCCAATCTCGACGCGAAGCTGCGCGTGCAGATGCGCACCGAGATCAAGGAGCTGCACCAGCGCCTGAAAACAACATCGATCTACGTCACGCACGACCAGATCGAGGCGATGACGATGGCCGACAAGATCGTCGTGATGCGCGACGGCGTCGTCGAGCAGTCGGGCGATCCGCTGACGCTCTACGACCGGCCGGCGAACACCTTCGTCGCCGGCTTCATCGGATCGCCGGCGATGAACATGCTTCCAGGCACGGTTCGCGGCCGCGGAACGCAAGCGCACGTCGCGTTCGATGATGGCGCAGCGCTGCCGCTGCCGCTCGAAGCGCGCGCCGACGAAGGTCAGAGCGTGCTCTACGGCATCCGCCCCGAGCATTGCGGGATCGGCGCCAACGCAGGCCTTCCGGCCGAGGTGGTCGTCGTCGAGCCGACCGGCGCCGATACGCAGCTCTATTGCCGCGTCCACGGGCGCGACGTGACGGCGACGATCCGCGACCGCACCGATTGTCGCGCCGGCGACCGCGTCGTGCTCGTGCCCGATCTCGCGCGGGCGCACCTGTTCGACGCGGCGAGCGGCCGCAGGCTTGCCGCATGACCGATGACCGGGCGCATACGATGCCCTTTGCTGTGGATAACCGAAGGAGGAGTGCATGAGCGAGTTCAAGCGTCGCGAATTCCTGAAAGCGTCCGCCGGCGTGGCCGCCGGCGCCGCGGTCGGGCCGTTCATCTGGGTGAAGGATGCGACCGCGCAATGGAGCAACACGCCGGAGAAAGGCGCCAAGCTTCGCGTGCTGCGCTGGAGCCGGTTCGTTCAGGGCGACATCGACCAGTACATGGTGAACGTCAAGAAGTTCACCGACAAGTACGGCATCGAGGTGCGCGTCGACAACGAAGGATGGGAAGACGTGCGACCGAAGGCCGCTGTCGCAGCGAATACCGGCGCCGGTCCCGACATCATCCTGTCGACGAACGACGACGCGAATCTCTATCCCGACAAGCTCGTCGACGTGACCGACGTCGCCGAGTACCTGGGCAAGAAGTATGGCGGCTGGTATCCGGTGTGCTATCAGTACCTGCGCCCCGACGGCAAAAAGTGGATCGGCGTCCCGCTCGGGTGCGCGGGCAATGCGCTTCCCTATCGCGCGAGCATGCTGAAGGCGGCCGGCTTCGACAGCGTGCCGAAGGACCTCGACGGGTTCCTGCGCATGATGAAAGCGCTGAAGGACAAGGGCACGCCCGGCGGCTTCGCGCTCGGCAACGCGACCGGCGACGGCAACACGTGGACGCATTGGCTCGTGTGGGCACACGGCGGCAAGCTCGTCGATCAGAACAACAAGGTCGTGATCGACAGCCCCGAGACGCTGCGCGCGCTCGAGTACGCGAAAGAGCTCTATCCGACGTTCGTGCCGGGCACGCTGTCGTGGCTCGATCCGAACAACAACAAGGCGTTCCTCGACGGTCAGCTCTCGATCACGAGCAACGGGATCTCGATCTACTACGCGGCGAAGAACGCGCAGGACCCGAAGGTGAAGGAAATGGAAGCGGACATCTTCCACTCGAACTTCCCGATCGGGCCGGTCGGGCGGCCGACGGAGTTCAACCTCTTCTTCAACCAGTTGATCTTCAAGTACTCGAAGTATCCGAAGGCTGCGAAGGAGTTCCTGCGCTTCATGATGGAGGACGAGCAGGTGAATCCGTGGGTGACTGCGTCGATCGGGTATGTGACGCCGGCGCTTGTCGCGTACGAGAAGCATCCGGTGTGGAACGACCCGAAGGCGGTGCCGTACCGCGATTCGATGAAGATCATGCTGCCGAGCGGCTATGCCGGCAAGATGGGCTACGCGTCGGCCGGTGCGCTCGCCGACTTCATCATCGTCAACATGGTCGCCGAGGCGGCGTCCGGATCGAAGACGCCGAAGGAGGCGGCGGAGCGGGCGCAGAAGAGGGCGGAGCGCTACTACAAGGTTTGATATTGCGTCAGCCGCGCAAACCGCAAGCGAACGGCAATCGGCTTCTGCGGCTGATGCAATATCTGCGCGGATTGGAGCGTCGCTGCCGCGCCGCTCAATCCTCGCTTTGCCGGCTTCTTCTCGTGTCTGTTTTCGTCTCTCATAAGTCTGTGCATCTGTGAACCGGGCTGACTCACTGCAGACGGCTAGCGATCGCGTGCCTCGATCGCGCGCGAGCGCTTTTTCGCGCGCGCTCGACAACCGCATGCTGCTCGGCGTGCTGTTCATGCTGCCGGCCGCCGCGCTGCTGCTGGTGTTCCTCACGTATCCGCTCGGTCTCGGCACTTATCTCGGCTTCACCGATACCAAGATCGGCCGCGGCGGCGAGTGGATCGGTATCGAGAATTTCGAGTTCCTGTGGAACGATGCGGTCACGCGGCTCGCGCTTTTCAACACGCTGTTCTACACGTTCGTCGCGAGCGTCATCAAGTTCGCGCTCGGGCTGTGGCTCGCGCTGCTGCTGAACAAGCACCTGCCGTGGAAGGCTGCGATCCGGGCGACCGTGCTGCTGCCGTTCATCGTGCCCACCGCGCTTTCGGCGATCGCGTTCTGGTGGATCTACGACTCGCAGTTCTCGATCATCAGCTGGACGCTGCAGAGGATGGGCCTGATCCACGGCTACATCGACTTCCTGGGCGAGCCCTGGCACGCGCGCTTCTCGACGATCGCCGCGAACATCTGGCGCGGCGTGCCGTTCGTCGCGATCTGCCTGCTCGCCGGGCTGCAGACGATCTCGCCGTCGTACTACGAGGCGGCGAGCCTCGACGGCGCGTCCGACTGGCAGCAATTCCGCTATGTGACGCTACCGCTGCTGACGCCGATCATCGCGGTGGTGATGACGTTCTCGGTGCTGTTCACGTTCACCGATTTCCAGCTGATCTACGTGCTCACCCGCGGCGGACCGTTGAACTCGACGCATCTGATGGCGACGCTTTCGTTCCAACGCGCCATTTCGGGCGGCAACCTCGGCGAAGGCGCGGCGATCGCCACGGCGATGGTGCCGTTCCTGCTCGCGGCGATCCTGGTGTCGTATTTCGGGCTGCAGCGGCGCGCATGGCAACAGGGGGGCGAGGATAAATGACGGCTTCGAACGCCGCGCCCGCGGTCGTCGATTCGCAGGGCATGAACTACCTCGTGTCGGTGCCGCGGCGCATCGTGACCGTGTACGTGCCACTCGTCGCGTTTCTGATCGTGCTGCTGTTCCCGTTCTATTGGATGGTGATCACGACGTTGAAGCCGAACGAGGAGCTGCTCTCCCGCGAAGGCAACCCGTTCTGGGTCAAGAGTCCGACGCTCGCGCACGTGAAGAAGCTGCTGTTCGACACCGGTTATCCGGACTGGCTGTGGAACACGATGCTGGTCGCGGTCACCGCGACGTTCCTGTCGTTGTTCGCGAGCGTGCTCGCCGCCTACGCGATCGAGCGGCTGCGCTTCCGCGGCTCGCGCTACGTCGGCATGAGCATCTTCCTCGCCTACCTCGTTCCGCCGTCGATCCTGTTCATTCCGCTCGCGGCGATGGTTTACAGGCTCGATCTGTTCGACACGCGGCTCGCGCTGATCCTCACGTATCCGACGTTCCTGATCCCGTTCTGCACGTGGCTGCTGATGGGTTATTTCAAGTCGATCCCGTTCGAGCTCGAGGAATGCGCGCTGATCGACGGCGCGAGTCGGCTGCAGATCCTCGTGCGCATCATCCTGCCGCTCGCGGTGCCCGGATTGATCTCGGCCGGAATCTTCGCGTTCACGCTGTCGTGGAACGAGTTCATCTATGCATTGACGTTCATCTCGTCGTCCGAAGTGAAAACAGTGCCGGTCGCCGTCGTGACCGAGCTCGTCGAGGGCGACGTCTACCACTGGGGGTCGCTGATGGCCGGCGCGCTGCTCGGCTCGCTTCCGGTCGCCGTTCTCTATTCGTTCTTCGTCGAGTACTACGTGTCCGGGCTCACCGGCGCGGTGAAGGAATAGCCGTTTCGCGCACAGGGTCGGCCGCGCTCCAATCTCGATTAGAATACGGGTCTGACGCTTCATCGAGGGCCGAGGCCATGAGCATTCAGGACACGATCAGCGACCAGGTGAAGAACAACCGGGTCGTGCTGTACATGAAGGGCACGCCGCAGTTCCCGCAATGCGGCTTTTCAGCCACCGCGACGCAGATCCTGCGCGCGTGCGGCGTGCGCGATTTCACGGCGGTCAACGTGCTTGCCGATCCCGAGATCCGACAGGGCATCAAGGAATATTCGAACTGGCCGACGATTCCGCAGCTCTACGTCAACGGCGAGTTCGTCGGCGGCTGCGACATCATGCGCGAGATGTACGAATCCGGAGAGCTGCAACCGCTGTTGAGCGCGGCGACCGCGACTGCCGGCTGATGCCTTGAACCGTCCTGACCTGAAACGGGCCGCCGCGAGCGGCCCGTTTCACGTCCATCACAAGAACATCGAAGGGAGGAGGCAATGGAAGCTCTGAAGACCGGCACCGACACGCTGTTCATCCTGCTCGGCGCGATCCTCGTGCTCGCAATGCACGCGGGCTTCGCGTTCCTCGAGCTCGGCACGGTGCGCAAGAAGAACCAGGTGAACGCGCTCGTCAAGATCCTCGTCGACTTCGCCGTGTCGACGATCGCGTACTTCTTCATCGGCTACACGGTCGCCTATGGCGTGAACTTTTTCTCGGGCGCAGAAACGCTCGCGCAGAAGAGCGGCTGCGAGCTCGTCCGCTTCTTCTTCCTGCTCACCTTCGCCGCGGCGATTCCGGCGATCGTCTCTGGCGGCATCGCGGAGCGTGCGAGGTTCAATCCGCAGCTCGCGGCCACGTTCGCACTAGTCGGCCTCGTGTATCCGTTCTTCGAGGGCATCGCTTGGAACGAGCACTTCGGGATCCAGGCTTGGATGAAGTCGGCGTTCGGCGCGCAGTTCCACGACTTCGCCGGCAGCGTGGTCGTGCACGCCGTCGGCGGCTGGATCGGCCTCGTCGCCGTTCTGCTGCTCGGCGCGCGCCGCGGCCGCTACGCGAAGGACGGAGGCATCGCCGCGCATCCGCCGTCGTCGATTCCGTTCCTCGCGCTCGGCGCCTGGGTGCTCTCGGTCGGCTGGTTCGGCTTCAACGTGATGAGCGCGCAGACGATCGACAAGATCTCCGGGCTCGTCGCGATGAACTCGCTGCTCGCGATGGCGGGCGGGACGATCGCAGCGTTCGTCGCGGGCCGCAACGACCCGGGATTCGTGCACAACGGGCCGCTTGCGGGACTCGTCGCGATCTGCGCGGGCTCCGACGTCGTGCATCCGCTCGGCGCGCTCGCAACCGGTACGGTCGCCGGCGTGCTATTCGTCTGGCTGTTCACGCTGACGCAGAACCGGCTGAAGATCGACGACGTGCTCGGCGTCTGGCCCTTGCACGGGATCTGCGGCACGTGGGGAGGTCTTGCCGCCGGTATCTTCGGCAGCAAGACGCTCGGCGGCCTTGGCGGCGTTGCGTTCGGCTCGCAGCTCGTCGGCACGTTGCTCGGCGTCGTCATCGCCGTTGCCGGTGCGGCGCTCGTCTATGGCGCGATCAAGGCTGCGGTTGGCCTGCGGCTCGATCCGGAAGAGGAATTCAATGGCGCGGATCTGACGATCCACCGGATCAGCGCGACGCCGGAACGCGAAGCGCAGTGGTAACGTCGCCTACGGGCGACCGTCATTCCCGCGAAAGCGGGAATCCAGTATCTTGCGACGAACGCCGCTGGGTCCCCGCCTTCGCGGGGACGACAATCACCGCTACGTGCGCGCGCGATAGATGCGCTTGACGTCGGGGACGCGCTTCAATCCGCGCATCACGTTGGCGAGGTGACGGCGGTCGCGCACCTGCACGCTGAAGAACATCGCGAGCACTTCGCCGCCGTCGGGCCGCTCCAGCGAGACGTTGTCGATGTTCGCGTCGGCGTTCGAGATCGCGGTCGCGAGATCGGCGAGCAGCCCCCGGCGATCGGCGACGAGCAGCCGGATGCCGGCGTCGAAAACGCCCTGCACGTCGGGCGACCATTCGACGTCGATCAGCTGCTCCGGATCGACGCGCTGCTTTTTCAGCGTCACGCAGTCGCGCGTGTGCACGACGAGCCCTTGCCCCTTGCGGAATTGCCCGACGATGCTGTCGCCGGGCACCGGCCGGCAGCATTTGCCGTACTGGATCGCGACGCCCTCGACGCCGCGCAGCGACAATGCCGAAGGCTTCGCGGGTGCGGCCGGAACGGCTTCCTCCTTGCCGGCCGGGCGTGTGAGCGCCTGCGCGACCGCGAACGAAAGCCGCTTGCCGATACCGATGTCGGCAAGGATCTCGAGCTGGCTCTTCGAGCCGAATTCCTTTTGCAGCGCCTCCCACCGATCCCACGAGATCGACTCCGGCTCGACCTTGAACGTCGCGAGCGCCTGCGAGAGCATCCGCTCGCCGAGCGCCGCCGATTCCTTCTGCTGCAGCCCTTTCAGGAAGTGGCGGATCCGCGAGCGTGCTTTGCCGGTCGCAACGAACGACAGCCACGACGGATTCGGCCGCGCCGTCGGCGAGGTCAGAATTTCGATCTGGTCACCGTTCTTCAGCTCGGTGCGAAGCGGCATCTGCTCGTAATTGATCCGCGCGGCGACGCAGTGATGGCCGATGTCGGTGTGCACGCCGTATGCGAAATCGACCGCGGTCGCGCCGCGCGGCAACGCCATGATCTTGCCCTTCGGCGTGAACACGTAGATCTCGTCGGGGAAAAGGTCGCCCTTGATGTGCTCGAGGAATTCCTTCGAATCGCGCGATTCCGACTGGATCTCGAGCAGGCTCTGCAGCCAGCGGTGCGTTTGCTGCTGCGCCTCGGCGAGATCGAGCTGACCGCCGACCTTGTACAGCCAGTGCGCGGCGACACCCGCTTCGGCGACGCGATGCATGTCGTGCGTGCGGATCTGGACTTCCAACGGCGTGCCGAACGGGCCGAACAGCGTCGTGTGCAGCGACTGATAGCCGTTCGCCTTGGGGATCGCGATGTAGTCCTTGAACTTGCCCGGGATCGGCTTGTACAGACTATGCAGCACGCCGAGCGCCGCATAACTCGCGGTCGCGTCCGGAACCAGCACGCGCACGCCGTAGATATCGAACACCTGAGAGAACGTGTAGCGCTTCTCGCGCATTTTCTTGTACACCGAGTAGATCGTCTTTTCGCGGCCGGACACCGACGCATGGATGTCCGCCTTCGCCAAGCCGTCGCGGATCACGTCGAGCAGCCGGTTCATCACTTCGCGGCGATTGCCGCGCGCTGCCTTGATCGAGCCGGCGAGCACGCGGAAGCGCATCGGGTAAAGGTGCTTGAATGCGAGGTCCTGCAGCTCGAGGTAGAGCGCATTGAGGCCGAGTCGATTCGCGATCGGCGCGTAGATGTCGAGTGTTTCGCGCGCGATGCGCCGCCGATGCGCCGGCGCCATCGCGTCGAGCGTGCGCATGTTGTGCAGACGGTCGGCGAGCTTGATCAGGATGACGCGAACGTCCTGCGCCATCGCGAGCAGCATCTTGCGGAAGCTCTCAGCCTGCGCTTCCTCGCGCGAGGTGAACTCGATCTGGTCGAGCTTCGACACGCCGTCGACCATGTCGGCGACCGGCTTGCCGAACGACGTCTCGATCTCGCCCTTGGTGACCGTCGTGTCTTCCATCACGTCGTGCAGCAGCGCGGCGGCGAGCCCCTGAGCGTCGAGCCGCCACTGCGACAGGATGCTCGCGACCGCAAGCGGATGCGTGATGTACGGCTCGCCGGATTTGCGGAACTGGCCGCGGTGCGCCGAATCGGAGAAGTGGAACGCGCGCTCGACGAGCGCAACGTCGGGCCCCGGCAGGTAATTGCCGAGGTGGCGTGTGAACTCGGCGATCTCCGACATCGGCGGGGCGCGCCGCGGCTTCGCAGGCCGCGGCGTCACGAATCTAGCTTTGCGTCTTGTTCAGCATCTCGATCCCGATCTTGCCTGAGGCGAGCTCGCGAAGCGCGATCACCGTAGGCTTGTCACGATCGGGTTCGACCAGCGGTGTCGAGCCGGCCGAAATCTGCCGCGCGCGGTTGGTCGCGGCGAGCGTCAGCTCGAAGCGATTAGGGATGCGGGCGAGGCAGTCTTCGATGGTGATGCGGGCCATGATCGTCCTTCCGGTTCGATTGTAGGGTACGAGCGAATATCGCGCGGTGCGCTCGCGTTACGCCGGCGGCGCGAGCAGCGCATCGAGCAACGCCCGGTGCCGGGCGAGCTGCGGCGCGGCGCGCAGGCGGCTTGCGCGGACGATCGCGGCGAGGTCGTCGACTGCTGTCGCAAAGTCTTGATTGATAATAACATAGTCGAACTCGCCGCAGTGGCGCATTTCATGCTGCGCGTTGTCGAGCCGATGGTCGATCACATCGGGCGCGTCCTGCCCGCGGTTGTGCAGACGCTCCTTCAACGCCGCCATCGATGGCGGCAGGATGAAGATCTCGACGGCGCTCGGAATGAGCCGGCGCACCTGCGCGGCGCCTTGCCAGTCGATCTCGAGCAGCACGTCGTTTCCGCGCCCTATCTGATCGCGCAGCCAGACGGCCGACGTCGCGTACCAGTTGCCATGCACGGACGCGTGCTCGAGGAATTCGCGGGCGTCGCGCCGCGCCATGAACTCGGCCTCGTCGACGAAGCAATAATCGACGCCGTCGGTCTCGCCCGGCCGCGGCGGCCGCGTGGTGAACGACACCGAGAGCCGGATGCCCGGTTCGCGCTTCAGCAGCTCGCGCACGAGGCTCGTCTTGCCGCCGCCCGAAGGCGCCGCGACGACGAAGAGATTGCCGGTGGGGGTACCAGGAGCGGGCGCCGGCGCAGCGGCGTCATTGCCCTTACTCAAGGTTTTGCACCTGCTCGCGCATCTGCTCGATCAGCACCTTCAACTCGAGCGACGCGTGCGACAGCTCGGCGTCGACGGACTTCGATCCGAGCGTGTTGGCTTCGCGATGCAGCTCCTGCATCAGGAAGTCGAGCCGCTTGCCCGCGCTGCCTCCTGCGGCGAGCACGCGCCGCACTTCGACGACGTGCGTCGAAAGGCGCGACACTTCCTCGGCGACGTCGACTTTGCTCGCGAACAGCGCGAGCTCCTGCTTCAGCCTATCCTGGTCGGGATCGAGTCCCGCTTCGCGAAGGCGGCTCGAGAGCTTTTCGACGTACGCGCTGTGGATCGCGGGCACGCGCGGCGCGACGCGGGCGACCTGCGCCTCGATGCCGGCGCAGCGCTGCTCGAGCATCTGTGCGAGCTTTGCGCCTTCGCGGGCGCGCGAAGCGGCAAGCTCGCGCAATGCCTGCGCGGCGAGGCTCGATACACGCTCGGCGAGCACGTCGGGCGCCACCGCCGGCTCGACGAGGACGCCGGGCCAGCGAAGGATTTCCGAGACCGACAGGGACGCGGCGTCGGGCACGACACGACGCACCGCGGCAGCCGCGGCCACAATCTGCTCGACGCGCGCCTCGTCGACGGCGAGACCGGCGGCGCCTGGCGCCGTACGGTTGACGAGCACGCGGCATTCGACCTTGCCGCGCGAAAGCGCCGCGCCGATCTGCTCGCGCAGCGATGATTCGAGCCCGCGCAACTCGTCGGGCAGCCGGATCTGCACATCGAGATAGCGATGGTTGACCGACCGAATCTCGACGTTGAGCGTAATTCCCGGCAGATCGGCGGCGACGGCGGCGAAGCCGGTCATGCTGAGGATCATCGGGAGTCTCGCGCGGGTTCTGGCACAACGGCGGGCATTTCCGCGCTTGATGCGCACTTCGAACGGTCTTGCGGGCGGAATTCTTTACTTTGCGCGCCGGCTTGCCGAGAATGTATGCGTTATCCCCCCACGACGCAAGGCCGCAAACCGTCGCTGGCACGCGAATTGCGGGCCGTGTCACGAATAATCCCGAGCGTCCGCCTCACGACCCAATGGCCGTCACCAACCAAGCGCTGCCGGGCAGTTATCAACTGCTCAATTACCGGATCGACCGGCAGATCAGCCGCGGCGGCTTTTCGATCGTCTATCGCGCGTTCGACGAGACCGGAGCGCCGGTGGCGATCAAGGAATACCTGCCGTCCTCGCTCGTGCTGCGCACCGAGGGCGATATCGTGCGCGCGTCGTCGGCGGAGAACCTGACGTCGTTCCGCTACGGCATGAAATGCTTCTTCGAGGAAGGCCGCGCGCTCGCGAAGATCAATCACCCGAACGTCGTGCGCGTGCTGAATTTCTTCCGCGCGAACGAAACCGTGTACATGGTGATGCGCTACGAGCGCGGCCGCACGCTGCAGCAGCAGATCCAGATGCGGCAGGACCAGATGTCGGAGCGGCTCGTTCGGCACGTGTTCATGCATCTGCTGAACGGCCTGCGCGAAGTGCATACGCACAAGCTGCTGCATCTGGACATCAAGCCGGCGAACATCTACCTGCGCACCGACGGCAGTCCCGTGCTGCTCGACTTCGGCGCCGCGCGGCAGACGCTGACGACGAACCGACCGAAGCTCGCGCCGATGTACACGCCGGGTTTCGCTGCACCCGAGCAGTATCGCGAGCCCGATCGATTGGGGCCGTGGACCGACGTCTACGGTGTGGGCGCGAGCATGTTCGCGTGTCTCGCCGCGTTCGCGCCTCAGGCGGCCGACGCGCGCCTCGCCGAGGACCATCTCGTCTCGGCGAAAAAGATCTGGGCAGGCCAGTACTCGGACAACCTGCTCGAAGTGATCGATTGGTGCCTGCGACTCGACCCGATGGAGCGGCCGCAAAGCGTGTTCGCGCTTCAGAAGGCGATCCGCGACATCCCGCCGAAGAAGCGCAAGCTGACGCTGCTTGGCAGCCTGAGGCGCAAGCTGTTCAGCGAGAGCCGCGCGTAAGCCGGCCGTCGTCGCCCGCCGTCGATGCGCTTCACGATCTTCCAGGAGAGCCGCAAGGGCTCGCGCAAGGTCAACCAGGACCGGATCGCGTACACGTACAGCCGCGACACGCTGCTGCTCGTCGTCGCCGACGGCATGGGCGGCCACGCGGGCGGCGAGATCGCCGCGCAAATCGCCGTGCGGCTCTTCATCGAGCGCTTCCAGCAGGAAGCGAAGCCGGTGCTGAAGAATCCGCTCAAGTTCCTGCAGGACTCGATGCTGCGCGGTCATGCGGCGCTCGGCTCGTATGCCAACCAGTTCTCGATGCTCGAGACGCCGCGCACGACATGCGTGGCGTGCATCGTGCAGGCCGGTCACGCCTACTGGGCGCACGTCGGAGACTCGCGGCTGTATCTGTACCGCCAGGGCGCGATGATCGGGCAGACGAAGGATCATTCGAAAGTCCAGTACCTCGTCGACCAGGGCATCATCGGCGCCGAGGAGATCGCCGCGCATCCGGATCGCAACAAGATCTTCAGCTGCCTCGGCGGGCTCGTCGATCCGGTGATCGACCTTTCGAAGCGCACGCCCCTTCGCAACGGTGACGTGCTCGTGCTGTGCACCGACGGCCTTTGGAGCGTGCTGACGAAAGAGGAGGTCGCCACGTGGCTCACGTCGACGCCGATCCTCAAGTCGGCGCCGCAGATGATGCGCGAAGCGGAGAAGCGCGGCGGGCCCGACGGCGACAACCTTTCGACGATCGTCGTGCGCTGGGGACCGGAGACGCTCACCGACGAGCCGTCGACGATCACCGAAACGCTCGGGCTCGGCGAGTTCGAGACGCAGATCGACCGTACGCTCACGCTCACCGACCGCAAGGGCGCGCAGCGCGATCTGTCCGACGACGAAATCGAGCGGGCGATCACCGAGATCCAGGCGACGATTCAAAAGTATCGCAAGTAACGGAGCGTCGAGTGGCTCGTTGGAGCGGCGTCGGTAGAGGCGTTCGACGCCGCTCAACGACGCGGAAGGAAGACCACGCCGTTTCCTTGCCAAGTCGATGTTTCCCCGCACTTTCACGTCGCCCCCATTTCACTACGCGCGTTCATCGCGCATAATCCGAGACACATCGATTCCGTCCTCGCGCATGCGCCAGATCATCATCGACACGGAAACGACGGGCCTCGACCCGAAGCAGGGCCACCGGATCATCGAGGTCGCGGCGCTCGAAGTCGTGAATCGCCGCGCGACCGGCCGCAGCATGCACTTCCATGTCGATCCCGAGCGCGAGATCGACGCTGCCGCGACCGAGGTGCATGGCAAGACGTGGGAAGACCTCAAGGGCAAGCCGAAATTCCGCGACATCGCGGCCGAGTTCCTCGACTTCGCGCGCGGCGCCGAATGGGTTATCCATAACGCGCCGTTCGATGTCGCGTTTCTGGACGACGAGCTGCAGCGGGCCGGACTGCCGCCGTGCGCGCACGTGTACGCGATGCTCGTCGACACGCTGACGCTCGCACGCGAGACGTTCCCGGGCAAGCGAAACAGCCTCGACGCGCTGTGCGAGCGATTCACGATCGACAACGCGCATCGCACGCTTCACGGCGCGCTGCTCGACGCGCAACTCTTGGCCGAAGTGTGGCTTGCGATGACGCGCGGCCAGGATTCGCTGACGATCGACATCGCGACGCCGGCGGCAACGGCGGCCGCCGCAATCGGCGACGGCACGAGCGCGATCCGCGCTGCGTTGATCGTGCTCCAGCCATCAGCCGACGAGCTCGCCGCGCACGCTGCCTACCTTGGCGCGCTCGAGCGTGACGCGCCCGGCTGTTGCGTCTGGCTCGCGCTCGCGCGCGAGCCCGACACGTCGATTCCGATCGGGCTCGCCCAGGCCGCCTGAAGCCCAAGCGGCGGCTTCGGCCGCCGCTGTCATGTCGCTGTAACTGCTGGCCCGCACCATCATGGATTCGACCTCCTATCCGACGCCCGCGACGCCGCACCTGCGGGCGCCGACCGCCGTCGCGCCGATGAAGGCGTCGCACGCCGCTCCGATCAATCGCGAGCTCTCGCAGCTCGCCTTCAACCGGCGCGTACTCGCGCTTGCCGACAACGATGACGTTCCGCTGCTCGAGCGGCTGCGCTACCTGTGCATCGTCGGCAGCAACCTCGACGAGTTCTTCGAAATCCGCGTCGCGGGCGTGAAAGAGCAACTGCGCGCCAAGACTCCGTTGGCCGGATTGTCGCTGCCGGAAACGCGCGCGCTGCTCGACGACATCCGCAGCGAGGCGCGCGCGCTGATCGCCGACCAGTACCGGCTGCTGAACGATGCGGTATTGCCGGCGCTCGCGCGCGAAGGCGTGCGGTTGATTCGCCGCACCGAGTTCACGAGCGCCGAGCGCGCGTGGGTCGCCGATTACTTCCGGCGCGAAGTGCGTCCGCTGCTGACGCCGATCGGCCTCGATCCCGCGCATCCGTTTCCGCAGGTCGTCAACAAGAGCCTGAACTTCATCGTCCAGCTGTCGGGCCGCGACGCATTCGGGCGCGCGACGGCGATCGCGATCGTCAAGGCGCCGCGGGTACTGCCGCGCGTCATCAAGGTGCCGGTGGAGGTCGCCGGACAGACCAATGCGTTCGTCATGCTGTCGTCGGTCATCCACGCGCATCTCGCCGAGCTGTTTCCGGGGCGCGACGTCGAAGCCTACGCGCAGTTTCGCGTCACGCGCGACGCCGACCTGTGGATCGACGAGGAAGAGGTGAAGAACCTGCGCCAGGCGCTGCAGGGCGAGCTCACGCAGCGCCAATTCGGCTCGGCAGTGCGGCTGGAAGTCGCCGCCGCGTGTCCGGATCCGCTGGCCCGCTCGCTACTCGCTCAATTCGACTTGACCGATGCCGATCTCTATCGTTGCGACGGCCCGGTCAACATCGCGCGGCTCGCCTCGCTGATCGACCAGGTCGACGTCGAGTCGCTGAAGTACGCGCCGTTCGTTCCCGGTGTGCCCGAGCGCGTGCGCAAGGCGCAGGACATCCTCGCGGCGATCCGCGCCGGCGACGTGCTGCTGCACCACCCGTACCAGTCGTTCGACCCGGTGTGCGAGTTCATCCGCCGCGCCGCCGACGATCCCGACGTCGTCGCGGTCAAGCAGACCGTCTATCGGACCGGCGTCAACTCGATGCTGATGGAGGCGCTGATCGATGCCGCGCAGCGCGGCAAGGAAGTCACGGTCGTCGTCGAGCTGATGGCGCGCTTCGACGAGGAAGCGAACATCAACTGGGCGGAGCGCCTCGAGCAGGCGGGCGCGCAAGTCGTCTACGGCGTGTTCGGGCTCAAGACGCATGCGAAGCTCGCGCTTCTCATTCGGCGCGAGCGCGACGCGCACGGCCGCGACCATCTCGTCCCGTATGCGCATCTGGGAACCGGCAACTACCATCCGCGCACGACGCGGCTCTACACCGATTTCGGGCTGCTCACCGCCGATCCCGCATTGTGCTCGGACGTGAATGAAGTATTCATGCACATCACCAGCCTCGCCCGCGCCGGCCGTCTTTCGCGGCTGATGCTGGCACCGTTCACGATGCACCGGCGCGTGCTCGAGTTGATCCGGCGGGAGACGCGTCACGCGCGCGCAGGCAAGCGCGCGCGCATCGTCGCCAAGATGAACGCGCTGCTCGAGGAAGGCGTGATCCGCGCGCTCTACGCGGCGTCACAAGCCGGTGTGGAGATCGAGCTCGTCGTGCGCGGCGCGTGCGCGCTGCGGCCCGGCGTGTCCGGCGTGTCCGATCGCATTCGCGTGCGCTCGATCCTCGGCCGCTTCCTCGAGCATCACCGCATCTGGTATTTCGAAAATGACGGCGAGCCGGACGTCTGGCTGTCATCGGCCGACTGGATGGGGCGGAACCTCTTTCGCCGGATCGAGGTCGCATTCCCGGTGCGCGAGCCGGCGCTTCGCAAGCGCGTGATCGACGAGGGCCTGCTCGCCTATCTCGGCGACAACTGCGATGCGTGGGCGCTCGGCGCAGACGGCGCGTGGAGCAAGGTGAAGCGGCGCCGCGGCGCGCGAGACCGGCGCGCGCAGGCCGATCTTCTCGCCGCGATGCGCGCGGCACACGAGCCCGAGGACTGACATGGATCTCGTGCTGTGGCGACACGCGGAGGCCGAGCCGGGCGAGCCCGACCTCGGCCGCAGGCTCACCGCGAAGGGACTCCAGCAGGCCGAGCGCATGGGCGCGTGGCTCGAGCATCGCTTGCCCGACAGCTGCCGCATTCTCGTGTCGCCGGCCGATCGCGCGCAGCAGACGGCGCTCGCGCTCAAGCGCAAGTTCCGAACCGTGCCCGAGCTCGGCTCCGGCGCATCGGCCGCGGCGGTGCTCGCCGCCGCGAACTGGCCCGACTCGCGCGAGCCGGTGCTCATCGTCGGCCATCAGCCGACGTTGGGCGAAGTCGCGTCGCTTTTGCTTTCGGGCAGCGAATCGGACTGGTCGATCAAGAAGGGTGCCGTCTGGTGGCTGTCGAATCGTGTGCGCGACGGCGTCGCATCGGTCACCCTGAAAGTCGCGATCGCGCCCGATTTCGTGTAGCGCTCACGCGCCGACCCAGCGGTAGCCGAGCCCCGTCCATTCACGCGCTTCCCTCGCAAGCAGGTGCGCGGTGAGCGGATGCGCGCGCAGCCATCGCGCCGGCACGCCGAAGCGGATTCTCACGCCGACGGCGAGTGAGAGCCGCGGCGCGTCGATCGGCCGACGCGCGTGGTGGAACAGCACAGCGAGTCGCAGCGCGGCGAGTTGCGCGCGGAACGTCGGGTCCGAGAGCGCCGCCGACATCTTGTCGAGCCCGCCGCGGCAGCCGAGCACAAGCCATGACAGCTCGCGCTGCTCGTTCGCCGAGAAGCCCGGCATGTCGGCGTGCTGCAGGATGTACGCGCCGTGCTTGTGGAAGCCGGTGTGCGACACGCTGAAACCGGTTTCGTGCAGCCGCGCCGCCCATTCGAGCCGCTGCGTCGCGGCCGCGTCGGGCTTGCGCGTGGCAGAGCGGAACAGCGCAACCGCCATCGCCGCGACGCGATCGGCATGCGCGCGCTCGATCCGGTATCGCTCGACGAACTGGGCGACGGTCGCGTCGCGCTCGTCGCGGTTGCCGGTGCGTCCCAGCAGATCGTAGAGCACGCCGAGCCGCAGCGCACCGCCGACGGGGTTGATGCGGCGAACGCCGAGCTCGTCGAGCGCGGCCGCCATCACAGCGAAGCCTCCGGCGAGCACCGGCGCGCGCTCGGCCTTGAGCGCGGCAAGGCGCACGCGCTTGATGTGGCCCGCGGCGATCAGCCGGCGCTTGAGTCGCGCGAGTCCCTCCGGCGTGACGCCGCCCGCCGAGAATCCGTTCTGCTCGAGGATCTCGGCGAGCGCGAGCGCGGTTCCCGACGATGCGTACGCATCGCGCCAATGCGGGTGTCCGAAATCGCGCGCGATCGCTTCGATCTCGGAGCGGGCAGCCGTTTCGGCGGCGTCGAACGCCGCGGCGGTGAGCGCGCCGTCGGCGAAGAAGCGCTGGCTCATGCCCACGCAGCCGATCTTGAGCGAGTCGAGGTTTGTCGGCTCGAGGTCGCGTCCGATGATGAACTCGGTCGATCCGCCGCCGATGTCGATTACGAGGCGCGGCTCGCTCGTCGCCGGCAGCACGTGCGCGACGCCGGCGTAGATGAGCCGCGCTTCCTCGTGACCGGTGATGACGTCGATCGGAAAGCCGAGCGTGCGCTCGGCCTGCGCGAGGAATGGCCCGGCATTCTTGGCGACGCGGAACGTGTTCGTCGCAACCGCGCGCACGGCGGACGGATGAAGTCCCGCCAGCCGCTCGCCGAAGCGCGCGAGGCACGCGAGCGCGGCGCGGCGCGCTTCCGCCGTGAGGTTGCCCCGCTCGTCGATCGCGGCGCCGATGCGCAGCGTCTCGCGCTGCGTATCGAGGCGGAAGATCTGGTTGCCCTCGACGCGCCCGACCTCGAGCCGGAAGCTGTTCGAGCCCATGTCGACGACGGCGAGCGTCTGCGGCGCGCTCAAGCGGGGCATGACGCGAGCGTAGCAGAAGACGCCGCGTGGCCCGCCGTTTCTGCTACGCTCGGCCGGTTTCGCGACGCTGCGCATGCCATGCCGATCGATTATCTGCAGAAGATCCTGACCGCGAAGGTCTACGACGTCGCGATCGAGTCGCCGCTCGAGCTCGCGCCGAACCTGTCGCGGCGGCTCGGCAACCGCGTGCTGCTCAAGCGCGAGGATCAGCAGCCGGTGTTCTCGTTCAAGCTGCGCGGCGCCTACAACAAGATGGCGCATTTGAGCGCGGCCGAGCGCGCGCACGGCGTCATTGCGGCCTCCGCCGGCAATCATGCACAGGGTGTCGCGCTCGCCGCGCAGACGCTCGGCTGCAAGGCGACGATCGTGATGCCCGTCACCACGCCGCAGATCAAGATCGCTGCGGTCGCCTCGCGCGGCGCGCAAGTGGTGCTGCACGGCGATTCGTACAGCGACGCCTACGCGCATGCGCTCGAGCTGCAGCGCGGGTCGAAGGCGACGTTCGTGCATCCGTACGACGATCCCGATGTGATCGCCGGTCAGGGCACGATCGGCATGGAGCTGCTGCGCCAGTGGCAGGGCGATCTCGACGCGATCTTCGTCGCGATCGGCGGCGGCGGCCTGATCGCCGGCATCGCCGCGTATGTCAAGCGCGTGCGCCCGCAAATCCGCATCATCGGCGTGCAGCCGGAGGATTCCGACGCGATGGCGCGCTCGCTCGAGGCGGGGCGGCGCGTGAAGCTCGCGCACGTCGGGCTTTTCGCCGACGGCGTCGCGGTGAAGCAGGTCGGCAAGGAGACGTTTCGCCTCGCACGCCAGTACGTCGATGAAGTCGTTCGCGTCGACACCGACGCCACGTGCGCGGCGTTGAAGGACGTGTTCGAGGACACGCGCTCGATCCTCGAGCCGGCGGGCGCGCTCGCGATCGCCGGCGTCAAGGCATGGGTCGAGCGCCATCGCACGCGCGGGCGCACGTACGCGGCGATCGCATGCGGCGCGAACATGAACTTCGACCGGCTGCGCTTCGTCGCCGAGCGCGCCGAGGTCGGCGAGAAGCGCGAGGCGATCCTCGCGGTGACGATCGCCGAGCGGCCCGGCAGCTTCCGCGAGTTCTGCGCGCTGCTCGGCAAGCGCCAGGTGACCGAGTTCAACTACCGCTACGCGGATCCGAAGATCGCGCACCTTTTCGTCGGCATCGAGGTCGCCGGCCGCGACGAGACGGCGAAACTGCTCGCCGAGCTCAAGCGACGCCGCATCGAGGCATACGACCTGACCGACAACGAGATGGCGAAGCTGCACGTGCGCCATCTCGTCGGTGGGCACGCGCCTGCGGCCGAGCACGAGATCGTCTACCGCTTCGAGTTCCCCGAGCGGCCGGGCGCGCTGATGCAGTTCCTGAACAGCATGAGCCGCGGCTGGAACATCAGCATGTTCCATTACCGCAATCACGGCGCCGACTACGGCCGGGTGCTGGTCGGCATGCAGGTGCCGCCGTCGGATAAGGCCGATTTCCGCGCGTTTCTCGACCGATTGGGTTACGACTCAGTCGACGAGACTGGTAACCCGGCGTACCGGATGTTCCTGGGTCGTTAGTGCAATTCCGTCGTCCCCGCGAAGGCGGGGCCCCAGCATCGTTGGTCGCGCGGAAGACGCTGGATTCCCGCCTTCGCGGGAATGACAATCCAGTCATTCTGTGGCCGACAACGACGCGCCGGGGCAATCATTGCCGGAGAACGTCAGCGGCGGAGGGCGAAAACTTGCTCCGGTGTTGCAAAAACGCGCCGAAGCGCCGCCAAAGGCTATTCCGGCAAGGTTTATGCTCTAGGCAGTTCGCTTTGTCCGTGGCAAACTGCCCCCATCCTGTGGCGCACAATTGGCGCCAAGGCCTCGGGGCTTCGTGAAAGGGAGAACGGGTTGCCGGAGCCGCATCCGCTGTCGGGCGTCAAGGTGATGGTGATCGACGATTCGAACACCATTCGCCGTAGCGCGGAAATCTTCCTGCTTCAGGCGGGCTGCACGGTGATCCTCGCCGAGGACGGTTTCGACGCGCTCGCGAAGATCGCCGACCACCAGCCGGAGCTGGTCTTCGTCGACATCATGATGCCGCGGCTCGACGGTTACCAGACCTGCGCGCTGATCAAGAAGAACGCCAAGTTCCACACGACGCCCGTCGTCATGCTGTCGTCGAAGGACGGGCTGTTCGATCGCGCCCGCGGCCGCATGGTCGGCTCCGACCAGTACCTGACGAAGCCGTTCACGAAAGAGAGCCTGCTGAAGGCAGTCGCGACGCACGTGAAGCACGCCGTGGTCGGCCGCGACGCCGCCGCGTGATGCGCGCCACGGCTTCGGCTCACGACGCGGCCGCGCCGCGCGGGAAAGCAAGCGACAGAGTAAGGACCATGCCGATCAAGAAAATCCTCATCGTCGACGATTCGCCGACGGAGCGGCACGTGCTGAACGACATGCTGACGAAGGCCGGCTACGAGGTCGTCGCGAGCGACAACGGCGAGGATGCGATCCTCAAGGCGAAGAACGTCCATCCCGACGTGATCCTGATGGACGTCGTCATGCCCGGGCTCAACGGTTTCCAGGCGACACGCGCGATCAGCCGCGATCCCGACACCCGCACGATTCCGATCATCCTGTGCACGTCGAAGAGCCAGGAGACCGACAAGATCTGGGGCATGCGCCAAGGCGCACGCGACTACGTCGTGAAGCCGATCAATCGCGACGAGCTGCTCGCGAAGATCGCGGCGCTTGGCTGACGGGTCACCCGAACGACGATGGCACGCGCTCACAAACTCGATCTTCGCTCGTTCCAGCAGGAGCTCGCAGCCCGGCTGACGAGCAAGACGGCGGCGCAGGTCGAGTCGTCGCGGCTCGGCCTCGCGTGCGGCGGCGAACAGTGGCTGATCCGCCTTTCGGATGCGGGCGAGGTGATCGCCGTGCCGGCGATCGCGACCGTGCCGATGACCAAGCCGTGGTTTCTCGGTGTCGCCAATATCCGCGGCAACTTGTACACGGTGATCGATTTCGGCGGCTACCTCGGCCGCGGCGCAACCGCGTTCGGCAGCACCGGACGGCTCGTGCTGTTCGGCCCGCGGACCGGCGAGCTTCGGTCGGGCATCGTGGTTGCCCGCGTGCTGGGATTGCGCAATCTCGCGGAGCTCGCGCCGGCTTCGGCGCCCGATGGCGCGCCCGCGTGGTACGGACAGCGGTGGATGGACGCCGTAGGCGGCGCGTGGCAGGAGATCGATCTCGCGAAGCTCGCTCAGGACAGCGGGTTCCTGCAGGTCGGCCGCTGACCTCGATGACGACATGAATTTTCTATGAGAGCCATTGCAGCACTGCAGCGGAGGCAACATGGCCGTTAACCTCAAGATGGCGAAGCTCTTCGGCAAGGAGGGCCCGGCTGCCGCCGAGCTCGAGATGCCGACGACGCAGGTTCGCGGCGGCGCGACGCCGACGGGCTATGACCCGCTCGCGACGGTGTCGATCATGGACCAGCTGCGCTCGGCGAGCTCCGAGACGCGGATGCCGCGCAAGCTGCCGCTGATCGGGCACCTGCCGATCCTCAAGCAGTTCCAGGTGCTGGGCGTGCTGCTCGCGACATTCTTCGTCTTCGCGATCGCGATGCTGTTCCTCGACAACCGCACGTCATCGCAGGCGGCCGCCGCCGGCTCGACGGCGACGGAAATGCAGATGCTCTCCCAGCGGCTCGCACGCGGCACCGCGCTCGCCGCGCAGGGCCAGGCGAGTGCCTTCGCCGCGGTGAAGGACAGCCGCGACCGGTTCGGCGCCGACTTCCAGGCGCTGCAAAGCGGCGGCACGGCGAAGGGCGTGTCGCTCGACGTCGCCCAGGACCAGAATGTCGTCAAGATCCTGCAGGACATCAAGACGCGCTGGGACCGCGTCGATGCGAACGCCGGCCGCGTGCTCGACAACCAGCAGGCGCTCACCACGCTCGCCAAGGGCCTCGACAACATCAACCAGGGCAACAACGCGATCCTCGAGCTCGCGCAGCAGGCGGCGCAGCAGGTCGGGCAGGGCGGCGGCACGCTGCGCGAGATCGAATACGCGAATCAGCTTGCCGTGCTGTCGCAGCGGATCGCGAAGAACGCGAACGCGCTCGCGTCGTCCGACGAAATCGACCCGGAGGTTGCGTTCCTGCTCGGCAAGGATGCGGGCACGTTCCGCGAAATCCTGAACGGGCTGCTGAAAGGCAGCGAGGCGCTGCGGCTGCCGGGCGTTCGCAACGAGGACGCGCGAAGCTCGCTCGCGGAGTTGTCGAAGCGTTTCGCGACGTACGACGGCGGTGTCGCCGCGATGCTGCAGAACATGAATCGCCTGGTCGCCGCGAAACAGGCGGCGCGTGGCATCAACGCCGAGTCGGAGGCGCTGCTGGGCGAGACGACGAAGCTCGCCGAGCAATACGAGGGCGGCGGGCGCACGCACACGTTCAGCGTATGGGCGGCCGGCATCTTCGCGTTCCTCGCGCTCGTGTTCGCCGCGTTGTTCGGCAAGGTGTTCCTCGACGACGTCCGCGTGCGCGCCTACGAGAGCGAGCAGGAGAACAAGCGCAACCAGGAAGCGATCCTGCGGCTGCTGAACGAGATGGGCAACCTCGCCGACGGCGATCTCACGGTGCAGGCGTCGGTGACCGAGGATGTGACCGGCGCCATCGCCGACTCGATCAATTTCACGATCGAGGAGCTGCGCACGCTGGTGAAGGGGATCAACTCGGCGACCGACCAGGTGGCGAAGGCCACACAGGATGCGCAGTCGATCTCGACGCGTCTGTACGAGGCGTCGCAGCGGCAAAACCGCGAGATCCAGCAGGCGTCCGCTTCGGTGCTGCAGATGGCGCAGTCGATCAACGAGGTGTCGCAGACCGCCACGCAGTCGGCGCGCGTCGCGCAGCAGTCGCTCGCGGCCGCGGAGAAGGGCGGCCAGGCGGTGCAGAATCAGATTGCCGGCATGAACGAAATTCGCACGCAGATCCAGGACACGTCGAAGCGCATCAAGCGCCTCGGCGAATCCTCGCTCGAGATCGGCGAGATCGTCGAATTGATCTCCGACATCACCGAGCAGACGAATGTGCTCGCGCTGAACGCCGCGATCCAGGCGGCGTCCGCCGGCGAAGCGGGGCGCGGCTTCACCGTCGTCGCCGAGGAAGTGCAGCGGCTCGCCGAGCGCTCCGGCGAAGCGACCAAGCAGATCGAAGCGATCGTGAAGACGATTCAGGCCGACACCCAGGACGCGGTCGCGGCGATGGAGAAGTCGACGGTCGGCGTGGTCGAAGGAACGAAGCTGTCCGACGCTGCGGGTCAGGCGCTCGAGGAAATCCGCCGCGTGTCGCGCGAGCTCGCGTCGCTGATCGGCGGCATCTCCGATCAGACGCAGAAGCAGTCGAGCTCGGTCACCGATGTGACGCGCGGCATGCAAGGCATCCTGCGCATCACCGAGGAGACGACCGAAGGCACGAAGCAGACGAACGTATCGATCGCGCAGCTCACCAAGCTTGCGGCGGAGCTTCGCAGCTCGGTTGCCGGCTTCAAGGTGTAGACGACGGCGCCGCCCATCCCGTTACGAAGGGTCCGGCGCGCTTTTTGCATTCGATTGCCGGAATGCCGATCGTAGCTGATTGCTAATCGTGGCGACCGACACCGCAGCCGACTTCGACCTGGGACCGCTGTCCTGGGTGCAGGGCGAGATCGACCAGGCGCTTTCGCGCGGGCTCGAGTCGCTCGGCACGTTCAAGCAGTCGCCGAAGGATCCGTCATCGCTCAAGCACGCGCGCATGCACGTGCATCAGGCGGCCGGCGCGATCCAGATGGTGGGCCTCGACGCGGTCGTCGCGTTCACCGACGAGATCGAGCGCCAGCTCACGCGACTCGAGGAAATGCCGGCGGCGAATGCGCAAGCGGCGTGCGACACGATCGATCGCGCGTGCCAAAAGCTCAAGATCTTTCTCGACGAGCTCGTCAACGGCGCACCGCCGGTGCCGCTGAAGCTGTTCCCGGAATACGAGTCGATGCAGCGTCAGCGCGGCGTGAAAGCGGCGGCACCGACCGACCTTTTCTATCCCGATCTGTCGCCGCGCGCACCCAAGCTCTCGACGCCGCAAGCGCTGCCGCCCGCAAAGCTGCAGTCGTACATGGTGAAGCAGCGTCGCCACTATCAACGGGGCTTGCTCGCATGGCTTCGCGGCGACGAGGAAGGGGCGAAGACGATGCGCGGCGCCGTTGCGGCGATCGAGGACGCGACCACCCACGCGAACCTGCGCGCATTCTGGTGGACGACGGGCGCGCTGCTCGATGCGCTGACCGAGCGCGGTCTCGAGTCGAGCTTCGGCGTGAAGCAGCTCACGGCGCGCGTCGATCTGCAGATCCGCCGCGTGGTCGAGGGCTCGGCGAAGGTCGCCGACCGGCTGCGCCGCGAAGTGCTGTATTACGTCGCGATCAGCGCCCCGGTCGCGCCATCGGTGCAAGCGGTGCAGCGCGGGTTCAAGCTCGGCGGTCTGATCCCGACCGCCGAAGTGCTCAACGCCGATCTCGTGCGTATCCAGCCGCTGTTGCGCGAGGCGCGCGAGCATCTCGGCAATGCGAAGGACGCGTGGCTCAAGTTCACGTCCGGCCGCGCCGAGAATCTTCCGAAGCTCAAGCAGACGCTCGCCTCGGTGCACAAGGCGGCGGCCGAGATCGGCAACGGCGCGCTGATGAAGCTCACGTCGTCGCTGGTCGAGCGGCTCGACAAGATGCCTTCGGGCCCGATCCCCGAACCGCTCGCGATGGAATACGCGACCGGCATGCTGCTCGCCGAAAGCGCGTTCGAGAACTACGGGGGCCTCGCGTCCGATTTTCCGAAGCAGGTCCAGGCGATGCTCGCGCGGCTCGACGCGGCACGCGCATCGCGGCCGATTCCTGCGGCGGCGGCGCCCGTGCTCGACGAGATGGCGAAGCGCGCGCAGGAGCGGCTGCTGCTCGCGCAGGTCGGCCGCGAGATCCAGGCGAATCTGCGGCACATGGAGCAGGTGCTCGACGCGTTCTTCCGCGACAGCGCGAAACGCGCGGAGCTTGCCACGCTCGCGAAGGACAGCCAGCAGATCCGGGGCGCGCTGCGCATCCTCGGGTTGGATGATGCCGAGAAGTTGCTCGGTCTGTGCCAGGCGCAGATCGAGACGTACGCGCATCCCGATACGCCGGTTTCCAACGACGACCTCGAGCTTCTCGCCGAATCGCTGTCGGGTCTCGGCTTCTACATCGAGGCAGTCGAGCAGCAGCGCCCCGATCGCGACCGGTTGATCGCGCCGCTGCTCGCAGCGCGGCTCGGCGAAGCGCCGGTCAAGCTCGCCACGCGCGACGATTCCGTCGAGGCCGCCGTCGCGGAGCTGCGCAGCGCGCTGCCCGATCTCGTCGCGCAGGTTCACCGTGCGCCGGCCGACGCGGCGGCGCGCGACACGCTCTATCGCAAGCTCGCGTCGCTGCGCGATGACGCGGAGCTGATCGGCGACGCGGATCTGGTCACGCAGGCCGATGCGGCTCTCAAAGCGCTCGAGGCCGGCGGTTCGGCGTCGCTCGATGCACTCACGGCGCTCGCGGAAAGCGGCGTCGCTGCGCCGGCGCCGGAAATCTCCGCGGAAACGAAGCGGCTGCTCGCGACCGACGCGACGACGCTGGACGTCGAGCTCGTCGACATCTACCTCGCGGAAGCGAACGACGTGCTCGACACGATCGCCGAGCACCATGCGATGCTCGTGCGCAATCCCGGCGACCGCGAAGCGCTGCGCACGGTGCGCCGGGGCTTCCACACACTGAAGGGCTCGGGGCGGATGGTCGGGCTGACCGAGCTCGGCGAGATCGCATACGACGCCGAGAAGATCCACAACCGGCTGCTCGAGGAAGAGCGGCCCGTCACTCACGCCGTGCTCGCGATGATCGACGTCGCATGCTCGTGCTTCCGCCAATGGGTGGGCGAGCTCACCGATTCGCGACGCGTCACCGCCGACCCCGCCGATCTGCACGCGGCAATCCGCGCGGTCGAGAACGAGCTTCCGGCCGGCCGCGAGTCCGTCCTTGCGCCGGCGCACGACAAGCCTGCCCAGCCGACGCTCACGCTGGTCGATCCGCCGCCGATCGTCGACGAGCTGCCGGCGCTCGACGTTGCGGCCGATGCAACGGAAGAGATCGAGGCGGCGCCACCGCCTCCGTTGGCCGACGTGCTCGAGTTTCCCGAGCTCGGCAGCTTGCACGCGTCGTCGGCGCCCGTCATCGAGCCGATCTCCGACGGACCGTTCGGCGGCGGCGACGACGGCGACATCGCGATCGAGCTCGAGCCCGTCGTCGAGCCGGCCGGCCCGGATTCGGCGTCGACGACGAGTCCCGAGTCGACGCCGGCAGACATCGCGGCCGCCGCACCGGATGAGATCGACGTCGGCGGTGTCCGATTGTCCGCAACGCTGTACGCGATCCTCGTCGAGGAGGCCGACCAGCATCTCGCTACGCTCGCGCATGAGCTTATGGTCCTGCAGTTCGAGCCCGCGCAGTCGCCATCGGCGGAAATGGTTCGCGCAAGCCACACGCTGTGCGGCATTCACCGCACCGGCGGCTTCCCGCTCGTCGCGACGACCGCGAAGGCGCTCGAGCAATGCCTGCTCGGTCTGCAGCAGCACACGGGGCCGCGGCCCGGTTTTGCGCCCGCGGTTCTTGCGCGCGCGGTGGCGGGGCTCGCAGCGCTCGTCGCGCGCGTGAAATCGCGCACCGCGTTCACGCTCGACGATCATGCCGAGGCCGAAGGCATCGCGCGCGAGCTCGAGGAGCTGCGCCAGGAGACCGCCGCCGAGCAGATGACGCATGACGCCGAGTCGATCGCCGAGCGCGTCGCGGCGGCCGAGGATGAGGCACCCGCAGAGCCGCCAATGTCTGCCGACGCGGCGCCGATCGCGCTCGACGCGTTCGCTTTGCCGCCGCTGCATGGCAGGATCACGCAACCGTCGCTCGCGCAGGTGATCCCGATCAGCGCGGCGCGCGCAGCGGCGGAAGTGAGCGAGCCGGTTCGATCGGAACAGGTCGACGCGGGCGATGGGGCGATGCCCGCAATCGACGTGAGCGCACCGGACGAATCGCTCGACGACGTTCACGACGACGTCGACGAGCAACTGTTGCCGATCTTCCTCGAGGAAGCGGCCGAGCTCTTCCCGCAGACGGGCGAGCAGCTTCGCGCATGGCGCCGCGCGCCGTCGGATCTTTCGCACGCGCAACAGCTGCGCCGCACGCTTCATACGTTCAAGGGCAGCGCACGGATGGCGGGCGCGATGCGCCTCGGCGAGCTCACGCACCGGATGGAATCGCGGCTGCTCGCCGGTGACGCGCTCGCGCACGCGAGCCCCGAGTTGCTCGAAGCGCTCGACACCGATCTCGATCATGTCGCGTTCGTGCTCGACGCACTGCGTCAGGGGCGCTCGAACGTGCCGTTGCCGTGGCTTGCGCACGGGGAGCCGGCGCAATCCGAGCCCGAAGCGCCCACGCCCGAAGCGCCCACGCCCGAAACGCCCACGCCCGAAACGCCCACGCCCGAAACGCCTGCGACGCCGCCGCCCATTGCCGCGACCCCGATCGTCGTTCCGATCGGGCCGCACGTGACGGCTGCACCACCGGTGCCGTCCGCCGCGCCGCCGATTCGTGCGACAACGACGCCGATGGCGCCGGCAGCCGTCGCGCCGCGCGCGGAAGCGACCGACGCGGACTCGACGCAACGCGCGATGCTGCGCGTGCGCGCCGACATGATCGACCGGCTGGTGAACGAGGCGGGCGAGGTCGCGATCACGCGCGCACGCGTGGAAGGCGAATTGCGATCGCTCAAATCGAATCTGCTCGAGTTGACGGGCAGCGTGATCCGCCTTCGCACGCAGGTACGCGAAGTCGAGATCCAGGCCGAGTCGCAGATCCAATCGCGGATGAGCGCGCTGCAGGAAGCCCACGGCGAGTTCGATCCGCTCGAGCTCGACCGCTTCACGCGATTCCAGGAGCTGACGCGCTCGCTCGCCGAAGGCGTGAACGACGTTTCGACCGTTCAGCTGTCGCTGCTGAAGAACCTCGACGATGCCGATGCTGCGCTGCTCGCGCAAGCAAGACTGTCGCGCGAAGTGCAGCAGCAGCTGTTCTCGATCCGCACGGTACCGTTCGGAAGCCTGTCCGACCGGTTGTACCGGATCATGCGGCAGACGGCGAAGGAGCTCGATAAGCGCGCGAACCTCGAGATTCACGGCGCGCAAACCGAGCTCGACCGTTCGGTGCTCGAGAAGCTCGTCGGCCCGCTCGAGCACCTTCTGCGCAACGCGCTCGATCATGGCGTCGAGCCGCGCGAGGCGCGGATCGCCGCCGGCAAGGCCGAAACCGGCGAGATCGCGCTCACCGTGCGCCAGGTCGGCAACGAAATCGCGATCGAGATCGCCGACGACGGCGCGGGCCTCGATCTCGGCGAGATCCACAGCAAGGCAGTCGCGAACGGCAAGCTCGCCGCCGACGCGCGCCCGACCGATACGCAGCTGATCGAGCTCATCTTCCAGCCGGGGTTCACGACGGCGTCGAAGGTCACGCAGATTTCCGGACGCGGCATCGGCATGGACGTCGTGCGCTCCGAGATCGCGGCGCTCGGCGGTCGCGTCGAAGTGACCACGCAGCGCGGCCGCGGCACGCACTTCCTGCTGTACCTGCCGCTCACGCTCGCAGTGGCGCAGGCGGTGCTCGTTCGCGCCGGCGGCCGGCTGTGGGCGCTGCCCTCGCCGATGGTCGAGCAGGTGCAGCAAGTCAAAGCCGAGGCGCTCGTCAATCTGTACGTGCATCGCAGCGTCGAATGGCAGGGCAAGAGCTATCCGTTCCATTACCTGCCGCGGCTTCTCGGCGACACGTCGCACAACCCGGAAAGCGCGCGCTACAACCCGGTGCTGCTGCTGCGCGCGGGCCACGCGCTCGCGGCGATTCACGTCGACGAGATCATCGGCAACCAGGAAGTCGTCGTGAAGAACATCGGGCCGCAGCTCGCGCGCGTTTCCGGCATCGCCGGCGCCACGGTGCTCGGCACCGGCGAAATCGTGCTGATCATCAATCCGGTGCAGCTTGCACAGCGCACCGATGTCGAGATGTTCGATCCGGACGCCGAGGAGCGCATCGCCGCCGACCACATGCGTCCGCAGGCCGCCGGCCGGCCGCTCGCCATGGTCGTCGACGATTCGCTCACCGTGCGCAAGATCACGAGCCGCCTGCTCGTGCGCGAAGGATTCGACGTCACCACGGCCAAGGACGGCGTCGACGCGCTGCAAGTGCTCGGCGAGAAGACGCCCGACGTCATCTTGCTCGACATCGAGATGCCGCGGATGGACGGCTTCGAGTTCACGAAGACGATCAAGGGCGACCCGAAGTTCGCGCACATCCCGATCATCATGATTACGTCGCGCACCGCGGAGAAGCACCGCAACCGGGCGCGGGAGCTCGGCGTCGACCTCTACCTGGGCAAGCCATTCCAGGAAGAGGAGCTGTTGCGCAACCTGCGCGAGATGCTCGAGGTTCCGGCGCGCGTCTGACCCGCCGCCGCGCCCGCCCGCCGCATGAGCGCGGCTTGCGGCAAGTCAAGGCGGCCGCCGCGCCGGCCGCCGATAATGCGATCGCCGTCCATGCCGCGGATCCCCGCGCGGGTCGGCAATCGTCACGCGATCATGTTCGACCTTCCCACCCGCAGCCGGCTCCGGCCCCAGCGGCTTGCGCGCGAGTACCGCACGATCGCGGTGATGATCGACACTTATTGCCGCGCGCATCACCATGCGAGCGGTGGCGCGTGCGCGTCCTGCACCGATCTGCTCGACTACGCGGGCCGGCGGCTGCATCGATGCCCGTTCCGCGACAAGAAGCCGACGTGCGCGAAATGCGCGGTGCACTGCTACAGCGACGAGCGGCGGCAGCAGGTGAAGACGGTGATGCGCTACGCCGGTCCGCGCGTGATGTGGGCGCATCCGATGCTCGCGCTCGCGCATGTCCGCGACGGTTGGCGTCCCGTACCGCACCTGCCGAAGCGCCGAGGGGACGCGTGTCCACCTGATCGACACGCCCGGCTTTCCCGACTTCATCGGCCAGGCGGTCGGCGCGCTGGACGCCGTCGAAACCGCCGCGATCGTCATCAATGCGCAGAGCGGGATCGAGATGATCACGCAGCGGATGATGGACTGGACGGCCAAGCGCAAGCTCTGCCGCTTGATCGTCGTGAACAAGATCGACGCCGACAACGTCGACGTGCAAGCCGTTCTCGAATCGGTGCAAGCGGCGTTCGGCAAGGAATGCCTGCCGATCAACCTTCCGGCCGGCAACGGCACGCGCGTGGTCGATTGCTTCTTCAACCCGTCCGGAGAATCGGACTTCTCGTCGGTCGCGCAGGCGCACCAGGCGTTGATCGACCAGGTCGTCGAGGTCGACGAAGAGCTGATGGCGAAGTACCTCGAGCAGGGCGAGGAGCTCTCGCCCCAGCAGCTGCACGCGCCGTTCGAGAAGGCGTTGCGCGAGGGTCACCTGATTCCGGTGTGCTTCACGTCGGCGCGTAACGGCGCCGGGGTCGCCGAGCTGCTTGAGATTTTCGAACGCCTGCTGCCGACGCCGCTCGAAGCGAATCCGCCGCTCTTCGTCAAGGGCGAAGGGGATTCGGCGCAGGAATTCCGTTCCGAGCCCGATCCGAAGAAGCACGCGCTCGCGCATGTGTTCAAAGTCGTCATGGACCCGTTCGTCGGCAAGCTCGGCATCTTCCGCGTCCATCAGGGCACGATCACCAACAACACGCAGCTCTACATCGGCGATTCGCGCAAGCCGTTCAAGGTGGGCCACCTGTTCCTGCTGCAAGGGAGCAAGAACGTCGAAGTCGAGCGCGCCGTCGCGGGCGACATCGCGGCGGTCGCGAAGGTCGACGAGATCACGTTCGACTGCGTGCTGCACGACTCGCACGACGAAGACCACATCCACATGCGTGCGCTCGAGTTCCCGACACCGATGCAGGGTGTGGCGATCAAGCCCAAGAAGCGCGGCGACGAGCAGCGCCTGTCCGACGTTCTGCACAGGATGGTCGCCGAGGATCCGACGCTTCTGATCGAGCACGACGCCGACACCAACGACACGGTGTTGCGGGCGCTGGGCGAGCTGCATCTGCGCTCGGTGCTCGAGCGGATGGCCTCGCAGTTCAAGCTCGAGATCGACACGCGGCCGCCGCGCGTGCCGTATCGCGAGACGATCACCGGCCAGGCCGAGGCGACGCATCGGCACAAGAAACAGACCGGCGGCGCCGGTCAGTTCGGCGAAGTCGCGCTTCGCGTCGAGCCGCTGCCGCGCGGAACCGGATTCGATTTCGTCGACGCGACCAAAGGCGGTGTGATTCCGCATCAGTTCATGCCTGCGGTGCGCAAGGGCGTCGAGCAAGTGCTCGCGACCGGAGCGATCGCAGGATATCCGATGCAGGACGTTCGCGTGACGGTGTTCGACGGCAAGCACCATCCGGTCGACTCGAAGGAAGTTGCATTCGTCGCCGCCGGCCGCAAGGCGTTCCTCGATGCGATTGCGAAGGCGAAGCCGATCATCCTCGAGCCGATCGTCAGCGTCGAGATCACGTGCCCGGACTCGAATACCGGCGACATCACCGGCGACCTTTCATCGCGCCGCGGTCAGGTCACCGGCACGCAGACGCTCGCGGCGGGGCTCGTGTCGGTCACCGGACTCGCGCCGCTGGGCGAGCTCGACGGCTACGCATCGCGGCTGAAGTCGGTGACGCAAGGCCACGGCTCGTTCTCGATGGCGCTCGCGCATTACGAGCAGGCGCCGCCGAACCTCCAGCAGCACCTCGCCACCGAATTCGCGAAGCACCGCCGGCACGAGGAGGAGTGAGCGCCGCGCGTCGCTAGCGCTTGGCTTTCGGTGCGCCGATCGTCGTCTCGTCGAATACGCGCTCGATGCCGGGCAGCGCGCGGACCGCGCCGACGAGCGCGCGCCGCTCGGAAGCGGTGTGCACGCAGCCTGCGAGCGTCACCCACTTGCGCGACGTCGTCACCCAGATCGACGCTCTTGCGAAGCGCGGATCGCTTGCGATTGCCGTTTTCACACGGTCGTTGATCTCGGGATCGCGCTTATACGCGCCGCCCGGCTCGCAGGTACCCTCCATCGCGCAGCGCAGCCCGCGCTCCGATCGCACGTGCGCCTGCGAGCGCATCTCGTCGGCAGAGAGCAGCGGAGGCGGGACCGCCGGACAGCCGGCGAATCCGGCGCTCGCCTGTGCGAACGGATCGAGCTGATACGTATCGCCGGCTGCATGTGCGAGAACCGCCACGGCGCCGAGCGACGCGGCGATGGCGCAGCGGACAATGCATTCGGTTCGCATGCGCGCATTATCGGCTCTGCGCCGGCCGCCAGTCGAACCGCTCACCGCGACGAAACCGATCGATCAGCGGGACGAGTGGGCTCGCGACGAACAGCGCCCAGACGAGCGCGTTCGGCATGAACAGCGCGTATTGCCACGCGAACGCAATCGCTGCGACGGCGAGCGCGTACGCGATGCGCATTGCGCGGCGATCCGGGATCGTCATCGGGTCCGAGATCATGAAGAACGCGAACAGCAGCAGCGCTCCGTTGTCGGCTTGATGGAAGAACACCGGCGACGGCTGGCCGAGCGCAAGCACGCGCAGCGCGGCGAGGCCGAGCCATGCGGCCAGGAACGACCACGCGATGTCCCAGCGGCGCGCGCGCTCGGTGACGAGCCCCCCGAGCACGACGAGCCATCCGGCGAGCGCGACGTCGTGGCCCCATTGGCCGGCCGACACCCACGCGCCGGGTAGTGCGGCGGTCGCCACGATGACGCCGAGATTCGCGGGGTTGAACACGTGCTTGCCGTTGACGCGCAGCACGAACTTCGACGAGATCGCGAGCGCCGCCGCGAGCGGATGCACCCACAGCGAATCGGCACGCAGCAGGATGGACAGTCCGAAGCAGGTGATCAGCGCGGACAGGTAACCCTTGCGCTGCAGTCCGAGTGCTGCCAGCCACAGCCGTTGCGTCACGAGGCCCGCCGCGAACGCAAGCGCCATCTGACGGGGATCGAGCGCGAAATCGCGCACGAGCACGCCGATCGAAAGCAGCGTCGCGAGGAACGCGATCTGGAACAGTCGCGCATCGCCGAGCGCGGGATGACGCGTGCAAGCCTGTTGCCATCGCGCACGCAGCCGTTCGCGCATCGGGGCGCGTCGGACGCCGATGACCGCGACGACGGGCGCGCGCGGCCGCTCCATCTCACCCTCGCGCCGCAGTGGCAGACGGTCCGGGTCCAGCTCCCTCTCCCGCGGCCGCGGGAGAGGGTCGGGGTGAGGGCGCTCGCCTTTTACTTCCACAGCGTTTCCCACCACTTCGTCGCGAGCCGCGGCGCAAGCGCCATGCGGCCGCGAATGTCGTTCACGTTCCAACCGGTCAGGTCCGCAAGCGTCTGCGCTTCGTGTTCCTGCCGCGCGCGCACCGATTCGAAGTAGGGCTTCGCATCGGCGCACGCGTTCTCGTCGCCGACCCACGGATGGCGCAGCACGTAGCGCGCCTGGAAGTTCGCGCGGTCGGACGTCTCCTGGAACACGAGGTCCTCGGGCAGCGAGTCCTTCGTGTAACGCAGGTGCAGTCGCGTCAGCATGACGGGCTCGGCGCCGCGCGGCGCGATGCGCCCCGTCGTCGACGCAGCGACCGGCTCGACCCAGAACACGCCGGCGCTGCGAAGCTCGTCGCGCGATAGCGGATCGGCGGCGCACGGGTCGCACCAACCCATGTCCCAGAAATATTCGGTGAAGATTGCGCGGTTGTCCTCGCGGATCGCCTGCGCATCGAAGAGCGCCTTGTACGTGCGGGCGAAATCGGCGCGAACGTAGGTCGGCAGCTCGACGTTCGCCGGCAGCTTGACCGTGCGGTAGTTGGTCGTCTCGACACGGCCGTTCGCGGTCAGCAGGTAGATCACGAGGTCTTGCGGACCGCGCGCGTTCAGCATGCCAAGGCGAACCGGCAGCATGAACTTCTCCGACTCGAACGCGAACTGCAGCGGCCGCAGATGCGCGACGCCGGTCTTCGCCTGCTCGCGCAGATTGACCTTGGCGACGAAGAACTTCATCTGCTGGCGCACGTAGGGCTTGAGCGCGGCGCTTGCGCCCTTCGGTATGCGGTAGCCGTTGCGAATGAGCCATGTCTCGAGCCCGTCGGACTGCTTGGCCGACAGCATCACGATGTCGTACTCGCCGACCGTGTACGCGGCCTCGACGACGACGCCGAGCGCGCGGTCGCGCCTCGCCTCTTCCTTCGCGATCGACGCCGGCAGCTGCGCGGCCATGTCGACGCGGCCCGCTGCTTTCGCGCGTGCGCACGGATCGGGATCGAAGTACTCGGCGAGCCTGGGCGCGCTGTAGGCGTCGATCCGTTCGAACAGCTTCCGCTCGCCGATACGGATTTGCCCGCGCTCGAGCACCTGCGGAACGGGAACGACAAGCGCGAACTCGGTGAGATCGCCGCGGTAGTCGTTCGCCATGCTGATGACCGTCCGGTTGTCGCGTCGTACGACGATTACCTGCGACGCCTCGTTGAACAAGCCGGCGTCCGCCTTGCCGACGTAGAAGCCGCAGAACGATTGCGCGGGCAGTGATGTGAGGGTGACGACGAGCGTAAGCGTGACGAAGACAATCGGCCACGCGAGGGTGCGCGCAGACAACGACGACATGGAGACCTCCGTTACGGGCGGTGACGACGGCGTAAACGGACGAATCGGCCGAGCGGGGTCAGGGAGTCGGGCGCGGGAAGCGCAGGTCGCGCACGCGGATCTCGTGCCGCCAGAGGCGCGTGCCTGCCGAATCGTAGCTTTCGAGCGCGAGCCGGCGATCGTCGCCCCGGCCGCTCACGCGGATCAGGCCGAACTGCCGCTTGCCGACGAGCGTGCCGGCCACGACGTCCGGATTGTCGCGCTCGCCGGCCTCGGGATCGGCCCATGGCTGCGACGTGAGCGGGCTCGACGTGAATTCGTACAACGGATATGCGCCGGGACGCTTGATCTTCAGGAGCTCGGTGAAGTGGCGATCGCCGGACAGGAACAGCACGCCGTTGATCCGGTTCGCGGCGAGCCAGTCGAACAACGCCTTCTGCTCGGTTTCATAGTGGTTGAAGCCTTCGAAACGGTTCGCGCGGTTCCACATCTGCGTGCCGTTGACGACGATCTTCACCGGCGCCCGCGAATAGACGAGAGCGTTCTTGAGCCATGCGAGCTGCGCGGCGCCGAACATCGTCTTGTCGGGCCCGTCCTGCGCGCGATTCGCCGAGCGGTAATACCGGTCGTCGAGCAGGAACAGGTCGACGTCGCCCAGATGCGCGTAGCCGAACACGCCCGGTGCCTCCGGCAATCCGTAGCTCGGGTTCGCCCAATACCGTTTGAACAGCGCGAGCGTTTCGCCCTTCAGCGTGTACGAGGCGTCGCTGTCGTTCGGGCCGTAGTCATGATCGTCCCAGATCGCGACCTGCGGCGCTGCGGTCAGCAGCCGTTGCAGCGGCTCGAACGAGCGTTGCCGCCGGTAGCGCGCGGCGAGCGCAGCCGGATCGAGGAAATCGGGGCGCTGGAAGTACAGGTTGTCGCCGAGCCACAGCATCATGTCGGGCCGCTTGCCGGCGATCGCGTCGAAGATCCCGAATTCGCCGCCGTAATCCGGATCGCTCCACATCGGGTCCGGATCGGCGAGAAAGAAGCACGAGCCGATCGCAAGGGTGAGCTCGCGCGCATCGTCGGGCTTCGACCAGAAAGGATGCGCGCGCAGCGTGCCTTCGCGCACGTCGCCGTCGCCGCGAACGCGGTAGCGCGCGTCGTGCCCGGGCGCGATACCGGTGATGCGCGCGAGCACGACGTTGTCACGCGATGCAGCGGCCTCGAGCGATGCGACGCGCTCGCGCGATTCGCCTTCGACGCGCCATGCGACCTCGATCGGCCCGGGCGACTCGGCCTGCACCCATAGCAACGCGCTGGTGTAGTCGGCAAAGCCGTGCATGACGACGAGCTTCGCCGCGAGCGGCGGCGCGTCGAGCGCAAGTGCGACGAAGGCGAGCGCGACGAGAGCGAGCCGCATCGTGGCTTGAGGGGCAAAGCGTCGCCGCGAGTGCGGCGTCGACCGCCGAATTGTGCCGGGCAGGCGCCGCGTTTACAATTGCGACCGTATGACAGAGCCGACCGTCAATCTTACGCAACATTTTCTGATCGCCATGCCGGCGATGGCGGATCCGAACTTCGCGCATACGCTGACGTACGTCTGCGAGCACAACAAGGACGGCGCACTCGGCATCGTCGTCAATCGACCGACCGAAATGACGCTCTCGTCGCTGTTCGACCAGATCGAGATCCCGCTCGCGAACGCGGATATGCGCAAGGCGCCCGTGCATTTCGGCGGCCCCGTGCAGATCGACCGTGGCTTCGTGCTGCACCGGCCGCTCGGCAATTGGCAATCGACGCTCGCGATCACCGACGACCTCGGCCTCACGACGTCGAAGGACGTGCTCGAGGCGATGGCGCGCGGCGAAGGCCCGCGCGATGTGCTGGTCTCGCTCGGCTACGCCGGCTGGTCCGCGGGGCAGCTCGAGCAGGAGATCTCGCAGAACGCATGGCTCACCGTGCCCGCAGATCCGGACTTGATGTTCGAGCTGCCGGCCGATCGCCGGCTCACGGCGGCGATGAAGCTGCTCGGCATCGATTTCTCCCGACTGTCCGACGATGTCGGGCACGCGTGAGGCGCGAAGCCCGCCGCCAGCACCCGCCGGCGACGGCACCGTCCTCGCTTTCGATTTCGGCACGCGCAAGATCGGGGTCGCCGTGGGCAACACGATGATTCGCGTCGCGCATCCGCTGACGACCATTCGCGCGGAGGCGACCGCTGCGCGCTTCGCCGCGATCGCGGCGCTCGTCGCCGAATGGCGACCGTTGCAGCTCGTGGTCGGGCGGCCGCTTTCCGACGACGGCACCGAGCACGAGATGACCGCCCGCGCCGAGCGCTTCGCGCGCCAGCTCGAGGGCCGCTTCGGCCTGCCGGTCGCCCGCGTCGACGAGCGTTTCACCACGCGCACGGCCGGCGAGACGCTCGCCGCGGCCGGCGTGCGCGGACAGGCGCGCCGCGACGCGCAGGATGAGGTCGCGGCGCAGACGATCCTGCAGGCATTCTTCGACGATCCGCATTCCACCGTCCATGTCGCTGCCTGACGCCGAGACGACTTTTGCCGCGCTCGTCGAGAGGATGCGCGGCGCGGTCGCGTTCGACGCGAAGTTCGTCGGCATCTACTCGGGCGGCGCGTGGATCGCCGAGCGGCTCGCGCAGGTGCTGCCGGGAGAGCACCCGGTCGGCTACATCGACGTGTCGTTCTACCGCGACGACTTCAAGAGCAAGGGGCTCAAGCCGAAGATCAAGCGCACCGAGCTTCCGTTCGACGTCGATGACGCGACGATCGTGCTCGTCGACGATGTGCTTTATACCGGTCGCAGCGTGCGCGCCGCGGTGAACGAGCTGTTCGACTTCGGCCGCCCGGCGGCGATCGAGCTTGCGGTGCTGATCGACCGCGGCGGCCGCGAGCTTCCGGTCGAGGCGACGTACACCGGCGCGCGGCTCGCGGTCGCGCGCGACCTCAATGTCGTGCTGACGCGCGCCGCCGACGGTTCGTTCGCGCTTTCCACCGAGCCGATGGGACGCGACGGTGCGTAACCCCCAACTCACCGCCGACGGCGAACTCACGCACCTGCTCACACTCGAGGGGCTGCCGGCCGAGCTCATCACGCGCATCCTCGATACGGCGGTGCCGTTCGCGTCGATCTCCGAGCGCGACGTGAAGAAGGTGCCGCTGTTGCGAGGCAAGGCGGTCTTCAACCTGTTCTTCGAGAACTCGACGCGAACGCGCACGACGTTCGAGATCGCCGCGAAGCGGCTCTCGGCCGACGTGATCAATCTCAACATCGGCGCGTCGTCGACGTCCAAGGGCGAGACGCTGCTCGACACGATCGACAACCTCGTCGCGATGAACGCCGACATGTTCGTCGTCCGCCACGCGCAGTCGGGAGCGCCGCACCTGATCGCCGCGCACCTGAACCGTATCGGCAAGTCGCACGTGCATGTCGTCAACGCCGGCGACGGCCGCCACGCGCATCCGACGCAGGGTCTGCTCGATCTGTTCACGATCCGCCACTACAAGCGTGACTTCCATGGCCTGTCGGTGGCGATCGTCGGCGACGTGCTGCACTCGCGTGTGGCGCGCTCGCTGATCCATGGGCTCACCACGCTCGGCACGCCGCAGGTGCGAGTGATCGGCCCGCAGACGCTGCTGCCGGCGCAGGTGCACGCGATGGGCGTGAGCGTGCACCATGACATGCGCGAAGGACTCGAAGGCTGCGACGTCGTCGTCATGCTGAGGCTTCAAAGCGAGCGGATGCGCGGCTCGCTGCTGCCGTCGGCCGGTGAGTACTTCAAGCACTACGGCTTGACGGCCGAGAAGCTCGCGGCGGCGAAGCCCGACGCGATCGTCATGCATCCGGGTCCGATGAACCGTGGGGTCGAGATCGATTCGGCGGTTGCCGACGGCGAGCGCAGCGTGATCCTGCCGCAGGTGACGTTCGGCATCGCCGTTCGCATGGCGGTGATGTCATTGCTCGCAGGCAACGGCTGATGGATCTCGAGATCAGCAACGGACGTGTCGTCGATCCGAAGAATGGCGTCGACCGCGTCGCGACGTTGTACGTGGCCGACGGCCGAATCGCCGCCCTCGGCGCGCTGCCGTCGGGTTTCCGCGCCGAGCGCACGCTCGACGCGAGCGGGCTCATCGTCGCGCCCGGATTGATCGACGTTGCGGCGCGATTGCGCGAGCCCGGATTCGAATACAAGGCGACGCTCGAATCGGAAGTCGACGCCGCCGTCGCCGGCGGTGTGACGAGCCTTGCCTGCCCGCCCGACACCGATCCGCCGCTCGACGAGCCGGGCCTGGTCGAGATGCTCAAGCATCGCGCACGCTCGCTCAACAAGGCGCACGTGTATCCGGTCGGCGCGCTTACGCAGCGACTCGCCGGCGAAGCGCTCACCGAAATGGGCGAGCTCACCGACGCGGGCTGCGTCGCGTTCTCGCACGCCGAGCAGCCGTTGACCGACACGCAGGTGCTGCTGCGAGCGCTGCAGTATGCGGCGACGTTCGGACACCATGTGTGGCTGCGCCCGCAGGATCCGCACCTCGCGCGAAACGGCGTCGCGCACGACGGGGAGGTGGCCACACGGCTGGGCTTGGCGTCGATTCCCGCGTGTGCCGAAACGATCGCGCTCGCGACGATCTTCGCGCTCGTTCGCGAAACCGGCGCGCGCGTTCACCTGTGCCGGCTGTCCACAGCCGAAGGTGTGGCGATGGTGCGCGCGGCGAAGCGCGACGGGCTCGCGATCACCTGCGACGTCGCAGTCCATCACCTGCACCTGTGCGACGTCGACATCGGCTGGTTCGACTCGCAGTGCCGGCTTACTCCACCGCTTCGCAGCACGCGCGATCGCGCGGCGCTTCGCGCGGCGGCCGCCGACGGCACGATCGATCTCGTCTGCTCCGACCACACTCCGGTCGACGACGACGGCAAGCAGTTGCCGTTCGCTGAAGCCGAGCCGGGGGCGACGGGACTCGAGTTGCTGTTGCCGCTGACGCTCAAATGGGCGGCCGCCGACGGCGTGCCGCTTGCGACCGCCCTTGCGCGCGTGACCGCCGCGCCGGCTGCGCTCCTCGGCATCGACGCGGGCGATCTCGCCGTCGGACGACCGGCCGACATCTGCGTGTTCGATCCGAACGCACACTGGCGCGTCGAGCCGCGAGCGTTGCGAAGCCAGGGCAAGAACACGCCATTCCTCGGGCTCGAAGTGCCCGGCGTCGTCCGCTGGACCCTCGTGGGCGGTCAGGTCGTCCACGAGGCGTGAGCACGTCAATCCCCGCCTTCACGGCGTCGATGCCGTGGTTCCGAGCGATACGCCCTCCTGACCGTTGCCGGCGATCACGGTGTTCGAGACGTTCAGTTGCGTCGCGTCGTTGACGTTGATGCCCGAAAAGCCGTTGTCTTCGATGCGCACGCCATCAACGTTCACGAGCGTACCGCCGGCGATCTCGATTTCGACCCCGATTGTTCATGGCGTCGCCTCCCGTCAGAAACCTTGAAGCCTAGTCGGCGGCGATGACGGATTTGCGACAGCGCGATGACGGTCACGCCGCTGAAACGTTGGCGCGCTCTGACAGCGATCGGGCGCGAGACGTACGACGCCCAAGGGAGCTCCGCGCAGCGGTCGCCGACCTCCGCTCTGGTAACATCGTCGCGACCTATGCCCGACTACTTGCACACGCTCGAGCAGCAGTCGATTCACGTGATCCGCGAGGCGTACGCGCGGTTGAAGCCGCTCGCGATGCTGTGGTCGCTCGGAAAGGACTCGAACACGCTGGTCTGGCTCGCGCGCAAGGCGTTCGAGGGCCGGGTGCCGTTTCCGGTGATCCTGCTCGATACCGGCAACGAGTTTCCCGAGGTCTACGCGTTCCGTGATCGCTACGTGCGCGAATGGGGGCTCGATTACGTCAACGCACCGTGCCCATCGATCGAGGAAACCGATGCAACGCTGCCGCCGGCCGCGCGCGCCGCGGCGCGCAAGACGCTCGGCTTGAAGCGGCTTCTTGCCGCCCGCCATTACGCCGGCGTGCTGCTCGGCATCCGCCGCGACGAACAGGCGGTGCGCGGCAAGGAGCGCTACTTCAGTCCTCGCGATGCCGACGGCGCGTGGCATTTCCGCGCGCAGCCGACGGAGCTTTGGGGGCAGTACCAGTGCCTGCCGCCGCCCGGTGGCCATGTGCGCGTCCATCCGCTGCTCGCCTGGACCGAGCTCGACATCTGGCGCTACGTCGAGCGCGAACGGATCCCCGTCTGCGAGCTCTATTTCGCGCGCAACGGCAAGCGGTACCGCTCGCTCGGCGAATCCGACATCACGTTCGCGATCGCGTCGCAGGCGGCGTCGGTCGCCGACATCATCCGCGAGCTCGAGACGACGCGCGCCGAGGAGCGTGCGGGACGTGCAATGGACCATGAGCGCGAGGACGCGTTCGAGCGCCTTCGCACGGCCGGCTACATGTGATGAGCGGGCCGCTCGCCGTCTGCCTCGCAGGGCACGTCGACCACGGCAAGTCGTCGCTGCTCGGTCGCCTGCTGCACGAGCTCGACCTGCTGCCCGACGGCAAGGTCGCCGCGCTCGAGAAGGCGAGCGCTGCGCGCGGCGTCCCGATCGAATGGTCGTTCGTGCTCGATGCATTGCAGCTCGAGCGCGACCAGGCGATCACGCTCGATACGACGCGCGTACGCGTCGCGCTTCCTTCGCGTGAGCTCGTCGTCATCGACGCGCCGGGACATCGGCAGCTGATCCGCAACATGGTGACCGGCGCCGCCGACACGGACGCCGCACTGCTCGTCGTCGACGTTCAGGCCGGCGCGCAGGCGCAGACGCGCCAGCATCTCGCGCTGCTGCGGCTTCTCGGCGTGCGCGACGTCGTTGTCGCCGTCAACAAGATGGATGTCGTCGCATGGAACGAGCGCCGATTCGCCGATGTTCGCGACGAGCTCGCCGCCGCGCTCGCCACACTCGGCCTCGAGGTCGTCGCGATCGTGCCGGTATCGGCGCGCGAGGGTGCGAACCTCGTGCGCCGCGCGAGCGCACCGTGGTGGAAGGGCCCGACGCTCGTCGAGGCGCTCGAGTCACTGCCCGAGGCGCGGCCCGTCGCAGACGGCCCGTTCCGGATGCCGGTGCAGGATGTCTATCGAGCGGACGAGCGGCGCGTGATCGTGGGCCGCGTTGCGAGCGGATCGTTGCGCGCGGGTGACGACGTGCTCGCGCTGCCGTCAGGCGCGCGCGCCCGCGTCGTTGAGCTCGCGGGCTGGCCGGCGCCGCCGACCGGCGTCGTGACGGGCGACAACCCCGCAATCGTGCTGGACCGGCAACTCGTCATCGAGCGCGGCGAACTGCTGTGCGATCCCGCATCGCCGCCGAAGCTCTCCGCCGTGTTCGACGCGGAGCTCTTCTGGCTCGGGCCGGGCGATCTCGGTGTCGGCAAGCGATTGCGCGCTCGCGTCGGAACTCGCGAAGTCGGCGCGTACGTGTCGTCGATCATTCACGTGCAGGACGACGACACGTTTGCGCTGCAGGCGTCCTCCGTTGTGCCCGAAGGCGGTGTCGCGCGCGTCACTGTCCGATGCGACAGCGCGCTCGGCGTCGACAACTACGCGCTCGTGCGCGACGGCGCGCGCTTCGTGCTGATCGACGCCGGCGCGATCGCCGGCGGCGGCGTGCTCGACGCAAGCGGCTATCCCGATCTGCGCCGTGCCGGCGCTGCCGGCGATCACCTGACGCCGGTTCGCCACGAGGTGATGGCGGCCGAGCGCGGCGCGCGCGCCGGGCATGAGGGCGCGGTCGTCTGGCTGACGGGCCTTTCAGGCGCCGGCAAGTCGACGCTCGCGATGGCGGTCGAGCGTCGGTTGTTCGACCTCGGCTGGAACGTGTACACGCTCGACGGCGACAACGTGCGTCGCGGGTTGAACGCGGATCTCGGATTCGAGCCCGAGGAACGGCAGGAGAACATCCGGCGTGTCGGCGAGGTTGCCGCGCTGTTCGCCGATGCGGGAGCAGTCTGCATCGCGGCGTTCATTTCGCCGTACCGAGACGACCGCCGCCGCGCGCGCGCGGCCGCCGGCGCGCGCCGCTTCATCGAGGTGTACGTGCGATCGACGCTCGCGGTGTGCGAGGCGCGCGATCCGAAGGGCCTCTATCGCAAGGCGCGCCGCGGCGAGCTCGCCAACTTCACCGGAATCGACAGCCCGTACGAGCCGCCCGAATTGGCGGAGCTCGTGGTCGATACGTCAGTAGACGACGTCGATGCGTGCGTCGAGAAGCTCTACGAGTTCGTCGTCGCGGCGTGCCGCACGTGAAAAAGTAGGGTCAGACTCGACTTTTCAGGTTCGGCCTCTCAACAGCCACGCGACTGCATGAAAAGTCGAGTCTGACCCTACTTTTTCGGGACCCGGCCGAGCAGGTAGAACTCGTCGTTCGGCCGCATGCTGATCATGTTCGCCATCCGGTTCGACAGCGCGAAGAACGCGCTGATCGCGCCGATGTCCCAGATGTCCTCGTCGGAAAATCCGTGCGCGCGCAGCGCGGCGAAGTCGTCGTCGGCGATGTCGGCGCTCGCGAGCGCGACCTTGAGCGCGAATGCGAGCATCGCCTTCTGCCGCGGCGTGATGTCGGCCTTGCGATAGTTGGTCGCGATCTGGTCGGCGACGAGCGGGTTCTTCGCGTAGACGCGCAAGATCGCCCCGTGCGCGACGACGCAGTACACGCAGTCGTTGGCACCGGAGGTGGCGACGACGATCATCTCGCGCTCCGCCTTGGT
>WNGF01000429.1_pt1 | contig 60881 bp, 55 predicted proteins | sample 5400641 | NCBI WGS metagenome assembly WNGF01 (sample SAMN13153371, study PRJNA577476) | soil metagenome | isolation source: 80 cm soil or saprolite under grassland replicate 2 | place: USA:California | collected 2016-06-15
GCTCCGTCGCTGAGTAGCTGCGCGTTCTGTGGCACTTCGAGCACTTCGGCCGGTATGCGGCTCGCGGGCTCGACCTCGAGCGGATTCTTGAGCGTCTCGCACGCCATCATTCCGCCGAAGCAGATCACGCCCCACATCGCCACGCGCGCCTTTCTATTCATCGAAGCCATTCTTCTAAGCCTCATAGTTGAAGGTTGGGTAGGCACGCGCTACCAATCGAGGTTCAGGCTGACGACCCACTGTGCGATCTGCGGGTTCGTAGTCTGGTCGAACTGACCGAAGTTTCCGCCGCGCGTACCGCCGAGGAAGAATGCTTCGGGGTCGAGGCCAGGATAATTCGTCCAGAGATGCAGGTTCCTCCCTGAGAGCGTCAACGCCGCGCGGCTGAACCTTCCATATCGGCTGGTAAGGGCTGGAAGGTTGAAAGTCAGGCTCACTTCGCGCAGACGTGTGAAGCTTGCGTCGTTCAGGTAGTAGTCGATGAGATTGCCGTTCGACTGAATCGCGGCGATGCGCTTCGGGTCGAACTCGAGCGGATAGAAATTCTCGCGGCATCGAATGAAGATCTGGCAGCGAACGCGAGTGTTGCCGTCCACTTTCCGGTAGTTACTCTTCCGGTCGAGCATTGCGTAAACGCGGAACTTCTTGAAGAGAAAGAGTGTGTTGCTCAGTCCGCCCTCGCCCCTCGGCAGCGAGCGTCCAATGAATACGTCGCGCGCGTCGTCGGAGGTGCCGTAGACGAGGTCGTTCCCTGCGCATAACGTCGCGCCGCCCTTTCCATCGTCGCACATGACTGTGGAAAGAACGGCTTTGCCGGTGGCCGGATCCAGAGTCGCGCTAACCACGCGCTGCTCGAAGTACGATCCGATTGGATAGCCAACCTGATGTCGGAGGAACGATCCGGCGGTCACGAAGTCCGGAGTTCCGTTCAGCTTTCTCAGGTCCAGTATTGCCTGCGGAGTGCCGAGGCTTTCGATGCGGCTGTCGTTCAACGCGTAGTTCGCGGCGATGTCCCATTCGAAATTGTCGGTGACAATGGGTCGCCCGCGAAGCACCATCTCGGTGCCCCAGTTCTTCACGAGCCCAGCATTGAACGGCTGAGTGTTTGGAATACCCAGCGACGGAGCGATCTGCCGGTCGAGGATCGCGTCCACCGTCTTCTTGTGGTACCAGGTGAATTCTGCGCCAAGACGGTCGCGGAAGGCGCCGAGGTCGAATCCGAACTCGAGCTCCTTGCTGCGCTCGGGACCGAGGTCGGGGTTGCCAATGAACTGCGGAGTGACCGTCGCTACGTCATTCGGACCGGTGGCGGCGGTATAGGTCTGAAGCGCTGAATAAGTCGTCGGCTGTTTGCCCGATTCGCCGTAGGCGACACGAAGCTTCAGCGCTTCGATCTGCCGGAGAGGCCAGAACGGCTCATCGCTTACAACCCACGCGGCGCTGTACTTCGGATAATAGACGCGGTTGAAGTTCTTTCCGAATGCGCTGTTGTCATCGGCGCGTACCGCGGCGGTGAGGAACAATCGGTCCCTCAACCCGAGTTGCTCCTGTACGAAGAATCCAAGCGTCGCATCTTCGGTTAGATCGCCGAATGTCGTTCTATCTTTCGTAGTCGATGAAAGTGCAGACAGGCCGACGGTCGGGAAGACTGAGCCGTACGCCTGGAGGTACGAATTCGTCGTTCGGTAGTACTGCGCTCCGACCGACGTTGTCGACCGCACCGATGGTCGTGGATCAAAAACTCCGGATGCCGAATAATCCAGCGTGTAATAGTTGATGTGCCGCTGGGTTATATCGCGATATCCCAGCGCATCGGAGCCGAAGATCACTTTGGTGAGCGAGTCCTCGGTGCGCGGGAAGTAGTAGTTGTCACCCTCGGTGGTACGGTCGGTGCCCGCGCTCAACCTGTGACGCAGCCAGGACGCCGGCTGATGGTTGATCTGAAGGCTGCCCGTGAAACGCTCGATATCCTGCCAGATCTGGTATTCGCTGTCGTACTGCTCCGGCAATCCGCTGTGGAATCCGCGGCGCGGGCCCACTTTCAGTTGTGTCGGGTTGGCTGGATCAATGATCCAGTAGTTGGCGGGGTTAGCCGATATGGTTGTCCATGTGTGACCGCCGAACCCCGCCTCCGGCGGCAAGTGCGTGGTACCGTTCGTGTAGCCCATGCTCACGCCGACGGTGAACCTCGAGCTCGGGACGATAGAGAGGTTCGCTCTACCGGTATACCTCTTGACCCAGCTGGTCACCTCGATTCCATCGGTGTCCTCCAGACCCAGCGAGCTGAAGTAACGGAAGAGGTCCGTGCCCCCCGTCGCATTGAGATCGTATTCGCGGACGGTGCCCTTTCTGAACACGGGGGTGCCGCGCGCATTCTCGAGATCGATGATATCGATCGAAACCGTGTCCCTTGCCGTTGGGCTGACACTCGGCTTCGGTACGGTCTGATAGTTCACTGGCCAGCGTCCCTCGGGATTCTGGAGATAGTTGATTCCGGACTTCAGGTTGAGGGTCCAGCGCGGAGCGCCCGAGGTTCCCTTTTTGGTGATGATCTGAATCACGCCGTTCGACGCTTCTGTTCCGTAAAGCGTCGCTGCGGCCGGACCGCGAATGATCTCGATGGATTCGATGTCGTCGGGATTGATGTCGTTGATCCTCGAGATGGACGACGATCCGAACGCCTGGTTTGCAGGCCCTGAGGCAGGAGTGTTGTTGACTCTTACGCCATCGACATAAATGAGGGGCTCATTGAGCAGTGACATCGAGGACGCACCACGAATTCGGATGCGCGCGCCCGCTCCCACGTTTCCTGTCGCGCTGTTGACCCACACGCCAGGTGCGCGCGCGTTCAACAGTTGCTGAACGTTGGGGATCGCGGTCTTCTGAGTTTCCTCAGCGGCGTTGATCGTCGTGACCGCCGTGCCGAGCTCGCGCGTGGACTGGCCGCCCGGAGTGCCAGTGACGACAATGCGATCGAGGGCCACTACCTGTTCCGCGAGGTGGAGGCGAATGGTCATCGTGCCTACCGGCACTACCTCGCGGACCGCCCTAAAGCCGATGCGCCGGGCTTCGACGGTTACCGTCGTACCGGGAAGTCCGGTAATGACGAATCGACCGTTGGCGTCCGTGGAGACGCTGCGGTTCGCCTCTTCGACTCTCACCTGAGCATTGGCGAGTGGCAGGCCTGAGGTGCTGACCACAGTGCCGGCGATAGTGCCGGTCTGAGCGGCGGCGCGCGGTGCGGCAAGGGTGAGTGCGCCGAGAACTGCGAGCGCGAAGGGAAAGAGATACGCGTGCCTGACTCTCCAGCTGCCTGGAGAGCCGTTTCCGTAGAAGAGCTTCATGGAACCCCCACTCGGATGAGAAGGCGGAACTCGTCGCGAAGCTTTCATGCTCGCTCCGGCGCGAGAGCGTGCGCTATTGTAGGGGTGGGAACGGCGTAGGGCAAGAAAGTGTTGGGGTTGTAGCGCCGGATATATTTCAAGCCTTCGGCAGGGTAGCTCAGCCGGTTAGAGCACGGCACTCATAATGCCGGGGTCGCGGGTTCGAGTCCCGCCCCTGCTATCACGCAAGTCGTTGAACCTTTGCGGGTTCTGCGGCTTGCGTTTTTTCGTTCATAAAGCCGCGGCACCATTGGGGGCACCAAACGACAAAGGCCGCTGTAGATATACCGGCTGGCACTGAGTCTTCCGTCTAGTCGTCGGCGCTCCGCCGTGCGCGTACCTGCTTAGTCGTGCGCGCAAGGGAAGAGGCAGGCAGTGTTGCATCGCACTTCTTTCCCCTTGGGCTCGGCCCTGCTGCAGGGGAGACAAAAGATGGCCTTGACTCAGAACTGCCCAGCATGCACCCAGAAGCTGACCAGTTGTCCAAGGCCCTCGCCGGTGCGCTTACCGAGGCGGCACCCAATCGCCTCAGTTCGCTGTACATTGGCCGTGTCGAGTTGCGCCAGCGCCGGTGAAGTCAGCGCCGCAACGACCAGAAAAAGCGCAGCAAGAAACCTCATCTGAGCCTCCCTCTCGAACACGTTCAAAGGGAGGATGCCTCGGATGGGCGGCTTGGATGCGGGCTAGCCTTCGCGCTTCATCCGCTCCTGACGGGCGATCTCACGCTTGCTGGGTGAATCGAGCGCGCCGTCGACCTTCTTGATCTCACCGTCGCGCTCGTAGTGGCCGATAAGGACGCCGGTGGACGAAACGCGCGAGCTGGTCAGCTTGAACGAATGCGGCGCCGAGCCGTCCGCGAACAGCTTCTTGCCGCCGCCGAGAACGACCGGCACCGTAAAAATGCTCATCGCGTCGACCAGATCGTTGGCGAGCAATCCATGCACGAGCTCGGTGCTGCCCTGCGTGACAAGGTTAGGGCCGTCCTCTCGCTTCAGACGCTTCACATCGGCGATGTCGCGGAGGAGCACCGAGCCCTGCCAGCTCGTATCGACCTCGCCCGAGCGCGAAACCGCGTACTTCTTGATCTCGTTGAACAGTTTCGCGATGCTGCCGTGGGGCGCATTTTCGTCGGCGTACGGCCAGTACGCGGCGAAAATCTCGTAGGTCTTGCGGCCGAGGAGGAGATCGAACTTCTCCTTGAAGACGCGGTCGAGCTCTTCGCCAAACTCTTGATCGAAATAGGGCATCTCCCAGCCGCCGAACTTGAAGCCCTTGGTCGGATCCTCAAGTGGCGCGCCGGGCGCCTGCATGACGCCGTCCATGGAAACCATTGCGCCGACGATAACTTTTCTCATGGATCACTCTCCTTGTTTGAACCTAGGACGAACGGACCGCTTCAGTTTTTCGGCCATATCAAAGGCGAGCGGAGAGGCGCTGGCGGTGGTGGGCCTGGTGAGACAGCGTCCGATCTACCGTGGATACACCATGCGGGATCATCGGCACACGTACGCGGTGCGAGCGATTCGCGCGGGCACCCCGGCAGAACTTGTTGCGCGCCAGCTCGGACATGCCAACGCAGTGCTCGTTCACAAGGTGTACGGCCGGCTCATCCCGTCCGTCATGCCGCGCCTTTCTCCGTGCAGTCGTTTTTCCCCGCAGCCGTACTCCACGCATAATGCCGGGGTCGCGGGTTCGAGTTCCGCCCCTGCTACTTGGGAGGCACGCAATCACTTCGATCGCGTGCCTCTGTTTTTCGGTGCTTCCCTGACCGCGACCGCTACTTACGGATGGTCACGTACCGCTCGAGCCGCGCGACCTCGGCGTCATCAACGTATTTCCCGATCTCGCGCCGAAAGCGCGCGATGTCGGTATACGGCCGGTACTCCTCGAACTCGTGACGCATTCGCGCGCCAACGCCGGGAATGAGCACTATCTCCTGGCCGCTCGCCGTGTTGAGGTCAATAGGTATCCACAGCCTCGCGTACACCGCCTTTCGCTGGTCCGCAGTTAGCCGAGCGGAGAGAACGCGGTCGAGCGCGAGATTGTCCTTATATGGATGGCCGGCAATGATCGCGTCAGCGAGCGCCGCGTCAATTCCCGGCATCGTCAGGAGCTGATCGCGTGTGACAGTGTTGGGATCCAGTAGCCCCGACGATCTTGCGGCTTGAGAGCCAGTCGCCGCGCTCTGAGTCGCGCTGCCCGCCTTAGCCGCACCGCTGGGAGCAGGCATCGTGCCGGCCGCCGTAGCCGCTGGTGTCACGGGCACTGTGTCACCCCGGACTGTGTCAGCAGTGTTTTCTTTCTTGACGCCGCACGCAGCGCTCACTGAAAGCGCAGCAACGAGTGGGACCAGCTTTCCAAAATTATTCATCGTTCCTCTCTGTATCGTTATGGACTTTGCGGCCAGCCGGATGACGATATGCAAAAGCGAATCCGACGAGTGCGAGCTGCACCAACGCACCGGGCGCTAGAGCAGGAGTCGCGCCGTGCAATGCCTTCCAGACCAACTGTCTTCCATGAATCGTGTCATCGTGCTCGCGCTCGAACTCGACGTTGCCCCGATAGTGCAGAACCACACCAAGCGCCCCGCCCACAAAGGCAATCACCATCGCCACGCGGAAAATTCGAAGGGTTAGTCGCGACGGACTCCGCCAGACCACGGCCGTTGCGATCAACACGAGCGCGAGCACGCCGTACGGAATCCATTGTGTCAACGAGTCACGATGATCGAGTAGCGACAGCTCCAGAAGAAGACCGGCTGCGCCTATCGCGACGATCGCGAGCAACAGACGTCGCAAGCGCCCCGTATTGTCCCGCTCGCTGGCCGACGTCATCGTGAGCGGTTTCGCATCGCTGCCGGGTTGAGCGGACAGCCGCGAAATGAATTGGCGGCTTTGACCCCAATCCGTGGTGGCGCGGTGGTGTCGATCTTTGCCAGCGACGCGTTTGGAAAGCTAAGCTCGTTCACGATACAGAAATCGTCACGACGCTTTAGCATGATCGGGTGGAGATAGCGCGGTCCGATCCCGGGGATCTGATCGACGACGAGGTACTTCGCGCCAACGGAATCCGCAGTCGCGAAGAGACGAGCAGGATCGGAGTTCAACGGGTACAATGCGCTCCTGTACCCGGATCGCACGAAGAAAACAGAAGGCTTGCGCGACAGCACCACCGAGCCGGATGGCAGTTTCCCTCGCGCTTCATCGGCGAGGTGAAAGAAGTCTGCAAAGACTGTTGGTGTGCACGCGAAGATGTTCCCGTCGGCGATATTCTCGCGACACGCCGCACTATTGCGGAGCTCGCGCGAAAGATCCGACAGCAGAAATCCTAACACCACGACCCCCGCGGTCAGAGCAGCAGGGGTCGCCAGCCAGCCTGTGGGACGAAGAATCCATAGCAACGTTTCAGCCGCATATACCAGCAGCAGCGGAAACAGCGGGAGGATGAATCGCTCACTCGACCACGTCGCCGGCCAGACGAGTACGAGGCCGACATACATCGGAACCCAAAGCTCTACGATTCCTGGTTTTCTCAGTCGGCGGATCCAGCCACCTATCGCGAGGGCGACCACCGGGAAAGCGAGCGCTGCACCCGGCCATGTTCGCCCGATGATTGCCATTGGAAGATGACGAGTGACGTAGTAACCGGCATTGTCGGCAATTCGTCGGGGGAAATCCGAAAGCCCGATGGTGCCCTGGGAGGGATCGTAGGGGTTACGCGCGAGAAAGGGAGCAACGTAACCCGCATGGCCGACGCTTCGCGTTCGCAACCACCAAAGAATGATTGGCGGCACCGCAATCACGAAAAACACCATCAGCGCTCGCCACCGCCGCCGGTAAATGAGCCACGCCGCCGCGGCAGCCACGAGTGGAAGACCTGCCGAGCGAGTGAAGTTGGCCACTACTGTGACCGCTGTCGCAATTCCCACAGCTGTCGCCTCGTCGGCGGGAGAGCGAAAGGACTTTTCGTTTGCCCGTTCCGCGTAGCGTGTCCACAACAGAAGGGCCAGCGCGGTAACCGCCCAGAACGGAATGTCCGACAGAACGGAATGGCTGAGGATTGCAATTCCGGGCGACAAACTCAGAAAAAGTCCGACAGCGGCAGCGATCGCCGCGCCGCCTGTCTTTGTCGCCCACGCTACCGACAGCCCGACGGCGGCCGCGGCGAAGACGATGATTACGACTTTGAGGCCGAACGCCGGCGTGAGTCCCGCTACGAGTCCACCAGCGAGCAGCAGCGGAAAGAGGGGCGGGTACTGAACATGGGGAGGCCTAAGCGGATCCCATATGTCCCGGTATTCGCCGTTGTTCAACAGTGAGCGGGCCAATGCGAGATACGTCGCGTCGTCGCCGCCGGTGGGCGGTGCAGGATTGTATGCGGCGAAGAGGACGACGAAGCTGATCAGCGCGCATGCGAGAGGCAGAGCCCAGCTCGGCCAGGTTTCCGGCGCAATCGGGGCCGCAGGACTCGGGGGTCTTACGGGCGACTTCTTTGCTCGATTCGACTTGCGCATGTCCGAGGAAATCTCGGCAAGCTTGAAGAATCCTGCACGAGGCAGGCGAGTTGAGTTCGGTTAGTTACGCCCCACCCCTGTCGCCATGCGCACGCCCGAGATGAACGCATCGAGTTTCGTTGCGTCGAGGCGCCCATTAGTGCGCACTCCACTACAGACGTCAACGCCAAAGGGCTGAACGATGCGAATCGCTTCCACGACGTTCGATCCGTTGAGGCCTCCGGCGAGAAACACCGGAACGGCCACAGCATCGCGGATGCGACGGCTCACCTGCCAATCGTGACGCCGGCCGGTACCGCCGAGCTCCTTCACCGCGAGTGAAGGGTTGCCGGAGTCGAGCAGGATGCAGTCCACGTCGTCGCTCACATCGACGGCTTCATCGACTGATTCTTCACCAGTGACGTGAATAACCTGAACAAGCGCGACATCCGGGATCAATTCGCGGAGCGCGCCGTGAGTGCCGGGCTCGACTCGGTCGACCAGCTGCACAGTGTTGACTCGAGCGCGCCGAGCCTGGTCTGCGATCGGCGTCGCCTTTGTCTCGCAAGTGAGAAGAAAAGTGCCGATGTGCGATGGGACGCTGCGCGCGATCCGCCCGATCAGATCGTCAGCGATAGGACCTGGGCCGCTCGGCATCGCGGATACCAGGCCGAGTGCATCGGCTCCGCGTGCAATTGCGAGCTCCGCTTCTTCGGTGCTTGCCATGCAGCAGATCTTTATTCGCGTCTGCCGCGTACTGTTCTGGTCGCGCGCGCCGTTGAACAGCGGATGAGTCATCGCAATCGCTCACGCACTATTTCCGCAATCTAATGGTCCGCCTCGCTCCGCCGGCCGGCCAAAGGTAGTACGTTCATTACGCTGTCTTAACGCACGCGAATGTTGGCGCTGAGCGTCAGGAGCGGACAATGAAAACAGCATTTACACGCGCGGTTACTCTGCTCGCCGTTGCGATGGCTGTCGGGAGCTGCGCACATGCCCCGACCCCACTGGACCGCGTCGCCGTGGCTTACGTGACGTTCTCGGATTCTGCAGGAGCGCCGCGAGGAACGGCCGAGCTGTGGCAGGATCCTCAAAACATTGTGCACATGCAGGTTCAGCTCCTCGGACTTCCTCCGGGCATTCATGGAATTCACTTCCACGCGGTGGGTAAATGCGAGGGCAACTCGACCCCTCCGTTCTCGAGCGCTGGCTCGCATTTCAATCCCCTGGGAAGGCAGCATGGCCTCGACAATCCAGCCGGTCCACACGGCGGTGACCTTCCGAACATCACTGTTACGCCCGATGGCCGAGTTGATACGGGCCTCACGACGGACCGCGTTTCGCTCACTGCTGGCGCAACGGCGCTCTTGGATGGTGACGGAGCGTCGGTCGTCATCCACGCCGCGCGTGATGACCAGATCAGTCAGCCAGCCGGAAATAGCGGCGCACGAATCGCGTGTGGAGTTGTTAGACGAACTCTCTAAGGGTTTGTTCGTCCTAGCGCAGCCAGCGCCTGTCCTCGGTAGTAATCGGATTCGATCGAGTTGGCGGCGCGCTCGTACGCCTCTCGAAGATTCGAATCGATGCGATAGCCGCGGTCCAGACGAGGTGCCGCCACGCGGCCGGCGCGCGGCGCAGAGCGATCGTCTCTATTCCCGCGACCGAGAGAACCATTATGCTTTTCAGCGCGACGTCCGCGAGAAAAATCATTCCGCCGCTATCCGCCCACGCTCCGAATGTCGCGGTCACCTGGTTCATTATTTCCCCTCCTTCTTGGCCTGCTCCACCAGCTCTGCCAATCGCTCGAGCTCCTCACCCGAGAGATCTCTCGCGGACAGATCGAGCAATGCGGCGACTGCCTGCGTCGCAGATCCGTCGAAGAACGTCTTCACCATTTGCTTCAGAGCGGATTTCTGCGCCGCCGGGCGCGAAACCGTCGGCGAGAACACATAGCGAGGGCCATCGTACTTGTGCGTGAGGTGACCCTTCTCTTCGAGAATCCGCAGGAGAGATCGTACGGCGGAATAACTGGGAGCGTCGGAAAGATTGTCGCGGACTTCGGCGGCTGTCGCGGAGCCGGTGCGGTAGACGATGTCCATTATCTGGCGCTCTCGGCGCGACAGGTTTGCTAGTGGCGGCATCGCAAATAAGTGGTGACAGTATGCTAAAACTTTGGCATTATGCCAAAAAATTAGCACCTGCCTTCCATCTGTCAATCGCTATAACGCGGGAATCCAGAAATCTGCCTTTACAGCGAGAAAATTGGAGTGAGCCGCTCGTCCTGTGGGCGAGCCGTGTACGGCCGCCCCTTGTGTGCTGAAAATTCAACAGGCAGCACGTGCTGTCAACGACTTGTCTCCGTTGCGAGCCCTACGAATCACTCTCAGCGACGTTTCATTGCGAGGGAAAAACCGGGGCATTGTGGTTTCCGCGAACATCGCGAAAATGTGACCGATAGAACAAATTTTCCCTCTGTGCACTGTCGTTTTGGGCGCGGTTCCTGCCAGCCTCGTTGTTATGTCCGATGCCGGCAGGTATCACAAACGTGTGCCAGGCCCGGCTGCCGCTGAGGAACCGTCGTTCCCGGCGGGAACTGAGGCGCCTGAGCCCCCGCGCCAACCTGAGAGGAGACGCCCGGAGCGAAGGGCGCTGTTCCTCGCCCAGATCAGCCGGACGCTCAATGAGACGCTCGATTACGAACAGACACTCGACACAGTTGCCCGGCTTGCGATGCCGGAATTGGGTGCCTGGTGCATTGTGGATCTACTCGAACCCGACGGGTCGATCCGACGACTGGAAATAATCCACCCCGATCCCGGTGCCCAAAAGCTCGCCCGGGAGCTGCTGCAGCATTACCCACCGAACGTCAATGACGCGCTCGGCGCGCCGCGAATGCTCAAGACGCAGCAACCCGAGCTCGTTCCGGAGGTCTCTGACGAGCTGCTCGTGAAGCAAGCTCGGGATCAGCGCCACCTCCAGATCCTTCGGGCTCTGAAGATCTGCTCGTATATGATCGTGCCCCTCAAGCGCCGCGGACACATGCTGGGTGCGCTCACCTTCATCAGTACCGATGGGTCCCAGCGATATTCGCCGCGCGACTTGCTGTTCGCGGAGGATCTCGCAGACCGCGCGGCAGTGGCGATGGATAACGCCAGACTTTACTGGGAAGCCGAAAACGCGAGAAAAGAGGCAATCGCAGCTCTCTCTCGCGCTGCGGAATCAGACCGCGCCAAGGCGGATTTCCTCGCCGTGATGAGCCACGAGCTGCACACTCCACTCAACGCGATTGGCGGATACGCCGAGCTTCTCGAGCTGGGCATGCGCGGTCCTATTACTCAACAGCAACGCGAGGCCATCTCGCGAATTCGTCAGAGCCAGCAGCAGCTGCTCGGCGTCGTGAATGACATTCTGACTTTCGCGCGCACGGAGAATGGCCGTCTGCCCGTCCGGCTCGAAAACGTGAACGTGAACGACGCACTCGAAGCCGTTCGCTTCATCGCCGAGCCGCTGATACGCGCGAATGATCTCGTCTACGCGTTCCGTCCGTCGGTTCCGCCGGCGATCGCCGTCGCTGATCGCGAGCGTCTGCAGCACATCGTGGTGAACCTTCTTTCCAATGCAGTGAAATTCAGTCCTCGCGGGTCTCCGATAGTGATTGAATCTCGTCGACGGGGAAAGCTGGTGGAGATCAGCGTGACCGACGTCGGAAGCGGGATACCGCAGGACAAGCACGAGCTGATATTCCAACCCTTCACTCAGGCTTCGACAGGATTTACACGAACAGCAGGAGGGAGCGGTCTCGGACTCGCCATCAGCCGCGATCTCGCTCGTATGATGGGGGGAGATGTCACCGTTGAGAGCCAGCCCGGCCACGGGTCGACTTTCACATTGACCCTTCCTGCGGCGGCGGAGCCGCCGGAGCGGTAGCGCCATTGAGCGCGGTAGATTTCGCCGCCGATGAGCGCCCTCCGCACACTGCTCGCCGGCAGCATTGACTATGCTGGCCTGTTTCCGCCAGCGCGGCTCGCAATGGCCGATGCGGTCGCGGCATACGCCTCCTATTTCGAGGGACCGGATCGATCGCTACTCGGAAGGTTTGTCGTCCCGGCGTCGCGTCTCGACGACCTCTCCGCCGCCGCTGAGCGAGATCTTCCGCAAAGTCCGGCCTCCTCTCCCTGGCGGCTCAGCATTCTGGTTGGAAAAGACTTCGAGGGCGAGCGCGAAACGATACTCGAGTTCAACAGCGCCCACACGAGCACTTCCTCCCTCGGCCACGCAGTCGGAGATGCTGTCGAGGTGGTCGCGAGGTCCGCCCGTGACGTGCAAAGTGCACGCGACTGTTTCAATGACCTTTCCAACGTCTTCATCGAGGTGTCGCCCGACGCTGCCGCTGAGCTCGTTCCGGAGATCGAAAGGTCAACCGCACTGGCGAAGATTCGAACGGGCGGAATAACCGCGGATGCGTTTCCCAAAGAAGCGGATGTCGCACGATTCATCGCGGTGTGCAACCGACACGGCGTGCCGTTCAAGGCAACAGCAGGGCTGCATCATCCGCTGACAGGGAAATACCGGCTTACCTACGAGTTCGGGAGCCAGACCGCGACGATGTACGGCTATGTCAACCTTTTTCTGGCCGCAGCGCTGATTCTTACTGGCGGAGATGAAAACGTCGCGGTCGAGGCTCTTCGAGAAAGCGACGTCAGCGCTATCGTCGCGGACGACGCGTCGCTGAGCTGGCGGGATTGGCGGTTCGAGATTGATGCTTTGCGGCGTGTTCGCGAAACGCGTGTGATTTCGTTCGGATCGTGCTCGTTCCTCGAGCCGATAAACGAGGCTCGCGAGCTGGGGTTGATGGCGTGAACGCGACCCACGATCCGAAGCTCAGAAGCTGGGTGGAATCTGCGAACCGTGCCAATGCGGACTTTCCGATCCAGAACCTGCCCTTTGGAATTTTCTCGAGGAGCAAGGCGTCCGAGAACCGCGTCGTTGGTGTCGCTATCGGTGACTTCGTCTTGGACGTGGCTGCCTCCATCACACACGGTATTGTCGACGTTGGCGCGGCAACTGACAGTTGCCGGGATCCGACGCTCAACCGACTCATGTCTCTTCCGCCGTCGGACGCCGCACGACTCAGAGCTCAGCTGAGTGCCGCGCTAGCGGCAGGTGGAGATCATTCAGAGAGAGCGCAGCGACACACGAAAGAGATTCTGATTCCACTGTCCGATGTATCTCTTCACCTGCCGGTGGAAATCGGCGACTACACGGACTTCTACGCGTCCATCCACCACGCGACGAACGTGGGCTCGATGTTTCGGCCGGACAGCCCGCTCTTGCCAAACTACAAGTACATCCCCATCGGATATCACGGACGCGCCTCCTCAGTGGTAGTGACGGGAACACCCATCGTCCGGCCGCAGGGGCAGACGAAGAGTGGAAACGCGCCCGAGCCGTCGTTCGGCCCGTCGCGAATGCTCGATTACGAGATGGAGCTCGGATTCTATGTCAGAGCAGCCAATCCACTCGGGACACCTGTGCCGATCGACACTGCAGCTGAGCACATCTTCGGGTTCTCGATCGTGAACGACTGGTCGGCGCGTGACATCCAGAGCTGGGAATATCAGCCTCTCGGTCCTTTCCTTTCGAAGAACTTCGCCACGACTGTCTCTCCATGGGTGGTTACCGCCGAAGCCGCCGCGCCATATCGGGTTCGTGCGTCGGCACGGCCGATGGGCGACCCTCCGCCACTACCATATCTGTCGTCTGCGCGCGAAGCCGCTGATGGAGGGCTGAATGCTATTCTGGAGACTTACCTGAGGACGCAACAGATGCAGACGGAGCGCGTGTCGCCCTTCCTCGTCGGGCAGGCGCCTTTTGCGACGATGTATTGGACCGTGGCACAAATGCTGACCCATCACGCAAGCAACGGATGCAACCTGAGGGCCGGGGACCTCATGGCGAGCGGGACGGTATCGGGAAGCACTCGAGACTCGCTGGGCTCAATGCTCGAGCTCACGCGCCGAGGGGCCGAGCCGCTGACGCTACCGACAGGGGAGATGCGAACGTTTCTCGAGGACGGCGACGAAGTGATCATGCGCGCCTATCTGGAGGCACCCGGTCGGCCGCGGCTCGGTTTTGGCGAATGTCGGGGCTTGGTGCTGCCATCAGTCGAACAGCCTTTGTAAACCCGCGGACCCTGACGGAGAGTGGATGGAGAGAGCGGAGCACAACCGGGGTCTTTACGAGATCAGAAAATCGCGCATACAGGGGCGGGGAGTGTTTGCCCGACGGCGGATTCGCCGCGGGCAGCGGGTAATCGAGTACGGCGGAGAGCGGATCTCGAACGACGAAGCCGACCGCCGCTACGACGACGATCGGATGCACCGCCACCACACTTTCCTCTTCACACTCGACGACGAGACCTGCATTGACGGCAACAGCCAGGGGAACGACGCGCGATTCATCAATCACTCCTGCGACCCGAACTGCGAGGCGGTCATCGAGAAGGGAAAGATCTGGATCTATGCGAAGAGGAACATCCAGCCGGGTGTGGAGCTAGCATATGACTACAAGTACGAGCGGACCGGGGGAAACCTCGCCGAGCTCGAAAAATTCTATGGCTGCCGATGTGGCTCTCCGAAGTGCCGGGGAAGCATTATGAAGCCTGCTGGCAAGCGCGGTCGTCGGCGGAGAGTGAAGAAGTGATCCCGGGGCCACGGTTTTGTGTTTGCCCGTCCGGGACTCTAGCTTTTCAAACAACCAACATTTCCGACAGAGGACTAAATGAGAGGACGCTTTCGGCCAGTTCCGGTGGCCGCGCTTCTGCTCGCAGCGGCGACGACCGCCGGCGCGCAAAACACCTACCGGCAGACCGTGCCGCTCGATCCGGCCAACCTCGACCGGACCGCAAACGCCTGCGTTGATTTCTACCAGTTCGCCAACGGCGGATGGGTCAAGAACAATCCGATCCCTGCTGCGTACTCGCGCTGGGGAAGCTTCGATGAGCTGAACGAGAAAAATCAGGAAGCGCTCACGAAGATCCTGAACCGCGCATCCACTAAGGCCGACGCCAAGCAGGCGTCAGCGTACCGGATGCTCGGGACTTTCTACAACTCGTGCATGGATTCGGCGGCGGCTGAACGCGCCGGTGCGGCACCGATCCGACCGCGACTCGCGCGAATCGATCAGATATCCTCCGTGCCAACCTTGCAGACCGAGATCGCGCGCCTCCACAGGGAAGGCGCGCGTGTGCTGTTCGGATTCGGCTCCACTCAGGATTCCAAGAACAGCACGTCGGTTATTGGAGGCGCCTATCAGGGCGGACTCACACTTCCGGACCGCGAGTATTACCTGAAGACCGATTCCGCTTCAGTGGCGCTGCGCAACAAGTACACCGATCACATCGCGCGGATGTTTGAGCTGGCTGGAACGCCCGCGGCGCAGGCGGCCAGCGATGCAAAGAAAGTCCTGGCTCTCGAGACCGCGCTCGCCGCGAATTCCAAGAGCCGAGTCGAGCTGCGTGATCCTGTTGCGACGTACAACTATCGCACGCCGGCGCAGCTCGCGAGCATGACGCCGCATTTCAGCTGGCAGCGCTACTTCGCGGACGTTGGTAACGCAAACATCCCGGCCGTCGACGTACAGAACCCGCGCTTTTTTGCGGCGGTGGACAGTCTCCTCAACGCCGTCCCTCTGGCAGACTGGAAGGCGTATGTGAAGTGGCGGGCGATCAAGACGTCGGCCCCCTGGCTGAGCACGGCCTTCGTGAATGAGGATTTCAAATTCAACAGCGCGCTGAGCGGTGCGAAGGAGCTGCTGCCGCGCTACAAGCGGTGCACGCGCGCGACCGACGCCGGATTGCAGGATGCGCTTGGTCAGGCGTATGTCGGAGAGTACTTCACTCCAACCGCCAAAGCCCGCGCTCTCGAGATGGTGCACAACCTCGAAGCCGTATTCCGCGAGCGCCTCGGCGCGCTCCCGTGGATGAGTGAGACGACGCGGCAGCGCGCCATCGCAAAGCTCCAGGCGTTCGCCGAGAAGATCGGATATCCCGACAAGTGGCGTGACTACTCGTCGCTCACCATCACGAACGGTCCGTTCATCAACAACCTCATTGCTGTAAACCAGTATGAGTACCGTCGCGACCTCGGCTTCATTGGAAAGCCCCTCGACAGAACCCAGTGGGGAATGACACCGCCGACGGTGAACGCATACTACAACCCCCAGATGAACGAGATCGTCTTCCCCGCCGGCATCCTCCAGCCTCCGTTCTTCTCGGCCACGGCTGACGACGCGGTGAACTACGGCGGAATGGGCAGCGTGATCGGACATGAGATGGGCCATGGATTCGACGACCAGGGTGCACAATTCGACCCTCAGGGGAACCTCAAGAATTGGTGGTCGGACGAGGACCTGACGAAGTTCAAGCAGCGGACGACGCTGATCTCCAACCAGTACGGGGAATACACCGTTCTCGATACCGTCCATGTGAATGGCCGGCTGACTTTGGGCGAGAATGCGGCCGACATCGGTGGCGTGGCGGTGGCGTTTGCTGCCCTGCAGAAGGCGCTCGCAGGAAAGCCGAAGCCTGCTCTGATCGACGGCTTTACATCGGAGCAGAGATTTTTCCTCGCCTGGGCGCAGATCTGGCGTCAGAACATCCGCGACGAGGCGCAACGGCAGCGAATCATGACTGATCCACACTCGCCGGGACGCTGGCGCGTGAATGGGCCGCTGTCGAACATGGCCGAGTTCGCGCAGGCGTTCGGATGCAAGCCGGGCGACCCGATGGTCCGCGGCGACGCGATCCGGGCATCGCTCTGGTAGCTGCTCGATGGATTGGAGGCGCCCGGAAAACCGGGCGCCTCCCGCTCCGGGACAAACGTAAGTGGCCTTTTTCTACCGGGAATCCCACGACATCCGTATCACCGTGCGGCCGATGTATCTGAGAGATCAGTCGGAGCCATCGCAGCAGCACTACGTATTCGCGTACTTCGTCCGCATCGAGAACGTCGGACCGCAGCCCGCTCAGCTCGTGTCGCGACGGTGGCTGATTCACGATTCCTCCGGCGAGGACATCGAGGTGGAAGGCGAGGGTGTCGTCGGCGAGCAGCCGCTGATAGCGCCGGGCCAGGTACACGAATACCAGAGCTTCTGCATTCTCAAATCGGGTGAAGGGTACATGGAGGGCCACTACAACTTCGTCTGTCCCGACACAACCACATTCCGGGCGCAGATTCCCCGATTCATTCTCAGCGCGAGCGCGTCAACCGGTCTGCCATCGTGAGCCCCGCGGCCGAATCATTGGGTCACGCCACGGCTGTGAGCCGCATTTACGACATCTCCGTGACCGTTCGATCGGGCGGTGTGATTTATCCGGGAAACCCGGAGATCTCCATCGAGGCCGAGAAGGCGATCGCAAGGGGAGACAGCTCCAACGTCTCGCGCATCACCTTTGGGTCGCATACCGGAACGCACGTTGATGCCGCGCGACATTTCTTCGACGATGGCGATGGCGTCGACCGAATTCCGCTCGACCGCCTCGTTGGGCCGGCACTGCTCGTCGCTTTCGACGATGAAGTGATGTCAATCGGCACTCCTGAGCTCAAGACGAAGGAGCTCGGCTCGCACACGCGAATTCTCCTGAAGACCCGCAATTCGGCGTTGCTGAGCGAGAGGAAGTTTCACGCCGACTACACGTTTCTCTCTCCCGACGGAGCGGAATACCTTGTTAGCCGCGGGATCCAGTTGATTGGTATCGACTACTTGTCCGTGGAGCAGTTTCACTCCGGACATCACCTCACGCACCGGACGCTTCTTGGCGCAGGAGTGGTGATTGTCGAGGGTCTCGATCTCTCCGCTCCGCCGGCTGGTGAGTACGATCTTGTCTGTCTACCACTCCGGCTCGCAGGGCTCGACGGCGCGCCGGCGAGAGCGCTGCTTCGCGGATGAATTCGGCGCCGGCCATACGCCACATCTTCTTCGACATCGGCGGCGTCCTCGGCACCAACGGATGGGACGGTGAGCAGCGTGCTCACGCTGCCGAGAGGTTCGGGCTCGAACCCCAAGATTTTCAGTTTCGACACCAGGAGACAATCGGCGCTCTCGAGGAAGGATCGCTTTCTCTCGAGGAATATCTCGACATCACTGTTTTCCATTGCCCGCGCTCCTTCACGCGCCAGGAGTTCGTGCAGTTCATGTACGATCAGAGCCAGCCCTATGAGCACTGCATCGCGATCGCGCGGGCGCTCGCAGGCACCGGGCGGTACTCGATGTGCACGCTCAACAACGAGTCGGACGAGCTCAACCGATACCGGATACGGCGGTTCGGCATCCGGGATGTCTTTGACGCGTTCTTCTCGTCGTGCTGGCTTGGCGTTCGAAAGCCGATGCACCGATTCTACGAGAGGTCCTTGGCGATCTCGCAGTGCGTGCCGGAGGAGTCGGTGTTCATTGATGACCGCGAGCAGAATCTCCTCCCGGCGCACGCGCTCGGGATGAAGACGATACTGTTCCAGTCGGCGGCACAGTTGGATTCTGACCTGGCAAAGCTCGGCGTCACCACCACCGAACGGGGATAGCGATGCAGCTGGCGATGATCGGGCTCGGAAGAATGGGCGGCAACATGTCGGAGCGGCTGATGCGCGACGGTCATCAAATGGTCGTGTTCGACCGCGGTGCCGACGCAATCGCAAAGTACGAGGGGCTGGGCGCGAAGGGCGCGACGAGCGCTGAGGATGTCGGCGCGCGACTGGCCGCACCGCGAGTGGTCTGGATAATGGTTCCCGCAGGAAAACCGGTTGACGATACCATCGCGCAGCTCCTGCCGGGGATGGAAAAGGGCGATGTGATCATTGATGGCGGCAACTCGAACTTTCACGACACCATGCGTCGCGGCAGCGAGCTGGCGTCGCGAGGCATCGAGCTGGTGGACTCGGGAACGAGCGGTGGAATCTGGGGGCTTGCGAACGGGTATTGCCTGATGATCGGCGGATCCACCGCGGCGTTCGCCCGCTGCGAGCCGATCTTCAAGTCGCTCGCTCCGCCCGACGGGTACGCGCACGTCGGTCCAACAGGAGCAGGGCATTACGTGAAGATGATTCACAATGGAATCGAGTACGGCGTGCTTCAGGCGTACGCGGAGGGCTACGAGATTCTTCACGCTTCGAAGCAATTTCAGCTCGATCTCCACCGGATTGCGCGCGTGTGGAATCACGGAAGCGTCGTACGGTCGTGGATGAACGAGCTCGCCGAGCTGGCCTTCGAGAAAGACCCGAGCCTGGAAACGCTGAAAGGTTATGTCGAAGACTCAGGCGAAGGCCGGTGGACGGTGCAGGAGGCGATCGATATTGACGTCCCCGCGCCCGTGATAACGCTATCACTCCTCGCTCGACTGCGATCGAGACAGGAGGAGTCGTTCTCGGCAAAGGTCATTGCGGCGCTCCGAAACGAGTTCGGCGGCCATGCGGTGAAAAAGGCATGAAGACTCCGCATGTAACCCCTTCGGTCCCGGTTCGCCGCCATCGCCCACTGCGGCGTGAGCGGGCGGACCCCTGCACCGTGGTGATTTTCGGGGCGGGAGGAGACCTGATGCGCCGAAAGCTCATGCCAGCGCTCTATTACCTGGCGGAGCAGAAACTCCTGCCGGATCGATTCGCTCTCGTCGGTCTCGGCCGCGATCGACTGAGCGATTCCGAATTCGCAGCGCGGATGCGTGACGCGCTTGCGCATTCCGACGAGATCAAGCGCGTTGACGATAAGGCCTGGGAGTGGCTCTCACAGCGCTTACACTACGCGGTCGGCGATCTGACGGAAAAGAGAGCCTACGACGCAGTTGGACGCTGCCTCAGCGAGATCGAGCAGCCCGTTCCGCTCGAGCAGCGCAACCGCCTTTTCTATCTCGCGATTCCGCCGAGCGTGTTCGAAGTGGCGGTGGAGCACCTTTCAGAGAGCGGGCTGGCACCGCTCATATCCGAAGCTGACGCGAGACCGTGGGCGCGGATCGTCATCGAGAAGCCCTTTGGCCGGGATTTGCACAGCGCGCATCAGCTCAACTGCCTGGTGCTGCAAAGATTCGCGGAGCACCAGGTCTACAGGATCGATCATTACCTCGGGAAGGAAAGCGTCCAGAACATTCTCGTCTTCCGCTTTGCGAACCCGATCTTCGAGCCGCTCTGGAACCGGCAGTACATCAAGAATGTGCAGATCACGGTTGCGGAGTCGGTTGGGATCGAATCGAGAGGCAAGTATTACGAGGAGGCCGGCGTCGTTCGCGACATGTTCCAGAACCATCTCCTTCAACTGCTCGCTCTCGCGGCGATGGAGCCACCGATAGCCTTCAAGGCCGACGACGTTCGCGACGAGAAAGTCAAGGTGCTGCGGTCGGTTCAGCCGCTCGTCGAAAACGGCGCTCCTCCGGTGATCCTTGGTCAATACGTCGCGGGCGAAGCGAACGGCGAGCGAGCGCCGGCCTATCGCGAAGAGAAGGATGTCGATCGCGACTCCCTCACGCCGACCTTCGCCGCGATGCGTCTCTCTATCGACAACTGGCGCTGGAAGCACGTTCCGTTCTATCTGCGATCAGGCAAGCGCCTCGCTAAGAGGGTCTCGGAAATCGTCATCCAGTTCCGGTCCCCGCCGGTGCAGATGTTCGGTCAACGATCTCTTGACGAGAGATTCCCCAGCGTTCTTGTCATGAGGGTGCAGCCGAACGAGGGGATAGCGCTGCGCTTTCATGTGAAAACTCCAGGCGCGGAGAAGGAACTCACTCCGGAGTTCGAGATATCACCGGTGGAGATGGACTTTTCCTACGCCGAGGCATTCGGTGAGGAGGCGGCACCGGCGTATCAGACTCTTTTGCTCGACTCGATGATCGGCGACGCGACGCTGTTCACGCGCAGCGACGAGGTCGAGAACGCATGGCGGATCATCGATCCGCTGCTGTCGTACTGGGAGAAGCATCCGGTCAAGAAGCTTCCGGAATACCCGGCGGGGAGCTGGGGGCCGGCCGAAGCGAACGAGCTGCTCCGTGGTGTGAATACTCGTTGGCGTCAGTAGCTCTTCTAGTCGCCGGGCTCGTCGTAGCAGTAAGCGGTTGCGACGCTGACGGCTCCCGTGATTCGCTGTCGATCGCAACGCCTGCCCGTGCCGACAGTGCAGTGGTTCCCGCCACAGACAGCAGCCTGGTAATCAGGGCGCGGCAGTTCGATCGCGCCGATCAGCTCGACAGTGCTAGGTACTACTACGACGAGGGGGCGAAGCGAATTCCCGCGATTCGCGACTGGCTTCACCTGCGGGCGGCCGGTGTCACGAGGGACCGTTCACAGCGCGAACGCTATTACGAATCGCTGGAGACAGTCGTGGCGAAGGATCGAAGTCGTCCAACAGAGGCGATCGCACTGGAGCGATCGGGTGAGATCGCGGGAGCGATCGCTGCGTACGAAGCGATCGGCGACCGGCTACCCGCACTTCGGCTCCAAATCCAGTCAGCGACGGATACTGTCGCGCGAGCGCGGGGCCGCGCCGCACTCGTCCGATACATCGGGGAAATGCCCGGGCGTCAAGAGTCCCGGGACGCGATCGATCTGTTCGATCGCGTGTTTCACTCACCGGCTTCGGCGGAAGCGCTCGCATTGGCACGAGGCGGGTACCAGGCGGGACTCGCGGCGAGGGCGACCGCGATGTTCGCGACTGCCTTCAAGGCTGGCCTTGGCGGCGACCGCGATCACTTCTGGAACGCAACGCTGTTGGCGCGACTGAATCGCGACCGGGAGGCCGCGTCGGAATTCGCGCGAGTCGGCGCAGCCTCGGCGCTGGGTGCGCCTGCGAGGTACCAGCGGGCGCGGGCACTCCTTGCATTGGGCCGCGGGTCCGATGCACGCGCCGCTCTTCGACAGCTCACTACCCAGTACCCGCGAGACAGCAGCTCTGCGTCGGCGCTGATGCTTCTTTCAGATCTTGCCACCGATGAGGCGCGCGACCCGGCGGCACGCGAGACGCTGCTCACTGTCGTGCAGCGGTTCCCGCGGTCTCGACACGCACCTGCCGCACTTTTCCGCGCGGCGATTATTGCCTACGTAAACGGCGACCTGATCCGGGCGACCCGTGAGCTGGACTCGATCGTCGCGGTTTATCCATCGAGTGACGAAGCGCTCGCCGCGGGCTACTGGTCGGGTCGCGCGTTGTCGCGCCGCGGCGACTCCATAGCGGCGGGGTCCCGATGGCGCGAAGTGATTCAACGGGAGGGAGGATCGTATTACTCGGTGTTGAGCGCTCGGCGACTCGGAGTTCCGCTTCTCACCGATCATTCGCGGGACGATAGCTATCCCGAAGTGCCGGAGGTGACCGGTGCGATGCATCGAATCGGAGTTCTTCGCGCCGTGGGGATGGATGCAGAAGTTGCCTTCGAGCAGGACCGCCTCTTCCGCGATGCCGGCAGCTCCCCTAGGCGCCTGGTAGCCACGGCGCACGCGCTGACCGGCACTGATCAGTCCGCACGCTCTATCTCACTCGGCAGGCGCGCCGTGACGGAGATCGGTCCGTCGCCGCCGAACTACCGGTTGCTCTATCCGCTGCTGGAGCGCGAGGCTCTCAGCCAAAGCGCACGCGCATCGGGCATTGACCCTGCTCTTGTCGCGGCGCTCATTCGTCAGGAATCGAGCTTCAATCCGCGCGCGACTTCGCCCGTCGGCGCGCGCGGATTGATGCAGATCATGCCGGATGTTGGCCGCTCCCTCGCGCGATCGAGAGGAGTTCGAGGGTACACCGACGAGCGACTATACGACCCGGCGCTCAACATCCGGCTCGGCACGATCCATCTCGCGAGCCTCCTCCGCGGCGGGCGGCCATTCGTTCACGTCCTCGCCGCTTACAACGCCGGTGAGTCCCGGGTAGAGAAATGGAAGAGAAAAGCCGGTGCTGGAGATCCGGAGATGTTCACGGAGAGAATCCCGTTCGTTGAAACGCGGGACTATGTCAGGGCGATCGTTCGGAATCAGGCTTTCTATCGGGAGCTATACGATTGGTGATCGAGGTTCAGCCGGTGGTTAATCTGAGCGGGAAGAATCGCACCAAACCGAGACGATTACGCCCCGATCTCGTCCCTGTCGATTTCCTCGTCGACCAGGCCACTTTTCTTCCGTCTTTTCACGAAATCCATCAGCCACGTTGCGGGAATGATGAATAGAGGCGTGAGGAACATTCCGAGCAGCGAGTTGAGCCAGATCAGCGCGATGTAGAACGCGATCAGGCCGAAGGAGACCCAGAGTGTGCCTAGTGGACCGTGTGTTTCCATGACCGACTCCCGACCGGCGGTTTAGATTAAGATATCATGCGAGAGCGGCCCTCTGAAGGAGACGAAGTCGCACGTGCGGTAAGCTCCGCATTCCGCGGCCAGAGCAGAGTTCTCCTGGCAGTGTCCGGTGGACTCGACTCGATGGTTCTGCTCCACGCGGCGGCTGCGCTCCCGAAATCCTCCCGTCCGCGGCTTCGTGTCGCTTCATTCGATCATCGAACCGGAGATGCGGCGAGGCGCGCGACGCTTCGAGTGGGTCGCGTCGCCCGTGCTGCCGGTCTCGAGTTCGTATCGGGCGCGGCGAGCCAGCAACATTCCACCGAGCATCCGTGGAGGCAGGAACGCTGGCGCTTTCTTCGGGCGGCGGCGGCGGATTTCGGCGGACCGGTTGCTACCGCACACACTCTCGACGACCAGATCGAGACGGTTTTCATCCGCGCTCTGCGTGATGCAGGACCACGCGGCCTCGCCGGATTGTACGCCGAGTCTGAGGTGCTGCGCCCGTTTCTCTCGTTGTCGCGGGCGACACTCGAAGAATACGCGCGCCACCATGCAGTGACGTTTGTGGAGGATCCCTCCAACAAGGCGCACTCTCACCTGCGGAACAGGGTGCGGCACGATCTCCTGCCGGCGATCGCGCGCGTACGTCCCACGTTCGTCGCCGAGCTGCTCGATGTCGCGCGCGGAGCGGCCGGCTGGCGCAGCGCGATCGACCAGATCGCGGATGGAGTCAATGTCGAGCGTCATGACGACGGCTCGATTCGCATTGCCCGCCGCGACATGGCGGGGTATGATGCGGATTCGCTTCGCGTCCTCTGGCCGGCGATTGCAGCGCGCGCCGGCGTCGTCATGGATCGGCGCGGAACCGAACGGCTGGCCCAGTTTACTATTGAAGGGGCAACGGGGGGTGCGATTCAGCTCTCGGGAGGCGTCGAGGTCCGGATGTACCGCGATCACATGCTCGTGCGAAGATGGGACTGGCACCGTGTCGAGGAGCTTCGGTCGATGCGGGCGGCGCAGCGCGGCGACGCGTCCTTCAATACAAGGCACGCGTGACCGCAGTCGCCGATCCGCGGCTTTCCGGTCGCGTACTCAAGCGGGTGGCGTTCGACGAGGCTACGATCGCGCGTCGCGTCGCCGAGCTTGGGCGCGAGATCACGGAAGCGTACCCGGATGGTCAGCTGTTGGTGCTCGGCCTCCTGAAGGGCAGCTTCATCTTCCTGAGCGACCTCGTTCGCAACATCACGCGGCCGCTGCAAGTGGACTTCCTCGTTGCGGCGAGCTACGGAGATGGTATGGTGTCGAGCGGAACGGTGCGACTGCTGTACGATCCGGAGACAGAGCTGGAGGGGAAGCACATTCTCCTTGTCGAGGACATCATCGACTCGGGGCGCACGCTCAACCGTCTGATGTCATTACTCGAGGAGCGCTCGCCGCGCTCGCTCGAAATTTGCGCTTTACTTCACAAGCGAATAGCCGATGAGTTGCATTACGAAACGCGGTTCGTCGGATTTGATGCGCCCCACGAGTTTCTCGTGGGATATGGGCTGGATCACGCGGAGAACTTCCGCCATTTGCCGTACATAGCGAGCCTGCAGTAGATGCCACTTCCGATTCCGCAGAAACCGAAAACTCCGAGAAACTGGGGGCGAGCGTCCAAACAGCTCTCCTTCTGGGTTCTTCTCACACTCATGGCCGGTGTCCTCTTCTCGTACATGTCCGGGTCGAAGGAGTCCGCGTCGAAGGTCGACTATAGCCAGTACGACCGCGAGCTGCAGGCGGGCAACGTCGCGGCGATCACGTTCCAGGGAAAAACGAACATCATTGGCGAGTTCAAGAACCCGGTGTCGTATCGCGGCCGGCAGGTGAAGCGATTCACACTCTACCTTCCCGCCGAGTACACCAACGCCGACGTAGCTCGTCTGACGCAGCAGGGGGTGCAAGTCCGCGCCGAAGCTGAGGGTCAATCGTTCGCCGGCCTCTTCCTGATGCTTCTGCCGTACATCCTGATCGTCGGCATATGGCTGCTGATCCTGCGCCAGATGCAGGCGGGAGGGGCGAAAGCATTCTCGTTCGGTAAATCGAAAGCGAAGCTCCTCACGGCGGATTCCCCCAAGGTCACGTTCGCTGACGTTGCCGGCGCAGACGAAGCAAAGGTGGAGCTCGAGGAGATCATCGAGTTCCTGAAGGATCCGCAGAAATTCACGAAGCTTGGCGGACGTCTTCCGAAGGGCGCGCTTCTCGTTGGACCTCCGGGCACTGGCAAGACGCTTCTCGCCCGCGCCGTCGCCGGTGAGGCTGGCCGGCCGTTCTTCTCGATGTCGGGCTCGGACTTCGTTGAAATGTTCGTGGGCGTAGGCGCGAGTCGCGTGCGCGATTTGTTCGAGCAGGGGAAGGCGCACGCGCCGTGCATCATCTTCATCGACGAGATCGACGCGGTGGGGCGTCACCGCGGCGCTGGTCTGGGCGGTGGGCACGACGAGCGCGAGCAGACACTCAATCAGCTGCTCGTCGAGATGGACGGGTTCGAGTCAAACGATGGTGTCATTCTCATCGCGGCTACCAACCGCCCGGACGTTCTCGATCCAGCGTTGCTCAGGCCCGGCCGCTTCGACCGGATGATTGTTGTCGACGCTCCGGATCTCCGCGGCCGCGAGGGAATCCTTCGCGTGCACACCCGCAACAAACCGATGGCCGACGACGTCAACATCACTACGCTGGCCCGAGGCACTCCGGGAATGTCGGGAGCGGATCTCGCGAACCTGGTAAATGAAGCCGCACTCTTGGCGGCGCGCCGAAACCACGACAAGGTCTACATGCCGGACTTCGAGGACGCAAAGGACAAGGTGATGCTCGGCGCCGAGCGCAAGTCCATGGTAATGAGCGATGACGAGCGGAAGCTCACAGCATACCATGAGGGCGGCCACGCTGTCTGCACTATCAAGACGAAGGGCAACGATCCGTTGCACAAAGTGACGATAGTTCCGCGCGGGCGCTCGCTCGGTCTGGCCTTCACTCTTCCGGAAGATGATCGAGTATCAATGACGCGCGAGCAGCTCGAGGCTGCGTTGGTCCGCATGTACGGCGGACGCGTGGCGGAGGAGCTTGTCTTCGGCCACGACCGCGTCACGACAGGCGCCGCGAGCGACATTCAGCAGGCGACGATTCTCGCCCGGCGGTACGTAGGGCAGTGGGGCCTGTCCGATGCGATTGGCCCAATCCTGGTCGGAGACAATGAGCAGGAGCTCTTCCTCGGTCGCGAGCTACAAACGAGACGTGAGGTGTCGGAGCGCACGGCGCAGCTTGTTGACTCGGAAGTTTCGCGCGTCATCAAGGAAGCGTACACGCGGGCGACGGAGACTCTGACGGAGAACATGGAGCTCCTTCACCGCGTCGCCAGCGCGCTGCTCGATCGCGAGACGTTGACCGGCGAGGAAGTTCAGCAGCTCGCTCGCGGAGAGACGCTCCCGCCGCGAACGCCGCCACCGCCTCCACTGGCACCGGCGAAGGAAGCGCCGGCTGCAGTAGCGAAGCCGGCCAAGCCGCCGCTGTTCGGCGGTCCGGAAGTCGCACCCGCGTAAGAGCGACAACAACTTCGAAAGGCACAGATCCGAGTTCCGGGAAGCGCAGAGTTCAGATCCGAGATCAATAACCAATCGAGATCGTACGCTGAATCACGCGTGAAACGCGCGACGACCGACGTGGCAGTCTGGACAGCTGGATCGCGGGCGATTCGGCTCGACCGGCCAATAATCATCGGGATCGTCAACGTTACCCCCGACAGCTTCAGCGACGGGGGTAATTTTTTTCGCTCCGACGACGCCTTGAAGCACGCTGCGAAGCTGATTGAGGACGGCGCCGACGCCGTAGATGTTGGAGGGGAGTCAACGCGTCCCGGGGCAACGGCGATTCCAGCCACAGAGGAAATGAGTAGAGTCGCACCTGTAATCGAGCATATCCGCGCGCGCTTTCCGGATGTGCCGATATCGGTGGACACGACCAAGGCTGATGTCGCGCGGCGCGCTCTCGAAGGCGGAGCCGACATCGTCAATGACGTCTCGGCAGCGCGGCTGGACGCTTCGATGCCCGCCCTCCTCGCGTCGTCCGAGTGCGGAGTCGTGCTGATGCACTCGCGCGGAGGCGTGGATGAGATGGCGACCTACCGCTACGCCGAATACGACTCCGATCCATCGGCCGAGATTGCAATTGAGCTGGCACAGCGCGCGAGGGCACTCGAGGCCGCGGGCGTAGAGCGAGAGCGCATCGTTCTCGATCCCGGCATCGGTTTTTCGAAGCGCAGTGAACATTCGATCGCGATGCTTCGCGATCTCAGCGAATTCTCCGCTCTGGGATATCCAATTCTCGTCGGTCCCTCACGAAAGCGGTTCGTGCGCGAGATCCTGGAGACGACCCTTGCCCGCACTGGCCACGCGGTTTCGCTAACGAATGCCGATCGAGATCTCGGAACCGTGGGAGCGAGCGTTGTCGCTCTCGTTGCGGGCGCGCGACTCTTCCGCGTGCACGATGTGCGGTCCCACCGTCGAGCTCTCGATGTCGCATGGGCGGTCCTGCGCGGCTGAGTTTTACGCGCTCATACTGATATGGTGGTGAGAGCCCGGCGGGTTCCCGGCGTCGAGCTTGGCGCCGTAGCTGTTCTTCTCTCCGTTTACGCACTTACGCTCGCGCCGAGCGTCACGCTCTGGGACTCTGGCGAATTCTTGTCGGCGATGCATTCACTTGGAGTCCCGCATCCACCCGGCACTCCGCTCTACATCCTGGTCGGGAATGTCTGGGGGAAGGTCCTCGCACCTGTGCTCGGATTCGCGCAGTCGGTGAACCTTCTTTCCGCTGTGGCAACCGCGACGGCGTGCGGTCTCATTGCGAACCTGGTCCTTCGCTGGACGCGGAATCGTGCATTCGCATTCGCGGCGGCAGTCACCGCTGGCGCGATGTCGAGCGTCTGGCTCAGCGCGAATGAGACGGAGGTGTACTCGATCGCGCTTTTCGTTTCCATTCTGATTCTCTGGTGCGCAGACCGCGCCTCAACGTCGGGGCAGAGACGGTGGCTGCTGCTCGGAGCCTACGTTACCGGCCTGGGCTGGGCGGTGCACCTCACCGCGCTGTTGTCGGTTCCAGCGGCGATCTATCTCGTAGCCCAAATGCGCAATGAGCGACTCCGTCCGCAGCTCACCACGGTCGTCCTAGCAGGTTTGATGTTCTGCGTTGGTGCGTCCGCCGTTCTGTTCATGCTGGTACGGGCGCAGCATGACCCCGCAGTGAATCAGGGAAACCCATCGACGTGGAGCGCATTTGCGGACGTACTGATGCGGCGTCAGTATCGTCCTGTCGCACCGTGGCCGCGGCAGGCTCCTTTTTTCCTTCAGCTCGGCAACATCTTCGAATATGCTGACTGGCAGGTCGCGCTCGGCCTTGCTCCCGACGCGCCGCCGTCGTGGCTCCGCACTCCGTTCACCGTTCTCTTCGGCTTGATCGGAGTAGGCGGGTGCCTGACCCATCGCGCCGCCGATCGCCGAAGCTGGCGGGTGATGACGATTCTGTTCGTGACGGCGACGGTCGGAGTCGTCGTGTACCTCAACCAAAAGGCCAGTCCGTCATTCGGATTCGGAATACTGCCACCGAGCGCGCCACACGAGGCGAGAGAGCGGGACTACTTCTACATTCTCGCGTTCGTCTGCTGGGGCGTGTGGGTTGGAATTGGTGCCGTAGCTCTCGCTGGTCGTCTCAATCCGCGGCGAGCGTGGATGGGCATCGCGGTTTGCGTGCTACCCATTGCGCTCAATTGGAGAGCAACCAATCGGCAGGCTGAGCCGCACGCGAGCGAGGCACGTGTGCGTGGTCTCGGAATTCTTAGGGCTACGCCGCCGCGCGGAGTCGTCCTCGCTCGCGGCGACAATGACACTTACCCGCTGTGGTACCTGCAGGAGGTCGAGGGAGTGCGCCGAGATGTCACTGTCGTGACGATTCCGATGCTACCTGCGACGTGGTATCGGGAGGAGCTCCAGCGCAGACACGACCTGCTGTCGCGCACTGAAAGCGTTAGATGGGTAGGGCTGGACAGCGCGTCGCGCCTGATAAGGGTTCGAGCCGCGCAGCTGGGACGACCCGTGACTGAGGCCTCGCCACTGGCGACACGGTGACTGCGATGGTGTAATTCCGGCGCAAAAAACCCGGACGATCGCCCGGGTTTTTTATGCCTCAGGTGCCATTAATACCGATAGTGGTCCGATTTGTAGGGCCCTTCCGCCGGAATACCGAGGTAATCCGACTGCTCCTTCGTGAGCTTCGTCAGCTTGACGCCGAGCTTGTCGAGATGAAGCCGCGCCACCTTCTCATCGAGGTGCTTGGGTAGCGTATAGACTCGGCACTCGTACTTGCTCGCGTTCTGGTGCAGCTCGATCTGCGCCATCACCTGATTGGTGAAGCTGGCCGACATCACGAAGCTCGGATGTCCCGTCGCGCAGCCCAGGTTCAGCAGCCGCCCCTCGGCGAGAATCATTACGCTGTGGCCGTCGGGGAAGACGTACTCGTCGTACTGCGGCTTGATGTTGATCCGCTTGATGCCCTTTGCCTTCTTCAGGCCGGCCATGTCGATCTCATTGTCGAAGTGACCGATGTTGCCGACGATCGCCTTGTCCTTCATGCGCGCCATCTGATCGGCGGTAATGATTCCCATGTTGCCGGTAGCGGTGATGAAAATGTCGGCGGTCTCGACGACGTCTTCGAGCGTCGTAACCTGATAGCCTTCCATCGCCGCCTGAAGCGCGCAGATGGGATCGATCTCGGTGATGATCACGCGCGCGCCCTGTCCACTTAACGCCTGCGCGCACCCTTTGCCGACGTCTCCGTAACCACAGACCACCGCGACCTTTCCGGCGAGCATCACGTCGGACGCACGGAGAATTCCGTCGGTCAGTGAATGCCGGCAGCCATACAGGTTGTCGAACTTGCTCTTCGTTACAGAGTCGTTGACGTTGATGGCGCAAAACAGGAGCTGCCCCGCCTCCATCATCTGGTAGAGGCGATGAACCCCGGTCGTCGTTTCCTCGGAAACTCCGCGAAGGTCCTTCGCCATCGTCTGCCAGCGTATCGGATTCTTCTTGTACTCGGCGCGCAGAAGGGTGAGGATCACCCCGTACTCCTCCGAGTCCCGGTGCTCGTCGTAATCGGGAATGCGGCCGGCTTTTTCGAACTCGACGCCCTTGTGAACGAGGAGCGTGGCGTCGCCTCCGTCATCCAATAGAAGAGTCGGACCCGATCCATCAGGCCAGACGAGCGCCTGATCGGTGCACCACCAGTATTCCTCGAGTGTCTCGCCCTTCCACGCATATACGGGAACGCCGCGAGGATTCTCGGCGGTTCCTTCCTTACCGACGACGACAGCGGCGGCCGCATGATCCTGCGTCGAGAATATGTTGCACGATACCCAGCGGACGTCGGCGCCAAGATCGACAAGCGTCTCGATCAGCACCGCGGTCTGTACGGTCATGTGCAACGAGCCCATGATTTTCGCGCCGGCGAGCGGCTGCTTCCCGCGATACTCGGCGCGGATTGCCATCAGCCCCGGCATCTCGTGCTCGGCAAGGCGGATCTCCTTTCGCCCGAACTCTGCGAGCGAGAGGTCCTTCACTTTGAAGGGAAGGCGTCCACCTGTGACCGCAAACCGGTTGATTCCGCGCTCTTCGGTCTCGGAAATGGAAACCGGTCTTTCCGCTATGCTTGTCACTCTCGCTGCTCCTTTCTCTGAATGATGATCTGAAGTCTAAATGCTCACGCGGTCAGTGCGAGCGGCACTGAATCGGGTCCGCCGTGGTCGAGCGATCGCTCCATTACGCTGCTGTCGCGCCTGGCGACCGCGGCAAACAACGTCGGGCCGCGCGCGCTCGCGTCGGCGGGCAGGGGACGATAGCGGACACCGACGAGGCCCGCGGATGCGAACAGTCCCGAAATGTGGTCCTCGGAAAAACCGCGCCACACATGGCCCATCTCGTGAATCAGCTCCTCACGGTCGTGCGGCATGATGTCCACCACGACGAGACGGCCGGCGCGGCGAAGGACGCGCGCTGCTTCCGCTATCGCCTTCTCCGGCTCAGCTACGTAATGCAGGGCGAGAAAGACGAGCGCGACGTCGACTGACCCGTCGTCCAACGGAACGGACTCGAGCGCACCGCTTCGGATCTCTACGTTTTCCAGCGGGCTCAGTCGCCGTCGCGCTGCCGTTAGCATTGCCGCTGAGTCGTCAATCGCGATGACGCGGCCGACGAATGGAGCAATCAGCTCGGTGACCTGTCCGGTCCCGCAGCCCAGGTCAGCGACGGTCCACTGGTTGTCGAGCAGGCTCAGAAGTCCAACGATATCCGCACGCTTGCCAAACAGCTCGGCACGGAGCCGATCCCACTTTCCAGCGGACGAGGAGAAAAATCTTTGGGAGCGGCTGCGTCGCCGCGCGAGCACCGACTCTACGCGCCGGGCATCCTGCGCGGCGGCGGCCGTCGCTGAGATCTGCTCTCTGACGAGCTGCCAGAGACGTCGGCCGGAGGCGTCGAGTTTCTCGACCATGCGATAGAGGCGGCTCGTTCCCTCCGCCCGCGATACAACCCAACCGTGGTCGGCGAGCACCTTGAGGTGGCGGCTGACCGTTGATTGCGGAAGTTGGAGCACGGCACGGAGCTCGTTTACCGTCATCTCGTGCCGCTCGAGCACCATCAGCACGCGGCTGCGGGTGCCGTCGGCAACGGCGGTCATGCGATCGAATAGCTGGGGCTGATTCATCCGTATATCCGGATAATAGGCTAAAGGCATTCGGAGATCAAGCCTGTGCCCACTCTCGGCTTTTGTATTCCAGGGGCTGCCGGATGATATTCCATCTATCCCTACCCACACTTATGCCGTTTGAATCCAACCTCGCTCGCCTGGAGGAGATAGTCGCCGAGCTCGAGAGCGGTCGGCTCGAGCTCGCCCGGTCGCTCGCACTCTTCGAGGAAGGTGTGGAGCTGCTGCGGCTCGCATCGGGCGAGCTCAACGAGACCGAGACCCGGGTGAAGGAGCTGGTCGAGCGCGCTGACGGCGTGCTGGAGCTTCGCGATTTCAAGAGCTGATGCAATCGCAGACCGCCGAGACGCCTGGCGGCAAGCCGTCGAGCGGGAGTTGGATGAGCTATGTGAGACGGGTCTTGGGGGGCTTTCGAAGACACCTGCGGACGCGATCAGGTACGCTCTTCAGGGCGGTGGAAAACGGCTCAGGGGTCTTCTGGTCCTGGCCGCCTACGATGCCGCGGGCGGAACGGGCAATGCGGCGCACCTCGCGGCCGCAGTCGAGGTCATCCATGCCTACTCACTCGTGCACGACGATCTCCCCTGCATGGACGATGACGATATTCGTCGCGGACGGCTCACGACCCATCGCGCGTTCGACGTTGGTGTGGCGGCGGTGGCGGGCGCCGCAATGATCCCAATCGCCGCCCGCGCAGCATACCGCGGAACGCGCGCGCTTCGGTTGCCCGAGCCTCTCTCCTGTACGATAGTTAGGGTACTGATGCGCGCTGCCGGAAGCACCGGGATGATCGGAGGGCAGCTTCTCGATCTCGAAGCGGAGGGAGGTGAGCTGTCGCGCGCCGAGCTCGACTCGATCCATGGCGCCAAAACTGGCGCGCTCATTTCGGGGGCGGTCACAGTGGGCGCTCTCGCGGCGCGGGCCGATGAACATGCCCTCAAGGCCCTCTCCGCCTACAGCGCGAAGATCGGTCTGGCGTTCCAGATAATGGACGACGTCCTCGATGTTACGTCGTCGACGGACAAGCTGGGCAAGACTGCAGGACGGGATGTGGCGCTGGGAAAGAGTACGTATCCCGGGCTTCTCGGCGTGGACGGAGCGGTGGCGCGCGCGGGTGAGCTGCGCAACGAAGCATGCGACGCGCTGCGCCTACGCGGCTTGCTCACGCGCGAGCTCGAAGAGATTGCAGACTTCGTTTTGTCACGAACTCACTGAACCGAATCCGAATGAATCGACTCGAGCGCCTCGACCTTCCCGCCGATCTGAGATCTCTCTCTCGCGAAGAGCTTCTCGAGCTTTGCGATGAGATTCGCGACCGGCTCATCGAGGTTTGCTCGAGGACCGGTGGCCACATCGGAGCCGGCCTCGGAGTCGTCGAGCTCTCGGTAGCTCTCCACGCTTCCTTCGACACGCCCCGTGATCAGCTCGTGTGGGACGTCGGTCACCAGGGCTACCCGCATAAGCTCCTCACAGGCCGCAACCCGCGGATGGAAACGCTCAGACAGGAAAATGGTCTCTCCGGTTTTCTGAAGCGCACCGAGAGCGAGTTCGACACATTCGGCGCCGGACACGCAGCGACCGCGATCTCGGCCGGCCTCGGAATGGCCACTGCGCGAGATCTCAACGGTGAGACCTTCAAGGTCGTATCGGTTCTCGGTGACGGCGCTCTTACGTGCGGTCTGGCGTACGAGGGACTCAACAACGCCGGCGCGTCAGGACGCGACTTCATCGTCGTCCTCAACGACAACGAGATGTCGATCGCACCCAATGTCGGCGCGATGTCGAAATACCTCACATCCATTCAGCGGAATCCGCTGTACAACCGTGTCCGCTCGGCAATCGGATCGGTGGTAGACTCCGCCCCAGGCCCGCTTTCCGGAGTCGGAACGCTCATCCGGAAGTGGGAGGAAAGCATGAAGTCTTTCCTCACTCCAGGCGTTCTGTTCGAGGAGCTGGGCTTTCGCTACTTCGGTCCGATCGACGGCCACGACATCAACGCCCTGATTGACACGCTGACCGCTGTCCGCGATTTCAGTGGTCCTCGCCTCGTGCACGTGATCACGCAGAAAGGGAAGGGATTTCCCGCTGGCGAGCACGGCGAAAAATGGCACGCGCTGCCCCCGGGACATGACCCTGCCACCGGAAAACAGTTAAAGGTCTCCTCGTCGAACGCGGCGTACACTGCCGTATTCGGGAAGGGTCTCACCGAGCTCGCAACCGAGAACGTGCGCGTTGTTGCAATTACTGCCGCGATGCCGAGCGGAACAGGGACAGCGGTTTTCGCAGCGCAGCACCCCGACCGTTTCTTCGACGTCGGAATCGCCGAAGGCCACGCCGTAACCTTTGCGGCGGGGCTCGCAACTCGAGGCGTGCGGCCGGTGTGCGCGATTTACTCCACGTTCCTCCAGCGTGCCTACGACAACATCATCCATGACGTAGCGGTACAGCATCTTCCGGTGATCTTTGCGATGGATCGCGCCGGCCTCGTCGGCGAAGACGGTCCGACGCACATGGGCCTGTACGACATTGCCTATATGCTCGCGGTGCCGGGGATGACGGTGACAGCGGCGAAGAACGGACGAGAACTGCTCGGATTGTTGCGTACAGCCGTCGGCCACGAAGGCGGTCCGTTCGCGACGAGATACCCGCGCGATGCCGCACCCGACATCGTACCGCCAATCGCTGAGATCGAGCCGGTACCGTACGGGACCTGGGAGGTTGTGCGGCGGGGCGCCGGCGCGCGCGACGCGTCGGGAGCTCTCGCCATTCTCGCCGTCGGTACAATGGTATTGCCTGCGATGGCTGCGGCTGATCTGCTCGTCGAGGAAGGAATCAACCCCACAGTCGTTAACTGCCGCTTCCTCAAGCCCCATGACGAGGCCACGCTCGATCGCATTCTCGCCGAGCATCGTTACGTGCTGGTAGTTGAAGAAGGCACGGTGGTGAACGGATTCGGCGCGTGTATCTCAGCCGTCATCGGAGGCCGCGATCCGGAGATTCGCGTACTCGCGCATGGAGTACCAGACACATTCATCGAGCAGGCCCCGCGTGTGCGCCAGCTCGCCGCACTCGGCCTCGACGCAGCCGGAATCGCTTCCAGAGCGCGCGCCCTTCGCAAGGGCACGGCGGTCGGAGCGCGACTCCGCGCGGGCTGATGCGCGTCGGAGTAATAGGGCACAAGGGGTACGAAGAGCTTCCCGGCATCCTCGCGACGCTCTTTCGCGTTGCGTCAACGCTTGGAATCACGCTGCACTTCGAGCGTGGTGTACAGGAAGGCGTCCGTGGCGGCGATCTGCTGCAGTCGGCGTCCGACATAGACGCGCTCGTCACTCTCGGCGGAGACGGAACACTTCTGCGCGGTGCCCGTTTGCTCGACGGTGCTCGCGTTCCGATCCTCGGCGTCAACCTCGGTCGCCTCGGGTTTCTCACGACCTGTGGTAGCGATCAGCTCGAAGAAGCGCTCGCCGCGCTCGCGTCGGGCAACTACATCACCGAGGAGCGAATGGCGCTATCGGCGAGCGCGGTGGACGAACGTGGTGCGACTCGTCAGCAATGGCGAGCACTCAACGACTTTGTCCTGCACAAGGGCGGATTCGCGCGTGTCGTACGGCTGACGATCGCCATCGATGGCGAATCGATCGGTGTGTATGCGGCTGACGGGATCATCATCTCCAGCCCAACCGGATCTACGGCGTATAGTCTTTCCGCGGGCGGACCGGTGGTCGTGCCGACTGTCGAATCGCTCCTGATTACCCCGATCTCGGCGCACACGCTGGCTGTCCGACCACTGGTAGTGGGGTCCGAAGCAGAGATTACCCTCGGAACCGAGCAAAGCACCGAAGAGCTGCTCGTGACAGTGGATGGACAGGTAGGCACCAGCATTGTTCGCGGGGAGAAGCTGGTGGTTCGACGCTCCGAAAATCCTGTTCTGATTGTTCGCTTCCCTGACGTAAGCTTTTTCGAGAGAATGCGAGTCAAGCTCGGCTGGGGCGGGCTTCCGGAGAGGGACTAGCCGCGGCGATGCTGACCGAGCTCAGGATTCGGAATTTTGCGATCATCGAATCGCTCACGCTGCCGCTCGCGCCTGGCTTCAACGTTCTCTCTGGAGAGACAGGCGCGGGAAAATCGATAATCGTCGGCGCCCTCGGTTTCATTCTCGGCGAGCGAGGCAGCTCCGATCTCATCCGCACGGGAGCGGACAAGGCAACCGTCGAAGGCGTATTCGACATTTCAGACTCCTCCGAAGTCGCGAGAGCGGCGGACGAGCGCGGAATCGAAGCCGATGACGGGACGCTGATCCTCAAGCGCGAGATTGCACAGACAGGACGAGGCCGCGCGTGGGCAAACGGATCTCCGGTCACGGCGGCGGTGCTCGGCGAGATCGGCCGGCAGCTGGTGAATCTTCACGGACAGCACGAAGCCCAGACTCTGCTCGATGGAGAATCGCAGCGAGTCATACTGGATCGTTTTGGCGGATCGGGCGAGCAGGCGGAGCTCGTGCGCAACGCGCATCGCGAGCTGATAGCGGTGTCACGCGACATCTCCACTCTTACCTCACGGGCCGCAGCTGCCGAAAAGCGGGCCGATTATCTCCGACATGTGGTGAGGGAGATCGATTCCGCAGAGCCGAAGCCCGACGAGGACACGCGCCTCGAGGACGAGGCTCGGGTGCTCGAAAATGCCGACGAGCTCAGGTCGCAGGCCGACTCAATCGCCGCCGCGCTGTCGGGAGACGAGGAAGGAATCGTTGACCGCCTTGGCCCACTTTCGCGCACGATTGGCGCGATCACCCGTGTCGATGCGAGTGCCGCACGACTTCAGGAGCTCTTCGACAGCGGGTTCTACGCCCTCGACGAGCTCGCGCGCGCCATAGCCGAGTACGCGAGCTCGGTGGACCTCGACCCCGAGCGCCTCGAGACGGTTCGGCGGCGACGCGAGGTGCTTTATTCACTCGTCAAGAAATACGGACCGTCACTTTCCGATGTGATCGAGACGGGGAAGAGCGCCCGCGCCGAACTGGATCTGGTCGACTCGGCGAGCTTCGACATCGCCGAGCTCACACGCCGGCAGCACTTCGCGCACCATCGACTGGCCGCCGAGGCGCAACGACTGACAAAGATGCGCGAAGGGGCGGCGAGAAAGTTGGCCAAGGCAGTAGACGAGATACTTCCCCAGCTCGGAATGGAAGGTGGACGTTTTACCGTGACGCTGGTGCGAAAGAGTGCCCCTGACGAGGATGGAGCCGAGGACGTGGAGTTCCGGATCGCGCTCAATGTCGGCCACGATGCACGGCCACTGGCGCGCGTGGCTTCCGGCGGAGAGTTGTCTCGAGTGATGCTCGCGTTGAAGACAATTCTCGCGCGGGCGGATAGAGTGCCGACGCTGGTGTTCGATGAGGTGGACTCCGGCATCGGAGGGAAAGTCGGTCTTCAGGTCGGCGACACTCTTCGCCGCGTCGCTGCAAATCATCAGGTATTCGCGATCTCGCACCTGCCGCAAATAGCTGCGCGCGCACACAATCACATCGTCGTCGCCAAAGCGGCGCGCAGTGGCGTAACGACGGCGGACGTTACCGTGCTCCGCGGCGCGACACGTGTGACAGAGATCGCGCGAATGCTGGGTGGAGATCCGGAGAGCAAGCTGAGCCGCGAGCACGCTCGCGAGCTGCTCGCCGCTGCGGGACAGTGACGGGGCCGCAAAGCGCGAAAACAGCGCGGAGCTCACGGTGGGTGTATCCGCCTCCGCCCGTTCCCTGGCAGGTAACCGGAAACCACTGGCTCTCGGTTCCGTGCATCCATCCCGTGGACGCGGCGATCCACATGATCGGCGCAGTGAACGCAGCGACGCGGAGCGCCGTAGAGCTTGCGGGTAATCGCGACTTCCTGTCCGGCGCGGGGAGGGCACTCGCGAGCATCGTTCTCACAATCGACGGGAATACGCACTCGCTCGGGGAAGAAGAAATGGTGTGGGAGCGAGAACGCGGATGGCTGCCGTCCTTTGCGTGCACGGTCGAAACAATCAGCGTGCGAGGGACGATCTGCACTCCCGCCGGCAAGGAGGCGGAGGTCCCCGGGCTGGTGATTCAGCTCGCCCTCGAGAATCGTGGGCCGAAGCGCGTTGATGTGGTCGTTTCGCTCGGCGGCATTCTGGGCTGGAAGCAGCTTCGCATTCGGTCACCGCTCGAGACCGCCGGCCCTCTGCGCGTCTCAGTCGATCTTGGGGACGTGGTCTTGGGAGGTACGGACACAGCGGGACGCCTGACACTCGCATTTGGAGCCGCCGATTCGGACGCCGAGGCGTTCGCTGCTCCGAGCGGCGAATGGCGGCTGTCGCGGGAAGTTGCCATCGACCCGCGCACACGTGAGGACGTTGTATTTCTGGCCGGAGCAGGAACGGAGCCCGACGGAGCAGTCGCCGTTCTGGAAACCATGCGGCGCCGCGGGTGGAGAGCACTCATTGATGGCACGCGCGCTCATCTCACCGATCTCGAGCAAGCGACGTCAGAGTCGGCGGTGGATCAGCTCATCAATCGCAACCTGGCGTTCGCGTTTCACACAGGTGTGGCGCGCGCACTGGATGACGGCCGCATTTATCCAGTTCGGAGCCGGATGCCATGGAACGGTCGGGGGCTCACCATTCGTGCGTGGGAGGCGTTGATCTGGCTGCTCCCGTCGCTTCAGCTCGCCGACGCAGCGGTCGCGCGCGAGGTGCTGCTCCGGATGTGCGAAGTGCACGGGCACGCACCCGGCAGCGGAACGCACTATCTCGATGGGGCGCTCTTTGAAGGTGGGTTCTCCCTCGAGGGCGCCGCCGCATACGCGATCGCCGTTGACGAATACGTGGTGCAAACGGGAGACGATGCGATCGTTGAGGAGCCGGCGCTGGCCGAGACGCTGTACGCTTCTCACGAGGACATCGCGCAGCGGCGCCATCCGACGCTGTCGCTTTACTCGACCGAGTTAGGGGCAACGGGATCCGTTCCTGATTTCCCGTACACGACGCACGGAAATGCTGTCGTTGCTTATGCACTGGAGGTCCTGACACGAACGCTCGACGAAAAAACAGCCGCCAAGGTGCAGGATGCCGAAGGAGTGAGGGCGGCTGTGCTGCGGCATCTTTCGGCTGAAGGGTCCGATGGAAGATCGCGGCTGTTGGCTGCCAGTGACCTCAACGGAAACGTTCAACGATCCGACGATCCGGCCGCGTCGTTGTATTGGGTCCCCTACTTTCACTTGATTGGTCGCGACGATTCAGTGTATCGGCGGACAGTCAAGCAGTGGGAGGGCTACCAATCCGACGAGCTTGTGGAGCGATGTGCGCGACTGGTGGGTCCGGATCCGTCGACGACCCTCAAATGGCTGAGGCGAGCTCCGCTGGACAACGGCGTTGCGGCCGAGCGTGTCGATGAGAACGGGAACGGTACAGGAAATGGTGGTGATGCGGCCTTATCGGGGATGGTTGCATACCTGGCGTGGTACGCCGTCCATGCGCTCGGGGCACGAGCGTGAAACCCTGAAAGGCAAACGAGAACGGCACAGGTGAGAGATCACAGAGCAAAGTTCTGTAGTTGCTAGACTAGGGCACATGCGCCCTTGCGATGATTGAGTGATCTGCGGCGCCCGGCGCCACAATACGCAGTTACGAGATCGCGGCGATCGTTTGTGTCTGACTTCTCGCTCGGCGGACCATAAGAGCTCTGACAAAATCACAGTCCTTGCTTGACTCCACTGTTTCACCCTCGCAACGAGGAGACTACGCTTCCGGGAACTCGGATCTGTGTATTTCGAGGTTGCTGTTTTCAAGATGGTTCATACTTTTCGAAAGTTTGCGGGAATAGCTCAGTTGGTAGAGCACAACCTTGCCAAGGTTGGGGTCGCGGGTTCGAGTCCCGTTTCCCGCTTGATCGAGTGCGAGTGCGTTGGGGACAACCCGCGCACTCGATCGTTTCCAGGCTCGGGTGGCGAAACCGGTAGACGCGAGGGACTTAAAATCCCTTGGCCCAAAGGCCATGCGGGTTCGATCCCCGCCCCGAGCATTTCAATTTCCCAACCCTACCGATGAGCCGCCGAAAGAACGTGAAGCCAACGCCGCCAGCGCCGCAGCGCGGCACGCCAGCGCGACAGACGCCGGTGCGTCCGACTCCCGGTCGTCCGACGCCGCGTACGGCGAGCATCATGGCACAGGCCGTCATCGACGAGGAAGATCGTGCCGACTCGTTCGCGACGCTCGGCCGCGTCTCGATTCTCTACTTCGTGCTGGCGCTGTTGTATTTCCTGCCGGCGTTCCTTCCGGACCGGCAGATCGGGGGAACCGATTACACCGTATCCGGCTACTTTTTCCAAGAATTTCTGGCGAGCCGGTTCAACGCCGGCGTGTTGCCAAAGTGGGTGCCCTACATCTACGGCGGTCTGCCGCTTTACAGTAATCCCGGCGGGACGTACTACCCGTTCCGGCTGATTCTCGAGGCGCTTCTCCCGGTGGACAGATTGCTGGCCGGAATTTTCGTCGTGCAGTTCACCATCGCGGGAATCGGCTTTTATCTGCTGATGCGCGAGCTCGGTGTGCGACGCTGGGCGGCTGCCGTCACCGGCGTAGCGTTTCAGTTCACCGGCCTTGTCGCCTCGTACGTCTACGCCGGTCACGACGGGCGAGTGATCGTGGCGACTTTCACGCCGCTGGTTTTTTTCCTCCTGCACCGGGGCGCCCGCACCGGTGAGCTGCGCTGGTTCGCGGGCGTTGCTGCAACTGTCGGCGCTGCGTTGCTCTCATTTCAAATCCAGAGCAATTACTACCTGCTCCTCGCGGCAGCGGCGTGGATGATCTTCGCGCTGTTCAACAACGGTCTGCACAAGACGCCGGGAAAGTTTGCTGCGCGCGCCGGTATCGCGATTGTCGCCGTCGCCATCGGGTTCGCGCTCGCTTCCGTGAATTTTCTTCCGTTCCTCGGCTACGTCGACGAGGCGTCGCGTGGACCAGCGTCAGGCCGTGGATACAAGTTCGCGATCTCGTACTCGATGCCGATCAAGGAGACAATCGGCCTGGCGGTGCCGGAGCAGGCGGGGATTCTTCGCAATTATCACGGTCTGAACCCGTTCAAGCTGCACACGGAGTACGTCGGTGCGACCGTGTTGCTGTTGCTCTTCGCTGGCGCGGCAATGGTTTGGCGCGACCGGCGCTGGAGGTTCTTCGCCGGACTTACCTTGTTCACGCTCTCCGTCTGCTACGGGGGTTACACGCCGCTTTACCGACTGTATTACGCGCTGCTTCCCGGTACGAACAAGTTCCGCGCCCCATCCATTTCCTTGTTCCTCGTATCATTCAGCCTGGCGGCGATGGCGGCGCTCGCACTCGAGGAGATCGCGCGGCGGCGCACCGACGCTCGAGCGGCACGCGGGGCTGAGGCCAAGTCAGCCGCAGAAGGTCTGGCAGGTCTCCAAAAACAGCTCCTCATCATAGCGATCGGCGCGGTCCTCGGCGCGGTCCTGGCGTTCGTTCTCGGCGCCGACAGCCAGAGTCCAGTACTCGCCGGCTGGGCGAGATTCGCAACCTTTGTCGCCGCGACCGCGCTTCTGCTCCGCGTATGGGTGGCTGCCCGGCTCACGACGCGAACTTTCGTGATCGTGCTGTCGCTGGTCGTCGTCGCCGACCTGTGGCTGATCGACAAGAAGTTCTTCATGACGGTGGATCCGCCGGACGAGCTGCTGCGGCCCGACGAGATCGTGAGCTACATCAAATCGCAGGGCGGAGTCGACAGAGTATGGACATTCCCATTCCCGATGCAGCAGGGAGCGCAGTACATGGGGAATGACCGGTTCGGGCCGTCGACAAACTATCTGATGCACTTCGGCATCGAGCAGGTCGGAGGCGAACACGGTAATCAGCTGCAGCGATGGAACGCGTACGTCGGGGCCGGCAACGAGCTCATGTCGATAAGCTGGAGCAACCTGATCCAGCACGACTCGTTTCTTGCTGCAGCAAACGTGAGGTACATCATTTCCGGCGTGGATATCTCCGTCAATCCGCAAAACCAGACTCCGACGGGGTTCGAGAAAGTTTTCGTAGGACGGAACGCTGCGGTGTTCCGCGTCGCGAGGGCACTGCCACGCGTCTATCTGGTACCACAGATCCGACTCGCGTCAGGCGCAAAAGAGGCGATGGCACTCATGCAGCAGGACAGCTGGAATCCCCAGCAGCTCGCCATTGTCGAGGCAAGAGGGGTGAGCCCGCTTCCGCCGTCGGAGCTCAGCGGAACAGCGACGCTTGACAGCCACACCGATCCCGACCGCGTTGAGGTCACGACTGAAACGAACCGGCGCGCCCTCCTGGTGCTCGCGGACAATTACGCAGAGGGCTGGAAGGCGACCGTGGACGGTCTTTCCGTGCCGATCCTGCGGTCGAACTACACCTTCCGCGGCGTGATGGTTGACGCTGGCAGACATCACGTCGTCTTCGAGTTTCATCCTGACGCGCTTTACCAGGGCCTGTACATCTCACTCGCCGCGCTGGCGCTGCTTCTGGGCTATGGCGCCTGGCTCGTAGTGGAAGCACGGCGCTCGCGCTGAGCGCGGCGACCGATGCGGGCATTGTTCATCGTCACCGCATATCCGCGCGAGCCTGGTGATGTCATCACCCCCTGGATGGGGGAGACAATTCGCCGTCTGGGAAAAGCCGGGGTGGAGGTCGAAGTCCTCGCGCCGGCCTACCGTGGGTCCGGCAAGCAGACGTTGGAGGGAGTGAAGGTACACCGCTTTCGTTATGCGCCGGCGCCCCTCGAGACACTCACGCACGATCAGCCGGCTCTCGACAAGATTTCTGGAAATCCGCCGTACATCTCGCTTGTCCCGGGGTACATCGCGGCGGGAAGTGTAGCGGCGGTGCGTCTCGCGCGACGAAACCGCTACGACATCGTCCACGCGTTCTGGCCAATTCCTCACGGCGTATTCGCAATCGCGGCGAAGCGCGCAGGCAAGGCTGGAATGGTATCCACGTTCTTCTCAGCGGAGCTTCACTGGCGTGGAGCAACGCGTGCGATAATGCGCCCGATAATCCAACGCATCGTTCGCGAGTCAGATGCGGTGACGGTAATCTCCTCGTACACCGCCGGCATGCTCCGCTCACTTGTCGGCGAGACCCGATCGATAGTGGTTCCATTCGGCGCTGCGATGGACCCTCCGCGAGTGGTACGGTCGCGAGTGCGGCGTCCGGAGGATTCGTTCGAGCTCATCTTCGTCGGCCGTCTTGTGGAGAGGAAAGGAGTTCCCGTGCTGCTCGATGCTGCCGCGTTGCTCCGTACCGACCCGCGACTCAAGATTCGTGTGCTGGGAGACGGGCCCGAAAGGGCGGCTCTCGAGAGGCGTGCGGCGCAGCTCAAGCTTGCCGGCCGCGTGAGATTCGAGGGAATGGTCAGCGCCGAGCGGCTGGCAGGCGCGCTTCGCGACTGTGACGCTCTCGTGTTGCCGGCGATCGTCACCGATAAGGGTGAGACGGAAGGCCTGGGAGTGGTGCTCATCGAAGCGATGCAGCACGGCAGACTGGTAATCGCATCGCGAACGGGCGGCATTCCGGACGTCGTGCAGGATGGAGTGAATGGAATCCTCGTGAGCCCCGGGGATTCCAACGCGCTTGCGGCCGCGATTCGTTCTGCAATGGATGACCCGGAGCGAGCTGCACAACTGGCGGAGGCTGGACGCGAGCACGCTGCGCGCGAATTCAGCTGGAGCTCTATCGTTGAGCGCCTTCGAGCTGTTTACGACGGGGTCGTAAAGGCCCGACGCGCTGCAGGAGTCTCGGATTGACCGCGGGCGAAAGAACAGAGAAGCACGGCGCCGATTTCACGTCGTCAGCTGCGCGAACGCGACGGACAGAGCCAGCCGCTGTATCTTGGCCCGCTCAGATGAGCGGCCGAACAACGTGGCAGCGCGTACTCACATGGATCTTCGTTGCGGGAGCGATCGGAGCGCTGCTTTACGTGGCGCAGCGAGATCTCGCCGACGTTCGTGCCTATCACTGGCATCTCCGGCCGGCGCTGCTCGTGGCGAGCATGTTGTTGGAAATCGGTGTTCTGATCGCCGGCGTGTATATCTGGTCGCGCGTCATCGCTGGGCTCAACAGCTCCGTGGCCAGCATGGCGAGTCTGTTTCGAATGTGGGCGCTGTCGAATCCGATTCGATATATCCCCGGCAGTGTGTGGCAGCTGTTCGCATATGGAAAGTTCGCTGGTGAGGCACGACTCTCCCGCGAGCTCGTGTTCAGTTCGCTGATGATGCACATCTGGTTGTCTATATGGGGAGCTGTGGCTCTGGTGCTGGCGCTCTCGCCCCTCGCGGTGCTCCCGAACATTCAGATTCCGTCGTGGGCACCCATACTTGCGCCTGCAGTGCTGATAGTCGCACATCCAGCAGTATTCAACAGTAGTCTTCGCTTGGTAGCCAAAATCCTCCGTCGCGACGCGATGAAGTGGGAAGGCGGATGGAGAATGTCCGCCGGGATTCTGGTGATGAATTGCGGAACGTGGGCCGGTGCGGGCCTGGCATTCGCGATGTTCGTAAGGTCGATAGTCGCCGTCGACACCGTAGGCACGATCACACTCGTCGCGGTCAATGCAATTTCGTTCGTCGCAGGTTACCTCGCGTTGTTCGCGCCCGCTGGTCTCGGCGTCCGCGAAGTGACGACATCCTTGCTTCTCGGAGGCGCACTGCCGGCTGGAGTGGCGGTTCTCGTGGCTGTCGCTGCGCGAATCTGGATCGTTGCTGTGGAGCTGGCTTGCGCGCTTCTCGCTGTCGCCATTCCACGCAGGCAGGTGTAGTGACAGCTCGTGCGCGGTTCGCGGTGATCATACCCGCTTTCGATGAAGTGGAGAACATGCCTGCGCTCTTCGCCGCGTTGCGCGATACCTTCGACAAGCATGCGCTCGACGGAGACATTGTTCTGGTCGACGACGGTTCCTCGGACGGTACCTACGCTGCCGCCGCGCAGGAGGCGGGGCGCCTCGGCTCACATGCGCGTGTTGCTCGCCACCGCCGCAATCTCGGAAAGACGGAGGCAATCCTCACCGGGGCGCGGGCGACCGATGCCGACATTCTGATCGTGTTCGACGCCGATCTTCAGCACTCCACCGAGGAGATCCCCCGCTTTCTGACAAAGATGGACGAGGGGTGGGACATTGTAACCGGCAGAAAGGTCGGCAAGTACGAGAAGAAGGCGGTCAGCTCGGTCTACAATCGGATATCGCGGTTGCTGTTCGATGTTCCGGTGCGTGATCTCAACTCGATGAAGGCGTTCCGTCGCGAAGTTCTCGACGACGTCGCGCTGCGACACGACTGGCACCGGTTTTTCGTCGTGATCGCCTACGCGCGCGGATTTTCGGTGACGGAAATAGACATCGAGCTGAGACCACGTGTCGCGGGGCGCTCGAAGTACACCGGCACCGGACGCGTTGCATCCAGCGTCGCCGACCTTCTCGTTGTGTGGCTCTACCTCAAGTTCACGCGAAAGCCGATGCAGCTCTTCGGCGGTATGGGCGCGATCTCCGCGGGAATCGGACTGATTGTGGGAATCATCGCGGTCGCGTTGCGGGCGATGAACATTTTGCCGCCGCCGATAGGCTATCGGCCGCTGCTCGGACTCGTCGTTCTGTTGATCCTCGTGGGGATCACGTTATTCGGGTTCGGCTTTACGGCCGAGATGATCGCTACTCTCAGGAGTGAGCTGGAGGAGATGAGAAGACATGACCATCGCAGAGGGTAAACTGCGACTGCGAACTGCGGACTAACTACGGACAGCGGACTAACTGCGGACTACGGACTAACTGCGGACAGCAGTTAACCGAGTGAAAAAAAGAGAGGCGGACTTTAGGGTCCGCCTCTCCATTCCGAAAACAGAGACCGGCGATCGCGCTGTGCGATCAGAAGGGGAGATTCGCGTCGTCGCTCACATGCGTCGCACTGGGCAGTGGCGGCCAGTCCGTTCCCGGATCGTTGGCTTGCTCGGCCGTTGCGGTCGTACTCTGCTCCGCTCCCGGCTTTGGCGGCCAAATCACTCCGTCGCAGGACCGATTCCGGCACTTGAAGTCCGGAGCGCGAGGGTTGCGCTTGGTGAGCCGGTTATCCCACATGCGCCCGCCGCACTTGGGGCAGCTCTCCTCCTCGAGCGCGAGCACAGGTCGAACTACAGATTCCGCTGTCGGTTCGGGGGAAACGTCTGCCTGACCTGAAGATGCCGCGAGAGCAGGATGCTTTCGGGCGTACACCTTCGCCGGATCCTCGAGCGGCCGCGCGCTTTTTCCATCGCCGTCCACCTCGACCCAGTTCTGACCGTAGGCATAAAGCTCGTGCGCGATTCCGAAGCGAACCGCGGCGCGCTTGAAGGCATCAGTCGCGGCCTGCTTGTAGTCGCGTCCTGTTCCAACGTCCTCGCGAACGACGCCAAGCACTTGAAGGCGCGCCTTGAACGAGCACGTTGTCTCGGCCGGATCTTCACCGACCAGCGAGGGAAGTGGTGTTAGCGTGAGATCCCACTCGCCGGGAACCACGCTGTCTAGTCGCTCACGCACTGTATTCGCCTCGACATAAGCGACAAATCGTGCGATGAACTTTCCGTCTCTCGCGATCGGCTTGCCGTCCTGCCGCCACGAAATGACGCCAGGGGGAAGGGGTGACGCGAGTCTGGCCCACACATCGGCGGGCGCTCTGTAGATATCGTTTGCTGCAATCATTCTCTCATCCGTCCGTTTGAATTCGCAAAAGGCTGCTATCGCAAGTATTTCCGTACATCGGCCACCGCGACGCACTGCGGGCCATGCTCGCAGTACCATCCGTGCCGGTCGTTGAAGACGAGGTGCATCACCCGGCCTCCGTCGAGTCTTTCTTCCACCCGGAAAAGGCGCACGACCGTCGTACCCTTTCCGCACACCACCTGCGGGTCCTTTTCGAGGATCCGCACCCTCCGCGACACGACGCCGGTGCCACGTCCCCGCGGGGTCTTCCTCCTCCTTGATGAGCGCAACGTAAGTCCCTTTGGCTAAAGCACTTGCGCGAGCGCGCTTCGGCCTCTGTTCGGCAATGAATAATACCCGTTCTCCTATCCGGAATCAAGCCCGAAGATGCATTGCCGTGAGGGAGGCGGCGGCAGTCTCAGAGTGGCGGGAAACTGTACTGAAAATTCAGGGGTCCGTAGACGAAATCGTCCAGCGGAGAGGTGTTGTAGTTCCCGACGCCATCGCCGTTGACGGCGTAGACGCGCGACGCCACATCGGTCCGTTCTGTAACGCGTGTGTCGATGGAGTCGTAAAACTGATCTCCGGTCGCTGTCTCTTCGCTGATGATGTAGTAATCGGTGTTCGCGTTGAGCCTGATGAGTGTCCCCAGCTGTTCATACTTGAATCCGTCCATATCCACACCAGTACCATCAAACGCAACCATGACGAAGGCTCCGGCAACATCGGCAAATGGTGCGACTCCGTTAACAATTTTGACCCTGTGTGTGCCGCCGTTACCTGGCGCGAAGAATCGGCCGAGTTTCTGAATCATTAGATCGCGCGTTGCGACATGAATACCCATTCCCACCCACCCGCCAAAGCGCTGAAGCGTGACATGCGTGGTAATGGTGATGAACTTGATGAGCGCATCCACGCCTGGCGTGACCGTCACTGTGTTGGAAGAGGAACTTTCACTGCCGGAGACCCTCGCTGTCACGTCGTAGACATATGGGGTCCCATTAGCTGCCGTCATGTCGGTGAAGGCTGTAATGGTGCCTGCGACGGCAGGTTGAAGGCGGGCACGCGGTTCATTCATCGCGCTTCGGTAGACAAAGAAGTCGGATGCTCCCGTATAGGGGTCCCAGGAAAGGTCGACTCTGTTATCTCCCGCGATCGCCTGAAGGTTCGTTGGCCCCGGCAGAGGCGGCTTTACGGGATCAAGTCCAAACAAGGCGTCACAACCGACGAATCCGACGAGGGCCACAACAGCCAGCATCAGCAGCGGGGTAAGCAGCAGGTAGGCATCGCTCATTTTGCGCTACTCCCTTTGGCGCTTACAGTCCGGTCGGCTTGCGAGGTGCTGATGCCTTGCCGGTCACGCCCGTAATGAATGGCCCGCACCACTCCAAACGCGTCAATCACAATGATTGTCGGCCACATCGTCACGCCGTAGGCGAGGGAGATCTGTCGATTCGGGTCCGGTACGATGGTGGCCGAGTGTCCGGCTTCTGCTGCAACCGTTCCCGCCGATTCGACGTCTTCTCCATCGGCGATCGCGAGTAAGAGCGTTTCGTGTCCCATGGATTTTTCGAGGTCGCGCACTGCCTCGACGCTCGCTTGCGAAGAGCTCCTCCAGAAAACGAGAACAGCGGCACGGCCGACAACCTTTCGCAGAGTCAACTCGCGTCCGGGCACGTACTCGAACAAAAAATTCGGCGGCGGTTGCCCGATCCTCACTTTCGCCGGAATCATGTCTGGTCTGACGGGTCGTCGCTCGGCGAGATTCTTCCGAAGACTTTCCTCCAGCGTTCGCTGCTCGAGCTGTCCTTCGTGCTTCCACGTCACTTTCCCGCCGGGGTCGACAATTAGAGTCATTGGGCCACGGCCGGCTGGCACGCCGAACCTGCGTTTCCAATTACCATCGGCGTCCTCGGCGTAAGTCACGCCGGCGCTGTGTCGGGTTTTCACCAGTTGGCCTGGCGGCGTCACCACAACAACGGCCGTGGCGGCGTCGCGTCGTCCACTCTCGGCGAGCGCCCGCGGAAAGACAGAGACGTCCCCTGTACTCGTCTCGTCCAAGAAGTGGATGATCAGGTTGGGAGGTGGAGAGCCTATCTCATGCACTCGCGCTGCTGCATGTCCAACTACCTCGACCATTCCATCCGGGCCCGGTTGAGCGAGTGCGACAAGAGGAGTGTCTTCGAAAGCCACTCCAACTCCGGTCACGATCGGGAAGGAATTGTAACCGCAGACAGTTGCGATGACAGCCTCGTCTGCAACCGGCCCGGAAGAGGAGAGTCGCGTCCCATGAACGGTGAGACAGAGCGGCGAATACCCGGACACGAGGTTCGAAGAGTCCACACCCTCGATCACTACCGTCGGCGCGCCAAAAAAGATGAACTTGTTGTCGTCGGTGAACCCGGGACCGCTTTGCCCTTGGGATTTCCACTCGTATCTCTGAATCGTTCCTCCCGGAATCCAGCTATTGAGCGCGGAATAGTCGGGACTACGAGCTACGCCTCCGCCGATCGCGTGGCCGCCGCCGCCAATTTGACCGTTTGCTGGGACCTGCTCGTACTCGACTCTTGGGGGCAGCCATGTTCTGAACGTGAGTGATCCATGAAGAGCAATGCCTGATGGCCGGATTTCCGCGGAAGTATATGCAAACCGGGATGGCCGATGGTCACGCACCGGCCTTCCACCAGTGGGATTGAGTAGCGCCCTCAGAAATGGTCCGAGATTCTCTTCGGCGCTCAATACCCGTTCTACCGTCCCACGTGCATCACTTTCCCAGAGAGCCTTGTCGCGCACCTTCGCGAGGGCTGTTGCAGCGCGGCCGGTAAACCTGTCCACTATCCATTTCGCCACGTTGACCACTATGCTCGAGGTGTCGAACGACAGGTTTCCGACCACGAGCTCGGCCGTAGGACCGTTGGCGGCAAGGGTGAACTCCTGCCGGAACGTAAAGTTGAAATTCGGCGGCCACGACGGGGTGGTCGCGCGACCCTGGATCGTCATCACCATCTTGCCGCTGAGGAGATCCAAAGTCACGGTGCTGAGTGCGATCGTGTACGTGGCGATGCCGATCGAGACCGGGTCGATCGAGGTAGTGAGCATCTTGTCGATCGTCGGCTGAAACGCCGTTCGCACGAAGTCGACTCCGATCGCGAAGGCGAAATCGTCTCCGGTGCCGAGGAATACGTCATGCACAGAGGCGGGGTTTCCCGGAGCTCCTACCATGTCGAGCATGAGCGCCACGGCACCCGCTCCCCCCGAAAGGGTCTTGAAGCGAGCATGCAGTATGTTGGCGGGGAGGGTGATGTTGGAAGGCAGGAAGCTCGTCTTCAACGCGTTGCGCATCAGGAGATCGATCCCCGCTCGATCCTCCGCGCTCAACGGCTTACTTGACCAGTGCGGCGTGAAGGCGATCTGCGCTGTGTCGGCGTCGATGTCGATAGTGACCACGTTCGCTACCTGCGACGCGGTCTGATTGACAGCGGCCGTAATGCGAAGCTCACCGCGCACGAACTCCGCCGCGGGCGCGGTGCCGGGATCCGGAAAGTATCTGCACATCATCTCGAGCCGCATCGTGATGCTCGTGCCCGATGTGCCTGCGAGCTCAATCGCTGGAGGCGACAGTTGCACCTGGGCGCGTCCCTGGAGATGGCTGGGAACAACCGGACCGACGTTGACGCCCAAGATGTCCAGATTCACCACTGCGTCAAATCCCCCGTGAGGCGCGCTCGAAGAATCCAGCAACCCGGGTAGGGGAAGGGGCATTCCAATTCGCGAGTGGTCGGCAACCGCATCACCGAACGCGTCGATCAAGCCAACGACCGTGGGTCGCTTGGGCCGCGAGCCGGGTGGAGGATTGTCGTCGACGCGGGCAGTCAGCGAATGCGGAAACCTCTCGAACAAATGCATCGCTGCGAGCACCCTGTTCACTGCCGGCACAGCGAATTCCGCTACGACGTCGAAATCGCCCGTCAGACCATTGGCCATCGGAATCTCCTTTTACTTCGCTCCGCGCGCAGTGAGGGCTGCGACGGACACCAGGATTATCAGCAGTGAGATCGCGTGATGAAGCGTCAATGTCCGTCGTTCCTGCGCCGTGCTGCGCGTGGACTCCATTAGAAGTCGCCCGCAGGCGTAACCCGCACTCACGAAAAGGAACAACGCTCCCTGAAATGGGAGACTGGACCAGATTGCGATTGCCGAGGCGAGAAGGATTACCGCCCATCCGGCCTCAAGCAGCTGCGTCGGGATGCGCTGCTCCCACACGCCCTTATGATCCGGCAAGGACATGCTGATCCACGACTTCGACGGTCGCCCCGAGCAGCAGCCATTAAGGAGACAGCCGATTCGAGTGAAGATCATTCCGACCATGATCGTGACCATCGACACGTCCCAGAAGCCGGCGAAAGGCATCTGAAGGAACGCGAGCAACGGGACAGACAAAGGCACAGCGAGGAGGAGGCCGCCGTACTGTGCCGCGCCGCCCTCACTGCGATCCCAAATCCGCGATGGCGTGAGGCGATACAGCCGCCAGTGAGATGCGACGAAGAGGAGCCTCGCGCCCGCCAGCGCCGGAGCCAGCAGAATGCAAGTGGCAACGAATACGCGGAACGCATCGAGGCCGGCCGCATGCGCCGCGAAATTCGCGGCCAAGACACCCGCAACGAGTCCGAGGTACTGAAGCGCTGGATAGCTGTGGATCGTGAGGCCGCGCCACCGAAACATTACCGGATGCACGATTCTCTCACGCCGGCCAGAACGCCAACGCCAGCCCGCCCAGAATGGCAATGTCGGCGATGTTGAAGACAGGCCACCAACGGAGGTCGATGAAATCCGAGACGGATCGGGACCGCAGTATGTCGAGGAGATTTCCCGCCGCTCCGCCTAATGTCGCGCCAAGTCCGAGAAGAGAGGCGCGACTCTGAAAAGCAACGCCGGACCTGTGGAGCAACAGCGCAGAGGCAAGGGCAACGACCCACAACACAACGAGCAGGAGCCGCGCGTGGTCGCTCCTGTACACCACTCTCGCATTCACGACGCGCCGTAGTCGCACAACCGATCCCCACGCTATCCAACCGTCGGCAGGGCGGAGGTCGATCGCTCGCTTGCTCCACTGATCCAGCAACAGCACCAACACCCCTGAGACGAGCAGATCGATCACGGATCCAATCCGGTTAGCAGTCGCGGACCGAATCGTGAAGTTACCGCCGGGCGCGAAGATATCAATCGAGCTCGGCGACCTTCTCGGTGTCTCTTCGCACGGTGGTGAAGCGACAAGCTACCCATCCGGATAGGCGCGATTGGTAGATCCTCGAAGAAAACTGGCCTGGGTTGTGCGATTCAAAAGCACGTCCGCGCGAGGGCGGGCGGACCCATCAAACAGGGAGCGTCGTATGGATCGCGGAATCGATTTTCTCAAAAGCCAGATCAACAATGCAGTCGTTCAACATCGAGCTTTTCTCGACGCGCTCGAAACCCACGAGCAGCAGGCAGAGGATTCGCGCTTCAGAGATCTGTGCAGCCATCATATACCGCGCGTGCGCGAGCATCAGCGCATGCTCGAGGAGTATCAGACTGCCCTCGGCGCCGAAGGAGGAGCGGGGAAAAAGGTGCTCGGCGCCGTGCTCGAAAAGGCGCGCGATCTCGCTGATGCGGCGCGCGAGAGCGACTTCCTTCGATTGGTTGGCGATGTCGTGATGTCGCGTCAGGCGGAGGACACCTTCAAGACCTTCCGCGAAGGCGGCCGGATTCTTGGCAACGTGCAGCTCGCGCAAATCGGAGAGATCGGCGAGCGACAGCACGACGACTACCATCGCGAGGCCAATCGGCTGGTGCAGCTGATGTTCGTCGAGCATGTCCGAGAGCTCGAGCCCGCGGCAGTCTCGGTCGAGGCTGAAGCCCCGCCGGGTACGATCGGGGCGTAGCAGCGCCACAATCTGCCGGGTGCTAGCGGCCCTCGCTAACTTCCCGGCATGACGGACGTCGTCTCGCTCGCGGCAGAGCTTCTCGCGATTCCCTCGCTCACTGCGAGCGAGGGAGCGGCGGTGGATTTCGTTTCTCGCTGGCTCGTCGCCCGCGGATGGAACGTCACCGTGCAGGAAGTGAGCGTGGGCCGAGGCAACGTATGGGCGTCACGGTCCGGAGGTGGCGTGACTTTCTCGACACACCTCGACACGGTTCCACCGTTCTTTGCTCCTCGTCTTGACGGCGACAAGCTTTACGGGCGCGGTGCATGCGATGCAAAGGGAATTGCGGCCGCGATGCTTGCGGCGGCGGACCGCCTCGCAAGCTCGGGAGAATCCCGAGTCGACCTCCTGCTCGTGGTCGGCGAAGAGAAAGGGTCTGACGGAGCGCGCGCCGCCAACAACCTCGATACCCGGAGCCGCTTTCTCGTCAACGGCGAGCCGACCGAGAGCAAGCTCGCGAGTGGTGCGAAAGGATCACTCCGTGTAATCGTGCGCACGCGCGGTCGCGAGGCACACTCCGCTTATCCGCAGCTCGGACAATCGGCTATCGAGCCGTTGATCGCGCTGCTCCCAACCATTCGTGAGCTGCCGTTTCCGTCGGACCCGGTGCTCGGCGAAACAACCGTCAACATCGGTGTCATACGCGGTGGCACCGAAGCGAACATCATTCCGGCGCATGCGGAGGCCGAGCTGATGGTGCGCCTCGTCGGCGACGTAGAGCCGATCAAGAAGCAGATCAAGAAGTGGGCGAAAGGCAAGGCGGAGGTTGAATTCGGATCGTACATACCGGCGCAGCGTTTTCACACGGTCGAAGGCCTCGAAGTCGCACCAGTGGCCTACACGTCCGACATTCCTCTCCTGACGAGATGGGGAACACCGCTTCTCTTCGGGCCGGGCTCGATTCATGTCGCGCACACTCCAGAGGAGTACGTCGACGTCAATGAGCTCCGCGCGAGCGTCGATACATATGAGCGGCTCGCGCTGACCCTTCTCGCGTCATGACATCGTCACCGACCGGCCGCAAATGGAAGGTCGCAGTGCTGGGCGCCACTGGCGCCGTCGGGCAGACATTCGTTCGCCTCATCGCCGATCATCCGTGGTTCGAGCTCGCCGAGGTCGCGGCGTCGGAGCGTAGCGCAGGAAAGTCGTATCGCGACGCGACACGCTGGCTCGAGGGCACGATGCCGGAATCCGTCGCTGAAATGACGGTCGCATCCTGCGACCCTGCGAAAATCCGATCACCCATCGTTTTCTCGGCGCTCGATGCCGCGGTCGCCGGCGACGCGGAACGCAAATTCGCCGAGGCCGGGATGATCGTGCTCAGCAACGCGAGGAACTTCAGAATGGAGCCCGATGTCCCACTCGTGATTCCGGAAGTGAACGCCGAGCACCTCGGCCTCATCGAGATTCAGCGTGAGCTCCGCGGCTGGCCGGGCGCCATCGTCACCAACGCGAACTGTGCGGCGACAATCGCGGCGCTTGCTCTCGCGCCGCTCCACCAGAAGTTCGAGCTCGACACGCTGATGCTGACGACGCTGCAGGCGGTGTCGGGTGCGGGGTACCCGGGCGTCGCATCGCTGGACATAATCGGCAACGTCATTCCTTTCATCGCTGACGAAGAGCCGAAGGTCGAGCGCGAGATGTGCAAGCTCCTCGGCCGGTACGCGAACGGTGAGGTCGTTCCGGCGGCGATGCGCGTGAGCGCACAGACGAATCGCGTACCTGTTGAGCACGGACACACCATATGCATCGCCGCCTCGTTCCGCGACCGCCCTTCTGCTGAGGAGGCAATCGCGACATTGTCGGAATGGGCCGGTGCCGAGGAGACACGCGGTCTGCCCAGCCGTCCCGACCGGCCGCTCCAGGTCGCGGCGGAGAGGGACCGTCCGCAACCGCGTCGCGATGTCAATGCCGGAGCAGGAATGACGGTCACCGTCGGCCGCATTCGCGACGACAGCGTGCTGCATCTGAGAATGGTCGCCGTCGGACACAACACTATCCGCGGCGCCGCTGGTGGATCGGTGTTGAACGCCGAGCTGCTCGCGGCCACCGGGCGACTCGCCGACGCGTGATCGTCGTCAAATTTGGCGGCACCTCGGTCGGCGATGCGGCGGCGATCGAGCGCGCCGCCGTGATCGTGCGCGCGCGGATGGACCGGCAACCAGTAGTCGTGGTCTCGGCCCTCGGCGGCGCGACCAACGCTCTCATCGGAGTCGGAGAACAAGCTGCCAAGGGTCACCTGATCGGAGCGCTGCGGAACGTGGAGAGCCTCCGCGACCGGCATCTATCGGAATGCGACCTGCTGCTTGGCGGGACGTCACTTTGCGACGACGTGACGGGCGAGCTGAGCGCGATGTTCGACGAGCTCGCGTCGCTCGCGGAAGCGCTGTCGACATTGGGACACATCACACCGCGATCGCAGGATGCGATCGCCGCATTCGGAGAGCAGCTATCATCGCTCCTCGTTTGCGCCTACCTCGAGCGGCTGGATCTTCCCGTCGTCCACGTCGATGCCCGCGAAGTGATGATCACTGATGCGTCCTTCACGCAGGCTGAGCCGTTGACGACGCTTATCGCCGAGCGCTGTCGCGAAGTGCTGACTCCTCTGGTGGATACTGGAAAGGTGCCGGTGCTCGGAGGGTATATCGGAGCCACCGAGTCCGGGGTGACCACAACACTGGGCCGTGGCGGCTCGGACTACAGCGCTTCATTGGTGGGTGCAGCGCTGCACGCTGACGCGATCGAGATCTGGACGGACGTCGATGGAATGCTGACGGCTGATCCGCGACTCGTGGACGGAGCGTTGCTGATCGAGCAGATCCGGTTCGACGAAGCGTCGGAGCTCGCGTCCTTCGGTGCGAAGGTGCTGCATCCGAATACGATCGCGCCGGCGGTTCGGATGGGAATTCCGGTGTTCGTTTACAACTCTCGTCGGCCGCAAGGGAAGGGAACGCGGATAACGTTCGATGCTCCGCATCGGCCGGTGAGCGCAATTGCCGGAAAAACAGACGTGACAGTAGTCAAGGTTACCGCGGCGCGGATGCTGTTCGCACATGGATTTCTGCGCAGGGTGTTCGAGATTTTCGAAAGGCATAAGACATCGGTGGACGTCGTCGCAACTTCCGAGGTGTCGGTCTCCGTCACGATAGATGATCCGACAGAGCTCGACGAGCTGGTAGTGGACTTGCGTGCGCTGGGCGACGTCTCGATCGAGCGGAATCGCGGCATCATCGCCATCGTTGGAGCTGGCATCGGAGACGCCGGCGGTGCGATGGGACGGGCGCTGATCGCGCTCGGCGAAACACGCGTGCACATGATGTCGCTGAGCGCAACGGGGATCAATCTGACGGTGATCGTTGACGCGGCGAGTGTCGAGCCCGCAATAAAACGGCTTCACGCGGAGTTCTTCGGAGGAAGGGGATGACGAATCCGCTGCAGGTCGCGGTGATTGGCGACGGCAAGATGGGACGCACTGTGGCACAACTGGCGCAGGAGCGCGGTTGGACTGTATGTGCGATGCTCGATTCCGAGCACAACCGTGACGGGGCAGGGATCACGCGCCGCGCGCTTGGTGATCCGGACGTAGCGATTGAGTTCACGGAGCCGGGCGCAGCGGTCGCAAACATTTTCGCTTGCATCGCCGCCAATGTGCCGGTGGTTGTCGGGACGACAGGGTGGTACGAAGCGCTGCCAACAATCACTGAACAGGTGAACGAAGCCGGTGCCGCGGTTTTGTGGGCCCCGAATTTCGCTGTCGGCGTGAACCTGTTCGTGGAGCTTGCCCGACAGGCGGGGAGGATAATGTCAGTCGCGCCCGATTTCGCTGCGGCAATAGTCGAGACGCACCATTCTGCGAAGAAGGACGCGCCATCGGGCACAGCGTTGGCGATAGTCACGGCAATGGCGGAGAAGCTCGGACGGACCGTCCCGGTGACGAGCGTCCGCACCGGCTCGGTGCCGGGCACACACGAGGTGATCTTTGACGGTCCCTACGAGCAGATGACGCTCCGCCATGAGGCACGCGACCGGCGGGTATTCGCCGACGGTGCGCTGCGCGCGGCACAGTGGCTGATAGGAAAGAAGGGGGTATTCACGATGCGCGATGTTCTCGGCTTCACGAAGGGAGGCGATAATGCCTGACAGAACCGCACGCACGGCAACCGATTCGCGCGGGCGCCCGCTCCTTCATGGATGCGGCACAGCGCTCGTTACTCCGTTTGAGCGCGACGGATCGGTTGACGAGGACGCGTTGAAGCGCCTCGTCGAATGGCAGATCTCCGAAGGAGTTCACTTCCTGGTTCCGTGCGGCTCGACGGGCGAAGCGGCGACGCTAACCATTGCAGAGCACCGGCGGGTCGTGGAGCTAACGGTCGAAACGGTCGAAGGACGAGCCCCTGTGGTTGCGGGAGCGGGATCAAACGACACACAGAAGGCGATCGCGCTGTCGAAGGAGATGAAATCCGCCGGGGCGACGCACCTGCTGCACACGTCGCCGATGTACAACAAGCCGCCGCAGCGCGGAATAGTGGCGCATTACACGGCGATTGCCGACGCGGTCGATCTCCCCCTAGTCGTGTACAACGTGCCCAGCCGCACGGCGAGCAATGTCGAAGCCGCAACTACGCTCGAGTTGGCGGAACATGAAAACGTGACAGCGGTGAAAGAGGCGTCGGGAAATCTGTCCCAGATCAGTGAGATCATCAGGAATCGGCCGGACGAATTCACTGTTTTGTCGGGCGACGACGCACTCACAGTCGCAGTCATGGCCGAGGGCGGCGATGGAGTAATTTCCGTTACGTCGAATGCGCTCCCGCGGCTGGTCTCGTCGCTCGCGGAAAGCATGCTGCGTCAAGACCTCGACGAAGCTCGCCGATTGTCCGCGCTGCTCGCGCCATTCACCACGGCGGCATTCGTGGAGTCGAATCCGATTCCGATAAAGGCAGCGTTGGCGATAATGGGTCGGATCGAGAACGTCCTGCGATTGCCACTCGTCCCACTAAAGGAATCGCTGGTTGCCGCGCTGGAGGAATCGCTGGCGGTGGCTGGAGCTGTTGCTGGCGCCTGATGCGATCATCACTGGCGGCCATGACGTGAGCGCGTCACACGATTCGCTGAAAGCGTCCATCGAATCGCTCTTCGCCGACCGAGCCGCAGGTGCAGACGCCGCCCGGCAACCAGTCGAAGAGATGCTATCCCTCCTCGAATCGGGAGAGATCCGCTCAGCAGAGCGCGGAAGCGACGGGCAATGGCGAGCGGTCGCATGGGTGAAACAGGGAATACTGCTCGGGTTTCGCTTCGGACGCCTGGTGGACATGTCTCCGCCGCAGGTCACCGGGTCGGCGCGCTTTTCCTTCTTCGACAAGGACACTTATCCGCTCCTCGATCTGAATACCGATCACAATGTCCGAATCGTTCCCGGAGGCTCGGCGGTGCGACGGGGGGTGTACCTCGCTCCAGGAGTCGTCTGCATGCCGCCGATGTACGTGAATGTGGGCGCGTATGTCGGCACGGGGACGATGATCGACTCGCACGCTCTCGTGGGGTCCTGCGCTCAGATCGGAGAGCGCGTGCATCTGAGTGCCGCAGCGCAGGTGGGCGGCGTACTCGAACCCGTGAACGCAGCGCCGGTCGTCATCGAGGATGACGTGATCGTCGGCGGGAACTGCGGCATTTACGAAGGCACTGTCGTGCGCACGCGTGCAGTGATCGGAGCCGGAGTAGTCCTCACGCGCGGTACTCCCGTGTTCGATCTGGTGAAGGAGACTGTTTATCGCGGCGGCCCCGATCACCAGCTCGAGATTCCGGAGGGCGCGGTAGTCGTGCCCGGCGCGCGACAGGTTAAAGGCAACTGGGGTGAGCGCGAGCGTCTCTCGCTCCAGACCCCGGTGGTAGTGAAGTATCGCGACGAGAAGACCGACAGCGCGACGCTTCTCGAGAGCTGGCTGAGATGAGAGTAGGGGGCGAGATCAGAGTGCCCGGCGACAAATCCATCTCGCACCGGGCGCTCATTCTCGCTTCGCTCGCAACAGGCGAGTCGCGAATTCGCGGGATTCTTCGCTCGGCGGACGTCGAATCCACAGCGGTGGTGCTGCGGACGATGGGCGCAGCCATTCCGTCTCTCGCTGACGACATCGTCGTTCATGGTCGCGGGCTCGATGGATGGAGCGCTCCCGCTTCCGCGCTCCTGTGCGGGAACAGCGGGACGACAGCGCGACTCATGGCCGGGGGAGTTGCCGGTCGGCCGTTCGCATCGCGGTTCGAGGGCGACACGAGCCTGAGCAGGAGACCGATGCACCGCATTGCCGAGCCCCTTAGGGCGATGGGCGCGCGCGTCGATTTCGACCACGGCGACGGACTGCCAATGACGGTTATCGGCGGGACTCTCGCCGGCATCATGTGGACGACAAACGGCGCAAGCGCGCAGACCAAGAGCGCACTCCTCCTTGCCGGTCTCGTGGGCGGAGTGCACGTGACGGTCCGAGACAATACGCGGTCACGCGATCACACCGAGCGGATGCTGTCGGCAATGGGCGGGCGGATCAGGTCGCAAGGCGCAACCGTGTCTCTGGCACCCGTTAACGAGCTGGCTCCGCTGGACATCACCGTGCCGGGAGACCCGTCCTCAGCCGCGTTTCCTCTGGCGGTCGGTGTGCTTGGCGGAGCAGGAGGAGTACGGATTCCGAACGTGTGTCTGAATCCGACGCGCATCGGCTTTTTCGAGGCGCTAAAGACGATGGGAGCAACGCTACGGTACGTCGACCAGCGAATTGTCGGCGGTGAGGAGACGGGGACTGTCGTCGCAGCGCCTTCATCCTTGCGGAGTGGCCGCTTCGGAAGCTCTGAGGTTCCAGGGATGATCGACGAGATCCCGTTGCTGGCATGCGTCGCCGCAGCGGCCGGTGTAGGGCTGGAAGTAACCGGCGCAGAGGAGCTACGAGTGAAGGAGAGCGATCGCATCCATGCCGTCGTGTCAAATCTCCGCGCACTCGGAGCCGAGGCGCAAGAGCTTCGCGATGGACTCGTCGTTGCGGAGCGGAGGGTCAGACTTCGCGGAAAGGCGATCACGGAGGGCGACCACCGCATAGCGATGGCGTTTGGTGTTCTCGGCGCCATTCCGGGAAACGAAATCGAAATCGATGACAAGGATTGCGTCGTCGTGTCGTATCCATCTTTCTGGAGTGATATCGAGCGGCTGGCATCATGGCCGGTTCGCGCATGAGCGATCGGATCGCAATCGCGATCGACGGACCGGCAGCATCGGGAAAATCATCAACCGCAAAAGCAGTCGCGCGCGCATTGAGATTCCGACACGTCGATTCGGGGTCACTGTATCGAGCGGCGACAGCGGCGAGGGCACGTCGAGGTGGAGACCCCAAGTCATGGACGGAGGAATCCGTGCTCGAAGCAGCGCGTGAAGTCTCGCTCCAGCGTGTGGACTCCGGATTCATTCCCCTGATTGATGGAGAGCCCGCGGACTCTGAGATGCGCGGAGAGCCGGTGACGGGCAGCGTCTCGCTCGTCGCTCGGATGCCGGCAGTTCGGGACTGGGTCAACGCGCAGGTAAGAAAGGCGCGCGAAACCGATGACGTGGTAGTGGATGGACGCGACATCGGGACGGTCGTGTTTCCCAATGCGCAGCTGAAAGTGTACCTCGTTGCCGATGCAGAAGAGCGTGCGCGTCGAAGACTAAGAGAGCGGCTTTACCGCGAGCCGACAGCCGATGAAATCGTCGCCGAGACGGCGGCCATTCTGCGGCGAGACAATATGGATGCCACGCAGAGTGCCATGGCTCGCGATGCGGTTAGGATAGATACCACGCGGCTGACGGAAAAAGAGCAGGTTGAGCGGATCGTGGAGATGGCACGGGGAATCGCAGAAAAGATCAGAGAGGCATGACAGAACTGCGAACTGCGAACTAGCTGCGAACTAACTACCCGAGGTGAGGAGCGATCCGTTCAGGATTTGGCGGAGGGTCTAATCAGTGGGTCACGCTCGCGGGGAATTGCAGCGAGCAGAAGCCTGCGGATGTCTTCGAGTTTTCAAGCCGCTCCTGAACGGTTCGCGAGGCTAGCACGTGGCGGGCCGACTCGTACCAAGTCATGCTCTCGCGAGTAGAGCCAAGGGCGTACTCGAAAATCCGGGCTCTGTCACGACCGGTGCTTCGCGAATACCCTTCGCCGAGGTTCGCTCCGCTCGAGGCAACTGCGGCGTAGAGCTGGCCGGCGACCTTCTCGGTGATGCGATGATGCTG
>WNGF01000440.1_pt1 | contig 60185 bp, 53 predicted proteins | sample 5400641 | NCBI WGS metagenome assembly WNGF01 (sample SAMN13153371, study PRJNA577476) | soil metagenome | isolation source: 80 cm soil or saprolite under grassland replicate 2 | place: USA:California | collected 2016-06-15
CCCCTACCGCACGCCATGTGCGGACGGCAGGGCTAGCGCCCAGCGGTTGGGTCCCACCCGTAGCGCTCCGAGTCCAGGATGAAGGCCGCCGCGCCGAGCAGGGGCGCGTCGGCGCCGAGCTTGCCGGGAACGATCTGGCAGGCGGCGGCGAACTCCATACGCGCATGCATGGCGAAGGCCTCTTGGACGGCATCCCAGAAGGGCGGCCCGGACTGGGAGAAACCGCCGTCGATCGCGACGACCTCGAGGTCGAGGAGGTGGGCGCAGGAGGCGAGCGCGATGCCGACTGCGTGGCCGGCACGCGCAAGGTTCCGGATGGCGACCCCGTCCCCGGCTGCCGCGGAGGCGGCGAGCCCGACGCCGTCCGCTCGCATGCCCTCGCCCGGGCGCCAGCCTTCGGCCAGTGCCCGCCTGACCGTGTTCGGGCCGGCGGCGATCGCCTCGACACAGCCGCGTCCACCGCAGGCGCAGGGGGGTCCGTCCGGCTCGGCGACAACGTGCCCGATATGACCGGCGTTCCCGCTGGTCCCGTGGTAGAGGCGTCCGGCGAGGATGAGGCCGCCACCCACGCCGGTCGACACCGTCATGCCGAGGAGGTTGGCAGTACCGACCCCGGCTCCCCTCCAGTGCTCCCCTACGGCGATGCCGACCGCGTCGTTGTGGACGAGCACCGGCTCGACCTCGAACTCCCGGATCAGGCGCCGGCGCAGCGGGAACTTCCTCCACGCCGGCATGTTGAGCGGCGAGACCTCACCGGCAGGCCAGACCATCGGGCCCGCGCACGATACGCCGACGCCTTCGAGGTCGCCCGGCAGGGTGTCGGCTCCTCTCAGCGCCGCGGCGCAGCAGGCGATCAGCGCTTCGTAGAGCGCCTCGGGGGCGGTTCCGCTCGGTGACGGGACACGGCTGCGGCCCAGGATGCGGGCGCTGGCGTCGACGACTCCGGCGGCGAGCTTGGTGCCACCGACGTCGACGGCGAGGACAAGAGCCACGCTTATTTGATCTCGAGCAGCTTCTCTCGCACCGCGTACACAACCGCCTCCATCCTCGAATGGAGGTGCAGCTTCTCGAGGATGTTGCGGATGTGGTTCTTCACGGTGTTTTCGGAGATGTAGAGCTCTTTGGCGATGTCACGGTTGTTGTGGCCCTTGGCGACGAGCTTGAGGACCTCCATCTCCCGGTCCGTGAGCCGTGGTGTGGGCAACTGCTGCTTCTCGTCGGCCCGCTTGACCATGCTTGCGAACTCGTCGAGCAGCTTCGAGGCCATTGACGGGGAGATCAGCGACTGGCCCTTGGCGACTGAGCGAATCGCGTTGGCGACCTCATCGATGGAGATCTCCTTCAGCAGATAGCCGTTGGCGCCCGCCTTGATCGCGTCGTAGAGGTCCGCCTCTTCGTCGGAGATGGTCAGCATCAGGATCTTGGCGTGCGGGATCAGGTCCTTGATGGCCTGCGTCGCTTCGATGCCGCCCCGCCGTGGCATGCGAACGTCCATCAAGACCACGTCGGGCATGAGCTCCTGCGCCTTTTCGATCGCCTCGGCCCCGTCGCCCGCTTCCCCCACGACCTCGACGTCGTCCTCCTGCTGGAGGACCATCTCGAGCCCGCGGCGGAACAACGCGTGGTCGTCCACGATCAGCACACGGATGGCGTCCCCAGCGCCCCGCGGTCGTGACTGCCGGTCGTCCGCCACGCTTTCCCCTCTCACTTCCTGGCGCATGCCAGCGCCCCTTCACACTTCGGGCTCGATGAGCCCATAACCGCCGTTACGGCGACGGTACACGACGTTTGCCTGCTGCGTCTCGGCATTCGAGAACAGGAAAAAGTCGTGCCCAAGGAGCTCCATCTGCTCGACGGCCTCCTCCGGGGTCGTTGGTTTCATCTCGATTCTCTTGTACCGGGCGAAGGGCTGCTCCGCGGCCTCGTCCCGCTCGAACTGCTGGATGGCCGGCGCCATCGCCTTCACGCCCTCGGCGTGCTGGGTCCTGTCCACCCGCCGGCCCTTGAGCTTCTTGATCTGACGCTGGAGCCGGTCGATGACCTGATCCACCGCTGTGGCCGGGTCAGCCGCGCTCGCGTGGGCCCGGACGAGCCGGGACTTGGTGGTCACGGTGACCTCCACCGTGTGGGCTTCGGGCACCCGCGGGTTGCGCTCCTCAGAGAACTCGACGTCCATCGCCAGGATCCGGTCGTCGAAGCGCTGGACCTTGGCCAGCTTCTGCTTGGCGTGTGCACGCAGCTTCTCGGGCACGTCGATGTTCTTGCCCTTCACCGTCACCTGCATGGGCTGCTCCCAATCTGACCGTCGGCACTGTCGGCAAGGTGGACGCACGCACCGCAAGCCGCACCCCCCTCGGCCGCCAGCCCGAACCCCGGGCTCGGACCCCCGATCACTCGACGCGGACCGCCTCCCTTTCGGCCCGCCGCCGCTCGCAATGGCGGGATTCTACACACTCAAAACATGGGTCAACCAGACAATACGACCGTCACAGTGTCGGCAACGCCCCTCTGACCAGCGAAGTTAGCACGACGCAAGAACGGCTGCCGGGATACGCAATCCTCCTCGTCTCGTCAGCCATTATTTTCGATGCTCGCCGACCGCCGGGAAGCGGTCGAACGCCCCGTCCCAGGAGGGCCGAATGCGGCGCTGGCCGCGGCGAGGACGGCGACCTCGACTTCGTGGGCGCCCGCCTGACGCAGGGCTGTGACCGCCCCGGCGAGGGTACGGCCCGTCGTGGCGACGTCGTCGACCAGGAGGACGCGGCCGCCCGCGAGGCGTTGCCGGACCCTCGGCGGCGGCCGGGCGGGCGCCTGGTCCGACCGGTCCCGGTGATCCGGGTAGTGGTCCCACCGGTCCCACCGGTCCTGCGGGTCCTGGTGATCCGGCTGGCCCCGCTGGTCGTGACCGGCATGCCCGTCACGGCGGGAACGGCCCAGGTCCCGACCGGCTGTGGGCGCGAGCAGGCTGGCCAGCGGCAGGTCGAGCGCTGCGGCAACGCCGGCCGCGACCTGCTCGGCGTGGTCCCGTGGCAGTCCGCGTGCGGGCCGCGCCGCGATCCAGGTGACCAGATCGGCGCCAACGCCCGCGGCGAGCAGCAGCGCGCCGAGGCGGCTCCCGAGCGCCCGGAGGGCGGCCGCCTGCCCGCGGAGCTTCCCTGCCAGCACGGCCGCTCGCAGGACGTCGCCGTAGAGCCCGAGCGCCCACAGCGTCACGGTGGGGTCGGTGGCCAGGCGCCACGGCCCGGCGCCCGCCGGCTCGGGCGGCAGGCAGGCAGCACAGCACGGCCAGGCGTCAGCGGCCCCGCAGGCGAGGCAATCGGCAGGTCGCAGCAGCCGGCCGAGCGCGGTGAGGATCAGCATGCCAAGAGGCTACCCGGCCGGACCACCATCGTGGACCGGTTGTCCACAGCCCTCCGGCGGGCGGGGCGGCCGCCCTGGGGGTGGGGGCGGCCGGGCTCATCGGGTGGCGAAGCTCGGCTCGTTGTCGAAGCCGTTGGTCCCCGGCGAGGTGAGCTGGTGCTGGCTCGCGCCGAGCCGGTCGATCATCCAGAGCGAGGTGCCGTCCTCGGACTGGACGACGAAGATGAAGCGGTTGCCGGTCGGGTCGACCGTGAGCTGATCGCCGATGTCGATGGCGTTCTCGCTGGTCGGGACCAGGTTCAGCAGGGGTGTCGGGTCCCAGCCGTCGGCGTCCATGATCCATAGCTTGCCCAGGTCGTCCTTGTTCCCGGTCCTGCCGATGAAGGCGACCGTCGAGGTATCGACCCAGACCGGGCTGAACACTTCGCCGAGCCCGGGCGCGATCGGACGGGGGAACCAGTCGACCACCCCGGACGGACCCAGGAGACCGAGGAAGAGCAGGCCGCCATCGCCGAACTTCGCCTGCCTGCCCGCGCCGACGGCGAGGACGAACGCGCCGTCGGGGCTTACCCGCAGGACGGTCGGCTGCAGCCCGCCCGGCATCGGCGCGAGCGCCAGCCTGGACGGCTCCGGCATTCCCGGAACCACCCCGAGCAGCTCGACCTGGCCGCCCGCGCGCCGCAGGAGCAGCAGCTTCGAGGAATCCGGCAGCCACGACGGCGCCGAGAGCTCGCCGCGCACACCGGACGACCTGACCGTGATGCCGTCCCCGGAGCCGATCCACAGCGAGCGCTCGCCGCCTTCGCCGAGCAGCAGGAACGCGAGGCGGTTGCCGCGGGGCGCCCAGGTGGGGGCGAGCTTCTGCCCGGTGGCGTTGTAGGGCAGCAGCATCGGCCGGGCGCTCGCGGCCAGCTCGGTCGTGTACAGCTCACCGTTGCGGGCGAACACCAGCCTGCCGGGCCCGTCCGGCCGCCGCGGCCACAGACCGGTGAACAGGTCGCCGAGCGGTGGCACGCTGCGCCGCCAGACCTTGGCGGCGTCGAACCGGTCCGGGCCGAGGGCGCTGGCCGGGCGACCGTCGACGGTGACCTTGACGGTGGCCGCGGGGGCGAGGCGGGCAAGGGTCCACACGACCTGGCCCACGCGCACCTCGCCCGACCCACCGGTGGGGTCGGCGAACTCGCCGGAGAGGTCGACGCTCACCAGGTTGTCCGCGTAATCGAGATGCCGCAGCTTGGTGCCCCGCGGGATTGCGCTGGTGAGGGTTCGGCTCACCCGCCCCTCGGGCTCGCCGAGCAGTGCCCGCACGGCGGCCTCCGCCCGCGTCTGCAAGGCGACGACTTTCGGCGTATCGGCCGCCGGCCGCGGCAGGAAGATCTGCACCGGCGCCAGATGGCGCTGGTCGGCGGCGACCAGGAAGAGCTCGACCGGCCCGTAGCGCTGCTTGAAGCTGGTGACGTCGATCCAGGGCGCCTTCCCGGGATTGGCCACCCGCCACTCGCCCCCCACCTGGCGCAGGCGGAGCTGGATGCTGACCTGCCGCGAGTCCGGGACCCAGCGGCGGTCGTCCAGCGCGCCGACGAGTTGGAGCCGCACCGCCACGACCTTCTGGTCACGGTCGTCGATGGGTGCCTGGGGCTGGAACTCGCCGTGGTAGACGCTCACGGCCCGACCGCTCTTCCACGCCTGCACCTGCGCCTGCGCCGCCTTGTCGGGCACGATCCAGGGCAGCGCGCGGTCGGGGTCCCCGGTGGCCATGGCGAGCATGAAGCCCTGCGCGACCTGGGCCTCGCTCAAGCCGGGGCGCGGGCCGCTGCCAGGGCCGGACGACTCCCTGGGCTGCGGCGCCGGCGGCACCGGGCTGACCACGAACACTTTGTTGCTCGGCGGCACGCCGGTCGAGCAGGCCGCCAGCAGCAGCGTGGCCAGGAATGTCCAGAACGCCCGAATGACGCGACGGTCAGCCACCGAGCACGACCCGCGGCTCGCTCTCGCTGGCCGCCCCAGCCACGGCGTCTGGCTCCGGCTCGCCCGCGGCGGCCTCCTCCGGCCCCGGCTCCGGCTGCGGCTTGGCGGCGGGCAGGACCACCGTGAACACCGAGCCCTCCCCCACCTCGCTGGTCACGCGGATCGAGCCGCCGTGCAGGTGGACGTTCTCGAGCGCGATGGCGAGCCCGAGCCCGGTGCCCCCGGTGGTCTTGGCACGATGGGCGTCGGCCCGGTAGAAGCGCTCGAAGATGTGCGGCAGGTCCTCGGCCGGTATGCCTTCGCCGTCGTCTTCGATCTTGACCACGACGTCGTTCCCACGGCGGGCGGCGCTCACCAGCACCGCGCCGTCGCTGGTGTGCTCGATCGCGTTCTTCACCAGGTTGGAGAAGACCCGGTCGAGACGGCGCGGGTCGGCCTCGACCAGCGGCGCGCCCTCCCTGATTTCGACCTCGAGGCTGATGCTGACCCTGCGGCCGTGGGCGATCGGGTCGAGCGCGTCGATCACCTCGTCGAGCAGACGGCCGAGGTCGACCTCGACCGGATCGAGGCGGACCACGCCGGCGTCGAAGCGGCTGATCTCAAGGAGGTCCTCGAGAAGGTTCTCGAACCGCTCCAGCTCGCGCTCCAGCAGCACGGCCGCGCGCTGCGCGTCCGAGGGCAGGCTGGCGCGGGCCGCATGGATGTAGTCGGCGGCCATGCGCACGGTCGCCAGCGGCGTGCGCAGCTCGTGGCTGACGTCGGAGACGAAGCGGGCCTGGAGGTTCGAGACGCTCTCCAGCTCGCCGATCTTCTGCGCCAGCGCGTCGGTCATGCGGTTGAAGGACTCGGCCAGCCGCCCGAAGTCGTCGTGCGTGGTGATCTGGGGGATGCGCGCCTCCAGGTTGCCGGCGGCGATCTCCTCGGCGACGTCCCTGGCCCGCTGGACCGGTCGGAGCACGCGGCCGATCAGGATCGCGGCCATGACGATCACCGCGGCGAGCAGGCCGACGCTCACGACCACCAGGAAGTTGGTGAGCCGGCTGAGGGTCTCCTCCTGGAAGGTCAGCGGGTAGAAGAAGTACGTCTCGTAGTCCCCCTGGTCGGACCGGACCGGCGCCCCGACCACCAGCATGCGGCCGGGCCCGATGGGCGAGCCGATGTAGACGTAGGCGATCTCGGAGCGCATGAGCACCCTGTTGACCAGGGAAGAAGGCACCTGCTCGATCCTGAAGCGGTCGTCCGACTCGCTCGACAGCTCGGCGTTGCGGACGATCACGGCCTTGAAGCTGGGCGGACCGCCGCTCTGCCCGCTGGTGAACTGCTGCAGGAGCTGGATCTGCGCCTCGCGCTCGGGCAGCCCGACCGTGCTGGCGAGCGCCGCCGGCGCCTGGCCGGTCAGCCGCTGCACCTCCTCCACGGCCTCGGTGCTGCGCTGGTTGTAGAGCGAGTTGGCCAGAAGGGCACGCAGCGAGAGACCGAGCAGGAGCAGCGCGCCGACCGCGACCGCCGAGGCGAACAGCACGACCCTGGCTCGCAGGTCGAGGCGGGGCGGACGGAACCAGCGCACGGACATTTCCTCTTCGGGTGCCTACGTCCTGCCGTCAGGGCCGGGGAGCGGCTCGCCGGAGGCCGCCTCCGGCCCGATGCGGTAGCCGACCCCACGGACGGTCTGCACGATCCTCGGGTTCTCGGGATCGTCCTCGATCTTCGCGCGCAACCGCTGCACGTGCACGTTGACCAGGCGCGTGTCGCCGGCGTAGCGATAGCCCCACACCTGCTCCAGCAGGACCTCGCGGGTGAAGACCTGCCGTGGCCGGCGGGCCAGGGTGGCGAGGAGCTCGAACTCGAGCGGGGTGAGGTTGACGGACTTGCCGCCCTTGTTGACCTGGTGCGCCATGACGTCCATCTCGATGTCGTGGAAGCGCAGCGTCTCGGCCCCGTCGGTGTCGCGGCGCCGCAGCCTCGCCCGGATGCGCGCCACCAGCTCCTTGGCGGAGAACGGCTTGGTGATGTAGTCGTCGGCGCCCGACTCGAGCCCCAGCACGACGTCGACCGTGTCGGTCTTGGCGGTCAGCATCACGATCGGGACGCCGGACTCCATCCGCAGCTCGCGGCAGATCTCCAGGCCGTCCTTGCCGGGCAGCATCAGGTCGAGCAGCACCAGATCCGGTTTGGCCTGGTGGAAGGCGGCAATCGCCTGGTCACCCGAGCGCACGAACACCGGCTCGAAGCCTTCTTGTCGGAGGACGATGCCGAGCATCTCCCCCAGGGACGGGTCGTCGTCGACGACCAGGACTCTGCCTCGCAAGCCTCTTCGCCTCCTCCCACCAGCAACCGGCCAAGGATGACATGACGGCGCCACACAAGGGGAGTCCCTTGTCCACAGATCCCTCGCTGGTCATTGACCGGTCCGCACGCCACCACGACAATGCGCGCGAAGACGGGCACGAGAGCAGGTCCTGGCGACGCAGCGGCAGCCGAGCTGGCCGCCGACGACCTTCAGGATGCGGGATCCGCAGCCGAGATCGGAGATGACGCCGGTGGTCAGCACACCACCGCCCCTTGAGCCAGATGGTGAACCCGCGGAGCCGGATCCGCCACATGGCGGTGACGGAGGCACGGCCCAGCCCCGCCCCGGCGGCCACGAAGGCCCCGAAGGCTACGGCGGGGGCTGGGTCGCCCCGGGCGCGCCGCCAGGCTGGGATCCCCCTCCTGGACCAGGACCGGGGACGGCGGGCTGGAGCACCCCCGGCTGGGGCGCTGCCGGCTACCAGGCGCCGGTGGTGCTGCCCAAGGGGGGGAGCGCCCGCACCGGGCCGCTGCCGCTGCACCCCATGTCGCTCGGCGACGTGCTCGACGGCGCCTTCCGGCTGCTCAAGGCGAACCTCGCCACGATCGTGCTGGTCACGGCGGTGTTCTTCGTGCCGCTCGAGCTCGTCAGCGCGTTCCTGACCCGTGACCTCTTCGGCGGTCAGAGCGTTCTCAACGTCCTGCGGGACCCCACCGTGGCCGAACAGGGGCTCGACGGGGGCGCGTCGACCACGCAGCTCGTCGGGACCGTGGTCACTTCGCTGGTCGGCCTGCTGGTGACGCCGTTCGTCGGCGGGGCGGTCACCAAGGTGGTGGGCGCAAGCTACCTGGGCGACCGGCTCTCGGCGGGGGAAGCCGTCAAGACCACCGGGCGGCGCTTCTGGGCACTGCTCGGGGCGGCCATCTTCGTGCACGTCGTCGAGGGTGTCGGTCTGCTGTTGCTCGTGCTGCCCGCGCTGGCCGCGATGGCGTTCTTGATCTGCACCACCCCGGCGGTGGTGATCGAGGGGCTCGGGCCTGTCAAAGGCATGCGTCGCTCGGCCGCGCTGGTGCGGCGCCGCTTCTGGCCGGTGCTCGGCACCGCGGTCGTAAGCGGCCTCATGACCTGGTTCCTGACCACCACCCTGCGCACCCCGTTCGCGATCGGGGGGGAGCTGATCGGCCTGCGGTGGGGCTTCATCCTGCTGGCGGTCGGCTCGATCGTGCCGGCGCTGCTCGCCACCCCCTTCGTGTCGATCGTGGCAACCCTCGTCTACTTCGACGCCCGCATCCGCCACGAGGGCTTCGACCTCCAGATGATCGCCCGCGAGCTCGCCAATGGGACCTAGAGCGCCGGCCGAGCCGGCCACCGTCCGCCTTGCCGACCCGTTCGAGCGGCTCCGCCTGGCGCTCGCGGGCGCACCGGTGCTCCTGCTCGACCTGCCAGCCCCGACGCGCGCCCCGCAGCAGGTCCACCGCGCCGTCCAGGAGGTGCTCTCCCGGCCCGAGTTCAGGCCGGCGGCCAGGTCGCTGCTCAGCCGGGTCTGGACCTGGCTGCTCGCCGGCCTGAGCGAGCTGATCGGGCTGCTCACCACCACCACGGGGGGGTCGATCGTAGGCCTGGCGCTGTTCGCGGTCCTGGTGGTGCTGATCGTGCTGGTGGCCACGCGCTTTGCGCGAGGCATGAGCAGGAGCCCCGAGGTGGCGGCGGCGGTCGCGTCCCCGCCGCACCGCAGCGCCGCGGACTGGCGGGCCGAGGCCGACTCGCACGAGCGGGCCGGCGAGTGGCGCCAGGCAGTGCGCTGCCGCTACCGGGCGCTGGTCGCGGACCTGGCCAGCCGGGGGGTAGTCGAGGAAGCCGCGGGACGCACCGCGGGCGAGTACCGCGGGGAGGTCGGACGCAACCTGCCCGGCGCCGCCGAGGCGTTTGCGGGCGCGACCGAGCTGTTCGAACGCGCCTGGTACGGGCGCCGGCCGACCGGCGCCGGCGAGGCGACGCGCTTGCGCGACCTCGCCGGCCGCGTCCTCGAACGGCACCGGCACGAAAGGCACCGCATGAAAGAGGTACCGGGATGAGACGGCCCCGGCCGCTGCTGGTGTGGGGCCTGATCACCGCCGGCATCCTGGTCGCGGCGTTCGTGGGGTCGCGCCGGGGTGACCAGGGCTATCCCCTCGACCCCGGCTCGCCAGGGCCGAGGGGCACCAAGGCGCTGGTCGAGACGCTGCGGGAGCTCGACGCCCGGGTCTCGGTGTCGAGCGAGCTCCCGACCGGCGGCACCGCGCTCCTGCTCGCCGACAACCTGGACGAGACCCGGCGGGCAGGGCTCCTCGGCTGGGTGCGCGACGGCGGCACGCTGGTCGTGGCCGACCCGAGCTCCCCGGTCACGCGGGTCGAGCCCGTCGGGGGCACCAGGGTCGGGCTGGTCAGCGCCGAGCTCGAGCCGCGCTGCTCGTTGCCGGCGACGCGGGACGTGCGGCGCGTCTCGGCACCGGGCGGGCTCACGTTCCGGGTGCCGACGGGCGCACAGGGCTGCTTCCCGCGGGACGGCGGCGCCTGGATGGTCGCCCAGCCGGTCGGCGGTGGCACGGTGGTCCGCCTCGGCGGGGCCGGCGCCCTGGTCAACCAGGAGCTGGCCAGCGCGGACAACGCCGTGCTCCTGGTCAGCCTGCTCTCGCCCACACCCGGCACCGAGGTCAGGGTCCTGCAGCCCCCACCGCCAGGTGCCGGCTCCAAGCGCCTCGGCGATTTGGTCGCGCCGCGGGTCAAGCTCGCGCTCTGGCAGCTCCTGGTGGCCTTCCTCCTGCTCGCCCTGTGGCGCAGCCGCCGGCTGGGCAGGCCGGTGACCGAGCCGACGGCGGTCCGGATCCCCAGTTCGGAGCTGGTGGTCGCCGTCGGCAACCTCCTTCAGCGCGCTCGGCACCGCGAGCAGGCGGCGGCGCTGCTGGCCGATGGCCTGCGCCGCACCCTGACCGAACGGCTCGGGCTGCCGGCGGCGGCGCCCTCCGAGCAGGTGGCCAGCACTGTCGCGGCCCGCACCGGGATCGGGCGGGAGCGCGTCCTGGCCGCCATCGAGCCGTCCACGCCGCGCGACGAGGCCGAGCTCGTCGCGCTCGGCCAAGCCATCGACGCCGTCCGCACGGAGGTCGTACGTGCTCACACAGCCGGGTAGCAACGCGGGCTCGACCCCATCGTCGGGCGAGCCCGTCCAGACGGACCCGAGAGAGGCGGTGCTGCGCGTCCGCCAGGAGATCGCCAAGGCGGTCGTCGGGCAGGACGGAGCCGTGTCCGGGCTGGTCGCGGCGCTGCTGGTACGCGGCCACGTCCTGCTCGAGGGCGTGCCCGGGGTCGCGAAGACGCTGCTGGTGAAGACCCTGGCCCGAACGCTGGAGCTCGGCTTCAGGCGGGTGCAGTTCACCCCTGACCTGATGCCGTCGGACGTGCTCGGCCAGACGATCTTCGAGCAGCGCGACGGCTCCTTCCGCTTCCGCGAGGGCCCGGTCTTCACCAACCTGCTGCTGGCGGACGAGATCAACCGCACGCCGCCGAAGACCCAGGCCGCGCTGCTGGAGGCGATGGAGGAGCGGCAGGTCACCGTCGAAGGCCAGGCCGTTGCCCTGCCCGAGCCGTTCCTGGTGGTCGCCACCCAGAACCCGGTCGAGCACGAGGGCACCTACCCGCTGCCCGAGGCGCAGCTCGACCGCTTCCTGTTCAAGCTGGTGCTCCCCTACCCGAGCGCGGAGCAGGAGCAGGCGGTGCTCGCACACCACGAGGCCGGCATGGACCCCCACGACCTGGCCACCCTCGGGGTGCGCGCGGTCGCGGGCAAGGAGGCCCTCGCCGCCGCCCGCAAGGAGGTCACGGCCGTGCCGGTGGAGCCGCCGGTGCAGGCGTACATCGTTGCGGTCGCCCGGGCGACCAGGGAGTCCCCCTCGCTCGTCCTCGGGGTGTCGCCGCGCGGTGCCACCATGCTGCTGCACGCCGCCAAGGCCTGGGCCTGGCTCGCCGGCAGGCAGTTCGTCACCCCGGACGAGGTCAAGGCGGTGGCCAAGCCGACCCTGCGGCACCGGATCGAGCTGCGGCCCGAGGTCGAGCTCGAAGGCGTGACCGCCGACGGGGTGCTCGACGGCGTGCTGGCCTCCGTGCCGGTGCCGCGCTGACCATGCCGGTCCCCACCTGGCGCCTGGTCGTGGCGGCGGCTGCCGGCTCGGTCCTGGTGCTGCTCCTGCCGCTGCCAGCGCCGGTCGGGCTGATCGTCGTGGACGGGGCCCTGCTGTGCGCGGCGCTGCTCGACTGGCTGCTGGCGACCCGCCCCTCCGAGCTCGAGGTCGAGCGCGAGCTTCCCGGCATCGTCCCGCTCGGCGCCGAGGCCCGGGTCGTGTGGACGGTGGTGCGCCGCCACGGCGCCCGGTGGCGCGCGGACCGGCCGGCGCGCGTCCGGCTCGCCGACGAGCTGGCCCCGTCGCTCGCCGCGGTCACCAGGCGGGCGCGTCTGGTCGTCCCTTCACGTGGCCGCGCTCGCGCGGCCACCACGATCCGGCCGCGGCGCCGCGGCCGCTTCAGCCCGGCCGAGATCGTGCTGCGGGTCGACGGGCCGCTCGGCCTGGCCGCTCGCCAGCGCCGCAGGCAGCTTCCCGGCGTGCTGCGCGTGTACCCGCCGTTCCACTCCAAGGACGAGGCCGAGCTGCGCATCAACAAGGCCCGGATCCTCGAGGTGGGGCTGCGCTCGGCGCAGGGCCGTGGCGGCGGGACCGAGTTCGACTCGCTGCGCGAGTACGGCGTGGACGACGAGTTCCGGCGCATCGACTGGGCCGCGACCGCCCGCGCCGGCAAGCCGATCGTCCGCACCTACCGCGCCGAGCGCAACCAGACGGTCCTGCTGCTGCTGGACGCTGGCCGCACCATGGCCGGGCTGGTCGGCGGCGTGCCCCGCCTGGACCACGCGATGGACGCGGTGATGATGCTGACCGCGGTGGCGACCCGCCTGGGGGACCGCGCCGGCATGGTGGCCTTCGATTCCGAGGTGCGGGCCGTGGTGGGGGCAGGGCACGCCCGGGACCAGCTCTCGAGGGTCACCGAGGCGATGTGCTCGCTGGAGCCGAAGCTGGTCGAGAGCGACTACCGGGGGGCGTTCGCCGCCACGCTGGCGCGCTTCCGTCGCCGCACCATGCTGGTCGTGCTGACCGAGCTGGCCGAGCAGGCCGTGACCGAGACCCTGCTGCCGGCATTGCCGTTGATCGCGCGGGACCATCTGGTGGTGGTGGCGAGCGTGGCGGACCCGGAGGTCGGCGACTGGGCGACGGCCAGCCCGCTGGAGGTGGGCGCCGCCTATCGCAAGGCGGCGGCGACCGCGGCGCTTGCCGACCGCAGGCGCACGGTGGCGCGGCTGCGCGGGCTCGGCGCCGTGGTGGTGGACGCCCTGCCCGGCCGGCTGGCGCCCGACCTCGCCGACGCCTACCTCAGGGTCAAGGCGACGGGACGGCTGTGACCCCGTGGTCACGCACCAGCCACCCGCCCTCGTCCTCCTCGCCGAGCGCGCCGGTCAGCCCTCGCGCCGCGGCCCGGCGACCGAGCAGGTACACATAGGTGAGGAAGGCGGCCTCGGCGAGCGCGCCGATGCCGACCCGCAGTGCGGTGGGCCACGGCCGGCCGGTGACGTAGCCCTCGATCGTGCCGGCCACCCCGAAGGTGAGGATGAGACCGATGACGATCACCACCGTGCGCCTGCCCTCGTCCGCCAGGGCCACAAGGCGCGGGCGGTCGCCCGGGTCGATCACCGTCCACCCCAGCCGCAGGCCCGCGGCTCCGGCAACGAACACGCTGGTCAGCTCGAGCATTCCGTGCGGCAGGATCAGGCCCCAGAATTTCGGCTGCTGGCCGACCGCGGCGAACAGCCCGAGCGCCACGCCGAGGTGGGCCCCGTTGCCGATCAGCACGTACAGCGTGCCCACGCAGAGCAGGATGCCGAGCGCGAACGCCAGGAACGCGACCAGGACGTTGTTGGAGAACACCGACGCGGCGAACTCGCTGGCCGGCGCGGAGGAGTAGTACGCCTCGAAGTCGTGGTTGACGTATGCCTCGCGCACAGCCGCCGGAGCGGCAGCCTCCACCGCCGCCGGCGAGCTCGCCAGCCAGATGCCGAAGCCGGCGGCCGGCAGCAGGCTGGCAAGCGCGGCCACCAGCACGAACGAGCGGATGTGCCAGACCGCCGCCGGGAAGGTCGCGGCGAAGAAGCGGCCGACCGCTCGCAGGGTCCGCGGTCTGGTCCCGTACACCACCGCCCCTGACCGCGCGACCAGCCCGCTGAGCTTGGCGGTGAGCGCCGGGTCGCGGTGGTAGGTCCGGGCATAGGACAGGTGGGTGGCGACCCGCTGGTAGAGCCGGACCAGCTCGTCCAGCTCGGCGGCGTCCAGGCGGCCCGCCCCGCGCTGGGCCCGAACGGTGAGCTGCGCCAGCCGGTCCCACACCGGGCCGTTGGTGGCGATGTACCGGTCGATGTCCACGCCCGGATTCTAGAGAGGGGCCAGAAGCTCTGCTGCGACAGTCTCCGCCAACGGCTGAGGGGCCCTGAGGTCCGGCCCGGCGACGGCAGGACGGATTACCCTGTCCGCACGACCTGGCAGATCCCCCGACTGGCGAAAGGCCACCCGATGGCGCGGCCCGAGCAGCCCCGCATGGTCACTCCGGAGGCGGTGGCGCTGGAGTTCACCACCGCCAACGTCGGGTCGCGGATCCTCGCCTTCGTGATCGACGGCGTGATCGTCGCCGCGGTGTCCTTCCTGGGGATCCTGATGCTGGTGCTCACCGACGCCACGCTCCCAGAGTGGCTGCTGGTCCCGGTGGTGATCATCCTGCTGCCGGGGTGGTACTTCGGCTATTTCGTGGTCGGCGAGACCCTCTGGCGCGGCCGGACGGTGGGCAAGGCCGCCCTCGGCCTGCGGGTCGTGACCAGGGAAGGCGGGCCGGTCCGCTTCCGCCACGCGGCCATCAGGGCGCTCCTGGGGCTGGTTGACCTCAGCATTGGCTGGGGCTTCTTCGGGGTGCTGTTCATCCTGCTCACACGGGACAACCAGCGGCTGGGCGACATGGCGGCGGGCACCCTGGTCCTGCGCGAGCGCAGCGGGCTGCCGACCCCGGCGCCGGTCGCCTTCGAGGTCCCGACCGGCCTCGAGCCCTACGCCGCCACCCTGGACGTGAGCGGGCTGACCATCGAGCAGTACCAGGCGGTCCGCACCTTCCTGCTGCGGGCGCCGAGCCTGCCGCCGCAGCCGCGGGCAAGCCTCGCCGTGCAGCTCGCCAGCCCCCTGGCTGAGCGACTGCGGCCTCCCCCACCCCCCGAGGTGTGGCCGGAGCTGTTCCTGCTCTGCGTCGCCGCGGCCTACCAGCGGCGCCAGCGGGCGGGCGCGCCCCAGCCGGAACCGACGTCGGTGAGGAGGGTGACCGTGCCGCCCGCGACGGGACCCGCACCTGCGCCGCCCGCGCCGCCTGCGCCGGACGTGGCACCCGCGCCGCCCTCCTCGGGCGCGGCACCTGCGGCCCCGGTGGCGCCCGTCAGGTCCGGCGACGGCTTCGCGCCACCCGACTGACCGTGCCCGCCCGCGGGCGGGCACGGCGGTAGCATCGGGACATGGACGCGATCGAGTGCATCATGACGCGGCGCTCGAGCGGTCGGCTGGCCGAGCCGGCACCAGGTGGTAGGGACCTGGACGCGCTGCTCGGGGCGGCGATGGCGGCGCCGGATCATGGCCGGCTGCGGCCGTGGCGGTTCGCCGTTGTGCGCGGGGCGGGGCTGGAGCGCCTTGGCGAGGTGTTCGCCAAAGCCCACGCGGCGCGCGAGCACGGCGTGGACGCGGCGGCGCTGGAGCGGACGCGCAGCAAGCCGCTGCGGGCGCCGCTGATCGTGGCAGTGATATCCAGCCCCAGGCCGAGCCCGAAGATCCCCAGGTGGGAGCAGGTGGCCTCGGCCGCGGCGGCGGCCCAGAACCTCTGCCTGGCCGCCCACGCGCTCGGCTACGGCTGCATGTGGCGCACCGGCTGGTACGGCGACGCCCCCGAGGTGCGCGACCACCTCGGCCTCGGCAACGAGGAATCGGTACTGGCCTGGGTCTACCTCGGCACCCGGCCGGAAGGCGTGCAGGCACCACCCCGGCCCGCCATCGATCCGGCCGAGGTCATGGTCGTCCTCGACGACTGACAGCGGCATCGGGCAGGCACAGGCAGGCACCGGCCCGGACGCCCGCCGGACCGGCCGGAGCGCCCGCGCCGAAACCTGGAGGGCTCCCGTTCCGGCTCAGGTTCCCTCGGTCCAGGAGTGCAGGTAGCGCTCCTGGGCTGGTGTGAGGCTGTCGATGTCGACGCCCATGGTGGCCAGCTTGACCCGGGCCACCTCGGCGTCGAGCTCCGCCGGGACGTCGTGGACCCGCACCTCGAGCCTGTCCTGCCGCGAGAGCCACTCCAGCGACAGCGCCTGGTCCGCGAACGACATGTCCATGACCGCGGCCGGGTGCCCCTCGGCGGCACTGAGGTTCACCAGCCGCCCTTCGGCGACCAGGTGGAGGCGGCGGCCGTCCTGGAGCAGGAACTCCTCCACGTTCTCGCGCACCCGTGTGACCGACACGGCCAGCTCCGCGAGCGACACCTTGTCGATCTCGACGTCGAAGTGACCGGAGTTGGCCATGACCACGCCGTCCTTCATCGCCTCGAAGTGCTCGCGGCGCAGGATGTCGCGGTCCCCGGTCACGGTCACGATCACGTCCGCCTCGCGCACGGCCTCGTGCATCGGGGCTACATGGTAGCCCTCCATGGCGGCCTCGAGCGCGCGCACCGGGTCCACCTCGGTCACGGTCACCTTGGCGCCCAGCCCGCGTGCCCGCATGGCCAGCCCGCGGCCACAGTAGCCGTACCCCGCGACCACGAAGGTGGTCCCGGCCAGCAGCAGGTTGGTCGCCCGCAGGATCCCGTCGATAGTCGACTGGCCGGTGCCGTAGCGGTTGTCGAACAGGTGCTTGGTCGGGGTGTCGTTGACCGCGATGATCGGGTAGGCGAGCGCGCCCTCGCGTTCCATCTGGCGCAGGCGGATCACCCCGGTGGTGGTCTCCTCGGTGCCGGCCCGCACCTCGCCGAGCTGCTCACGGCGCTTGGTGTGCAGCAGGGTGACCAGGTCGCAGCCGTCGTCCATGGTCACGTTGGGATGGGTGTCGAGGGCCCCCTCCAGGTGGGCGTAGTAGCCGGCGGTGTCCACGCCGCGGCGGGCGTACACGTCGATCCCGTAGTGGCGGACCAGCGCGGCGGCGGTGTCGTCCTGAGTGGACAGCGGGTTGGAGGCACACAGGACGATGCTGGCCCCGCCCGCCTTGAGGGTGCGGGCCAGGTTGGCGGTCTCGGTGGTCACGTGCAGGCAGGCGGCGATCCTGAGCCCTGCGACCGGCTGTTCCTTCTCGAACCGGGCGCGGATGTCGCGCAGCACCGGCATGTGCCGGTCGGCCCATTCGATGCGCAGCCGTCCCTCGTCGGCGAGGGCGAGATCGGTGACGTCGTGCGGCAAAAGCTCCTCCTTTGGCGGCAACCGGTGCATTCGGCGGGCCCGGTGCGAGCTGTGAGTGTGCCGGACTCGGCCCGGCCGCTCAAACCGTTGTCCACAGGGCCATCGCCGTGGAGCCCGCCAAGCATATGGCACGGCCGCGTCCGGCACCGGGCCGGGCCGCCGCTGCGAGGGAAGCGGCGGCGCCCGGCCGGTGCCGGCGCGCGACGGTGGCGGCTGCTCAGCAGCTCGACTTGTAGAGGTACTTGGAGACGTTGGGGTCGCTCAGGTTCTGCTCGGTCGCGACCACGAAGCCGGTCTCGATCTGCTTCTGGACGGGCTCGCCCTTGAGGGCGTGGACGGCCTGCTCGACCCCGAGCTTGCCGATGTCGAAGGGCTTTTGCGACACCAGCGCGTTGATCGTGCCGCTCTTGAGGTCCTCGACCTCCTTGGGGCTGGCGTCGAAGGCGATGATCTTGACGCCCGTGGCACCAGTGTTCCTCACGCCGGTGGCCGAGCCTTCGGCCGAGAACAGGTTGGCGGCGAAGATCCCCACGAGGTCCTTGTGGGCGGCGTAGGTGGCCTTCACGACCTGAGCGGCCTTGGCCGGGTCGTCGTTGTCGTACTGCACCCCGAGGTACTTGAGGCTCGGGTAGTTCTTGATCTCCTTCTCGAAGCCCTGGGCCCGCTGGTCGGTGGTCGAGATGCCGGGGTTGACGTTGACCACCATCACCGAGCCGGTCTTGCTGCCGACCTGCTGCGCCAGTGCCTTGGCGGCCTGCTTGCCGGCGCCGAGGTTGTCGGTGGCGATCTGCGACAGCGAGATCGAGCTGTCGTTCACGTGCGTGTCCACCTCGACCACCTTGATGCCGGCCTGCTTCATCTGCTGGAGTGGCTGGATCGAGGCACTGACGTCGTTGGGCGCGACCAGCACGGCATCGGGACGCTTGGCCGTCACCGCGTTGATGACCGGGGTCTGCACCGGCGCGCCCCAGGTGTCGCCGCCGGTGACGTTCAGGTTCACCCCGAGCTGGCGGGCCGCCTCCTGGGCGCCGCAGGCCATCGAGATGTAGAACTCGTCGCCGCGGACGCCCTGGATGAGCGTGAGGTTGAACTTCTTGGCCGTGGTGCCGCCGCCCGAGCTGCTCGACGTTCTGGAGCAGCCGGCCGCCACCAGCAGCAGGCAGATGAGTCCCATCAGGAACGGTCTTGCTCGCACATGAGCCTCCCTCTACTCGCGTTCCCTCTACTCGCGTTCCGTCGACCGGCGCTTGATCTGGTCGACGTAGACAGCGGCGATCAGCACGGCGCCGACCGCCACGGGTTGCCAGAACGCCTGGACGCCAACGATCACGAAGCCGTTCTGCAGCACGGCCGGGATGAATACGCCCACGACCGTGCCGACGATGCTGCCGATCCCGCCGAACAGGCTGGTCCCGCCGATCACCACCGCTGCGATGGCCTGGAGGTTGTCGGTCGAGTGGCCGGCCAGCGTGGTGGTGGTGAAATGGGCCAGGTTCAGGAACCCGGCCAGCCCGGCCAGCAGGCCCGAGAGCCCGTAGATCCTGATCAGGTGGCGGTCGACGGCGATGCCGGCGCGGCGGGCGGCCTCGGGGTTGGAGCCGATCGCATAGGCGTGGCGGCCGAAGCGGGTCGCGCCCAGGGCGATCGCGCCGAGGATGGTGACCCCGGCGGCCACGAACACGATCCAGGGGATGCGGACGAGGAACCCCATCCCGGTCAGCTCGAGGTCACCGTTGCCGATGGTGTTGCCGAGCATGAGCGGCAGCCCGCGCACGTCGACGCCACCGGTGATGAGCTGGGCGCCACCGAGCGCCATGCCGAGCGTGCCGAGCGTCACGATCAGCGCGGGAATGCGGCCCTTGGCGATCAGCGCGCCGTTCAGCAGCCCCCAGCCGAGACCGACGGCGAGCGCCGCCAGCAGGCCGAGCAGGAGCTGGCCGACGCTGCCGTTCTGGGAGTGGTCGACCGCGGCCATGACCTTGGCGGCGATCACCCCCGAGAAGATCAGCACCGAGCCGATCGACAGGTCGATGCCGGCCGTGATGATCACGAAGGTCATGCCGACGGACATGACCAGCAGCGTGGCCGCGTCGATGGCGATGTTGCGGAAGTTGAACAGCGTCCCGAACTGGGTGGGCCGCGCCAGCGTGAAGCCGAGCACGAGGCCGAACAGCACCAGCAGCGTCCACGACGTGTTGGCGGTGAGCAGGCGACGGGCGAGGGATGCCTCCTCCTCGACCTCCTCGACCACGCCCGCGTCGCCCGGCTCGCCCTCGGTCTCGGTCTCGGTCAGGACGTCTGCGCGCCCCGGTGGGAGGTCGGCCGAGTCCGCCATGCTCACCCCACCTCCCGGTCGGAAATCGCTCCGGTCATGGCGCCGACGAGATCCTCCATCGACGCCTCCGCGGTCTTGAAGGTGGCCACCCGCCGGCCGAGCCGGAGCACCTCGATCCGGTCCGAGACCTCGAGCACCTCGGGCATGTTGTGGCTGACCAGCACGACCGCCAGTCCCTGGTCGCGCACCCGCCGGACGAGGTCGAGCACCTTGCCGGTGGCCATCACCCCGAGCGCCGCGGTCGGCTCGTCCAGGAACAGCACCTTGCTGGCCCAGGTGACCGCCCGCGACACCGCCACGCTCTGGCGCTGGCCCCCGGAGAGGCCCTTGACCGGCGCGGTCGTGCTCTGCACCCCGATGCCGAGGCTCTTGAAGGAGTCGCCGGTCTGCCGGCGCATCGCCTTGTTGTCGAGCAGGCCGAACCAGCCGAGCACGCCGCCGCGGACCTGCTCCCTGCCAAGGAAGAGGTTGGCGGCGGAGTCGAGGTCCGGGGCCAGGGCGAGGTCCTGGTAGACGGTCTCGATCCCGATCGAGCGCGCGGCGACCGGGCTCGGCAGCGCGACCCGGCCACCCTCGAAGCGGATCTCGCCGCCGTCGGGTTGCAGCGTGCCGGACAGGACCTTGACCAGGGTCGACTTGCCCGCGCCGTTGTCGCCGATCAGGGCGACCACCTCCCCGGCGGAGGCGGCGAAGTCGGCCCCACGCAGCGCGCGGACGTGCCCGAAGCGCTTCACGATGCCGCGCGCCTCCAGCAGTGGCTCGCTCATCCGGCGCTCCTTTCGTCGAGTGCGTTGACGGCTTCGGGTCGGGGCACGGCGGCGACCCCCGGGTACAGGCCGGCGGCGCACCCGGCCGTCAGGGCGGCGCCGCGCGCGCCGGCCTCGACCACCGGGGGGTAGTCGAGCTGGCCGAGGCGCTCGGCCTTGACCGCCCGGAGCGTCGGGCTGCGCGACCAGCCGCCGGCCACCGCGACCCGGCCCGCCGGGCCTGCGACCTGCTCGATGGTGGCGATCAGCTCGGCGCTGCGGGCGGTGACGGCCTCGACGGCCGCGCGCCACAGCAGCCCGGGCGAGGGGTGCCGACCGATCCCCGTGAGCACCGCCCGCTCCGTCTCGGCCTGCTCGATGGTGAGCCCGGCGGCGCCCGGCGGCGCGGCCACGCCGGCGGCCTCGAGCTCGTCGCCGCACTCGGGCCCGACCCCGAGCAGCTCGAGGAAGCGCCGCAGGGCGAGACCGGCCCGCTGCGCGCCGAGCAGCGCCTGGAAGCCGGGCACGACGTGCCAGCCGACGGTCACGTGGCCGGCGAGGGCGGTGCGCACCCGGTCCGCCCCGACCGGCGGCGGCACCGCGCGGACCAGCCCTTCGGCCGTGCCGCACGAGTCGAACAGCTCATCGGGGGCGACCACGCCGGCCCCGACCGCCGCGCAGAGATGGTCGTGGCCCGCCACGGTGAGCACCGCGCCGTCGAGCCGGCCGCCGCGGCGGCTCGCTCTGCCCGCCGGGATGCCGGCGGGAGCGACCGGCGGCAGCAGCCCGGCCGGCGCCTCCGCCCAGGCGAGCGCCTCGGCCCACCAGCCCCCGGCGTCACGGTCGAGCGCGCCGGTGCGGGAGGCGAGCGACAGCTCGGCGAGCTGTTCGCCACCGAGCCGGTGCACGACCCACTCGGCCACGCTGAGCATGCGCCTGCCACGCGCGGCGGCGGGGAGGTGGCCGCGCAGCCAGCGGTATTTGGCCAGCGTGCACAGCGGGCTGGCCGGCAGGCCGACGCGGACGGCGAACCGGTCGGCGCCGAGCGCGCTCGCCAGCGCCGCGGCCTCGTCCTGGCCCCGCTGGTCGTGCCAGGCGACCGCCGGCGCCACCGGCTCGCCGTCGGGGCCGAGCAGCGCGCAGGTCTCCGCCATGCTGGTGACGCCGACGGCGAGCACCGGGCCGTCCGGAGCCTGTGCCAGGGCCCGCTCCGTGGCGCCGAGGGCCGCGTCCACGAGTGCGTGCGGGTCGGTCTCGGCGCCGCTCGGCACCGCCCGCCACGGAGTCGGCACGGCGCCGTGAGCCAGCTCGGCGCCGCCGGCTGAGACCACCGCCGCCTTGCAGGTCGTGGTGCCGACGTCGATGCCGACGAGCAGCGGCCCCGAAGCGCTCCGGCGCGGCTGGCCCGCCTGCGCGGGCCGGGTCGAGAGGTCTGGCGACGGCATGTCTGGCGACGGCATGGGCGTACCTCGCTACGAGCCTGCGTCCAGGGGTCTGAGGCCATCGGCGGCGGCCGGTTGGGGGGAGGGCGGCAGGCAGCGGATGGCGTGGACTGGGCCGGACAGGCGGGCCGCGCCGGCGGCGTAGGGGATCAGCAGGGTGTCGCCTCTGGCGAGCGGGAGCGGGCCGGTCGGGTCCGTCTCGGCCTCGAGCCGGCCGCTGCCGTCCAGCACCACCAGGACCGAGAACGAGGGGTCGAGCCAGACCTCGCCCCCGGCCGGACGGATCCGCTCGGCACGGAAGAACGGATCGGCCGCGGCCGGCAGCAGGCGCTCGACCGCGGGGTCGTGGCCGCGCCGCGGCCCTGCCGCCGAGCTGGCGGCCAGCCGCCCGCCGTCCCAGGCCGAGCGGTCCACGCAGCCGAGTGCCCGCCGGTAGCCGATGCCCAGGTGCCCTTCGGCCCTGCCGTCGATCGCGAACCCTTCCCACTCCAGCAGCACCGACAGATCGCTCGGCTGCTGCAGCTCGACCAGCAGGATGCCGGCGCCGACGGCGTGCGGGGCGCCCGCCGGGACCAGCAGGGCGTCGCCCGGGGCCACCGGCACGCGGTTGAGCGCGTCGAGCAGGCGGTCCGTGTCCTGCCGCTCGACCCAGCCCGCAAGGACCGCCTCGGCGATCTCGTGCCGGAACCCGAGGAAGACCTCGCCGCCGCCGCCGTCGGCGCCGGCGATCACCCACGCCTCGGTCTTGCCGCAGGCGCAGCCGAGCTCCGCGCGGGCGAAGCTGTCGTCCGGATGGCAGTGCACCGGCAGCCGCTCGCCCGCGTGGAGCAGCTTGACCAGCAGGGCCGGGTGCGCGCCGCGGGTCCGCACGTGCTCGGGACCGAGGTAGCCCCGAGGGTCGGCGGCGACCGCGTCGCGCAGCAGGCCTCCGCCGGCGAGCCGGCTCATGCCCTCGACATCGCAGCCGAACGCCGCGGTGGTGGAGCCGACCCAGTCCTCCGGGGCGTACTCGTGATCGTGGTCGTGGACGGTGCCGCGCAGCGCGGCGATGGCCGCACCGCCCCGGTAGAAGCGACGCAGCCGGTTGGGCGCCAGCCGCAGCGGTCTCGTCGGGGCGCTCACGGCGGCGCCACCTCGCCGGAGCCTCGCGGCACCAGCCCGACCGGCAGCCGCACCCGCTGCGGTGGCGCCTTGTCGCCGGCCAGCCGCCGGCACAGCAGCTCAGCCGCCTGCCGGCCCATCTCCGTCGGGCTGTGGGTGACCACGCTCACCGGCGTGGCCACCATGTCGGCCAGCTCGAAATCGTCGAACCCGACCAGCGCGGTCCGGCGGCCGCTGGCATGGATCGCGCGCAGCGCGCCGATGGTGTTGCGGTTGTTGCCGGCGAAAATCGCGGTCGGCGGGTCCGGCAGGGCGAGCAGCTCGCGGGTGGCCGTCTCGGCGGCGACCACGTCGTGGGGCCCGAGCTTGACCAGCGCGTCGTCCACGACGATGCCAGCGGCCTTCATGGTCTCGGCGTAGCCCTGGTGGCGCTCGACCGCCGTGAAGATCCTCGGCAGGTCGCCGACCATGCCGATGCGCCGGTGGCCCTGGTCCAGCAGGTGCCCGGTGGCCTGACGGGCGCCGCCGACGTTGTCGATCAGGATGGTGTCGGCGTCGATCCTGCCGGGCGGGCGGTCCATGAACACCACTGCCGTGCCCATGTGCAGATCGGGCAGGAGGAACCGGTGGTCGTCGCCGGCGGGGACGATCAGCAGGCCCTCCACGCGCCGCTCGCACAGGGCGTGGACGAGGTCGCGCTCGCGCTCCGGGTCCTCGTCGGAGCTGCCGGCGATGACCAGGTAGCCCCGAGAGCGGGCGACCTCTTCGACCGCCCTGGTGATGGCCGAGTAGAACGGGTTGGCGACGTCCTCGATCACCAGGCCGAGCGTGTGCGACGAGCGTCCCTGGCGCAGGACGCGGGCCATGTCGTTGCGGCGGAAGCCGAGCGCGGCGATCGCCTCGTGGACGCGCGCGGCCGTCTCGGGCCGGACGCCGCCCTCGTCGTTGACCACCCTGGAGACGGTCTTGAGGCTGACGGCGGCCGCCTTGGCAACGTCCCGCATCGTCGGTCGCGGTACTCGATGAGGTCGTGGCACTGGCGAGACCTTTTCGCTGGAGGTGAGCTGGTCAGCGCGGAGCGCGGGGGGCGAGGTCGACGCTGTCTGTCCCACTGTTCCCGACAACGTTGTCATCCGTTGCCTGCATCAAGCCATGGCAGCGCCGAAGCTGTCAAGCGCGCGCTCGTCAAACGTCGGTGCCCGATTCGGCCATCCCCGCTCAGGCCGGCGGACGAGACGAGGGCAGCGGCCCGCATCCGAGCGTCGTCGTACAAGGGCTCGACGTACCACAGCGTGTCGTCGCCGTCGAAGACGATGAGCGGGCGTTCCATTCCCGTATGCTACGGACTTCCTGGGACAGCGCCGTCGTCGGTGAAGGTCCTCCGTCGTGCGCCGAGCTCACGATCGCGCCGGGGAGCTGACGGGGCGGCAGCGGACCTCGAGGCGGGTCGTCCTGGTCGCGCCGGCGGCCAGCAGCGGCAGGCGGCCCTCGGCCCGGTCGGCGGTGCGGCCCATCACCGAGCAGTTGGCCGGCTCCAGCCCGAGCGCGTAGACCCCGGTGGCCAGGTGCAGCCACTGGTGGAAGCGGGGCAGCTCCCCGGCCTCCCAGCTCACCTCGGCCTCGAGGCCGAGCGTGCGGTTCACCAGCGCGGCGCGGCACCAGCCGCGCTCGTCCGGCGGCACCTCGTGCTCGAAGACCAGCTCGCCGGCGCCGCGCTCCGGCTTGCCCGGCGCCGACCACCTGGCAAGGCCGATGGCGGCGTCGGCGTCTCTGGGCAGCACGCGGGCGCTGTCGATGCGCACCTCGGCGTCGTCGTCGAGCAGCGGCGGGCCGAGGTTGACGTGGTACAGCAGCGGCGCCGGCTCGACCTCGTCGCCGAGGTTGGTGGTGCGGTCGGTGACCTCGACGCGGCCTGCGCCCGACCACGTGCGCACGACCCGCTCCAGCCGCAGGCGCGGGCCGAGCGCAGTCACCTCGTCGACCGCGGCCGCGGCCTCCAGCACCAGCTCGCCGCTGTCGTCGAAGTCCCGCCGGGTGACGACGTCGCGCGCGCGCAGGTGCGAGTACCGGCCGTGCTGGCCGTGGCCTTCGGAGGGCGCGCCGACGTTGCGGAGCCCGCAGGTGACCAGCAGACCGCCGCCGAAGCTGTCGACCCAGTCGCTGCCCTTGGGCGCGTCGAGCGGGCCGCGCTCCCCCACCGCGGAGATCCAGGCCAGCGGCGTGCCGCGGTACCAGGCCGCGGCCAGGTCGAAACCGCGGTCGGGGAGGATGCGGACGTCGATGCCGCCGGCCACGCGCAGGTCGAGCGCGCGGCAGCCGTGTGCCGCACCGCCGACCACGGTCGACGCGGTGATGCTGGCGAGCTGGTCCAAGTTGGCGAGCTGGCCTGCCGCGGCGAGCTCGGCCGGAGTCCTCTGCATGGCGCGAGCAGTATAGGCCGGCTGCCGGGCCGTTGATAACGTTGTCAATCCCGCTGGCGGCGGTAGGAGGAGCAGATGCAGACTGGCGACGGCATCCCCTGGCCCGGTCAGGTCCCAGAGCTGTCCACGGCCCGGCTCCGGCTCCGCGCGCCCCATCCCGCCCGTGACGCGGCCGGGGTGCTGCGGGTGCTCGGCGATCCCCAGGTCACGCGGTACCACAGCATGCCGACCCTCACCACCCTGGCCGAGGCGCGGGACGCGCTCGAGCAGGTCGTGCGACGCTTCGCCGCCGGAGAGATGATCCGCTGGGCGATCCTGCGGGCAGGGCACGACGAGCTGATCGGGACCGTGGGGCTGTTGCACATCGACTCCGGGCACCGTCGCGGGGAGCTGGGCTACGAGCTGGCGCGGCCCTGGTGGGGGCAGGGGCTCGCGCCCGAGGCGGCCGCGGCCGTGGTCCACTACGGGTTCTCGGCCCTGGGCCTGCACCGGATCGAGGCCGGCACCCTGCCCGAGAACCACGCCTCCGCCCGGGTGCTCGAGAAGCTGGGGTTCCGCGAGGAGGGCACGCTGCGGGACTACATCCACGCCAAGGGTCGGTTCCGGAGCGTCCGGTGGTTCGGCCTGCTCGCGACCGACCCGCCGTCGCCGTCGTCGGGCAGGTAAGTCGCTCCGATGCTAGCCGGCCCACGATGCGGCGGCGGGGAGGAGGGCGACGACCAGGTCGCGGAGGTGGGGGCGGGCGCGGTCGGTGACCGCCAGGACCTCTTCGTGGGTCGTGGGGACGCCGCAGCGGTTGGTGATCACCGAGAGCGCGGCCACCCCGAGCCCGTGGGCGCGGGCCGCGATCACCTCGGGCACCGTGGACATGCCGACCGCGTCCGCCCCCCAGGAGCGGAACATCGCGACCTCCGCGCGGGTCTCGTACGAAGGCCCCGGGACGGCGACGTACACCCCCTCGCGCAGCGGCGTGCCGCGGTCCGCGCCCGCCCGCAGCGCCCGCGCGCGAAGACCGGGGTCGTACGCGTCGGTCATGTCGACGAACGACGCCGCACCGCGCAGCGGGTTGTCGCCCAGGAAGTTCACGTGATCGGCGACCACCATGAGGTCGCCGGGGTCGAGGTCGGGGTCGAGGCCTCCCGCCGCGTTGGTGGCGACCAGCGCGCGGCAGCCGAGCTCGGCGGCGACCCGGACGGCGAAGGCGACCTCGGCGGCCGAGTAGCCCTCGTAGGTGTGGACCCGGCCCGCCAGAGCCGCCACCGGCACGCCCGCGAGCCGGCCGAACAGCAGCGTGCCGGCATGGCCGGCGACCCGCGGCACCGGCATCCCCGGGACCTCGGCCGCGCCGATCCTGACCGGGTCGTCCACCTCGTCGGCGAGCGCGCCGAGGCCGGAGCCGAGCACCAGCGCGACCGCGGGCGGCTCGGCCAGCCGCGGCACCACCGTCCGCGCCGCCGCCGCGACCGCCTCGGCGCCGGGGAGGCCTGCGGCCGCCCCACCGCCCGCGGCCGCCCCTGGGCCCGCGGCCCGGCGGCCGCCCGCGGCCGCGCCGCCGCCCCGGCCCACGACCTCAGCCGCCCACGCCGGTGGCGAGCGCCGCCTTGAGCTTGTAGATGGTCTCGATCGGGGTCGGGTCCACGCCGCGAGCCAGCCCCAGGTAGACCGACAGGTAGTCGATGAACGACACCAGCCGCGCGAACCGCACCAGCGGGGGCCCCTCGCCCGCCTCGCGCGCGACCGGGCTGGAGACCCCCAGCGCCTCGCAGGCGGCGACCACGCGGCGGGCGTCGCGCTCGTGCTCGCCGGCCCGGTCGCGCAGCAGGACCAGCTCGCGGTCCGGGCCGAGGCCGCCCTCCAGGCCCATCACGTCGTTGTGGTCGGCCTCGGGCACCGCGGCCGAGGTGGCGGTGATCTTGGCGTTCTCGTTGCACTGGGTGCGCAGCCTGGCCGCGGCGACCGCGCCGAGCTGCCCGGTTCCCCAGGCCACCGGCAGCTTGCCGAGCAGCCGCAGAGCGGCCCGCTTGGCCGGGTTGGCCTCGGTGGGCACGGCCGGGCCGAGCAGGGCGGTCTCGGCCTCGAGCGCGTCGGCGGCCGCGCGCACCTGGCCGGCCAGGGGCTCGAGCACGCCCACGGCCGCCGCCGCCATGCACACCGGCACGGCCAGCGACCACAGCGCGGCCCGCGGCATCCGGCCCGGCGCGACCATCACCGCGGGCGCGCCGTGCTGCCCGGCCAGGTCCGCGAGGCGCCCGCCGGAGCAGACCGCCACCAGCCGGGCACCGGCGGCCAGGCCCTCCTCGACCGCGGCCAGGGTCTCGTCGGTGGTGCCCGAGTACGACACCGCCACCAGCAGCGTGGACGGCCCGATGAAGCCGGGCAGGCGGTCGCCCTTGACGCTGGACACCGGCACCGGCGAGCAGAAGAAGGCGAGGGCGCCGAGCACGTCGCCGGCGACCCCCGACCCGCCCATGCCGGCGACGATGACGGCCCGCGGCTCCGGACCGGCCAGTGGAGCGGCCTGGGCCGCGGCCAGCGCGGCGCGCGCCTGCTCGGCGGCGGAGGCGACCTGGCCCAGCATGCCGCCGGGGTCGCGCGCGGCGAGCGCCACCGAGTCGTCGAGGTCCACCGCGGCGGGCGGCCCGGTGGCCCCGCCGGGGCGCTCGGGCACGGCTGGCTCGGACACGGTCGCCGGCTCCGTCGTCACGGCTTTTCGGCCTCGTCGACGAGCATGATCGGGATGTCGTCGCGCACCGGGTAGCGGTAGTGGCAGCTCTGGCACTCGATGACCTGGGAGGCCTCCACGTACTCGACCTCGCCGCGGCAGTTCGGGCAGGCGAGGATGCTCAGCAGCTCAGCGCTCAACGGCATGGTCTCTCTCCTCGGGTCGCCTTCGGGCCGGACCTCGGGGCGCCGGCCTCCGCTGGAGGTCAGGCGGGCTCGCCACCGACCATCTCGAGCACCTCGTCGCGGACCCGCGCCATCTCCGCCTCGGTGCCGGCCTCGACGTTCAGGCGCAGCAGCGGCTCGGTGTTGCTCGGACGCAGGTTGAACCACCACTCGGGAGTGTCGATGGTGAGCCCGTCGGTCCAGTCGCGGGTGGTGGGAGGGTAGCGCTCCGCCACCCGGTCGATGACCGACTCCAGGTCCCCGTCCGGGATGCGGCGGTTGATCTCGCCGGAGTCCGCGTAGCGCCGGTACGGGGCGAGGATCTCGGACAGCGGCCTGTCCTCGCGCGAGAGGACCTCGAGCACCACCAGCGAGGCCACGAGCCCGGAGTCGGCGCGGTAGTTGTCGCGGAAGTAGTAGTGACCCGAGTGCTCGCCGCCGAAGATCGCCCCCGTCGAGGCCATGACCGCCTTGATGAAGGAGTGGCCGACGCGGGTGCGGACGGGGTTGCCGCCGGCCGCGCGGATGGTCTCTGGCACAACCCGCGAGCAGATCAGGTTGTAGAGCACGGTCGCGCCCGGCTCGCGCTCGCACATGGTCCGGGCCACCAGCGCGCACACCAGGCTGGACTGGACGATGCCGCCCCGCTCGTCCACCAGGAAGACGCGGTCGGCGTCGCCGTCGAAGGCCAGCCCGACGTCGGCGCCCTCGGCAACGACCCGCTTGCGCAGGTCCTTGAGGTTCTCCGGGTTGATCGGGTCGGCAGGGTGGTTGGGAAACGTGCCGTCCAGCTCGAAGTACATCGGCACCAGCTCGAACGGCAGCCTCTCGAAGATCGCCGGCAGCACGTGGCCGGCCATGCCGTTGCCGGCGTCGGCGACCACCGTGAGCGGGCGCAGCGCGCCCTTGTCCACGAAGCCGCGGACGTGCTCGGCGTAGCGGGCGAGCAGGTCCTCGCCCTGGTGGACGCTGCCTCGCCGCCGCGCCTCGCCCGCCGGCTCCCCGCCGGCGACCATCCGCTTCAGCTCGGCGAGGCCCGAGTCCTGCCCCACCGGGACCGCCCCGGGACGGCAGAACTTCAAGCCGTTGTACTGCGACGGGTTGTGCGAGGCGGTCAGCATGATCCCGGCCACGTCGAGCGCGCCGGAGACGTAGTACAGCATGTCGGTCGAGCACAGCCCGACGCGGACGACGTCGGCGCCCTGGCTGGTCGCGCCCTCGCCGAGCGCGTCCGCCATCGGCGCGGAGGACGGCCGCATGTCCTGCCCGATCGCCAGCGAGCCGGCGCCGGTCAGCCCGATGAACGCCCGGCCGATGCTGCGGGCCAGGTCCTCGTCGAGCTGCTCGGGGTACAGTCCGCGGACGTCGTAGGCCTTGAACACCTGGTCGAGGTCGGCGGGCACCGGGCGGCTCCTTGGGTGGACGCTTCTTGGGACTGGACGCTTCGCGAGCTGCCGGGGACCTGACCGGCACGGCGTCCCCGGCGATGCCAAGGGCGCATTGTACTCGTTCGGCTGCGCTCGGAAGCGTCCTGCCGGACCCTCACGCTGGCGCCCGGGAGCGCATATCGTTAGATGGTCCGTCACGATCGAGGAGGTCCGTCGGCTGCCCCGCTCCCGACACGCCCGCCGGCCGCCGCGGCCGCGCCTGACCCTGCCAGAGGTGCAGCCGCCGGGCACGGGCTCCAGCGCCTTCATGCGGCTGGTCGAGGCGGCCGTGGCCTCGATCCCGCCGGAGTTCCGCGAGCGGCTCGAGAACGTGGAGTTCGTGGTCGAGGAGATCCCGAACGGCGACGAGGTGCCGGGCGAGGGCATCCCGCTCGGCCTCTACCAGGGCATCCCGCTGACCGAGCGCGGCTCCGGCTACTACGGTGCCCTGCCCGACCGGATCGTGATCTTCCGCCGCCCCATCGAGGCCCGCGCGCGCTCCGACGCGGCCCTGGCCGCGCTGGTGCGCGAGGTGGTGCTGCACGAGGTCGCGCACTACTTCGGCATCGACGACGATCGCCTCGACGAGCTCGGCTGGTAGGCGCCACTCAGGCGGCCGCGGGGCCTGGCACGACCGGGCCGCCGGCGGGCACGCCGCCGATGTCCGCGCCCGGGACCGCGAGCCCGCCGCCCAGCGGGGCGACCAGCAGGCCCGGCCGGTCGGTGGCGACCTGCACGCTCCTGGCCCCGGCCGGGACCTGGCGGACGACCACCTTGCCGGGGCCAATCGTGACCTCGCCGCCGCCCCTGCCGCCCGCGCCGGCACCGGCCGTGGTGAGCTGCGCCGACACGGGCCCGCCGCCGAGGTTGGCGAGCACCACCTGCCTGGAGGTGGGGACCGCCGGGACGAACCAGCTCCGGTCGGAGTCGCCGGTGCCCCGGTCCATGTAGGTCGTGGTGCCGACGCCCGCCGGCGTGGTCACGCGCAGCGCGGCCACGAAGTGGGCGCCGTCGCGCGACCTGACGCGAACGGCGAACGCACCAGAGCCGCCGATGCGCAGCGGCGGCACCTGGATGGCGACGGCCGCCCCCGCCGGGACGGGGTTGTCGAAGTCGTTGCCCGGCTTGAAGGTGCCGCGGTCGGTCGAGACCTGGACCGACACCGAGAGCGGGCTCGACGAGGGGTTGGTGATCAGCACGTAGGTGCTGCGCTCGGCGCCCGCGAGACCGCCGGCGAACGACCACTCCGGGCGGGTCGTGGACTGACCGGGAACGAAGATCTTCTGCTTGTCCTTCAGCGCGATCAGCGCACCGGCGACGACCCGCCCGGACTTGGCGATCACCTCGATCGCCGGCTTGAGGGCGATCAGCTCGCCGTTCGACAGGGTCTTGACCACGGCGGACCGGGGGGGCACGAACAGCTCCGCGGCGGCCGCCAGCGCTCCCTGGTTCACGTGCGGCACTAGGTCGACCACTGCGGGGTCGTTATCGGGATTGGCCACCACCACGGAGGTGCGGGCACCGAGGCTGGTGTCGGCCGCCGGGATCCACCAGCGGTCGGTCGGCCCCGCCGCGCAGCTCGGCTGGCCGCCTGCGGTCACCACGACCGGGGCGCTGAACGCCTCCACCTGCACGTAGCCGGGCTGCTTGGCGGCGGGCACCTGGACCGCCCGGGTGCCGCGGGCCGCGAGCGAACTGGTGGCCGGGGCGCCACGACCTGAGCCGACGACGGTGGTCCGCAGGGCGGCGGCGGCTCCGCCGATGTTGGCCACGCCGACCGAGGTGGTCTGGTTGGGGAGCAGCGGGCAGATCCAGCGTGCCGAGTACGGCGCGGCTGTGGCCGGGGTCGCCGGCGGCCTTGCCCTCGGCAGTGCGCTGGTGGCGGCCCCGAGCCCCACGGTGGCCGCGATCAGGATCGCGGCGAGCCCCAGGGTGGTCCGCGCCAGCCCGTACGGCACGTCCAGCTTGGGAAGGGCGGGGCGCTGCCGGGCCTTGCGCGGCGGGCGCGAGTGGCGCGCGCCCTTGTCCGGCCGCGGCGGCGCCTGCCGCTCGACCTGCCCGTTGGACGCCACCGCCGGCAGCTCGCCGGTGGAGCCGGTCCGCTCGCGGGCGGTCACGGCGTCGAACGGGCCCGTGGTGCTGCCGGGGGGGCGGCCGGGCAAGGGCACGCGGTCGAACGGGCCGGTCGCGCTGCCGGGGGGGCGGCCGCGCGGCACGCGGTCGAACGGGCCCGTGGTGCTCCCGGGAGGGCCGCCGGCGGGTCCGCTGTCGACGGGTGGAGGGCCGCCGCTCCGAGTGCGCTCGGCAGGGCCCGGCGCGCCCGGCCCGCGCGACGGGCGCCACCGGGCCCGTCGCTTCGCCTGGTGCCGGGCGGCGCGGCTGGGGACGGCCTGGCCCTGGCGCCCCTCGGCGCCGTGGCGGTCGGCCGCGGACCCCTCCGGCGGCTGCGCCGGCCCGCCCTGCGGCGGGGCGGGCGGCGTCTCCCAGGGCGGCCCTGGCGGGGACGTGGCCGGAGGTGCCGGGTCCGGCTGGACCGGATCGATCCGGTCCCGGCGGGGGTCGAACGGATCGCCCGGCGGCCGGAACGGGTCGCGGGGGATCTGGAGGAACGGGTCGAAGTCCGGCTGGAGGGGGTCGCGCAGTGGCCGCTGCGGCCGGAACGGGTCGTCGTCGCTCAGGGGAGGACCGAACGGGGCATCGGGACCGTCGGGACCGTCGGGAGCGTCGGGGGCGTCGCCGTGCTCGTCGGACGGGCTCATCGCGCACCCCCTCGCGCCGCCAGCGTGGCCAGGCGGAGATCCGTGGTGGTGGTGTCGTCGAGCGCGAGCGGCGCCGCCGGCGGAGCGGCCCTGGTCGGCCGGGCCATGGTCGCCAGTGCGGTCAGCACCAGCAGGCCCTCGATCAGGAGGAAGACCATGCGCCGCTGCTGGCCGCTGCGCCGCACCTCCACCATCCCGCCGGTCCCTTCGGGGAGCCGGAAGCCCTGTGCCCAGCCGAAGACGGTGGTCGGCTGGAGCGCGGTACCGCCGATCGACGCGTGCCAGGCGCGGGTGGCCGGCACGGGCAGCAGCAGCGTCGCGGGGCCTGGCCCTGGCAGCTCGCCGGCGGCCCGAGCTGGCAGCGTGGCCCCGTCGCGGCCGCTGAGCACCGCCCCGGCACCCGGCAGCCGGACCGGCTCCGGGCCGGTGAGCACGCCCCGCGCCTCGGCCGGCGGGGTGCCCGGCAGGATCCAGGCGCTCGGCTCGGTCACGGGCGCCTGGAACAGGCCGGCCTGGTCCGTGGGGCGGGAGCGCAGCTCCTGCTGCCTTGCCACCAGCTCCACCAGGCGGTCGGCCTCGGGCCCTGACCGCACGGCCACATAGCCGATGCCGAAGAGCTGCAGCATGGAGCCGGCCTCATGGGTGCGCGCCTGCACGACGTCGGTGACCACCGACTTGAGCGCGCGGGTCGCCGGGTCGTCGCCGAGCCGCCCGGAGTCGACGAGGGTGCGGCCGGCCGCGCCGGTCACGGCGAAGTCGACGCCGTGGTCGGGCCTGCCGGCCAGCCACAGCACCCTGCCCTCGCCCTGGCGCACGGTCGCGGGCAGGGAGGGCGTGCCGACCGAGGTGAGCGGCGACCAGGAGCCGCGCACCAGGAACCCGGCCACCAGCACGCCGGTGGCGACCGCGAGCAGGGCGAGGAGCGCGGCGCCGATGCGGCGCAGGCCCAGCCGCGGCCGCACCAGGGCCCTGCCGAGGCCGGCCAGGGCCAGGCCGCTGACGGCGGCCCAGGCGACCGCTCCGGGCACGAGCGCCCCCGCCGGCCAATCGGTGGCGAACTTGGGCGGCAGGCCGTGCGCCTGGAGCGTGGCGACCGCACAGGCCGCGAGCAGGCCGCTGAGCAGCCAGAAGGTCTGCCTGCGACGGTCGGCCGGCACGAACAGCAGCGCGGCCAGGGCCAGCGCGGGGTACAGCGGCCCGATCAGCGCGCCGGCCATGCTGCCGCCGGCGGGCAGCCCGGCACCGCCCGGCCGGAGCTGCAGCAGGTCGGCGAAGCCCGGCGAGGCCAGCGGCGTGCCCGATGGCTCAAGGGCCGCGCCGGTGAGGAGCTGTCCGGTGAAGGGGAACTGCAGCAGCAGCGCGCCCAGGCAGCCGGCGCCGAGGAAGACCGACTGCCGGACCGCGGGGCCCCGGTCGGCGGCGGGCGCCCGCAGCAGGGCGGCGGCCACAGCCACCGCCACCACCAGCAGCAGGACCACCATCGACGGCGGGTACATGGCGACCGCCACCGCGGCGAGCACCAGGAAGCGCAGGGCCGGGCGCCACGGCTCGCGCGCCTGCTCGCGGCGCAGGGCCAGCACCACCTGGGCCAGAGCGGGCGGCGCCACGACCAGGAAGACGAGCTCGCCGAGGCGTCCCTGTGCGAGCGCCCCGACCGCGAGCGGCGAGCTGGCGTACAGCAGGCCGGAGACCGCGCGCGCCGCCCGTGAGGGGACGATCACGCGCAGGGCCCGCGTGCAGGTCGCGGCCGCCAGCGGCAGCGCCAGCCACAGGATCAGCTTCTGCGCCAGCAGCGCCTTGTTGAAGGTGACGGCCGCCAGCCCGCCGAGCAGCGCCAGGGAGGGCGGCGCCGCCGCGGTCGAGCCGAGGCCGGTCTGGTGGAAGGACGCCGCGAACTCGCGCAGGAAGGCCTGCCCGCTCGCCGGGAAGACGCCGAGCGCGCCCCCGGCGATGGCCGGCGCGAACAGCAGCGAGCGCAGCGAGACCACCATCAGCAGCGCGAAGCCCGCGACGGTGAAGGCCATGGGGTGGCTGGCGACGATACGGCCGACCTGCGCCCCCGACGCGGGCACGTCCCGCTCATCGGCACCGCTCGGCGTCTGCGCCACGTGCTCGCCGACCTCGCCGTAGACCAGCTCGAGCATGCCGCGCAGGAGCGCCCGCAACGGCTGGCCCCCGGGTGCCCGCAGGCTGGCGAGCGAGGCGTCGTCGGACCTGCGGCCGCGCTGCAGCCGCCGCCGGTACACGATCGTGACGGGCAGCTCCTTCACGTTCCAGCCCCAGGCCCACAGGATCTGGAGGGCGTCGCCCGGTCGGCCGGTGAGCGCCAGGGCCAGCGCCCGCAGCGCGCCGCCCAGGACCGCGAGCAGCAGCACCAGGGGCAGCCGCCGCAGCGAGGTCGCTTTCAGCACGGCCGCCATGGTGTGCCGCTCGGTGAGGTACTGGGGGTGGCTGACGGCGCGGTCCTTGCGGGCGCGCGAGGCCGCCGCGGCGAAGTGGCGCACGCGAGCGCCCGGCACCACCAGCACGCGGCCGCCGTGCAGGTGGGTGCGCCAGCACAGGTCGAGGTCGTCGCGGAACGCGGGCATGCGCTCGTCGAAGCCGCCCACCTGCAGCAGGGTGGCGCGGCGGATCAGCATGCCGGCGGTGGAGACGAAGAAGGTCTCGCGGACCTGGTCGTGCTGTCCCTGGTCGATCTCGTCGTCCTCGACGGGCGACACCGCCCGGCCGGTGCGGTCGACCGACCAGCCGACGTCCTGCAGGCGGTTGGGGTTGGTCCAGGAGAGCAGCTTGGGCCCGAGGATCGCGGCGCTCGGGCGGTGCTCGGCCTCGGCGAGGAGGCACTCGAGCGCGTCCGGCTCCGGCGCCGAGTCGTCGTGCAGCAGCCACAGCCAGTCCATGCCGGCCGTTCGCGGGTCGCGGAGCGCCGACATCACCGCCCGCCCGAACTGGCCGCGGACCGCCAGGACCGCGTCCTCGCCAAGGCGTGAGCGTGCCCAGTCCGCGCTGCCGTCCGTCGACCCGGTGTCGACGACCACCACGTCGTCGATCGGCCGCGTCTGCTTGGCGAGTCCGCGGAACGTCTCCCGCAGGAACGGTCGCCCGTCGTGACAGACGACCACTGCAATCACGCGGGGCTCGTTGCTCGGCACGGCCTTCCTCTCGGTGCGGCCCTGGGGGGAGCCATGGGAAAGGCCCGCAGGGGCATGGCCTCCCCACGGGCTGGGCGCATGCTAGCACGCGGCGCCGCACCGAAGGAAAATTGGCCCACAGAGGGCCCCGAGCAGGGTGCCCGTGTCGAAGGTCAGCAGACGCGCTTCTTCAGGCGACGCCGCTCGCGCTCGCTCATGCCACCCCAGATGCCGAAACGCTCGTCGTTGGCAAGGGCGTACTCGAGGCATTCGGCTTGAACAGCGCAGGTCTGGCAGATCCGCTTGGCCGCTCGGGTCGAACCACCTTTCTCGGGAAAAAAGCAGTCTGCGTCCCTGCCACGGCAGGCGGCCCGCTCGTACCAGGGCTGCGGCTCGACACGAAAGACCGTGGTCTGTGTCATCGCTCCTCCCTCGCTGCCAGCTTTCGGGGCGATCGGTTGAGCGCCGGAGCTCCAGGCTTTCCCCCCGGCTTCCCCGAACTGCACACCGGTAATTACATCGGTGACATTCCTGGGCGTCTTGAGGGCGATACCTGATTCCGTCTCGGGTCGCGTTGGCCCCCGCACCGACAAATCGGTTAGCCTCCCCAAGGTCTGCACGGGGGCTCACGGGGGGCGCGGTGGCGAAGTTCGCTGGGCGGCAACAGGCAGGGCGGCAGCGCGCGGTCGGCCCCGAGCTGACCGACGCCGACCTGGCCGCGGCCCGCCGGCGCGACCCGGCGGCCGTGACCCGCGTCTACGCCACCTTCGCGCCGCCGCTGTTCCGCTTTTTCATGGCGCAGGTCGGCAACCGGCACACCGCCGAGGACCTGACCGGCGCGGTGTTCGCCGCCGCCATCGAGAGCCTGCCCGGCTTCCGCGGCCCGGTGGAGGCGCTCGGCGGCTGGCTGTTCCGCATCGCCCGCCACGACCTGTTCGACTTCCGGCGGCGCCAGGCGCGTGCCCGCTTCGACCCGCTCGACGACGTGCTCGACGAGGCCGCCCTGGCCGCCGGGACCGCCGACCCGGAGGAGATGGCCATCGACCGGCTGGAGGGCAAGCGGGTGCTGAAGGCCCTCGAGCAGCTCTCGCCCGACCAGCGCGAGGTCCTGCTGCTGCGGATGGCCGCCGGGCTCACCGCCCCGGAGGTGGCCACCGCGCTCGGCAAGACCACCGGCGCGGTGCGCGCGCTGCAGCACCGTGGCCTCGCCAGCCTGGCGCGGGCGCTCGGTCTCCGCCAGCCCGCGAGCCAGCCGTACCTATCCGGAGGCTCCGAGCGCCTGACCCCGTGCGAGGAGGACTGAGGATGCCCCGGTCAAGGAAGCCATCAGGAATCGAAGACCAGCTCGACGCCGTGCTCGACGGCCGGCGCGGGCCGGTCCCGGTCGAGCTCGTCCCCCCGGTGCAGGCGGCGGAGGCCCTGCGCGCGACCTGCGCCCGGATGGAGCTCGACCCCGCCGCCGGGCCGCGGCACCTCGCCCAGGCGCTGAGCACGCCGGCGGACGAGCTGTCGGCGCCGCCGGGCGAGCTCGCCGGGCGAACCGGACGAGCCATCCGAGCCGGCCGGGCCACCCGAGACGCGGGGCGGCGGCGGCGCCGGCGGCGGCGCGTGGCGGCGTTCGCCCTGGCCGCGGCGGCGGTGCTGACCCTGGTGGTGACGCTCGCGGGCAACGCGCTTCCCGGGGAGCCCCTGTACCCGGTCAAGCTCACCGTCGAGAACGCCCGCCTGACGGCCGCGCACTGGTCCCCGCGCCAGCAGGCCGACCTGCGCACGAACTTCGCCTCGACCCGCCTGCACGAGCTCGACAGCCTGGTGGGCCACGGTCGCGTCGACCAGATCCCCACCGCGATCGCGGCGCTGGACGGCGCGCTGGTCGCCGCCCAGCGCGCCGAGGGCGCAGCCGGCGGTGGCCCGGGCGGCGACCAGCGCCTGCGCGACCTGCGCGCCGGCCGGACCGCCGAGCTCACCTCCCTGGTCAGGCGGCTGCCCTCCACCACCCCCGCCGCCCGCGTCAAGATCGAGGGCGCCGTGCAGCGCTCCCTCTCCGGCACCACGCGGTAGGCTGGAGCCTCGCCTCAACCTGACCGACGGAGATGACGCCCCATGCTCGTCGCGCTCGCCGGCGGGGTCGGCGCGGCCCGGTTCCTTCGCGGCCTCATCCGCGTGCACCCCCCCGCCGACCTCCTGGTCATCGGGAACACCGGTGACGACCTCCGCCTGCACGGCCTGGCGGTCTCGCCCGACCTCGACTCGGTCGCCTACACCCTGGCGGGGCTCGCGGACGAGGAGCGCGGCTGGGGCCTGGCCGGCGAGACCTGGAACGTGCTCGGGGCGCTGGAGCGTCTCGGCGAGCCGGCCTGGTTCAGCCTCGGCGACCGGGACATCGCCACCCACCTGCTGCGCACCCGGCTCCTGGCCGGGGGCGCGACCCTGACCGAGGCGACCGCCGAGATCTGCCGCCGGCTCGGCGTGCCGGTGCGGCTGGTGCCCATGACCGACCAGCCGGTCGAGACCCGGGTCGAGGTGGACGGGCCCGAGGGCGTCGATGACCTCGGCTTCCAGGAGTACTGGGTGGCCCGCCAGGCGCGGGACCCGGTGCGGCGCGTCACCTTCGCCGGCATCGAGCGGGCCCGGCCGGGGCCGGGCGTGCTGGCGGCCATCGGGCGGGCCGAGGGGGTCGTGCTCTGCCCCTCCAATCCGGTGGTCTCGGTCGCGCCCATCCTGGCGGTGCCCGGCATCCGCAGCGCCATCCAGAGCGCCGCCTGCCGCACCGTGGCGGTCACGCCGATCATCGGCGGCGCCCCGGTCAGGGGCATGGCCGACAAGCTGCTGCCCGCCTGGGGCATCGAGGTGTCCGCCCGCGGCGTGGCCAGCATGTACAGCGGGCTGGCCGACGCCTTCGTGCTGGACCAGGTGGACGCCGACCAGGCCGCCGACGTCGCCGCGCTCGGCCTCGACGCGGTCGTCGCGCCCACCCTCATGCGCACGACCGAGGACGCCGCGGCGCTCGCCAAGGTCGCCCTGGACGCGGTCCGAGGCGGGGGCGAGTCGCGCCGGTGACCTCGCCAGCCGCGCCCGTGACCCCGCTGGAGGTCGTCCCGCTCGCCGGGCTGCCCGAGATCCGGCCGGGTGACGACGTGGCCGGGCTGCTGCTCGACGCGGTCCGCGCGGCCGGGTACGAGCTGGCCGACGGGGACGTGCTGGCGGTGACCTCCAAGGTGGTGGCCAAGGCCGAGGGCCGGGTCGTGCCGCTCCCAGCCGATCCCGCGGAGCGTGACCGCGTCCACCGAGAGGTGGTGGCGGCCGAGACCGTGCGGGTGGTCGCCCGCCGCGGGCCCATGGTGATCGCCGAGACGCGCCACGGGCTGGTCGGCGCCAACGCGCTCATCGACGAGTCCAACGCAGGCGGCGACGCGCTGGTGCTCCTGCCCGAGGACCCGGACGCGTCGGCGGCGCGGCTGCGCGCTGCCCTGGCCGAGCTGGACCGCCACGACGTGGCCGTGGTGGTCACCGACACCCTGGGACGCCCCTGGCGGCGCGGTCAGACCGACGTGGCGGTCGGCCTGGCCGGCATGGGCGCGCTCGAGGACTACCGCGGGCGGCCCGACGACGACGGCCGGGCGCTCGAGGTCACCGAGGTCGCCGTGCCCGACGAGGTGGCGGCCGCCGCCGACCTGGTCAAGCGCAAGCTCGCCCGGGTGCCCGCCGCCCTGTTGCGCGGCGTGGCCCGGCCGGCGGGCGAGGGCCGCGCCCGGGACCTCGTCCGGCCCCCCGCCGAGGACCTCTTCCGCACCGGGTCGGGCGCGGACGACCTGGTCGCCTTCCTGGAGGGGCGGCGCACCCGCCGCCGCTTCCTGCCCGACCCGGTCGACCCGAGGGCGGTCGAGCGGGCCGTGCTCGCCGCCATGACCGCCCCGTTCCCCCACCACACGCGTCCGTTCCGCGTGGTGGTGGTGGCCTCCGGCGAGGGCCGCGGGCGCTACCTCACCCAGATGGAGGCGGCCTGGCGCGAGGACCTCGCCGGCGGCACGCCCCCCGCCGTGATCGAGCGCCGCGTCGCCCGCTCGCGGGCCCTGCTCGGGGGCGCGCCGGTGCTGCTGGTGCCGTGCCTGGCGCCGGGCGGGCGGCACGACTACCCGGACGAGCGCAGGCGGGCGGCGGAAGCGGCCATGTTCGAGCTGGCCGCCGGCGGTGCGGTGCAGACCCTGCTGCTGGCCCTGCACGCGCAGGGGCTCGGTGGCGCCTGGATCTCCTCGAGCCTGTTCTGCCAGGCGGTGGCGGCCCGGGCCCTCGACCTCCCCGACGGCTGGCAACCGCTCGGCTCGGTCGCCGCCGGCCACCCCGACCCCGCTGACCAGCCGCGCCCGCGTCCCCCGCTCGACCCCGCCCACCTCGTCCTCCGCCGCTGAGCGATGGAACCCGCTCTAGCAAAGCGCTCCAACTGGAACTAGAGTTGCAAGCAGGCTGGAGTCCCTGAAGCGGGAGGGACACGTTGGGCGGCCACGGGGACGGCCGGGCGCGCGAGCGCTACTGGAGCCAGCTCCTGGAGGAGCCGGTGCCCGGGGTGGCGCTCTCCTTCAGCGACCTCGGCCGCGGGCGCTCGCCCAGGACGGGCCAGCTCACCGTCGCCGCCTTCGAGCTGCTGGACGGCCGCCTGCCCCAGCCGGACGCGAGCCTGCTCTACGACCTGCTGACGCGAGCGCCGCGGCGCCGGCCCGGCGAGTGGGTCGAGCTGGCGACGGTCGGCGGCGAGCTGGCAGGCGCCGGCCTGGGCTTTGCCGAGGCCGGCATCGACGTGCTGGCGATCACCACCAGCCTCGCCGACCTCGTCCGCCACGGCCAGCTCCGGCCGCTCGCGCCCTGAGCGATCCGCCCAGGCGCGGCGGCGCCACCCCCGACATCGACGCGCTCAGCTCACGCCGAGCAGGTGCTTGAGCGGCGCGATTGCGAAGTAGATCGCGAACACCACGCTCACCCCGAGGAGCAGCGGGTGCAGCTCGCGTGCCTTGCCCCTGGCCAGCTTCAGCACGGCGTAGGTGATGAAGCCGGCGCCCACCCCGTTGGTGATCGAGAAGGTGAAGGGCATCAGCACGATGGTGAGGAAGGCCGGCAGCCCGACCTCGATGTCGCCCCAGTCGATGTCGCGGATCAGGGTGAGCATGAAGAACCCGACCAGCACCAGTGCCGGGCCGGTCGCCTCCGGCGGGATCACCCCCGCCAGCGGCGAAAGCAGCAGGCAGGCCGCGAACAGCACCGCGACCACCACCGAGGTGAGGCCGGTGCGGCCGCCCGCCGCGATGCCGGAGGCCGCCTCGATGAAGCTGGTGTTGGAGGAGGCCGAGGCGGCCCCGCCGGCGGCGGCAGCCAGCGAGTCGACCACCAGCACCCGGTTGATCCTCGGCAGGCGTCCGTCCCGGTCGAGCAGCCCGGCCTCGCCGCCGAGGCCGATCACCGTGCCCATGGTGTCGAAGAAGTCGCTGAGCATGACCGCGAAGACGGCCACGAGGGCGGAGATCACCCCGATCGCGGAGAAGGCCCCCAGCAGCGAGAAGTCCCCGAGGATGCTGAAGTCCGGGGTGCCGACCAGCTTGTGCGGCAGGGCCGCGACCTCGCCGCCCGGCCACAGCTTCAGGCCGCGCGCCTCGTTCACGATGATCGCCAGCACGGTGGTGCCGAGGATGCCGAGCAGCAGCGCGGCGCGCGCCCGCATGGCCACCAGCGTCGCGGTGAGCAGCAGGCCGACGATGAACACGGTGATCTTGAGGCCGTTGATGGTCGCAAGCGTCACCGGGGTGGCGGCACTCTGCGGCCGCACCACGAAGCCCGCGTCGTAGAAGCCGATGAAGGCGATGAACAGGCCGATGCCGACGCCGATGGCCTTCTTGAGGGCCAAGGGGATCGCCTCCAGCACCGCCTCGCGCAGACCGGTCAGCACCAGCACGGTGATGATCAGACCCTCGAGCACGATCAGGCCCATCGCGTCGGCCCACGAGAGCCGCTGCGTCGCGACGAAGGTGAAGGCCACCACGCCGTTGAGGCCGAGCCCCGCGGCGAGCGTGAAGGGGTAGTTGGCCCACAGCCCCATGAGCAGCGTCATGACGGACGCCACCAGCGCGGTCGAGGTGAGCACCGCGGCGGGGGGCAGCCTGCGCCCGCCCGGGTCGGCCACCGCCCCGAGGATGGCCGGGTTCAAGAAGAGGATGTAGGCCATGGTCATAAAGGTGGTGAGGCCCGCCACCACCTCGGTGCGGAGCGACGACCCCTTGGACCGGTAGCCGAAGAGCCGGTCGAGCCGGCGGTCGGCGCCACCACCCAGTTCCTCTGTCCGCGCTGTCGTTGTCATGGCTCCTCCAGAAGCGGCGGTTCCCGGCGGCAGCGTCGCTACACTCTGATCGCGCCCGGCGGAAGATGCACGCCAGGGGCGACGCGCACCCCGGCGGCGAGCACGTTGCCCTCCTCGATCACGACGCCGTCGCCGAGAATGGCGCCGTCGCTCACCACCGCACCGGTGCCCACCACCACGTTTGCGCCGACGATCGAGTCGCTCACCTTGGCGCCCCGCTCGACCCGGGCACCGGTCAGCAGCACCGAGCGCTCCACCCGGGCACCACCGGCCACCACCGCCCTCGGGCCGAGCACAGACGGGCCGAACACGCGCGCCTCGAGCTCGACCCGAGCGCCCGGGCCGATCATCACCGGGCCGCGCAGCACGGCGCCGTCCTCGATCTCGGCGGCGTCCGAGAACCACCGGCCACGGCCGCGCTCGGTGGCGTTGATGGGCAGGTTGAGGCGCCCTTCGAGCAGATCGGCCTGGGCGGCGAGGTAGGCGATGGGGGTGCCGAGGTCGCGCCAGTAGCCCTGGACCTCGTGGCCGTAGACGGGAGCGCCCGAGGCGAGCAGCGAGGGGAACAGGTTGCGCTCGAACGAGGACGGCTGGCCGGCGGGAACGTGGTCGAGCACGGACGGCTCCAGCACGTAGGCGCCGGCGTTGATCAGGTCGGTGACCCACGCCGCCTCGTCGGGGCCGGGCTTTTCGAGGAACGCCTGGACCCGCCCGCCGGCGTCCACCGGGACCAGGCCGAACGCGCCCGGGTCCGGCACCCGCACCAGCGCCAGGGTGGCGGCCGCGCCCCGGTCGTGGTGCAGCGCCACCAGCTCCTGGAAGTCCAGGTCGACGAGGATGTCGCCGTTGAGCACAAGGAAGGTGTCGTCGAGCAGGTGCGAGAGCCGCTTGACCGCGCCGGAGGTGCCCATCGGGGTGTCCTCGGACGACAGCAGCACCTCGACGCCGAATTTGCGGGCGGCCGGGATCAGCTCGTCGAACGCTTCGGGCAGGTACATCGTGGACAGCACCACGTCGCTGAAGCCGCTGGCGGCAAGCTGCCGCAGCATGTGCAGCAGGAACGGCTCGTTCGCGAACGGGATCAGCGGCTTGGGCCGGGTGCTGGTCAGCGGTCGCAGCCGGGTGCCGAAGCCTCCGGCCAGAATGACTGCTTGCACGGTGAGCGCTCCCCTCGTCGTGGCACGGAAGTTTCAAGAAGTTTCAAAGCAGTCTATTGCGCCGCTATTGCGCCGCGCGACGGTAGGCCTCCGCGGTCAGGGCGGCGCAGCGGTTCCACGTGAAACCGGCCGCCCGCACCAGCCCGCGCTGCACCAGCGCCACGCGCTCGCCGGGCTCGCCGGCGAGCTTGCCGACCGCCACCGCCAGCGTGTCGGCGTCACCCGGCTCGACCAGCAGCGCGGCGTCGCCCGCGATCTCCGGCAACGACCCCCCGCTGGTGGTGACCACCGGGGTGCCGCAGGCCATCGCCTCCAGCACCGGCAGGCCGAAGCCCTCGTAACGGCTGGGGTAGACGAACACGTCGGCGCCGGTGAACAGCGCCGCCTTCTCGGCCTCCGGCACGTAGCCGGCGAGCAGGATGCGCTCGGCGACCCCGCTGGAGGCCACCGCCCCGGCGACCGCCCCGGCGCCCCAGCCGGCCAGGCCGGCGAGCACCAGCCGGTGCGGGAGCTCTCCCGCGAGCAGGGCGAACGCCCTCACCAGGGTGGGCAGGTCCTTGCGCGGCTCGAGCGTGCCGAGGCCGAGCAGGTAGGGCCCGTCCAGGCCGAGGCGGCGGCGCAGCGCGGCCACGGCCTGCTCGGAGGCGGGACGCAGGTCGGTGCCGAGCGGGGTGACGTCGACGCGCCCGGGGTCGACGCCGAGGTGCTCGGCCAGGTCGGCGGCGGTGGTCGCGGACACGCACAGCACGCGCTCGGCCACGGCCACGGAGCGGCGCACGGCCCAGCCGAAGAACCGGACCTTGGCGGCCTCGTGCCACTCCGGATGGGTGAGCAGGGTGAGGTCGTGGACCGTGACCACCTGCGGCAGGCTCGCGCGGCGGGGCAGCTCGTAGTGCACGCCGTGGAGCAGGTCCGCGCCGGCGGCTCGGGCGGCACGGCCGGCGGCCAGGTGGGTCCAGGCGATGCGGGCCGGCCGACCCAGGCCGGCCGCACGCACGGGGTGCAGGCCGAGGCCCGGCGCGGCCAGCGACGGCCCCGAGCCCGGGGCGACGAAGACCTCGAGCTCGGCCTCGCCCCGCAACGCCAGCGCGGCGAGCATGCGGGCGGCGTACACGCCCGCACCGGTCAGCTTGGCCGGCACCGCGGTGGCGTCCACCGCCACCCGCGGACGGCGGCCGGGGACGGGGACCTCGCTCACCGCAGCGCCTCCTCGTAGGCGGACCAGGTGGCCGCCGCCGTGGCCGGCCAGGTGAAGGCGGCCGCCCGGCGCGGGCCGGCCGCCGCCAGCCGCTCGCGCAGCGCACGGTCCGAAACCAGCTCGACCAGGCCCTTGGCAATGGCGGGCACGTCCAGCGGGTCGACCAGCAGGGCGGCGTCACCGGCCACCTCCGGCAGGCTCGAACGGTCGCTGGTGAGCACCGGGACACCGTGGGCCATCGCCTCCACCACCGGCAGACCGAAGCCCTCGTACAGGCTCGGGTAGGCGAGGCCGTCCGCGGCCGCGTACAGGCCGTGCAGCGCCGGCTCGTCCACCTGACCGGCCAGCGCCACCCGTGGCGGCACCGCCTCGGCCGGCACCGCCGCCCCCCAGCCTGCCGGCCCGACCACCACCAGGTGGTGCTCTGGCAGCTCTGCGGCGGCCTCGGCGAATGCGGCGACCAGCCGGGCGAGGTTCTTGCGCGGCTCCAGCGTGCCCACGGCGAGCAGGAACGGGCCGGGCACGCCGAGCCGCTCGAGAGCTGCCCGGGCAGGCTCTGGGTCGGGCGGCGTGGGCGGCGGGTCGGCGCCGAGCGGGGTGACGGCGACCCGCGTGGGCTCGAGGCCGTACAGGTCGGCGAGGTCGGCGGCGGTCGCGGCCGAGGGGACCAGCACCCTCGCGGCCTCGGCGACGGCGATGCGGGTGGCCAGCTCGTGGAAGCGGCGCCCGCCGGCCGGGTACGCCTCGGGGAAGTGCCGGAAGGCCAGGTCGTGGACGGTGGCCACGAGTGGGCGGCCGCGGGTGGGCGGGACCGCGGCGCTGGTCGCGTGCACCAGGTCCAGCTCGCGGGCGAGCCGCGCCGGCAGCCGCGGGCGGCGCAGCTCCGCCCAGGTCCTGGTCGCGAGCCGGCCCGGCCAGGCGAGCGCATGCGTCCGCTCGGGCGGAAGACCGGCCGCGGCGATCCGCGCGGCCGGGTGCCGGGCCACCAGCCAGCGCACCGCTCCCCCGCGTGCCGTCGCCTCGGCGTCGAGATGGTGGGCGAGCGCACCCACGTAGCGCCCGATGCCCCCGGGCACCGGCCCGAAGAGCTGCTCCGCCACGACCCCCGCCCGCACCCCACCGGCCCGACTCACCGGGGCACCGCCCGGCGGTAGGCGTCGAGGGTGGCGCGGGCGCAGCCCTCCCAGGTGAAGCGCGCCGCGCGGGCCCGCCGGGCCGCCCTGGCGGGCGCGCCGCCGCCGTCCTCGACCGCCTTGGCGAGCGCGCTCGCGAGCGCGCCGGCGTCGCCCGGGTCGACCAGCTCGGCCTGGTCGCCGAGCACCTCCCGGAGCGCCGGGACGTCGCCGGCCACCACCGGCGTGCCGCACGCGAGCGCCTCCAGCGCCGGCAGCCCGAACCCCTCGTACCAGGAAGGGAAGGCCAGCACCGCCGCCCCGGCCACGACCCGCACCAGGTCGGGGTCGGCGAGGTAGCCGGGCGTGTGCACCCTGCCCGGGGGCAGGCCCTCCAGGCCCAGGCCCTCGCCCCAGCCGGGCGGGCCGGCAAGCACCAGCGGCGGCGCCCCCGCGGGCAGCTCGCGACAGGCGGCGACCAGGGTGGCCAGGTTCTTGCGGGGCTCGCGGCTGCCCACGAACAGCAGGTAGCGCTCGGGCAGGCCATGGGCGGCGAGCCAGGCCGCGTCCGGCGGCTCGGCCGCCAGCCACTGCGGCCCCACCCCGAGCGGGGTCACCACCACGCGCTCGGCCGGCACGCGGTAGGTGTCGCGCACCTCGGCCGCCACTGCCGCGGTCGGCGTGCACACCACCGCCCCGCGTGCCAGGCCGGCCGGCACCAGCCTGCGGTAGCGCGCCGAGGAGGCCGTGACCATCTCCGGGTAGCGCAGGTAGGTGAGGTCGTGGACGGTGACGACCAGGCCGGCCCGCCGCGCCGGCGGAGCGACGAAGTTGGTGGCGTGGAACACGTCCACCCGCCCGGCCAGCAACTCCACCGGCGGCCACGCCACCCGCGCCCAGGCCGCCTGGAGCAGCCGCGCCGGCACGCGCCGCCGCCCGCAGCGGACCACCGCGGCGGCGGGAGCGGCGGGAGCGGTCGGGGCGGCCGCCGGCAGGTCACCCGCCCCGCGCCAGGTGAACGGGACCAGCCGCAGCTCGGCCAGGTCCCCCGAGCGGGCCAGGGCCTCGGTCAGCCGCGCCACGTAATGGCCGACGCCGCTCCTCGGTCCGAGCAGGGGTGTGGCGTCGAGCCCGACCCTCACCGCAGCACCAGCCAGCGCTCCAGGTGGCGGCGGTCGACCTTGGCGTGGCGCGAGATCTCCCAGCGGCGGGCCAGCATCGCCGGCAGCAGGCGCAGATAGGAGGCCATCACCCGCAGCCGCAGCAGCGTCCCGCGCGGCGGCCGTCGCGGGTGCGCCCTCGCGACCGTCCGCAGCGCCAGCGAGGCGGTGGTCAGGGGGTAGCGCAGCACCTCTCGCAGGGCGAGCCCCGCGCTGGCGCTCTTGGTCAGCATCAGCAGCCGGTTGCGGTCCACGTGGAACGACAAGAACGGCGACCACTCCCCGGACGACGCGGCGTGGACGTGCCGCACCACCGCCTCGGGCAGGTAGCGGACCGACCAGCCGCGCGAGCGCAGCCGCCAGGCGAGGTCGGTGTCCTCGTAGTGCGTGAAGAAGTCGTCGTCGAACACGCCGGCGTCGCGCAGCGCCTCCGTGCGGAACAGCACCGAGGCGCCGCGGAACGCGAACACCTCCTCGGCCCGCTGGTACTGGCCCCGGTCGACCTCCTGGTGGCCGCGGTCGGCGCCGTGGCCGTCCACGAGCACCATCCCGCCGGCGTTGCTGAGCACGTCGACGAGCTCGGCCCCGGGCGCCAGCGAGACCTCCTGGTCGGCCGCTTCCGTGCCCGCCTTGATGGTGGCACCGCCCTCCGCCCAGGTCAGCTCCACCGGCTTGGAGCTCTCGGCGGCGAGCCGGAGGCCGAGCTGGAGCCACCCGGTCGTCCTGGCCCCGCCGTTGCCGTCCGGGTCGACCGGGACCAGCAGCCGCTCCGACGGCCGCGTCCAGCGGAAGCGGTCCTCCCCCTCCCCCTCGCCCTCCGGCCCGTCGGCGCGCCGGTCCCAGAGCACCTCGCCGGTGACGTCGCGGCCGTCCACGCGCACACTGTGGACGCGCACGCCCAGCTCGCGCGTGCCCAGCGTGCCGGCGGGCACGAAGGCGGGCGTGGACAGGCTCAGCGGCAGGAACCGCGGCAGGAACACGACCTTCGAGGTCGTCGCGGCCAGTCGCGGCCCACCGCCGCCGCGCCGCGCCTCCTCCTCGAACGGCTCCAGCAGCCGCCGCAGCCAGTCCCGCGCCGGCCGCGCGTCCTGGTCCAGCAGCGCCACGTACGCGGTGTCCGCCTGGCGCATGGCGACGTTGCCGCCGCCGGCGAAGCCCTCGTCGCGCTGGTTGGCGAACAGGCGCACCCATGGGAAGTCCCGCTCGACCAGCTCGCACGTGCCGTCGCCGGAGGCGTTGTCGACCACCCAGACCTGCACCCGGCCCCGCGGCAGGTCCTGCGCGGCGAGCGCCTCCAGGCAGGGCGGCAGCGGGTCGGCGCCGTTGTGGCTGACCACGACCACGGTCACCAGCGGCGCGGGCTCAGCGGTCGGCGCTGGGCTTGGCACGCTTGTCCTCCTTGGCCCCCTCGATCGTCCAGGCCACGTCGATCAGGCCGTGCTCGGTGGCGCCGATCACCCGGAACGCCTCGCTGAACCGGCGGGCGTCCACCGCCCGGCCATTGGACGAGTCGCGCAGCGCGACCGCCAGAGCGAAGATCCCCTGGATCGGGGGGAGCTCCTTCACGAGGAAGCGAACGGTCCGGCGCGTGTCCGGCTGGAACCGCTCCTCCTCCGCGTCCATCACCCAAAGGGGCACGTCCGAGGGGCCGGTCACCGCCACGCGCACGGTCGCGACCGGCGGGGGCTCCGCACCGGCCAGCACGCCGACCTCCACCGTCATCGGCTCGCCCGGCCGGAACTCGCCCCTGTGCGCGGCCGGCGACCCCGGGTCGACCAGCCGCACGCCCGTGACCCGCAGGCCGCTCGACACGGGCACCGCACCACCCGACTGGTCGGCGCCCGTGCCCATCAGGCTCCGCATCCGCTCTGTCGCCTCCAGCGGGTCACCGTCGTGCATCACGCGGCCGTGGTCGAGCACGATGCCCCGGTTGCACAGCCTGGGCACCAGGTCCACCGCGTGGGTGACGAACAGGATCGTGCAGCCGCGCTCCTGGAACTCGCCGATCTTGGCCAGGCACTTTGCCTGGAACGCCTCGTCGCCGACCGCCAGCACCTCGTCGACCAGCAGGATATCCGGGTCGACGTGCACGGCGATGGCGAAGCCCAGGCGCACGTACTGGCCGGACGAGTAATGCTTGACCTGGTTGTCGATGAACTGCTCGAGCCCGGAGAACTCGACGATGCCGTCGAACTGGCGGTTGATCTCGCGGCGGGACAGCCCGAGGATCGACGCGTTGAGGTAGATGTTCTCGCGCCCGGTCAGCTCACCGTTGAAGCCGGCGCCGAGCTCGAGCAGCGATGCGACCCGGCCACGCACGCTCACCTTGCCCACGGTCGGCTCCAGGATCCCCGCGAGCAGCTTGAGCAGGGTCGATTTGCCCGAGCCGTTGGCCCCGATCAGGCCGACCGTCTCGCCGCCGCCGATGTCCAGCTCGATGTCGCGCAGGGCCCAGAACTCCTCGGCCTGCGAGCGCCGCGTCTGCAGCAGCCGCTCCTTCAGGCTGGTGGCCCTCTGGTGGTGGACGAGGAAGCGCTTGCCGACCCCCCGCGCGACGACCGCGTCAGGCATCTACAGCTCCTCGGCGAAGTCGGCTTCCAGCCGGCGGAACACCACCAGGCCGAGGGCCAGCAGCACCAGCGAGACCACCGACGCCACCCCCAGCCACTTGAGGTAGAAGCCGTAGCCGCCGGTCGCCAGGACGCGCTGCACCCCGCCGCCCTCGACCACCGACGGGTACCGGTAGAGCGCGCGCTGCATCGCAGTCACCACCGCCGTCATCGGGTTGGCCATGTACACCCAGAACAGGTGGCGGTGCACGAGCTGCTCCTGCACCAGCGCCACCGGGTAGACGATCGGCGTCAGCCAGAACCACGCCAGCAGCGCGATCTCCAGCAGGTGCTCCACGTCGCGGAAGCGCACGTTCAGCGCGGACGCCAGCAGCGCCGTGCCCACCGTGAACACGATCACCACCGCCAGCGCCGGCAAGATCAGCACGAGCTGCGGGCCGATGAAATCCCGGTAGAACACCAGCAGGAACGCGAAGAACACCACCATCTGCAGCACGAAGTGCACGCCGGCGAACCCGACCGACGCGAGCGGCAGGACCACGCGCGGGAACCGCACCTTACGGACCAGGTTGGCGTTCCCGACCACCACGCCCGTCGCGCTCAAGGTGGACAGATTAAAGAAGTTCCACACCAGCAGGCCGGACATGAACAGCACCGCGAAATAGGGCACGTTGTTCTTCAGGAAGACGCTGAAGACGACGTCGAACACCGCCAGGTACAGCAGGGGGTTCGCCATCGACCACAAGAACCCGAGCGCCGAGTTCTTGTACTTGACCTTCAGGTCCTTGCGGATCAGGTTGGCGAGCAGCTCCCAGCGGACCCGTGACTGCGCCGCCGCCCGGGCGTCCGCGGCGCTGACCATGGGCGCCTTCCTTCCAATCGCAGGCTGGGCTTGGTTGAGGTTCCGGAAGTATATCGGTCACGGCGACATCGCCCGAGCCGCTGTCCACACCCTCCCCTCCCGGGCGCTAGCGGATGCCCAGGCCGGCTCCGATCTCGGACCAGCGGGCGGCGAAGGCCTCCTCCGAGAACGTCCTGGCCCGCTCGACCGCGCTGCGGGCGAGGCGGTCGCGCAGCGCGGCGTCGCCGGCCAGCGACCGGGTGTAGGACTCGAGCTCGTCCAGCCCGGACCAGCGGTAGCCGTCCACGCCGTGGCGGACGATCTCCCGCTGGCCCGCCTTGTCGATGACGACGGGGACGCAGCCCGCGGCCATGGCCTCCACCGTGGTGATGCCGAAGTGCTCGAAGACCCAGGGCTGCTTCTCCTCGTCCTCATCGAGCCCGGTCGCGTGCCAGAAAACCGAGCTGGACGCGAACAGCTCTTCCACCAGGGGGCGAGGCGCGTTGGCGTGGACGTGGACCGGCAGCCCTTCAGCGGCCCTGCGGACCTTGTCGACGTAGGCCCGTTGGCTCGGCTCGCAGCCGCCGACCAGGTGCAGCTCCCATCCCTGGAGCTTGCCGCGGCGCACCATCCTGCCGAACGCCTCGACGAGCTCGAGCTGTTTCTTGGAATGGCCCATCCCACGGGCGAAGAAGCGGCCGACGCTGAGGATCCTGCGCTCCTTCGGCCCTGGCCGGAGGTCCTGGACGCGGATGGCCGGGAAGAGCACGTCGGAGTCGACGCGCCAGTACCGCTGGACCCATGTGCGGGTGTACTCGGAATTGGCGATCACCCGCTGGTAGTGGTCGAGGAACGACAGGTCCTCCGGGTTGCGCAGCAGCCATGGGAGCTTCTCCCCGACCGATTCCCTGAGGGTGCGGCGCTGCCCGCTCATGCGGAGCCGGCTGACGGCCACGCCGAGGGTGCGGTCGTCCCCGCGACCGGGGACGAAGGTGTCGCTGTCGAAGAAGATCCCGACGTCCCGCGGGCTGGACGGAAGGGTGACGTGGTGGCGTGCGAAGCGCTCCGGACGGGCCTGGAGCCGGGCCAGCTCCTGGCCGCGCTCGTCGCGGAGGACCAGCTCGACCGGCCCGGGAGCGCCCGGCCGGCCGAGCTCGAACCCCACGACCCGCTCTCCTCCCCCGGGGAGCAGGAGCTCGGCGTGGCCACTGGTCCAGGTCCAGCTCCGGCGGCGCCCGCCCTCGGGCGGGAACCAGCCGGGTCCCCATCCCGACGGTCCCGGGTGGCCCCCGCGCACGTGCGGCCCGAGCCGCCGCACCGCCCAGCGCCGCCAGGTGCTGAGGTCGTGGTCGAACGGGGTCGGGAAGTAGCAGAGGTAGACGTTGTGGACGGCGCGCGCCTTGACGCGGCTCATGTAGGAGGCGTTGACGAACAGGTCGTAGTCGGCGGAGACGCCGGCCATGTCCCGCTCGCCGCGGTCCGGCAGGACCCGCAGCGACACCTTGGCGAGGTTCAGCCCGAGGTGGTCCGCCAGCAGGTCCTTGCCGACGTCCTCGTGAGCGAGGAGCTCGACGTCGTGCCCCTGCTCGGCCAGCACCTGGGCGAGCAGGCACGAATGCCGCTCCCCCCCACCCATCGACGGCAGGAACCGGTTGTAGACCGCTGCTTTCAACGCGTGCGACACTCCCTCCCCTTGTCTCGGTCTGGACCTGTCATGCCCTGGCGACGACAAACGTCTCGTTGCCCTGGTACAGCCCCCACACCAGATTGTCGTAGGCGGCGCGCAGGTCCCGCAGGGCCTCGGTCGCCTCCTGCAGCCGGTCGCCGAGCACGCTGACCACGTGGGCCAGCTCGTACGCCCAGCTCAGGTCCGCCGAGCCCCAAGGGGCTGCCACGGACCCCCTCGGTACCATCCGCCCCCTGAACCTGTCACGTGGCTCGCGCCCGTTGGGCGAGGCGGCCAGCTTGGCCATGGCCGCCTGGATCAGGTCGCCGAGACCCGGATGGACGACCGGCGCGCGGACAAGGAACTCAGGCGGAGGCCCGGGATGGTTGACCGGGTTGGTGCCGCTGGACTCGACCTCGAACCCGGCCTGCCGGCAGAAGAACTCCACGAGTGGGATGTCGTAGAAGCGGACGTGGGTCGGATCGCGCCAGAAATCGTGGCTGAGCACCGCGTAGCAGGCGGGGTTGGGGGTGACGGCCACAAAGCGCCCGCCGGGCGCCAGCACCCGCCGCACTCCGGCGAGCAGGCGGGCGACCTGCTCCGGGGTGAGGTGCTCCAGGAAGTGGGCGCAGAACACGCCGTTGTACGGGCCGGGTGCGGGGTCGGCGTGCAGGAACTCGAGCGCGTCGCCCTCGACCGCTTCGAGTCCCTGGGCCCGCGTCCGCTCGACCATGCCGGCGTCGTTGTCGACCCCGCACGTCTCGATCCCGGCGTCGCGCAGCAGCCCGAGGAACTCGCCCCGGCCGCAGCCCAGCTCGAGCACCGGCCCCCCATTGCCGCCGGGCGTCCCGTCCGCCGGTGTGCCCACCGGCCCGGCGAACATGGGCACGTAGAACCGCAGCACCTCGCGCTGGTGCTCCGGGTCGAAGCCCATGTGGTCGTAGTACGCGCTCTCCGTCCGGGACGGGTGGCGGTCCTGCTCCGCCATCGGACCTCCTCGGCGAGGGTGGTGGGTCGCCGCCGCGCCGCGAGCAATACCATAGACGCCTCGGCGGGCCCGTGCCGGTGCTTGAGCAGCCGGTAGGGTCCCCTTGGCGGTCACGTGGGGTCAGCTCCGCGGCGGGCGCGGAGCTGCGCGACGGCGGTGCGGGCGATGGACAGGACGCCGCGGACCAGCAGGCCGGCGGCCACCGCTGGCACCAGCGCCAGGCGCGGGTCGCCGGCGTAGCGGCGGCGGTAGAAGCGCAGGGTGCTGCGGTGGTGGTCGAGGACCTTGCGGTACGGGGTGTGGCGGGTCGAGCCACCGCCGACGTGCTCGACGGTGGCACGCGGCTCCAGCACGATCCTCCAGCCGGCCCTGGCCAGGTGCAGGCACAGGTCCATGTCCTCGAAGTACATGAAGTACGAGGCGTCGAACCCGCCGACCGCGTCGAAGGCGGAGCGGCGCAGCAGCATGCACGCGCCCGAGACCCAGTCGACCAGGGCCGGTCTGGTGCGGTCGAGGTCGGCCAGGTGATAGCGGCGGGTCGCCGGGTTGTCCGGCCACACCGGGCCGAGCAGGGCGTGCAGCCCACCGGTCAGCAGCGAGGGGAAGCGGCGGCCGGTCGGGTAGTCCGAGCCGTCCAGGTTACGTAGGCGCGGGCCGATGCAGCCGATGCGCGGATCGGCCTGGGCGGTCCGCAGCAGCCGGGCGAGCGAGCCGGGCTCCAGCCGCGTGTCCGGGTTGGCGACCAGCAGCCAGGGCGCGGCGGTCTCCGCCGCACCGCGGTTGACCGCGCGCGCGTAGCCCAGGTTGCGCTGGCTCTCGATCACCTTGGCGCCGAGCGACCGGGCCACGCCGGTCGAGTCGTCCCGGGAGGCGTTGTCGACCACCAGCAGCTCGACCTCGTGCGGGGCGGCGGCCTCCGGCAGCGAGGCGACGCAGGCCGGCAGGTCGTCGGCGCTCTCGTAGGTCACCAGCACGACGGCGACCGCGGTCGGTCCCGGCTCTGGCACGGGCGGCTCTGGCACGGCTGGAAACGGGCTCCTTCCCGGCGGCTCGGCGCGGATCTTCAGGAGCATCCTATACAGTCGGGACAGTCAGCGAGCGGAGGAGGCGAGGAAGGCGCGCAGCGCCTCCTGCCAGGGCCGCAGCGGCGGCACGCCGACCAGGTGGGCGAGGCGGTTGTCCAGCACCGACCACGCCGGCCGCGGCGCCGGCCGCGAGAGCTCGGCCGTGGTCACCGGCTGCACCCGGGCGGGGTCCTGGCCCGTGCTCTCGAGGACGGCACGGGCCAGCTCGTACCACGAGCACGTGCCCCCGCCGGTCAGGTGGTAGGTGCCGTGCTGGCCGGTCCGGACCAGCGCGCGCACGGCCTCGGACAGGTCGGCCGACCAGGTGGGGCTGCCGACCTGGTCGTCCACGACCTGCAGCAACGGCCGGTCGGCCGCCAGCCGCAGGATCGTCCTGACGAAGTTGCGTCCGGCACGGCCGTAGACCCACGAGGTGCGGACCACGTAGTGCCGGCCCCACACCTGGCGCAGTGCCTGCTCGCCGGCCAGCTTCGAGCGGCCGTACACGCTCGCCGGCGCGGTCACGTCGTACTCGCCGTAGCCGTGGGGGCGGCTCGCCCGCGCCCGCCCGTCGAAGACGTAGTCGGTGGACAGGTGCACCAGCTCGGCGTCGACCTCGCGGCACGCCAGCGCGAGGTGGCGCGGGCCCAGGCAGTTGTCCCGGAAAGCCCGGTCGGGGTCGGCCTCACAGCCGTCCACGTCCGTCCAGGCCGCCGCGTTCAGCACCAGGTCCGGCTCGAGCTCGGCGACCGTGGCGGCCACCTCGGGCCAGTCCGCGATGTCGAGCTCCGCGTGACCGAGGGCGACGAGCTCTTTGGCGTCGGCGAAGGCGGCCTGAAGGTCGCTGCCCATCTGGCCGCCGGCGCCGGTGACCAGCACCCGCACGGCTACGCTCCCGCCGGGCGCCCGTGGTCCAGCGTGCGGGACGCCCCCCGCGGCTTGAGCGGCCGCCACCACGCCTCGCTCTCGCGGTACCAGGCGATCGTGGAGGCCAGACCGGCCTCGAAGTCGCGCGCAGGCTCCCAGCCCAGGTCACGCACCTTGCTCGAGTCGAGGGAGTAGCGCCAGTCGTGGCCGGGACGGTCGGCGACGTACTCGATCATCTCGTCGCCGGCGCCGAACGCGGCCAGGATCCGCTGGGTCAGCTCCAGGTTGGAGACCTCGTTGCCGGCGCCGACGTTGTAGACCTCCCCACTGGAGCCGCGCCGCAGCACCAGGTCGATGGCGGTGCAGTGGTCCAGCACGTACAGCCAGTCGCGGATGTTGCCCCCGCTGCCGTACAGCGGGACCTTCTGACCGTCGAGCAGGTTGGTGACGAACAGCGGGATGACCTTCTCGGGGAACTGGTAGGGACCGTAGTTGTTGCTGCAGCGGGTCACCACCACGTCCAGCTTGTGCGTGATGGCGTAGGCGAGCGCGACCAGCGAGCCGCCCGCCTTGCCCGCCGAGTACGGCGAGGACGGCTCCAGCCGGTCCCGCTCGTGGAACGAGCCCTCGACGATGGCCCCGTACTCCTCGTCGGTGCCGACCTGCAGGAAGCGGCCGACCCCGGCGTTCCTGACCGCCTCCGCCAGGGTGGCCACCCCGAGCGTGTTGGTCCGCACCGCCTCCAGCGGCTCCACGATGGACCGGTCGACGTGCGTCTCGGCCGCGAAGTTCACCACCACGTCATGGCCTGGCAGCACCTCGGCGAGCTGCCTCGGGTCGCAGATGTCGCCGCGCACGAACCGGTACCGCGGGTCCGCCTCCAGGTCCGCGACGCTCGCCGGGTTGCCGGCGTAGGTCAGCTTGTCGAAGTTGGTGACCTGCGCGTCCGGGTCGGTGGCGAGCAGGTGCCGGACGTAGTTGGAGCCGATGAACCCCGCTCCCCCGGTCACAAAGAACCGCATGTCGCCTCTCCCTCGGTGGCTTGTCGGGTCGAGCAGCTTCCGCGGCGAAGAGTAGCTCAGATGTTTCGCAGGCCGTACAGCACGCGCTCGAGCAGGCCGAGGTCGGGCCCGCCGCCGATCGCCTCGGGCCGGTGGATCGTGACCAGGCCCTCGTCGGCCATGTCGGCGACGAGCACGCGGGTGACCCCGAGCGGCATCTCCAGCCGGGCCGCGATCTCGGCGATCGACTGCACCTCGCCGCACAGCCGGACGATCGACCGCCGCTCGTAGGTCAGACGCGGCGTGACCTCAGCGCTGGACGGCGTGGAGACGAGCGCCTCGACCTCCAGATCCTCGTGCCGTGGCCTGGCCCTGCCCCCGGTGATCGCGTAGGGCCGGACAACCGGGCCGGGGCGTCGGCCGACGCTCTGGCGGTCGTCGGTGCTCATCTCGGCAGCGATGCCTGCAGCTCTGCTCGTAGCTGTGGCGTGAGCACGTCCCCCGTCCGGGCGACCAGCAGCGCCATCTCGTAGCCGACCAGGCCGACGTCGCACGACGGCGCCGCCAGCACGGCGAGGCAGGAGCCGTCGCCGATGGTCATGACGAAAAGAAAGCCCTTCTCCATCTCGACGACCGTCTGGTTGACCTCGCCGGCATCGAGCAGGCGGGCGGCACCGGCCGTCAGGCTGGCGACGCCGGAGGCGACCGCGGAGAGCTGGTCGGCCCGCGCGCGGTCGAGCCGCTCGGAGACGGCGATCAGCAACCCGTCGGAGGAGACGACGATGGCGTGCGCGACCCCTGGGGTGCCGCGGACGAAGGTGTTGACGAGCCAGTTGAGATTCTGGGCGTCCTTACTCAGCGAGATCATCAATGCTCCTTGACGCCATCGGGCCGCTGCCGAAGCCCGGCGGCTCGTCATCCTCGCCCCTGCCGACGCTCTGGCCGCCGGGCTGGTCGCTGAACGGGTCCGGGCCGCCGGGACCGGCGGCCATGCGCCGGCCGCGCTCGAGCCCGCTGCGATAGCTCGACAGCATCGCCCTGACGTCCTCGGGGGAGCGGGCCGATCGGGAGGCGGCCGGCCGGGGCGACGGCCGGGGCCGCTCGGGCTGGGGCTGGGGCTGGGTCTGGGCAGAGGAGATGCCCGGCGCCAGGTTGGCGCGCGGCACGCGCCTGGGCAGGCCGGTCCTGGTCAGCCGCTGTGAAGCGGCGCCGGGCCCGCTTGGCGCCGATCCGCTCGGGACCGGGCCGCTCGGCGCCGGGCCGCTCGGCGCCGGCACGGATTGGGGGAGGGGGACGGCGGCGTCGTCGTCGTCGTCGGCGGGCTGCTGTGGCGCATGGCGGCGCAATGGCAGGTAGCCCGCCCCGCCGCTGTCGAACCAGTCGGAGCGGGCCTGCTCGAAGATGGGCAGCCGGTCGCCCGAACGGGGCGGCGGCTCTGCCTCAGCAGCTCGGCCGGGAGGGGCCGGGCCGCCGGTCGCGGACCCCTGCGCCGCGGCGCCGGCAGTGGCGGGCGGCACGCTGGCCCGCGGACCCGGCACGCTGGCCTGGGGACCCGACGCCGCCTGGGCGGCCGGCGGCGCGCTGGCCTGCGGACCCGACGGAGCCGGTCGGGCGGCGGTGCGCGGTGCGGGCCGCCCGACCGGAGCGCCGGTGGGCGCGGCGCCTCCTGTTGCCGCCGCCGGCGGGGCGAGCTCGGGGCGCACGGCCGCCAGCTCCTCCTGCTCCTGCACGGCGGACCAGGTGAGCAGCGCGCTCGGGACGAGCACCAGGGCGGTCACGCCCCCGTACCACGAGTGCCGGAGCTGCACCCGGATGCCGTAGCGCTGCGCCAGGCGGCCGACCACGAACAGGCCGAGCATGCGCGAGACCGCGAAGTCCACCATGGGCGGGTTGGCGAGCCGCTGGTTGGCGTCGAGCAGCTCCTCGTCGCTCATGCCCAGCCCGCGGTCCTCGATCTCGACCACGTAGCCGGTGGCCGCGGGCTGCCCGGCCACGCGCACCGTCGTCCCGGGCGGCGAGAACGAGGTTGCGTTCTCCAGGAGCTCGGCGAGCAGGTGGATGACGTCCGCCACGGCGTGGCCGACCACGCCGACGTCGTCGATCGGCAGCAGCTCGATCCGCTGGTAGTCCTCCACCTCGGCGACCGCGCCGCGCACCACCTGCGACAGGGGGACCGAGTCGGACCAGCGCCGCGGCGGCTCGGCGCCGGACAGCACGATCAGGTCCTCCGCGTTGCGCCGCATGCGCGTGGCCAGGTGGTCGAGCTTGAACAGATTCTCTAGCGCGTCGGGGTCGGCCTCTTCGCGCTCGAGGTCGTCGATCAGCTCGAGCTGGCGGTCGACCAGGCGCTGGGAGCGACGGGCGAGGTTGAGGAACATGCTGCCGATCGAGCTGCGCAGCGCGGCCTGCTGGGCGGCGGTCCGGATCGCCACCTGGTGCACCGAGTTGAACGCCTCGGCCACCCTGCCGATCTCGTCGTGGGAGCGGACCGGGACGGCGCGCGTCGTCGCCATCGCTTCGAGGCTGGCCTCGTCGACCTGCGCATCGGGGCGCTGAAGGCGCTCCACCACGCCAGGCAGGTGCTGCTCGGCCACGTCACGGGCCGCCCGCTCCAGCACGTACAGCGGCTGCGCCATCGACCGCGCGAGCAGCAGCGACAGGCCCACGGCCAGCGCCACCACCAGGAGCATGGCGATCGTGGTCACGGCCGTCTGCCGCACCGCCGCGTTGCGGTCCGCGGTGGCCGCGGCGGCCGCGTCGGCGGCAACGCGCAGCTCCACCTGATGGAACTGCGCCACCTTCTGCGACATGGTCTGCAGCCAGACGGTCGGGCTGAGCGCAGGAGGCTGCTCCGGCCCTGCCAGGGCCGCCTGCCGCATCACCTCCGCCAGAGACGAGTTGCTCGCGCCCGCGACCTTGTGCTCCAACAGGATCTGCTGGGCCGGGCTCGCGGTGGAGTCGAAGCGGGCGACCGACGAGGCCTCCTCGCCCACCAGGGTCGCGAACCGCTGGTACTCGCCCGGGCCGAACTTCCGGTTGATCAGCGCGGCGAAGAGCAGGCTGGTGCTCTGGGAGGCGGCCTCCTTGGCGCGCGAGATCTCCACCAGCACGGCGATGTCGGCCTTGACGTCCTTGCCCCCTGGCTCGGCGCCGATGTCCGCGATCACCGCCAGCAGGCTCTGGAGCAGCTCGCCGTAGAAGCTCTCCACCCGGGCCACCACCGGCGGCGACTGCCCGTCCAGCGACAGGCGCCAGTTCCCGATCCCGTCGAGCCGGCGGGACGCGTCGCCGAGATCGGTCTGGAGGCGCTGCGAGTAGTCGGAGAGGTCGAGCCGCACCAGGGTCTTGCGCAGCGACGCCGTGCCGCGGTCGACCGCGGCACGGCCGTTCATCATGTCGGCGTGGTAGGAGCCGCTCTTGCGGCTGGCCACGTAGCCGCTGGAGATGGCCCGCTCCTGCTGCAGGGCGTCGGCGAGCCCGGTGAGGCGCACCGCCAGGCCGGTCAGCCGGTTCACACGGTTCGCCTCCGCCCGGCGCGCGACGCTCGAACCCACCTGAAATGAGGCGAAGACGATCAGCGCCGCGAGGGGCAGCACCAGGATGGCCCCGAGCTTGGACCGGATCTGCAAGTTCCGAAACATGACGGGCTCCTCGGGCTCCTCTATAGGCGTGACCGAATGCGGCCGAAAACGCACTGATCGTGGGAACGTAGCCGGTAAATCTCATCGTCGCAAAGCACGGACGAAAACCTTGAACACCCAAAGGTGCCGTCTCAGCCCTGCGCCTGCCCCCAGCTTGGCTTATCGACGATGATCTCGTCGGTATTGGCCACGTTCCTCGGCAGCACGATCTTCGACTGTCCCCCCTGCCACTGCGCCAGGATGAACGTCTGCTGCGGCGCGCCGGTCTCGTCCCACGACAGCGGGCCGAGGATCGTCTGCGCCTTGTTGTTGTGCAGCCAGTCCGCGAGCTTGCTCTGGTCGTCGGCCGAGCCGACCGCCTCGACCGCGGCCTGCAGCACCTGGGCGGCGGCGAACGCGTCGGCCGCGTCCTCGGGCGGCACACCGCCGTACTTGGCCTGGTACGCCTTCACGAACTCCTGGTTCAGCGGGTAGTTGGCGTCCGGGCTCCAGCTCACCGCGTAGAAGACGCCCTGGGTGTTGGCGCTGCCGACCCCCTTGGCGTACTGGTCGCCCTCGGAGGGGGCCGAGGTCTGGAACATCACCTTGGGGCTGTAGCCCGCCTTGATCATCGAGCGCACCAGCCCGACGCCGTCCTCGAACACCGCGCCCTGGGCGACCAGGTCGGCCTTGCTCGCCTTGATGTCGCCGGCGATCGTGTCGAAGTTGCCCGTGTCGGGCGGGTACACCTTGCTGTACACGGTCTTGATGCCGATGGTCTCGAGCTGCTTTCGCACACCGTCGATCACCGGCTGCGCGAACGGGTCGTCCTGGGACGGGTAGGCCGCGGTGGCGGGCCGCTGGCCGGCGGGCAGCGACGCCACCCACTGGGCGAACAGGTCGGCCTGGTGGACCGCGGTCGCCGGCTGCGCGAAGAAGATGTGCTTGAAGCCCCGGTCGAACATCTTCGGCGACCCGCAGGAGGGGCACACGTAGAGCATCCGGCTGCGCTCGGCCACCGCCGACGCGGGGATGTTCAGCAGCGACGAGAAGCTGCCCAGCAGCAGGTTGACCTTGTCCTGGCTGATCAGCCGGGTGTAGTCGGACACCACCGTGTTCTGGTCGCTGGCGTCGTCGACGATCTTGAGCTGGACCTGCCGCTTCAGCAGGCCGCCGCCCGAGTTCACCAGCT